>Ga0181527_1000523_pt1 | contig 44048 bp, 40 predicted proteins | sample PEATcosm2014_Bin_30_FD_119762 | JGI IMG/M metagenome (GOLD analysis project Ga0181527, IMG submission 119762) | Peatland microbial communities from MTU Mesocosm Facility, Houghton, MI, USA - PEATcosm2014_Bin06_60_metaG | ecosystem: Environmental > Terrestrial > Soil > Wetlands > Peat | place...
ACGGCAAACCATGCCGCATTGGCTGGGATGTGCAAGTTGAAATCCAAGAAGCTGTGCACCAGCAGGCCACAGCATCCAATGGCGGCGCCCAACCGAATCCAGCTAGCTTGAGATCGAAAGGGGCGGCCCCAATCTCGAAAGGCCAGACGAAGAAAAAGCGCCAGAGCTAAAAGGATGAGCAGCGCGCCGACCAGCCCGGTCTCAGCAACAGCCTCCGCATAATCGTTATGCGCGTGATCGATCCACAGGTCGGTGGGAAAACTCTGATAGCGGGGGTAAGCGGTCTCAAAATCTCCCAAGCCAACCCCCAGGACGGGATGGTGGCGCCACATGCGGAGCGCATCGAGGGTCATGCTCTTCCGGTCACCGGCCCAATTCGCCCAAGTGCTATTGACGTAGGCTACCGACCCCAACTTTTTCGCCACCCAGCCCGGGTCGACATAGGCAAACAGCATGACGCCCGCAAAGAGGGTGACGGCGGCGGCCATTGCCAAGCGCCGTCTCTCCGTTCTCCGAGCACCCGCCCCGCGCAGGGCAATCGTCGCGATCAGGATCTCCGCTGACAGTGCCAGCAAGCCGCCTCGCGAACCGGAGAGCAACAGAGAGGCGAGCGCCAGCGTAACCGCAATAACACTCCATACCGAGGCCTCCAGCGATGACCTTCCGCGCCGCCCGGCAATGTAGAGGACCGCAACCGGGATGAGCATTTCCATGAGCCCGGCGAAGTGGTCGGGATTGACGTAGGGACCAAAGAGGCCACCAGGGGTTTCGACGATGCCATAAATCCGATGCGCCCCCGATGCAAACTGCAAAATGGCAAACAGTCCCATAGCACCGGCAAAAACCAGAACCGCAAGGCCGAAGGCGCGCAAAGTCCTGCTGCCGGCTCCGGCGAAAAGCTGCACGGCGAGGAAAAAAAACGCCAAATCCGCCACCAGCAGGACCAAAGCTTGGCGGGTCTCCGACCTATCGAGTGTGAGCCGGGCCGCATACTGAGCCACTCCCAAGAGAAAGAACAGCGCCAGGGGGATGTAGAGCGGCGACCAGACCAATTTCAGCGCCCCCTGCTGAACGCTTCCCAGGGCCCACAAGAAAAGCGCCAGGGCGGCAGCAAGGCCCAGAGCCACCCAGGCCCAGGGAACTACAGCGCCAAAGGCCAAGGGCGCGCCGAGCAAGGTAGCGACGAGCAGGATGCGAGCGATGTGTAAGGAGTAAGGTGTAAGGTCTAAAGGGTAAAGTGTAAAGGGTGGAGGTTGATCGTCGCTTCTTGCCTCTTGCTGGGTTTGTGCCTTCGTCAATTGCTCTTGTTTCTTCACCCTTTATCCTTTACCCTTCACAATTCTCGCTTCTGACCTCGTCATGCTTGCTCTTCTTCCTTCACCCTTTACCCTTCATCCTTTCCCCTTACCCTTTACAGTTTTCGCTTCTGACTGCTCGGGGTCCAGACATTCTAGAGAGACCGCGTCCAACCAGCAAGTCCCGGAGATTTCCATAGGGAAAACCCGACTGCGAGGTCGCCAGAACGATAGCCGCACCGCCCGGGTTTGCGGTCCGGTCGAAAAAGACAGACGCAGGGGATGCCAGGGCGTCGTTCCCACCGTGGTGTCGCTGATCGCATCCGGAAAGCCTGCGGGTTGGGTATCGCTCACGCGCAAGCAGAGGCCGGTGTCGGAGGTGATGTCTTCCGAGCGGACGTAAGCCTGGAGCGTATACGCATGATGGGGAAGGACCGGCACGATTTGATAGGCGGGCTCATACTCATCGTTGCGGCTGACCGTAAAGTCTACACGAAGGCAATGGGCGCCATGGTAGGCTCCGGGAGCGGAAAAATCGACCGCAAGATAAGTTCGGGGGCTGGTTCGCCAGTCGAACCCCGCGTTCAAAGGCGATTGTTCGAAATCGCCATTGAAAATCAAATTGTCTTTTTCATCCGCCCCATTCCTTTTGACAATTCCCAGGCGTTCGAGATCCTGCCAGACGTTCACAGCCTCTTCGATTCTGCCCAGAGCGATCAGACGCTCGAGGTAAGGCGCGGCGGAAGGGAAGGGAAAGGGGCGAGAGTCCGCTACCACCCGTCGCCAAATTCGATAGGCGGTGTCGTTATCCCCTTGATCGCTCAAGAAATCCACGTAGCCAACTTTGAGCCGCTCATCCGCACTATCAGCCAACACTTTTTGGAAGATAGGGTCGGGCTTCTGCACAGTTTGAAGAGAAGACCAAGTGGCCGCCGCAAAGGCGGGGTCAAGTTCCAACAAGCGGCGAAATTCCGCCAGGGCCCTGTCAAGTTGATTGCTGCGCAGCGAGGATTGGGCAGCAAACCAATGGTAAGAAGGCACCAGGGGACAAAGCTTCACCAGGCGCTCCCCAGCCTGATCGGTGCACTGCGTATCAGCCATGGATTCACAGGCTGACTGGAGGTCTGACCAGTAGAGTCGGCTATCGGGGCTTAACTGGGTGGCTCGGCGCAGGTGGCGGAGGCTTTCGGCGGGATCGATGTGTCTATAAGCTTGCCCGAGCCCGTTCTCAAGCCGGGGATCGTTTGCGTCTAACGCCAGGAGCCAGCGACCCACGCCAGGCGTCTCGAATGAGAAAGTGATCCCCGCCAGCAAAGTTTCGGCTGCCACAAACAGGCTTGCGCAGCCGACCGCGAGCAGGAAGAGGAGTGCTCGAGAGCGCGCGCGCAACGAGACTTGGGTTCGGGCGACCTTCCACTGCGGCCGAATCATGCGACCCCGCAGCCTATCCGGGTTCTCTGCTTTCTGCAACCAGGACGAGACTCCCCATGCGACGCGGATTAAGCAGTACTAAACAGGCCTGCTTGCGGACACGCTCCCTTTGACGCACACGGACTTCACGCACACGTCGCCCGGCTGGCAGCAGAATTTGAGTGTCCCAGATCCACAGCACTGGCCTGAGGGACAGCACGTCCCATTGCAGCACGTCTGGCCTGAGGCACAGCATTTCCCACTGCAGACTTGGGCCGTCGTGGGACAGCAAGTTCCGCTGACGCACGTCTGGGTTGAATTACAGCATTTCCCATTGCAGACCTTGGCTGTGGCACAGCAGGATCCGTTGATGCACGTCTGGGTTGAGTTGGTACAGCAACTCCCATTGCAGCACGTCTGGCTTGAGGTACAGCAATTGCTGCCGCAGGCGGTTTGGCCGCGGGAGCATGTCACAGGCGCCGGCGCCCCGAGGGCACGGGAAGCCCGTCCCAAGCCCAAGGAAGCTAATAGGGCGCCGCCCACGGCTCCGCCGACCCGCTTGAATGCTTCTCGCCTCGAGATCGGGCTGGCAGTAATTCTCGATATGTCGTCTAAGAGTGCACTCATTTCACTCCTCCTTTTGACCACGCCGGCGGTCAGGGACGAGAGCCAATATAGCGTCTCTCCCGACTGCCGCCTCCCTGGCAATCACACCGTCTGCCCCAATCAGAAAAGCTACCGGCGTCGCCAGAATCCCGTACTCTCTTGAAACCTTCCACTTCCTATCCTGAAGCAGCACCGGAAACTCAAAACCGTGCTGCTCTGCTTTGCGGTGGTTCTCTTCCGCATTGCCTCGTCCGACGAGTATCACGCCCAAGCCGTCATTCGCGTATTCTCGATGCAGGCGGACCAAATGGGGGGCGAGTTCATCGCAAGGTTCGCATTGGGGGTCACTGAAGACGAGGAGTACGCGCCGGCCCCGGTACTCCTCCAGCGAAACCATGCGACCTTGAAGGTCGGGCAAGAGAAAAACAGGCGCGCGAGTGCCGGCTTTGAGTCCACTTCCCCCGGTACTGGAAAAAACCATCCAGCGATTAAGCACGCCAGCCCGCCGCTCGCATCCCACGCAGGGCTTGATTCCCATGGCGGAGGTCACACGCTTGATCAAGTCCCCGAGCCCGATCTCGTGTTTGACAAGAAATCCGGGGAGGTTCACTCGGTGAGGCGCGAGGGTTTCTCTGAGGGGCCCTTCGCTGCCCAGCCCGCTGCGCTGAGGCGTGCTTTTTCCGGCCTCGGAAGCGCCAGGCTCAAGGCCGGCCACCTCTAGGGCTAGCGCGAGGACCCGATCTGCTCCCCGCGCCAAGGGCGCAGCCACTCGCCCTTCCTTATCCAGCAGATAGGTTACCGGTGTGCCCTCGTGCTCGAAAGGCGCTGCTTTCTCTCCATCCTTCATCAGCAGGATGGGGCACTTCAGGCCATGTTCGGCCGCCTGTTCCTGGTTGGATCGGGCGTCACCATAAGCCAGGAGCACCAACTGAACGTCTTGCCTTTCGAGACTGGTTTCAAGACGGCCTAACTCTGCAGCGATCGAATCGCAAAACCCGCACTCGAAATTCCAATGCACCAACAAAACGCGCTTGCCGCGAAAGGCCTCAAGTGCGACGGGCCTTCCCTCAAGGTCGGGGAATTTGAAGGCGGGGAAATCGCTTTGAAGCGGAAGCCCTGCCGGTTCAGCTTCCTCACCAGGCTTCTCCAGCCCCACCCCCGCGGCTTGCGCATGCTGCTCGAGCTGGTCCAGACGCAGCAGTACTCGACCTTGCTGCTTGACGAGCTGGTAAAAGCCTATCCAAAGGCTGATCAGGATTAACAAGAGGAGCATTATGGTAATCATGTGAAGAACAGCCCCTCGCCTTCGATTACACCGTAATGGGTAACAAAACGAAAACTCTCTTTGGCCGTGTCGTTAAGTTCCCTGAAACCTCGTGATTCAGGGGATGTCAAGGGCGAAGCCCCTGGCCGGTTAGCACTTGTCCATCGACAACAACAGGAAATCGGCCACCCTTTCTCTTGCGAACCAACCGGGTCTGCCCGCGCGATCGATCACGGTGTCCTTTACAAGATCGGTCAGGCTCTTTTGGCCGGTCAACTGAGTTTGAGCGTAGCTCAGAGCAGCCGTTCACTAAGCTGGGCTTGCATCAGGAGCCAGAATAATCCGCGCATCTATTTCCAAAAATCTAAATAATACCCTTTCCTGGGTTCTGTCAAGTACTTTCTCGTCGTCCTGTCGGGTACTTGGTAAATTTGTAATTATCTTTCTGGTATAGATCCTTTACTGTGCCAATCCGATTGACCGGACCTTCCGCTTTCTGGACCCATCAGAATGCGGGCATTGAGCTCGCGGCCTGATTCGCCGAAAGCTCTTGTCCGGCAGCAAGCACTTGCCAAGGGAGCCGTAGGCGTTCTTTGGCACGAAGCCAAGCTTGACCGGATCAGGGCCGCAGCGGACGGCTAGCGCCGGCGACGTAGTCAGCGTCGCGGCATAGCATTCCGGGACGATTACGGCATAAGCGGATCCTTGCACGCGGGATTCCACACTTCATCATCAGTAATAGCATCAGAAAAAAACTTAGTGTGGGGTAAAGTCGCAGTAGTATGTTGCTTCTGTTGTTAACTAAGCCCGGCGTCTCCCTTGACTGTTCTTGACAAGTCAAGATTCCCGTTCGGACCGATACCCCTTTGGGGTCTGTGTGAAAACCCTGGAGCGCGACGGTTTTCGTAGAGGCGGGGCTCAGCCCGGCATTGTGCTATCAACAACTTATGCCCACCTAAAGGTGGCCTCTACATCGGCTGGCCGGGTTTTCACACAGGCTCCTTTGGGGTTGGCTTGTCTCGCCGCCGATCCAGAAGCCCATCGTACCCGTACTCCTCGTACCGCTCCCGCCAGCGCCGCACACTCCGATCCGAGATGCCGATGATCTCGGCGATGCACCGAGGTGGATGATCTGCTTCGCCGTAGCCCGCAAAATCGCCTCTTCTACCTTCATCGCCCGGTCCCAGGCGTCTTCCGAGTAGCCCTTCATCACAGCCTCCTGGTTATTAGCTCTACTCGAATTTCGCCTTATGCAGACAGATGTCGCCGCAGCGACCTAATTGACCCGGATATTTGATTTGCTAACAATACCGTGTATTCTCACGAGCTTGACAGGCCATTATTATGGCGGTAGATTGCAGACGTCGGCCATAGTGCCTTAGGCGAAGCGACGGAAAAAGGACCCCGCTTACCTGCCGGCAGCAGCTATTCACCGAACTTGAGCCTCGAGCTGGCGTGCCTCGCTTCGGAAGAGTTTTGGACGCGGGTTGGCTATGATACTCTCTTGATGCCTACTCCCCCCTCCCGTGAAGTGCAGTCAGTGTGTGGCGGGGCGGTGGAAGGTCTGATCCTCTCGCGGTGCATGTGCCTGCTAATGAAATGATCAAGCAGAGGGCTGTTATGTCGGGGTGCGGTCATGCGACTGGATCGGCCCGGCAGTAATGATGATGCCCCCGTAGTCGCGACCAAAGATTCCTATTATCAGTTTGTTCGACCATAGGAAGTACAGGCGATGTGTCATCTTCAGAGCTCGTCCAGGGGAACAACCACCTGGATTGAGCAGGCAATCCACCCCGAAGCCCGCAAGGTTAGCAGCGGTCCGCCGTTTAGGCAATACCTCCTACAGAAGTACTGGTACGCTGGTACGCAAAGTCCCGGTACGCTGGTACGCTTGGCAGCGAGGGGGAAATATAAGTAAACTCTCAGAAAGCGTACCTCTCCGCTGGAAAGTATCCGGCCTTGACCCGGCTCGGAGAGTGTGAAGAACAAGCGATCTGTGTTAGATGACAAGGGCGGCAATCGTTGGCACTTATGGGATTGCAAGGTGTTCTCCTGTAAGTCAGAGGGCGGAGCTGTACGATATCAGTTGCAAGTGCCGCGCTTGACATCCCGGCGGTGAGAAATGAGGAGTCACGAATGAGGCCTCCAGCCGTCACTCTTTAACTTAACGGCAAGAAGACCCCAATGCTTCAACTGAAAGCCAAAAGCTGACGGCTTCCTCGTCATTCGACAAAAAGGAACAACGAGCAGAAAACTCTTATTTCGCCTAGAATAGGGGGGTAATGAATTCAGGAATCGGAGGAGGCGAATTGGATAACAGCGGGGCGTGGTGCGCAATTTACACACGACATCAGCACGAGAAGGCCATTGCCCAGATTCTCTCCGCCAAGGGGCTGGAAGTCTTTCTTCCGCTCTACAACGCAACTCGCAGATGGAAAGACCGGACCATGCACCTCTCGCTTCCCTTGTTCCCCTGCTATCTATTTCTGCGCGGAATGAAGGAACGGCGGCTCGAGGTGGTGACGACGCCGGGGATAGTTTCTGTTCTAAGTATCAATGGTGAAGTGGCGACCATTGCTGAATCCGAGATCGAGTCTGTGCGCAGAGTGGTCGAGTGGGGAAATCGAGTTGAGCCTCACCCCTTTCTCCGCTGTGGCGACAGGGTGCGCGTCATCTCCGGACCTTTGCAGGGGCTGGAGGGAATTCTAGTTCGCAAGAAGAACCTGTGCCGGCTGGTGCTTTCGGTGGAAATACTGGAGAGATCGGCCGCCGTGGAAGTCGACGTATCGGCGGTGGAGCGAGTAGGGGGCAGCCCTCATTCATCGCCCTGGGGGTGGGAAGCGGGAATCAATGGGGAGAGCGCAGCAGGGGCGCGGCGGGGGTGAGCCGGTAGCGGGAATCAATGCCGCCACAGAGGCGCGCAGGAAGCACTGAAATGAGGTCGAGGATTGGAGTCCTTATCTCGCACCCTAACCAAGCCAAGGTTTGCGCTATTTCCGTAATAGGTGGGTCTGCTGGGAAGCAGCGGTGGGCGCTTGCGGAGGGAGCAAGTACACGTTATAACGATGGTCGTTAGAACAGGTGCATTCAAGGCAAACCCGGAGTGGAAGTTGTCTTAAGGAGTGATGAGCATGGCAGGTGAGGTAAGAAGTCCGTGGTCGAGCGTCATGTGGCTGGGACGCGCTGGCGGCAGGGCGCCTAGCCGTTTCCATTTCAGGATGGTGGGGTTGCTGTTGATGGGCTTGGCCGGTCTGCTTTGTGCGCCCGGCGCTTCGCTCGCAGCTTCGGAAAAGGCGAACAGTCCCGACAATAAGTCCGACACCAAAGGCGGGGTTGACCTGGGGTCTCTGAAGGCAGGGGAGACGCTCATCTATCCCAACGATTTGTTATTCATTCAGGTGTTCGATGTGGACCAGATGACGCGCGAATACCGGGTGAGTGACGCAGGAACCCTGCTCCTCCCGCTTCTCGAGGAGCCGGTTCGGGTTGCGGGTCTGACGGCCCAGCAGGCGGCTGAAGTCATCTCGCAGAAGTGCATAGAAGCCGGGGTGCTCAGCCGTCCTCAGATTAGCGTCACCATTCGCGAGTCACGAATTCACGCGGTGGCCATCGCGGGGGCCGTCAAGAGCCCGCAAATTTACCCGGTCTTCGGGCGGATGACGCTGCTGGACATTCTCCTCCAAGCCGGGGGACTGGCTGATGATGCGGGGTCCACGGTAACCATAACTCGCGGTGAAGTCGCCCGCCGGGTATTGGCCTTGGAGGGTGGAGGCGCGGTGGAAGGAGAGAAATCACCGCCCGTTGCGCCCACAGTGACCATCGATCTTCGGCGTCTCCAGGAGACTGGCGATCCGAGCTTGAACATCGCGGTGTACCCGGGCGATCGGGTGACGGTGGCGCGCGCCGGAGTCGTTTACGTCCTGGGGGCGGTAAACAGGGCGGGTGGCTACGTGTTGAGCGAGGCGCGGCAGGACATGACGGTCCTGAAAGTTGTTGCCCTGGCGGGGGATCTTAAGTCCATCGCGAAGGCGAAGAAAGCCATGATCCTTCGTCCCAACCCCTCGGCTCCTGGTGGCCGGGATGAGATTCCCGTTGACCTTCACGCCATGCTCAAGGGCCACGCTCCGGACAAGGTCCTACAAAGCAACGATATTCTGTTTGTGCCTGACAGCACCGCCTTGAAGGCGCTTCACAGGTCAGCCGACATTGCGATGACAGATGCTGGATGGGCGGTGCTTTATAAGTGATCCTCGCTTTGGTCGCGCAGGATGGGTCATCTGGGCAAGGCTAGCGTGGTGTCTGGAAATGGGGTAGTCACTGGTGGGCCACCGTCCCGCCCTGTACCGGACGGTGCAGGGCCCAGCGGCATTTACCGATGGCTCGGGGCGGGACCGGCGCTTCGGCGAGCACATGGTCGAGAGGTTTCGCGGGCACTCCCGTAGTTTATTTGAATTTAGCAAAGGCGGTTTTCCGACATGGCTGAAAACGAAGAATTAGCTCCTCCTGAACGCAGGTCCCCGGAACGGGTCAAGCCTCGGGCGGATTCTATTATCGAATTAGGGGCAGATGCCCCCGACACCTATTCCTATATACGGACCTATTGGCTGATTTTATTGAAGCGTCTGTGGACGATCCTGACGGCGGCCGTGGTGGTGGCAACGCTGGCAGCGATTGTTTCCTTCAGGACGAAGCCGGTTTATGAGGCTACAGCTCGCGTCGAGGTTGAGGCCGACACGCCACAAATCCAGTCCTTCAACGATCTCTTCCGGGACATGTCCGGCTGGAGTGATGAGACTTTCCTGCAAACGCAGGTCAACGTGCTGAAAAGTGAAAATTTGGCCTGGCGAACCGTTCAGCAGCTCGGCCTGGGGGGAAAGGCGGAATTGGGCGGAGGCGGCGAGCGCCCCCAGGCGGATTCTCAGACTGCGGCCCAGAACGGGCTCATCCAGGCATTTCGAGGGCATCTACGCGTTCAACTGATGAGAGACAGCCGCATGATCGAAGTCACTTTTGATAGCACCGACCCTCAGCTCGCCGCGCGGGCGGCCAACGCCCTGGTCAACAACTACAGCGAATACAGTTTTCATGAGAAATATGACGCGACCCGGCAAGCTTCGGGATGGATGGAGGGGCAGCTCGACGAGTTGAAAGCCAAGGTGGAGAAGTCGCAGCAGGCCATGGTCGATTATGAGCGCCAGAATGTGATCGTCAATGTCGGCGACAAACAAACTGTGGTCGAGCAGAGGCTGGCGGCTTTGAGTCAGGACTTGACCAACGCGCAAAGCGAGCGCATGCAGAAGGAATCGCTCTACGACTTGGTGAACTCCAACCCCTCCCAGGCCGCCTTCACTACCCAGAACGATTTGTTGGGACGCTTGGACGAGAAGTACGCCGAATTAAGAGAAGAGTACGTGGACGCCTTAGGGCAATACGGGCCCAACTTCCCCAAAGTCAAAAGGCTCCGGGACCAATTGGACGAAGTCCAGTCCATCACGGAGCGCGAGCGCAAGCGTAATGTAACGCGAATTCGCAACGACTACCTGGCGGCCCTGGGCCGGGAGAGGCTTTTGTCCGCCGCGGTGGCCCAAGAAAAGGTGGAGGTGGGAAAGCTCAATCAACTCTTGATCGAGCACAACATGTTGAAACGTGAATTTGAGACCAACCAGCAACTCTATGAGAGCCTGCTCCAGCACCTGAAAGACGCCACCGTGTCAGCGGGTTTGAGAGCCACCAACATCCATCTGGTCGATTCAGCGTTAGTCCCCACGGGTCCGGTGCGGCCAAGAATAATGTATAACATTGCCGTCGGTTTGCTGGTGGGACTGGTGCTTGGAGTTACGCTCGCCTTCATCCAGGAGAGTCTGGATACTTCCGTCAAGAGCGCCGAGGAACTGGAAAAGCTCATCGCCGCCCCAGCCCTGGCCGTGATCCCCCTGGCGCGCGCGTCCTGGCGGAGGATGGGCGGGGACAATGGCCATTCAAAGAATGGGTCGGTGGAATCGATCGTTTTGAAACACCCCACCTCAACCCTGGCAGAGGCTTACCGCACCCTGCGTACTTCGATTCTGCTCTCGACGGCTCCGCGTCCTCCACAGGCTGTGCTGGTGACCAGCGCTCAGCCGCGCGAGGGCAAGACTTCCACCTCGCTCAACCTGGCCTTGGGGCTGGCCCAGCGCGGCGTGCCCGTGGTGATCGTTGACGCCGACCTGCGCCGGCCGGGGATCTCGCGGGCGCTGGCTCTCTCTCAAAACGGCGCGGGGCTCAGCAGCCTTCTTTCCGGCGCGCACCGCCTGGATGAGGTCCTGCGCCAATTTGAAGCAGTGCCTAACCTCTGGGTGCTTCCGGCCGGCCCTGAGGCGCCCAACCCTGCGGACTTGTTCTCCTCACCCACCATGGAAAATCTCTTGCAGGAGTTACGCGCGCGCTTCGAGCACGTGGTGCTGGACACCGCACCTTTGCTGCTGGTGACCGATGCCACGATTCTCTCCAGGCTTGTCGACGGAGTGGTGCTGGTGGTGGAAAGCGGAGTCACGGCGCGTCGCGCCCTGGTGCGCGCCCACAAGATTCTGGAAAGCGCCGGGGGAAGAATTCTGGGCTCGGTCCTGAATAAGTGGGATGAGCGGGACGAGGGCTACTACAGCGGCTATGGCTCCTACTATTACGCTTACGACCGTTCTTATTATAGGAGCAAAGAACACTAAGGGAAGGCAGAAAGCAGAAAGTAGAAACTGGAAATTCGAAACTCGAAATTAGAAACTGCTCTTCCTGAATCCCGAATCCTGAATCCTGTTCTAACGACGCTCTTCCTGAATCCCGAATCCTGAATCCTGAATCCCGAATCCTGTTTTACCGCGCAGCATACCCTTAAGAAACAGTGAAATTCTGAATGAATTTCTCCGGCGTTTCGGACCAAACACTCGTTGGAAGGCTGCTTCGGCTTCCGTTGGCGCTCATTCCGCCCAGAACGACCTTGCCCATTCTCCAAGGCAAACTGAGGGGTATGAAGTGGATCGTGGGGTCGAGTAATCACGGGTGCTGGCTTGGAAGCTATGAGTATCACAAACGGAAGGCATTCGAAGAGAGCGTGGCACGGGGTGGCGTCGTGTTCGATATCGGGGCCAATGTTGGGTTTTACACGCTTCTGGCTTCGGTTCTGGTTGGTGCTCGGGGAAGGGTCTACGCCTTCGAACCGGTGCCGCGCAACCTTCACTATCTTGAAGAACACCTCCAGATCAACGGCATCAAGAACGTGTCTGTAATTGAGGGAGCAGTTTCGGACTGCGATGGCGTGGCGCAGTTCGACGAAAGCCCCAGTCGTTTGACGGGGCGTCTCGCGCCTGGCGGCCGCCTTACGGTTAGGACCGTAAGTCTGGACGAAATGATGACGAGAGGGGAACTGCCCCCTCCGGAGTGCATAAAAATCGATGTCGAAGGCGGGGAAATGTTGGTTCTGACTGGGGCAAGGGTCCTGCTTGGAAACAGGCGTCCAATCCTTTATCTCGCCACACACGGGCCGGGCCTGCATCAACAGTGCTGTGAGCTATTGGCATCATTTGGGTATCACTTACAACCGATCGGCGTCAATAGTCTGGAGCAGCCCGACGAAGTCTTCGCTTGGTGACCTACTTTCGGAGCGCCGCGACAAGCGTGAGTAGGCGCCGCCCTGCGCCGCAAGCCCCAAACGCTCTTCCTGAATCGTGAATCCAGAGAAGGCAGAAAGCAGAAAGTAGAAACTGGAAATTCGAAACTCGAAACTGGAAATTCGAAACTCGAAATTAGAAACTGCTCTTCCTGAATCCCGAATCCTGAATCCTGAATCCTGTTCTAACGACGCTCTTCCTGAATCCCGAATCTTGAATGCTGAATCCTCTTTTACCGCGCCAGCGCCGTACTGAGTAGCGATGAAGGTTAAGGCGGTCAACGTCGGATGTGGGCTTAACGTTTGTGAACTCTCCGGGTGGGAGAATATCGACAACTCCCCGAATGCGCGCCTTTCCAAGCACCCCCTAATCCGTCGTCTGGCGCGTCTAAGTGGTCTGCTGCCCAAGCAATTGGCCGAGGTCCCGTGGCCGCGGTGCATTCGGATTCATGATGCCACCCAGTCTCTTCCCTATCCCGATTCGTCGTTGCGCTACGTCTACACCTCGCACTTCTTGGAACACCATAACCCCGATGTGGCCGAGCGATTCCTGGCCCACTGTTACCGCGTGCTGGCGCCCGGTGGAATTCTGCGGGTTGTAGTGCCCGATTTTAAGCTGCTCGTCGACGAGTACCTCCGCGGCTCACAGGGTGACGGCGAGGAGAGGGTCCAGGCGGCCGATCGATTCCTGCTCGCCACACAGTTGCTTGAGGGACCCACGCATGATCCAAAGTGGATTCATATTCTCCGCCGGCTTTGGGGCCGGGACAAGCACTATTGGCAATACGATGAGTATTCGTTGAGAGCCAGGCTGGAGCGGGCTGGTTTCAAGAATACCGCCCGCCGGGCTTTCGGGGAGAGCATGATCCCAGAGGTCGCATCCCTGGATATTCCGGTCCGCGCGGCAGAGAGTTTGTACGTGGAGGGAGAGAAGGGAGTAATCCCCAATCCCGAATCCTGAATCCCGAATCCTATGCTCAATCCCGAATCCCCGGCAATCCCGAGCGTCGAAGCTGCGGCCAAGGCCGCAACCGCTCTTCCTGAATCCCGAATCCTGAATCCCGAATCCTGCTCTTCCCTCCCTGTCATTGACATTACCCCGCCCAGCGGATGGCTTGATCTCAATCTTCGCGAGCTCTGGCAATTCCGTGAGTTGTTGTATTTCTTCGTCTGGCGCGACATTAAAGTTCGTTACAAGCAGACCGCGATTGGGGCAGCCTGGGCGGTTCTTCAACCCCTCATGACGATGTTGGTTTTCAGCCTATTTTTCGGCCGCCTGGCCAAGATCCCGTCAGGAGGGGTGCCTTATCCGATCTTCTACTTCAGCGCCCTGCTCCCCTGGATGTATTTCGCCGGGGCGCTCCAGAACGCCACCAATGTGGTGGTCGAGAACAAAGGCGTGATCACCAAGGTGTACTTCCCCCGGCTGGTTTTGCCCCTTTCGGCAGTGGTTTCGGGTCTTGTCGATTTTGCCATCGGGTTTGTGGTGTTCCTGGGCATGATGGTCCTTTACCGTGTCCATCCCGGCAAAGCCATCCTGACCTTTCCGGCTTTCCTGCTTCTGGCGGTGGCAACAGCGCTCGGCGCGGGCTTGTGGCTCTCAGCGCTCAACGCCATCTACCGAGACGTGCGTTACGTGGTGCCCTTCCTGATTCAGTTTTGGATGTTCGCCTCACCTGTCGCCTATCCCAGCACCTTGGTGCCGGAGCGCTGGCGCTGGCTTTATGGACTCAATCCCATGGCCGGGGTCATCGAAGGCTTTCGCTGGGCGCTGACCGGAAAGGGTCAACCGCCAAGCCTGTTGCTGGCAGCGTCGGCGGGCGCCGTGATCGTTGTGCTGGTTGGCGGCCTGTTCTTCTTCCGAAGGATGGAAGGCACCATCGCCGACGTTGTGTGAATTGTGAATAGTGAATTGTGAATTGGTAAAGTGTAAAGGGTGAAGGGTAAAGGGTAAAGGTCGAGGGGTGGAGGAAACCAGGAGTTCATCATTTTACTATGCACCATTCACCTATTTACCCTTTACACTTTACCCTTTACCCTTTCATTCACTATTCCCCTGACCACTGACCACTGACCCGCCGTGGCGGGACCCCTGATGCGAAGAGGCCACAAGCCTGGGAAGCCCTTGACCGCTCGCGAGCTCTCCTCGCGGCGCGCGAACCTCGAGAAAGCCCGCGCGGCGTCGAAGGGAGCCTACCGGCCCACCGAAAAGCGTCTCCGGGCCAGCCGTGCCAATCTCGAGAAAGCCATGGCTGCCCGGCGCACCCCCGAGGGCATTGCTGCCGTGCGGCTGAATGCCTTGAAGCATGGCCTCTTCGCGCGGAGTACGGTTGCAGCCAGTGTTGCGCGGCTGGGTGAAGATCCCGCAGAGTTCGAGCGCCACTTGGCCCTGTTCGATCGCATCTTCATTCCCGGAAATGAGGAAGAGAAGGCGATCGTGCGCGGGCTGGCGGAAACCGTCTGGCGGCGGCTGCGGTTTTTCCATGCCCAGGCGCGCTGGGAGATGGAGAGGTTGCACAGGATATTCGCAGAAGCGCCGACGCCGGCCAAATTGGACCTTGATGACACGGTGGCGCGCGCCGATGGCCTGACAATCGGGCTCATGGAATTCGATCCCTTCTTTCGCGAGCTGAGCAAGCTGGAGTCGCAAGTGGAGTTCTGGCTGCGCAAGCTGATCCGAAAACGCTCCCACGGCAAGCTGCGCTGGAAAGGCTTCAGCCCGCGGCGCGACCCGGTGATGGACGAGTTGGAGAAAGAGGACGAAGTGGACCGCTTTGTCGAAACCTGGGACGCCATGTCCCCCGAAGAGCAAACGGCAGTGCGGGATCAGGTTCAGAAGAAGGTCGATGCGAAGATGGCCGCTGGGGAAGAACAGTAGGCAGTAAGCAGCAGGCAGTGAGCAATTCAGAATTCATAATTCACCATTCACAATTTCCCAGTCGACAGTCGACAGTTCACAGTTAACAGTCTCCGGCCCCTGACTCCTGAATCCTGAATCCTGAATCCTGTCATGTCCGACATCGTCATTCGCGCTGAAAGTCTGGGCAAGCGCTATCGCATCGGCGAGCGAGAGCGGTACGTTGCCTTGCGCGACATACTTGCCCGCGCCATTTCCGCCCCGGCTCGCCTCTTCAGAGCGCGAAAGCCTGCCTCACCCAACGGCGATGCCACGCACATTTGGGCGCTCAAGGATGTGTCCTTTGAGGTCCGTCAGGGCGAGGTGCTGGGCCTCATTGGCCGCAACGGCGCGGGCAAGACCACGCTGCTCAAGATCCTGGCCCAAGTTACGAGGCCCACTGAAGGACGTGCTCGCTTGAAGGGGCGTGTCGGAAGCCTGCTGGAAGTGGGAACGGGCTTTCACCCGGAGTTGACGGGCCGGGAGAACGTCTACCTGAGCGGCGCCATCCTGGGAATGACCAAAGCGGAAATCCAGCGCAAGTTCGATGAGATCGTGGCCTTCTCCGAGGTCGAGAAGTTCATCGATACACCCCTCAAGTACTACAGCAGCGGGATGCAAATGCGGCTGGCCTTCGCGGTGGCCGCCCACCTCGAGCCGGAAATACTGCTCGTGGATGAAGTGTTGGCGGTGGGTGATCTTGAATTTCAAAGGAAATGTTTGGGAAAAATGGGGGACGTGGCCCGTACGGGCCGCACGGTTCTCTTTGTCAGCCACAATATGGGCGCAATCGCCCGATTATGCCCGCGCACTATTTGGCTAGAGGCCGGTAGAATAGTTGGGGACGCGCCGTCAAGCGGAGTTCTAGCCGGGTATCAGAGCAAACACTTGAAGCGGTCGGCGAGTTGGACCAGGCCTCCAAACGCCAATTTGGAAGGGGCGGTGTCTTTTCTGGAAGTCACGGTGGTTGGCATGGACGGAACTCCGTGCGTCTCATTCGCAGGCAATGAGCAAGCCACAATTAAGGTTCGCTACAAGGTGGCGCAACCTCTTCGGGCTTTACAAATCGGAGCTCGCATCTGCAGCCACGACGGAACCGTCATTCTCAGTACGGCCGACGTTGATGGTACGGGTTACTCGGGGGTGCCCAAAGACCCAGGCGTCTACACAGGCGTTTTTCGTCTGACCAAAGGACTCTTGGCGCCTGGCAGCTATTACGTGTTCCTCGCCGCTAACCTACCCGGACTACAAGCGTATGAAGTGGTCGATCAGACAGTGAGCTTCGAAATCTCGAACGTGGACTCGCTCGCTTCAATCGACGGACGCCTCGGCGCTGTGACTCCGCTGTTCGAGTGGGAAACAACCAAAGAAGCAAGCAACGATGATCCGACTTTGACACCCCTTGCATCCCCTTCGCTCGGCTAGGTCAATTCACTACCACTCAGGCGGTGCTTGCTGGGCGTGGGAGCCTTCCGGCCTAAGAGGTCTCATGAAGACCCAGTGGCGATCAGCACACGACGTCGTTGTGCCCCAGCGAACCTGATATGCAAAAATGTCTCGCGAGTCGCCCGGAGATTGAAGCAGAATCCTTCCTCGGGGTCATGCGAGAAGTGAACGCCTTGGCGCGCCTTTGCGGCCTGCACGAGTACACCACCTATTCGCGTCTATGGGAGTACCCCTGGTTGTGGCGGCAGCTAGAGCCCCTAAGCGAGCGGCACCTCCGATTGCTAGACGTGGGCAGCGAGGAAAGCCCGTTTCCATGGTTTCTCGCATCGAAGGGTTTCGGGGTGGTCGTATCAGACCTGACACCGGCTCAATGGCGACTGTGGTCTAATGCCAAACGACAAACAAGAGCGCGTGTGACTTGCCGGCTGCTAGACGCGCAAGCTCTGGATGTCCCAACCGCAAGCTTCGATATTTACCTCAGTGTCTCCGTTATCGAACATGTTCCGGATAAGCGCCGCGCACTATCAGAGGCCGCACGTATCCTCCGGCCTGGCGGACTGCTCGTTTGGACCTTTGACATTTGTCAGCCGGAGATGGGGATGACGTTCCCTGGGTGGAATGGCAAGGCTCTGAGTATGGAGGAGTTTGACTCCCTGTTTCGCGAATCACCGTGGTTTGAACCTGGGCTCGCAGAAATCAAGTGGAATCGAGAAGTCATTCCGGAGTACTGGGCGTGGCATCGCACGACCTCACCCCACGTCAACTATGTAACCGGGGCCGCGGTGGTCAGACGGACCGCGCGAGTCTGGGAGACCCGGACTCTCCTCGATCTGGGGCGCAGCCTGCGAGGGACCTGTCGACCGGTGCTTGCCGTGCCCCTTTGGTACGCCAAGAACAAGGCCAAGCGGTTGCAGAGCGCATTGGCGGCAGTAGTTCGCAAGACATCGGCGGGAAGAACCCACTAGTCTAGTCCGAATCTGTGTGCTTAATCGACATACCGATCCTCGTGCTCATGAAATGTTTCTTCATGGCTCGCTCTCTTCTTGGCGCTAGGAAGTACCTCTCTCAATTGAGATTTGAAGTACTGTGAGCTTCAGAAGAGTTTTTCGAAACCGGCTCCTGAACGCGGCGGCGACGCCCCGGGTAGCGTGCGCCATCGGTCGGCCGTTGTACTTCTTGGCCGGAAGGCGCGCTGACAGGGAGATCTCACTGAAGAGCGCGGGCGCAATCCTGGTTGTGCGCCTGGGTGAGATCGGAGACACGATCCTGGCGACGCCGTTTCTGCGGGAACTCCGTCGCAATGCCCCCCGTGGGTGGATCACCTTAGTAGTGAAGCCCGAAGCGTTTGACCTTGTCGAACTCTGCCCCTATGTCAACGAGATCGTGACCTTCAATTGCCGTGTCTCAGGCCGGGCATCGATGCTGAGGCGGCATTGGCGTGCCCTGGTCCTGGCCGCAACACGACTCTGGAGGCGGCGCTTCGATCTTGCCATACTGCCCCGATGGGACGTCGATTACTACCACTCAACGTACCTTGCCTATTTCAGCGGAGCCTCGCGGCGTGTCGGTTATTCAGAACACGTTTTCGAGCCCAAACAGCAAATCAATGCGGGGCTCGACCGCCTACTGACCGACGTTATAGACCACCGCGGCGCAAAACATGAAGTGGAGAGGAATCTGGACGTCTTGCGATTCCTGGGAGCCAACGTCTCGGATGACCGCCTGGAGATCTGGCTCGACGAGGGAGACCGCGCTTTCGCCCGGAAAGTGTGTGCGGGCGAAGGCATCGGGCCCCATGATCTCGTTATTGCCTTTGCGCCGGGCGCGGGCGCCGTCAAGAGGTGCTGGCCCATCGAACGGTTTGTGGAACTAGGCCGGGTCCTGGTTCGCGAATACGATGCGCGCCTTGTGGTGGTCGGCGGGCCGGAAGATCGCCACCTTGGCGGACAGCTAGAGTCAGGGCTACGGCCCGCAGTCCTCAACCTCGCAGGCCGGACGACCCTGCGCGAGACAGCCGCAGTGCTCGAGCGTTGCCAACTAGCTGTCACCACCGACAGTGGGCCCATGCACTTGGCCGCGGCGGCAGGCGGTGCGGTGGTTGAGATTTCGTGCCACCCCAGAGCTGGTGATGTAGAGCACTATAACTCCCCGGTCCGACTCCACCCCTGGGGCACGCCGTACGCGGTGCTACAGCCCGAACATGGCGCGGACGGCTGCCGCGATTCATGCGAGTCCAGCGAGCCGCACTGTATCCTCGAGATACAACCGGACCAGGTTTTGCAGGCAGTCCGCAGACTTGTCCGAGCAGGGGTGTCCGCAGCCGCCGGCCCTCCAATCAAGCCGATCGTCAATCGGCTGGGTTCCACTCCTTGAGCAAGGACGCTGAGGTTGGATGTCAACAGATCTAAAACGGCCCTTGGCGCGCATATTTCGGCTTCTGCCGCTCCTCGGCGCGGTTGGAATAACCCTACGCCTTTACTGGAACCTCGCAAAAGCGGCGGACCTGACGCTCGCTGACGAAGCCGGTTATCTGAGTGCGGGGAGTGGATTTCTGTACCATGGGGTACTTCCGTCCTTCCAGGGCTCGCCACTCTACGCTGCCTGGTACGCGGCTCACCTCGCCGTGTTTGGCGATCCCATTGTTGCCTATTATGCGCAACTGTACTCCGTTGTCGTCTTGACGGCTATCCTCGTGTACGTGTATCTGCGGCAAATTGCGGTCGCGACGTCGCTGGCTTTTCTCGGAACGATCCTGTGGGTTGCCCAACCTGCTTATATTACGTTCGAGGGCACAAGGGGTTGGCCTCGCCCATATCACTTTGCCTTTTTGCTCTTCCTCGCCGGGGCCATAGCTATTCGCAGGCTGAAACTCGATTGCCCTGTTCCCCTCGTGCTAGCTGGCGCCAGCTTCCTGTTGCTGGCAATGGCGGCACGTGTCGAGTACTTCGTAGCCTTATTGTTCTTCGTCGGTTTGGTAGCGGTCTCGTCCCGCTCCCGGTCGCGGCCATTGCTGCCCACAGAGCGCCGCGCTTATCTGTGGCCGGCCTCTCTGCTCGCTGGGGCAGCGATCCTGACAGGCGGGATCTACCTCAAGGGGCGAGTGCCGACCGAAATCCCCTCCCTTGCCGCTAGCCGTTCCTGGCTCGCTTTCGGTCAGCATTTCTCAGGCTACCAACTCGCCAACTCGAACCCGGGCGGCAAGCTGAATCCCTGGGACGATTGGGAGTTCATCGTGGGCCAAACCTTCCCTCGGGCACACTCTATGCTGGGCGCCGCGCTCGCAAATCCGAGGGCGTTTCTGGGGTTTGAGTTACACAACCTTATTACAGCTCCCCTCATTATAGGTTGGTACCTCACCAGGCGCCCGTACCTCCCCTTGAAGTTGTCGATACTTTGCCTGATCCTCCTGTGGCTGTGCTTTATCACCTTGACCAGCGTGTCAGTTCGAAGACGCGCGCCTTCGACTAGTGCATCTGCCCTGGGGCCCTACGTGCTGTCGGGCGCCGCCGCCGCGATTCCTGGTACTCTGATTACGCCAAAAATCGTTTATTTCCTCCCTCTGTTGTTTGTGCTCTTCGTGGGCGCGGTCAAATGGCTCAGCGTCGTCCTTGAAAGCGGCGCGGGGCTGCCCAAATCGGTGGTTGCTTTCTCCGCAGTTATGCTATCGCTCGCGTTTGTTGTAATCCGGAGTCCCTTCGACAACGGTAACGGCGCGGGAAAGCCGGTGTATGCGGAGACGATTGAGATCAGGTCCATCCTGGAACGCCAAAGAGTCGGAGGGGCACGTATTCTTCAAATTGGGGGGACCGGCTATTCGGCGTATCTTCCCTACGGTCTGTCTGAAACGGTGGAGCCTTACGACCGGCCCGACACTGAGCATTTCTGGGACTTCGTGCAGCGCGCACACATCGAGGCTATTTTGGTTGATGACCGGCTGCGATCGAATCGCCGCTTCAGAGATGACCCGGATTTTGCCTTGCTCCAGGGTTCTCCTCAGCAGTTCGGGTGGATAGCTGCGCCGGTGGGAACGCGGGGTGACGTTTTCTATCTGCGTGACCGGAGACAGAATAGCCTTCGATAGTAGGATCGCGACGCTGCAAAATCCAAGAAATAGCACGGTTCTTCCAAACCCGCCGATGAAATCGGCGCCAGCATGCAAGAGCGGCCTTGCACGGCCTTGAGGTCGCCTATGGAAGTCGAAGCTGAATGATGGTTGCGCAGGGTTCGTCTCTCACAATCGAGGCATTCTTGCCGCGTCTCGGGCGCTTCCTGAAGAAGCCCTGGTCTGAGAAGGTGCGGTCAATGACGCTGAGATGGGTGAGGATGATGCCCCTTCCCGTTCGCCTGCCCTTCGGAGTGTGGTGGTTGGCGGAGGACGACTGGTTGGGAAAAGCGATCCTTTGCGGGGGGCTGGAAAATGCGGAGCGGAGTGTGGTCGAGCGCATTTTGCAGCCCGGCATGAGGGTGCTCGACATTGGCGCGCACCACGGCTTCTATACCCTTTTGGCTTCGCGGAAGGTGGGCGCCGGAGGGCGGGTACTGGCCTTCGAGCCCTCGCCGCGCGAAAGGCGGAAGCTTCTGCGCCACTTGCGTCTGAACCGATGCACAAACGTGCAAGTCGAGGACTGCGCGCTGGGGAGCGCGCAAGCAGAATCGGACCTGTTCGTTGTAGTCGGCTACGAAACAGGCTTTAACAGCCTGCGTCCTCCCGATACCCCCGAGCCCACGCAAAAGGTCCGCGTAACGGTCTCTACCCTCGACGCCTGCCTGGAACGGGCCGAGATGGAGCGCGTAGATTTCGTCAAACTCGATGTGGAAGGCGGCGAAATGGAAGTTCTGAAAGGAGCCGTCGGCTTGCTGGCGCGGCGGCCACGACCTTTCCTCCTGTGCGAGGTCCAGGAGATTCGCACCCGGCCGTGGGGTTACGCTGCGCGCGAAATCATCGAATTCTTGCGCTCCCGTGGTTACCGCTGGTTTGCCCCGCAACCCGAGGGCAGCCTCATGCCGGTTCCCGCTGATCAAGTTGAGTTCGACGGCAACTTCGTGGCGGTCCCGGATGAACGGATGCATCAAGTTTCTTCACTTACAAAGCCTCGAGGAGTGACACGTGAAACCGGGCAACATTTTGGTCACGGGTAGTAGCGGCCTGATCGGGTCCGAAGCGGTCGAGCACTTCGACCGCCAGGGACACCGTATCGTCGGCGTGGATAATAACCAGCGCCGCGAGTTCTTTGGGCCGGCCGGGGATACGACCTGGAACCTGGAGCGGCTCAAGCGCTCCACGCGGAATTTCCGGCATTACGCGCTCGACATCCGGGACCGCGCCGGAGTCATGTTCCTCCTCGAGCAAAACCGGTTTGATCTGGTCATCCATTGCGCGGCGCAGCCTTCCCACGACAAGGCCAAGGAAATCCCACTGGTCGATTTCGAAGTGAATGCCCTCGGCACTTTGAACCTGCTCGAGGCAACACGCCAACACTGCCCCGACGCGGTGTTCATCATGATGAGCACCAACAAGGTCTATGGCGACGCGCCGAACGAAAAGCCGCTCCAGGAGCTCGCCACGCGTTACGACTACGCGGACCCCGCGGACTTCGAAGGCATTGATGAGACGTGCCGGATCGACCGCACGCTGCACTCTATCTTTGGCGCCTCCAAAGTGGCGGCAGACGTGATGGCGCAGGAATATGGGCGCTACTTTGGCATGAAAGTGGGAATTTTTCGGGGCGGCTGCCTGACGGGGCCGAGCCACTCCGGCGTGCAGTTGCACGGGTTTCTTTCCTATCTCGTCAAGGTTGCCGTCACCGGGCAGACTTATACGGTGTACGGCTATAAAGGCAAGCAAGTTCGGGACAACATCCACAGTTACGACGTGATCCGCGCCATGGAGGAGTTTGCCGCCAATCCCCGCCCCGGCGAGGTGTATAACCTGGGCGGCGGCCGCGCCAACAGCGTTTCTATCCTCGAGGCCATCGACCGCCTCGAGCGAATGACCGGGCGCAAGCTCAACTGGGTCTACGACGACCAGAACCGCAAGGGCGACCACATTTGCTACATCAGCGACCTGCGCAAACTCCGCGGTCATTACCCCAACTGGACGATCACCCGCAGCCTCGACAGCACTCTCGAGGAGATCGTTGAAAAAAATCGACTACATTAACCACAGAGGCCACAGAGGTCACGGAGAAGAGCAGGCAGAGACTGTGGGTCAACAAACAAGGAACCGTAACCTTGTAATCCCTGCTCGCCCGAGCAGAAGTACTTTTCTCTGTGGTCTCTGTGCGCTCTGTGGTGAAGAGTTTGTTCCATAATTGACCTCGCCCGCAAGTGGTTCTAATGGCCATGTGTTCGAAGGGGAACTCACTACCGCGCTTGGTGTACGTCGGTGGCCCACCTGTAGAGTGCACCACTCATGGTTCAGGGTTGCTGTATCGGCTCCTTCAGGACTATCCCGCCGGCAAATTGCTGATCGTTGAGGGATGGCCGGCCGTGTCGCACCCGGCGCGGCGGTTGCCCGGGGTTGCTTATCGGCAGTTCGCTCTCTGGCCGAAGCGTGGGCGGAGCAGGCTTAGGCGTCTGGTTGCTACCTGGCTGGCGCTGAGCGCACCAGCGAATGCACCTAGACTTCGGCGCTGCCTGAGTGGCTTTGATCCTGAGGCGGTTCTGACGGTTGCCGAGGGGTACCACATGTTGGTTGCCGCTCGGCTTTCAGAGGATGCCGGGTTGCCCCTCCACCTCATCGTCCATGATGATTGGCTAGCGCTGCTGGAGGTCTATCCGGGGCTTAAGCCATGGCTTGATCTTCAGTTTGGCAGGCTGTACCGCCGGGCCGCCTCCAGACTGTGCGTCTCACCATTTATGGAAGAGGAGTATCGCCGCAACTACGGCGTTGCGGGCGAGGTGCTGTATCCGTCGTGGGCCAAGGATTGGCCTTCCTTCGATGGACACCCACAAAGCTACAGTAAGAACGCAGGACCGCTGGTCGGCGCCTACGCCGGCAGGATCCTCGTTGGCGGCTATGCCCGGCTGATTGCGAACCTGGCGAAGTGCTTGGAAGCTCAGGGAGGCAGTTTGCTGCTCTACGGACCTCATTCGCCGGATGATTTGAGGTCTTGGGGGTTGGACCGGCGCAATGTCTTGCCCCAGGGAGCTGTCGATTCCGGAGAGTTGATTTCACGGCTTCGTCAAGAAGCGGATTTTGTCTTTGTGCCCATGGCGTTCGATGCGGATGGAATGAAGTGCAACATGCAAGTTAGCTTCCCGAGCAAGCTTGTCGATTACACCGCAACGGGGTTGCCCCTCTTGGTGTGTGGGCCGGTTTACTGCTCGGCCGTACGCTGGGCGCGACGTCAAGGCGAGATCGCAGAGGTAGTAACGTCAGAGAAAGTCGAGGAACTTGCTGCTGCGGTGCAACGACTGGAACAGGCGCCATATCGTCAGCGTCTGGGACTGGCTTCCTGGGAAGTCGGCAACCGGTTGTTCAGCTATCGCACCTCGGTGGAGACCCTTTTTCGGGCTTTGGAGCATTCACCACAGAGACACAGTGCAGGATAGCCGCAACCCAAGAAGGATTTCACCACAGAGGCCACAGAGGTCACAGAGAAGACCAGGCAAAGGCTGTGGGTCAACAAACAAGGAACCGTAACCTTGTAATCCCTGCTTGCGCGAGCAGAAGTACTTTTCTCTACGGTCTCTGTGCGCTCTGTGGTGAACGCATCGACCAATGACTGAGAGAGAGCGGCTGAACGGCATTACGGAAGAGATTATCGGGGCGGCCATTCAGGTTCACCGGGTGCTTGGTCCTGGTTTGCTTGAGTCCGCTTATGAAGCTTGTCTGGCCTTTGAGCTGGGAAGACGGGGTCTGAACGTGGAGCAGCAGAAACCCTTGCCCCTGATTTATGAAACGGTCAAGCTGGAATGCGGATACAGAATCGACCTCCTCGTCGAAGGATTGGTAGTGGTTGAGATCAAGTCAGTCGATGCTCTGGCCCCAATTCACGAGGCTCAGGTCATGTCGTACCTTAAGCTGTCGGGGTGCAAGCTCGCCTTGCTGATTAATTTCAACGTGCGCGTGCTGAAAGACGGTATACGGCGTTTCGTCAATGGGACCATATAAGAACATTCACCACAGAGCACACAGAGGTCACGGAGAAGAGATGCAGGCAAAGACTGTGGGTCAACAAACAAGGGACCGTAACCTTGTAATCCCTGCTGGCGCGAGCAGAAGTACTTTTCTCTGTGGTCTCTGTGCGCTCTGTGGTGAATTTTTTCTTCGCGGGGCCATCAACCGGGAGCGTTAAGCTGGTTTGGTTGGAATCACGGCACATGGGAACACCTCTAGTCTCGGTAGCCATGGTTGTATGCAACGTCGAGCGCTTTTTGGCTGAAGCGATCGAGAGCATCCTCAACCAGACGTTTCGAGACTTTGAATTCATCATTGTCGATTTTGGCTCAAGCGACGAATCGCAGTCGATCATCAGAGGCTATCAAAAAAAAGACAAACGCATTCAGTTCCATGTCATACCCCACTGCAACCTGTCGGAAGCGCGAAACGCATGCTGCTTCCGAGCGCGTGGCAAATACCTCGCCTTATTGGACGCGGACGACGTTGCCTTGCCGGATCGCCTGGCGCGTCAAGTGCATTATCTGGATAGACACCCCCAGGTCGCGATCTTGGGTGGGGCAAATGAATTAATAGACGAAGCGGGCCGCCGGTTAGGGACCGTGGCGGGGCTGGCGGGTAATCGGGAGATTAGAAACAGCCTTCGGACGGGTAGTCCCTTCTGTGTAAGCACCGTCACGATGCGCCTTGAGGAGTTCCATGCCGTGAAGGGTTATAGAAAAGCATTTGCCGACACGGCTGAAGACTACGACTTGTGGCTGAGAATGATGGAGCGCTGCCGGGCGGCGAAGCTGGGGGATGTGGTCGCGCGTTACAGGCTTCACACCGGCCAGATTGGGTCTCGGAAGCTCAGGCAACTCAGCCTCGGGCACTGCGTTGCGCGGGCGTCGGCGACGATGAGGAGTCAAGGCAGAGCCGACCCGCTGAATTCAATTGACTCCATCACTCCCGAACTGTTAGCCGAATTGGGGGTCACTGAAGAAGAGGTGGAGAACCAGCTCCTCGCATCTTATTACACCCGTGTGCTCAACTCGCTGCGGGCAAACATGGGCGCCTCGATTCTTCCGCTTGTCAAGGAGATGCTCGAAGTGTTGGCCGACTCGAAGTGTGTCCGGGATTCGGTTGCGGCTGAGACATGGTTCACCGCGGCTCGCGTATATTGTCGGCGAGGAAACATCGCGGGCGCGTGTGCGGCCATGACGAGGGCTGTGATAACCTGCCCCGCCTTGGCGATACGGATCCCCTTGCGGGGAATTCGCCGGGTGGCGCGGAGGGTGAGGTAAGCGGGCGCATTGCTTGGCGTGGCAAATATGATGCAATTTCCTGATCTTTTCTAAATGCGGAGATCGATTTTAAGAGGAATGGATGGACCGGATTCGCCCCGTCGATTTGGGATAGCTGCCCTTTTGGTCGGAGCCGCGGCCGCCCGGATTGCGGTTTATTTCTGTTGTGCAGCTCCCATTGAGGACGCCTATATCACCCTGCGCTACGCTCGCAATATCGCGAGCGGTTTAGGTTTTGTCTACAATCCGTGTGAGCACGTTTTGGGAACCACAACCCCCCTTTGGACTCTTCTCAACGCGCTTTATATATGGCTCTTCGGGGCCGGGACGGTCATTGGATTCGGGTTCTGGCTTAGTCTGGTCCTTGACCTCTCCGCGATCGTCGCGATTGCGACTGTGCTATCGCGAGCGGGGCTTCCACCGGCCGTATCGTGGTCGGCGCTCCTGCCGATGGCGTTTTTCTCTCCCTTCGTTTTCAGCGTCTCGTCAGGCATGGAGACCTCTCTCTTTTTGGCCCTGCTGGCGTTTTCAATTCTGGCCCTGCAGTCCGGGAATTTAGTTGTTTCGTTCGCTTGCGCAGGCTTGCTGGCGGTCTGTCGCCCGGAGGGCTTCCTGTGGCTGGGGTTACTGCTGTTCGTTGTGGTTCTAATGGAACGAAGAATTCCCTGGAAGGAGGGACTCGTTGCGGCGGGGTTCGTGGCTCCCTGGATGAGCTACGCAAAACTGCGCTTTGGAGGGGTTGTCCCGCAATCGGCGCTCGCAAAGGCTCCTTGGACGTATGTGCCACTTACCCACATGCTGGGGACTGGTTTCAGGTGGCTGCCAAGGACCCTTTTCACGCTGACCTTCGTCCAATCGCTGCCAGGTGTACTCAACACGACGTGGATAAGAACCGCTCTGGACCTGGCGGCGCTCGGGTTGTTCCTGCTTGGAGCCCTAGTGGCGGTTCGACGGCGGGGAGCCCGGGAGATGGTCCTATTCTTTATGGTGCTGCTTTGCTTTTATTCGTTCGCTGCCACCGGGGAGTTTTTTTTCTGGTACGGTTTCGCCCCGAGCATGCTGTTTTTCCCCGTCTTGATGCTGGGTCTCTGGCGGGTTTCCAGTTTCGTTGTGGGCCGATTTGCTTTTCTAACGCACGGCGCGCCTCAGAACATTTGGGGCGTGGCATGCTTGCTCTTGCTGACAACACTTATAGCTGGCCTCGTCGTGCGCGCGCGTAATTTGAAGGCGGCAAACCAGGATGAAGCAAATACGCGGAAGGCAATTGGACTCTTCCTTGCTCACCAGACTCCCAAGAGAGCTACCATCATGCTTGAGCCGATCGGGTATATCGGCTTCTTCTCGGATCGTTATGTCTATGACCTAGGCGGCCTGGTCTCTCCCTCCCTTACTAGGCTGAGACAGGAGTTCCCTCGCGATTGGTATACCAGGGCAATCTTCTCCTTTTCGCCTGACTACCTGGTTCTACGGGACTTCGAGATCTCGCAAAACGTGGCCTATGTAGGGAAACAAAGGTTGTTCGAATCTGACCAACAACGTGGCAAGTTCTTTTCACGCTATCAGGAGATCGGCAAATACCGAGGGATGGTTGTCAACGGAAACCAACTCGACAGTTTTGTCCTCTTTGCAAAGAGGAACGGTGTCCAGGGGGCCGGGCCCGAATCGCCGCTCCAAGCGCCTTAGCGGCGCCAATCGATAAGCCCGAATGAGATGCCTGAAGTGCTGGCACAATCGAAGCGCGTCCGGGATTCGGTTGCGGCTGAGACATGGTTCACCGCAGCTCGCGTATATTGTCGGCGAGGTAACGTCGCGAGCGCGTGTGCGGCCATGACGAGGGCTGTGATAACCTGCCCCGCCTTGGCGATACGGATCCCTTTGCGGGGAATTCGCCGGGTGGCGCGATGGGGGACATAAGCGAGCTCATTGCTTGCTTGAGCGGAAATCATGCGGTTTGCTGGGCTATCAACTCGGGATCCGGGGGCTGTGAATGACGTCCCGTAGATACTGGCTGGCCGTGTCATCGTTGCTGTTGGCGACGGGCCTTCTTTACTCCGTATTTCTTTTGCCCTTTGGGCGGACATTCCACATAAGGGGAGATGATTTTCCTCCGATCCTCGCGAGTGCCCGGCAATATCACCCGGACCCGGCCTTGTGGGTCACACGTGGCTTCTCCAACTACTTCGTTAGTTTTCCAGACTTGCCCCAGCACCACACCGATTACTGTAAGCCGGTGGTGAATGCAACTGTCTGGCTTGAAAGTCTGCTCTCCCCGGGAACCGGGCCCCTTAATCTGACGACGAACTTTGTGGGCCTGGTGATTACCCTCGTTCTCTTCATGTTTTTCGTGCGTCGCGAGACGAGTGGCAACATTTTATTTCTCTCGTCAATGTTGATTGTGTACGCCTTCTCAGCCATGTGGTATGAGGCGCTCCTGCTATCAGCCTATCGGTGCAGTCTTCTGATGGTACTTTTCGCGTTGGCCGCTTTTCTTCTACTGCCCCCAGAGGGTAGCCGTCATCAAGGATTGCGAATCGCCCTTTCCATCCTGTGTCAACTGGGTTCGTTGCTCAGTCATGAAACCGGCGTAGTAACGCCTGTAATCGCAGCCCTCCTCTTCGTTTTCAGACGTGACGGAAAGGTAGCTCGAGGCCGCCTAAAGGTGTTACCGCTCTTCCTGCTGCCGCTGCTCTGCTTCGTGGCATTGCGCTGGGTGTTTTACGGTGGTGTGAGCCATGCCGCCGTTCTGGAGCCTGAAACTGGCTGGGTGAGGAAGGGGGTTACAGGAGCACTGGAGCTCCTTGCCAAGCCTTTCTTTCCTTGGGAGACGGCACAGGTTACGGGCGGCGAGTGGTCCCTCCGGGTTGTAATCGGGGTGTTGATGAATTTAGCCGGCTACGCCCTTGTGGCCTGGGCGTTGCTGCGGCCGGGGAAGGCGGGGCGTGGGCCCCTCTTGCGGGTTCTTTTGTGTCTTGGAGTTGCACTCGGCCTTCTATGGATAGCGCCTACGGCCCGGTATATGCAACTTGCCGCAGTTTTCGGCGCGCTGGCAGCCATTGTTGCTGTCGAACAAATCAGGCAGGGCACCGACCAGCGGTGGGTTCGGAGGGGACTGGCACTGGGGCTCGTCGGTTTAGCCGTCGGCCAGTTGTTGATCTACCTGACCAGCTTCCCACAGATGGTGGCCGCCGAGGAGCACCAAAATCGGATGGCCCGCGTAGAGTTCGAAGGACTCCAGAAGGCCATCGCCACGGCGAGCGTGCCCACATTGTTACTCGTTAATGATCAGGCAGGTTGGGCAGGAGTTCAGGCCATGCTCCAGATGGCGGCATGGCCCAACAGAGGGCGGGTAAGAAGGCTCGTTGCGGTGGACAGCTTCGGCGGGGAAAGCGGCGCTCAATCAGACCTAAGGATCTCACGCGACAACCAAGCTGTCCGGATTGAGATTGTCGCTGGACCAGACCAGGGATTCGTTTTCTGCCAGGTCGAGGAGAGCCATTTAGGGAACAAATTCGTCAATCAAGGTCTTCACTATGAGATGGAGACTGCCCCTACATACTCATTCATCGCACGGTTGCTCCGTCACTTGGGCAAGAGGGTCGAGCCAGACAGATTTGCCATCGGTCGCCGGCTAGTGGTTACGGTGCCGCCGGAGATCGCCCGCGATGGTCTACTCATCGTCGGCTTGGATCCCAGAAACATGTCATCGTTCTCGAGCGACCTGACCAGATGACTCCAGCGTATATGCGCGGCTTTCGAAACGTGACACACGTCCTTAGAAGACACCAGACCGGCGTGCCGGCTGGGACTTGACTCAGGGGATGGGTCGTTGAGCTTTAAGATAGCCATAGATTCAACTTTTCTTAGCAACAAAGGGAAAGGTGCGTCGCGGTACGTCAACAGCCTCCTCACCCACCTCGCCCCGCTCGACCACCTCAACCAATATCATGTCTTTGTTGACCGGAGGTTTGCCACGTCCCGGCTTCCACAGCAAGACAATTTTCACTATCGCGCGGTTCACTTTCGTAAGAACCTGTACTGGAGACTGGTTCAATTCCCATCCATTCTAAGAAGCGAGCACTTTGATATCGTACACCTGCCCTCCGAGAGCCGCTGCATGCAGACACCGTGCCCGTGCGTTGTGACCGTCCACGAGATCGCTCGAACCAATTGGCGGCTGGGGAGGGGGCGCGGACCCTATCAATGGCTCGCCCACATACTAAATGAAGAGGTTTTCCGGCGGACGATCCCAAAAGCACGAGCGATCATTGCCGTGTCCACGGCAACAAGAGACGAACTCCTGAGACTTTACCCGGTGGAAACACAGCGAGTAACCGTCATCCACGAAGCACCTGAGCGCATTTTTTTCGAGGAGAGCACCAAAACGGAACGCGAAAAGGTTAGGGAACAGTTAGGGGCGAACGAAGGCTACATTCTGAGTTTCGCGACGGGGGACAGTCGGGAGAATGTCGATGTTGTCCTGGAGACGTACGCCAGAGTTCGTGCTCGCTTACGGCAAAAACTCGTCTTTTGCGGCGCCAACCCGAACGTCCGTAGGGAGCTAAAAGAGCGCTGCCAGCAGCGCGGGATCGAGGACCGAGTCGTGGTTCTCGACTACGTCAGCGATGACGTGCTCACCGGCCTCTATGGCGCAGCGGATCTCTATGTGGACATCTCGTACTACGAGGGCTTTGGACTGCAGGCATGCGAGGCCATGGCGCGTGGCATACCCGTGGTCGCTTCGAACATTCCGGCTTTCATCGAGGTCCTCGGTTCAGCGGCCAAACTCGTTCCGGTGGAGGACGCAGAAGCCCTGGCTGCCGCCATGACAAACATCCTGGAGAATCAGGAAGAGTGGCAGGAACGCTCGCGACTCTCCCGCGAGCGCGCTCGGGAATTTAGCTGGCGACGCGGGGGTGAGGAGACCTTGGCGATTTACCACGCTGTCGCTAATCAGAAGAAGACCGTAGGGAACAGCCTGGGCGCAGGGGGACCCTGGGGACTGGGTGCTAGGGACTAGGGAGCGGGGAGAAGTTCGGTTGTTATTCCCCAGCCCCTAGAAGCTGTGAATGAATTACGAAAAAAACTTCTCACCACAGAGGCCACAGAGGTCACGGAGAATTCAAGAAAGGCTCTTCCTGAATCCTGAATCCTGAGTCCTGAATCCTGTTTTTCAGTGTCTCTGTGCGCTCTGTGGTGAATTTTTTCTTGGCGGAGGTTGGTAGGTGGCAGTTGCGATTGTAGTGGCCGCGCTTGTCCTGTTCGGTTCTCTAATTCCGCCGCACTACCTTATCCTGTCCACCCTGCTGACTTTCCTAGGTGCTTCGATGCCCATCGTGAACCGGGGGGGAGCGCTGAATCAATTCCGCTGGGTCATGCTGCTTGCTTTGGTGCTGGGCATGCTTCTGCGAAGTTCTGTGCAGAGAAGCCGTTCTGTCTGGCATCCGATGCATTTGAGCGTTTTTGGCTTTGTGCTCTACGCGGCGATTTCAAGCTCCTATTCGGTGAACGGCTTAATGACGCTCCTAAAGGCTGCGACTTTTGGTTGCTTGGCTGTGGCGGTCATGCTGTATGGGAGACTGGAATCTGGAGGCCAATCCGGAGGCTCGTGCAAGCTTCTCGGCCAGGTTTATTGGTGCGCTGTGATAGTGGCGCTGGGCTGCGCCTTGACGGTCATCCATGTCTTGCCTGGGCGGGCGGGTTATTTCGCAGGCCCCTTCGCAAATGGAAATGCTATCGGGGCCTTCGTCCCCTTGGTGGCGCCTGTCCTGCTACTCAATTTGTTACGGTCGTTTGACAAGGGACCGCAGATCCGTGCTGCAAATGTTCTACTCGTCATAGCTTATTTCGTCTTCTTGCTCATGTCGAGATCCAGGGGGGGCCTTGCCGCCACCTTTCTTGCGTGTGGATGGTGGCTCTACTTTGCCCACCGCAGGGCTTTTGGAGTGTTCCTGGGCGGCGCGCTTATCACCGCGGTCATTTATGGCTTGTACTTCCCTGAAAATGTGCAGAACTTGAACCAAGTTTATGTTTATAAGGGCAGTGCTTACGTTCTTAGATCGAGGGAAGAACCCCTCCGCCTCACCTGGGAGGCCGCCATGGAAAGCCCGCTGATCGGGGTGGGGTTTGGGGTAAGCAAAGGGTATAGCGAGGACTGGCAGTTTGCGTTCGAAACCGGCGTCGCCCTGCGCGAGAAGGCCAACAGCTTCCTTGCGTTGGTAGAGGAAGTCGGTTTGATAGGTGCCGGCCTTCTGCTCCTCCCGCTGGCGTGGGTGCTTGTCAACGCGACTCGTCGATTAATGGACTTCCGTAGGCGGCATCAAATGGGAGAGGAATTTTGGATAACCCTCACGCTTTCAGCCTGCTTGGTCGGGGGGATGGCAAACGCATCTGTGGAAGCGTGGCTCACCAGTGTAGGCTTTTTTTCAGCGATTTTGTTCTGGCTGGTCTTTGGCGTCTTGGCGGCTCGCCTCACTACTCCCCTCCGAGTTTCGCGATGAAGAAACGCGTTGCGATTTTGGTGGGCGTCCCGACGCCCTATCGTGAGCCCCTTTTTGAACGCCTTGCAAGGTCGGCGGAGTACGATATTCAAGTGCTGTACTATCGCGACCACCAGCCGGGACAGCAATGGCGTCTTGGTGCGCCTCGCTACCCCGCACGCTACCTCAAGAACTTTGCGCCGGAAAGATGGCATGGCCGGCTATTGGTAGGAGCCATCAATCCCGGTGTATGGCAAGAACTTAGAGCTTTCCGGCCCGATGCAGTTGTCATCTACGGTTATAACACCGCGACTACACTGCTGGCAATTCTCTGGGTTATCCGTCACCGGATTCCGATGTTGATGCGGACTGACTCGAACGTGCTTGCAGATCCGGGCAAAGCGCCCCTGACGCTTGCACTCAAGCGGTTGCTGCTGAGCTGGCTCACAAGACGTGTTTCGGCCTTCCTATCCATCGGGACCATGAATTCTCAGTATTGGCAATTCTACGGGGCGACACCGGAAAAGATCTTCCTGGCCCGCTATGCGGTAGATAACGAGCGTTTTCAGATCCAGGCAGACCATTATCGCGTTTCTCGCCAAACCATAAGGGACGAAAACGGCTGGAGGCAGCGTTATCTGCTGCTTTATGTGGGCCGATTGGTCGGGTTCAAACGTGTTGATGTCCTGATTGAAGCTTTGCGACGGCTTTCCACAAAACGATCGGACATTGGATTGGTTATCGTTGGCAATGGTCCTGAGCGGGAACGATTGGGAAGGCTGGCGCAGGGGATGCCCTACGTTTACTTCGCAGGCTTTCAAGACCAATCGGATCTGCCAAAGTACTACGCCGTGGCCGACGTTTTCGTTCTTCCGTCAAAATGGGAACCCTGGGGACTTGTGGTCAATGAGGCCATGGCGAGCGGGCTGCCGGTGATCGCCACGCGGAAGGTTGGATCGGCACGCGATCTGATCGTCGAGGGCGAGAACGGATACTTGGTTCCCGAGAACGACCCGGTGGCCCTGGCCTCGGCTATAGATCGCGCCTGCGAGTCCGAACAGCACCTGTTACTGCTGGGTGAGAAGGCGCGAGGCACGGTTCAAAGCTGGAATTATGATTCCACTCTCGCAGGATTCCATAACGCACTGTCCATGTGCTTTGGAGCGAAGGATTCTCCTGGCGACGATAGTTTCCACCAATCGCGTTCAGAGCTTGGCGCTGGTTCCGACGGTTTCTAGCTGCTATGTGTGGGATTTTCGGATTAGTCGGGGAACGTAAGGCTGAAGTGGATAACCGTCGCCGAGGTGATGGCGGCGTTTCGCCTGGCTATGACGGCGGGTCTCGCAGATGAAAAAATGTACATATGATGTTCCTGAAGGATTTAATAATCCCACGGCTCTGCCATCCGGCTCCGAGCAAGCCCGTCGCTGGCAGGAGTTGAATCGCACTTGGTGGGAATCCCACCCGATGCGATACGATTGGAAAGAAGCAATCCCTTGCAAGGAATTCAGCAGGGAATTTTACTTGGAGATCGATCGCCGCTTCTTCCAGAGCGTGAGATTGTTTGCTCCATGGAAGAGCGTCCCCTTTGACTTCCTCATAGACTTTGAGGCCTTGAAGGGGAAGGATGTCTTGGAAATTGGGGTCGGCAACGGCAGCCATGCTCAACTCCTCGCTGCCCATTCAAAATCATTTACGGGAATCGATCTCACGGATTTTGCTGTGAAGAGTACATGTGAGAGGATGCGCTGTTTCCAATTGAACGCTCGAATTCTCCGCATGGATGCCGAGCAGATGGAATTTGGTGACAACAGCTTTGATTTCATCTGGACTTGGGGGGTTATTCACCATTCGTCGAGCACTCGAAGAATCCTCGAAGAAATGCACAGGGTTTTGAAACCCCAGGGCGAAGCAATTGTGATGGTTTATCATCGTGGCCTTTGGAATTATTACCTTACCGGGGCTTTGCTTTCCATTGCGGAGGGGGGGATTTTGAAAGGCAGGCCGCTCCACGATACCATCCAGCAGTTCACGGACGGCGCTATGGCCAGATATTACTCAATTTCCGAATGGAAGCATCTCGTCGCAGACCTATTCGCTCTGAGGAGTGTCGAAATACTCGGTCAAAAGACCGACCTTGTGCCTGTTCCGGGTAGTAGTTTCAAGAATGCAATTCTGGGGTTGATTCCCAACCGCCTTAGCCGCTTCATGACGAACAAATGTGGGATGGGTTCCTTCCTGGTCGCCAAAATGGCCAAAGTACACCCATGAGGGGAAAGGGTACTTCAACGACCGCCTCTCGGCTGCCGATGCGATTGGAGGGAGACGTGTTGTGGAGGTCTTGCTTGTTGAACATGACCCCGGGCATTGAGGGGATTGTGAAAACTCTCAAGGAGGGCATGCGAGGGGCTGGGAGTTGCTACCTTGTCCACAGGGCGGATACAGCCCAGGGGCCATGTGAGCGAATCACGAGATTCCTGTTCAGGGGGATGGGCTGCGAGGGGCGGAAGTGGGCGATGGAGAACTTCGCGCAGGAAGCCCTGCTCGCAAGGCTGGCCGAACTGCTACAACTCCACTTCGGGGCTGAGGCATGTCGTTCCTGAGCCGGGTCTGCGAAGCAAACCGCAAACTGAACGACAGATTCTTTCCTCGAAGCAAGCTGCGCTATGTAGACCGGTTTAGGGAACTGGCGTGTGAGCTGTCAAGAGATGACCAAGTAGTGTTGCATTTGGGGTCAGGTCGCAACGACCTGGGATCGTACCCCCAACTGGCTTCAAGGACGCTGCATGTGCTCAATTTGGACATCGGCTATCAGGATTTGCAGAAAAATCCAGGCCGGCTCAAGGTTTGTGCTGATGCGCAAGCTTTGCCCCTACGCTCGAGCAGTGTTGATTTGATCTGTTCTGAGCACGTATTTGAGCACTTTCTCCGCCCGCAGCGGGTCCTGGAGGAATGTTGCCGAGTGATGGTGGACGGTGGATATATGGTGGTCAGCGGCCCCAATGGTTGGTCGTATGTTGCGCTGGTGGCGCGCGTGACTCCTCTGCGCTTTCATAAACTGGTGCATCGCCTCGGCAGTACTCCGAGCGGCAACGAAGCGGATCCATGGCCCACCTTCTATCGTTTTAGTACTCCACTGACCATACGCCGATTGGCGCGGAACGCGGGCTTCGACGTCGTCAGTATGCAAACGTTTGTGGGGGAGCCCTGCTATACCACTTACCTTCCCCTTCTCCACATGGCGTTCATGGCGTACCACAAGCTTCTCGAAAAGCTGAATCCCATCTTTAATTTCCACCTAACCTCGGTCGTGGTACTGAGGAAAGTAGCTGAGAAGAAGTGAATAGCCCGCCAGCAGGCCGGAAGGTGCTTGGTGCAGAGTTGTTCCTTGGGTGGATTGCGACGTAGCTTGGCATGTGCGGAATCTTTGGAATAATCGGCAAGCGCTCGCCCGAGGTTAGCCGAGCGCTCGGCTTGGGCACGCGGGCAATGGCTCATCGCGGCCCGGACGATGAAGGGGTCGAGATCCTTCCGCTTCGCTCGGACGCGCAGCAGTGCGTCGGGTTGGGAAGCCGACGCCTGGCCATCCTTGATCTTTCGCCCGCCGGGCACATGCCGATGCATGATCCTGAGACAGGCAATTGGCTGGTCTTTAACGGAGAAATCTTCAATTTCCAGCAAGTCCGCTGCGAACTCCAGAAACTGGGTCATCGCTTCACCTCCACCGGGGACACGGAAGTGCTCCTCAAGGCATACGGGGAGTGGGGCGAGGGGTGCATTGGTCGTCTCGCCGGAATGTTCGCTTTTGCGCTGTGGGATGCGCGGAGGGAAAGGCTTTTTCTGGCACGTGACCGCCTGGGCGTTAAGCCACTCTATTACTACGCGTCGCCGGGCCTGTTTCTCTTCGGATCGGAAATTCGCGCCTTGCTGGCCAGCGGGCTTGTGCCCCGCCGCCTGGATATGACAGGCCTGGCATCCTACCTGGCTTTCGGAGCCGTTCAGGACCCCCTTACCATCATCGAGGGCGTGCGGTCACTTCCCCCCGGGCATACTCTCGTTTGGGAGAAGAACCACTTCGAAACCAGTAGTTACTGGAGCTTGGCGGAAGTGGCATCCCGACCCCCGGCAACGGATGCGCCGGGCGAAGCTGTGGCCGCGGTCCGAGGGCTAATTCAGCAGGCCGTCTCGGAGAGATTGATCAGCGACGTTCCCATCGGTGTTTTCCTGAGTGGGGGAGTAGACTCGAGTTGCATCGTGGCCGCAGCCAGCGAGGCGTCTCAGAAACCGCTCGAGACCTTCTCCATCGTCTTCGGGGAAAGCGAGTTCTGCGAGGCCAGGTTCTCCGACAAGGTGGCACGCGAGCACGCTTGCCATCACCATAAGATCGAGCTGACCGAAACCCGCCTACTGGAACAAATCCCCGACGCCTTGGGCGCGATGGATCAACCGAGCGTTGATGGCATCAACACTTACGTCATTTCTCGGGCCACCAAAGAGGCCGGAGTTACCGTGGCGCTGAGCGGACTGGGCGCCGATGAGATTTTCGCCGGATACTCGAGCTTCCGTTCCGTCCCGAAAATGATGAGCTTCCACCGCTACGCCGGATGGCTGGCCCCTCTCGGAAGAGGCTTTAACGCCCTGCTTGGCCAGAGGGAGACAAACAGGCTTTCGAAGGCCTTGGCGTTGGCCGGCAATGACTATTATGGGAACCAGCCTTACTTCTTGTCGCGAGCGCTCTTCCTGCCCAGAACTGTCCGCACGCTGCTGCGCCAGCAGTTTGCCGGGAACGGTTCCCAAATGGCGGCCTGCAATTGGGGAGAGCTAGTTGAGCAGGTTCGCGAGCTTGACCCGGTCAACCAGGTCTCTGTCCTCGAAGGGGCAACGTACATGGCCAACACGCTTCTCCGGGATACCGATTGCATGAGCATGGCGGTTTCGCTCGAGGCTCGGACCCCGTACCTGGATTACAGGCTATGGGAGTACGTTCTTCCCCTCGCCGGCAGGCTCAAGCTCGATCCCCCCATGCCCAAGCCCCTCCTCCTGCGGTCGGTCGGTCAGTGGTTGCCCAGGGAGATCTACATGCGGCGCAAGATGGGTTTCACACTGCCGTTTGAGCGTTGGCTGCGGGATGGCCTGCGGGGCGAGGTGGAGAGTGAGCTCCTCAGCAGCCGGGACGCTGATAAATGCCCTCTTGAGCAGCAGGCGATGGAGAAAGTCTGGCACGCCTACCTAGCTGGGAAGACCAGTTGGTCACGGCCCTGGGCGCTTTACGTTCTGAGGCAGTGGATTCGTCGCAATATCTGGGAGTCACCTTGAAGATCGTCATCAATGCCGTCTCGGCCAAAATGGGCGGGGCGGTCACGTACCTCACGAACATTCTTCGTTGTCTGCCCCCGCCCGAAAGTGGTTACGAGTTCGACGTTTTCATGCCACCTGAGGCGGCGGAGAGGCAGGAGGGATTGCCCCGGAATGTGCGGCTCGTTGCGACCTTGGTCGGCCAAGCGGCGTGGTGGAAGAGATTCTGGTGGGAACAGGTCACCCTGCGGGGCTGGCTGAAGAGGCGGAAAGCTGAAGTGCTTTTTTCCACGGCCAACTTTGGAATGTTCCGTTGTCCGGTCCGGCAATTGCTCCTGGTGCGGAACGCTCTTTACTTCTCGAAGATCTATCAAGATGAGTTCCTGCCAAGGCATTCCTTAAGGTTCCAGGTGCCCTTCAAATTCCGTCGCTGGCTGATTTGCCGAAGCGTGCGTCAGGCGGATGTGGTGATGACGCCTACACAGGCCATGCTGGATGACTTACGCCGCTTTGTTGAGGTCGACGCACAAAAAGCCCTGGTGAACCCTTACGGAGCAGTCCCGTTGGACTCGTCCTCTTCCGAACGTACTGGAGTGAAACCTGAGCCGCGTGCCAGAGACGATTCGGTCGTCCGTCTTATTTATGTTTCCCTTTACTCGGACCACAAGAACCTGGCGACCCTATTGAGGGCCTTGCCGCTTCTCAATAGGAACGGCACGCGAAAGTTTGCACTGAAGACGACCGTGAACCCTGGTTGGGAGGGAGGCGACTGGACCGTTACGCACAAGGAGGACTTGGCGCTGGCGCGCCAACCCGACGTGGCCCCGTGGGTTGAGTTCTTGGGCCCTCTTGGCCAGCAACAGGTCCAGGAACTCTATAGGGAAGGCGACCTCTTTGTGTTTCCTTCGCTTTGTGAATCCTTCGGCCATCCGATGGTGGAAGCTATGGCGCACGGCTTGCCGATCGTCGCCTCGGACGCTCCTGTGAACCGGGAGATATGTTCTGAAGCTGCGGTCTATTTTAGTCCGTCAGACTCCGAGGATTTGGCCCGGCAGACTCGCCTTCTGGCAGCAGACGCGCCCCTCCGACAACAGTTGAGTGCGAGGGGGCAAGAACGAGCGCGTATCAAATTCCGTTGGGATGCGCACGTTCGGCGTATCCTGGACGTTGTCTCTGTATTTGGGACATCCAGCGTCAGGGGCGGACGGCTTACTGGTCGGGGCTTGACGCGCTGACCCAGAAAAATGCTCATCATAGAAGGTAAGGTTGTCCTGGGTGTTGGCTGCATAGCACTTGGCACTCTGCTGGCCACGAATGCCCGCCTGCTTGCTCTTTCGGAGCGTCGCTTCCGTTTGTTGGTTTTCGCCGTCTGGATGCTCACCCGCCTCGGACTGTTTTCCGTAGTGTTCCTCGGGCTCCGGATGGAGCCCCAGTCCGACGTCATCGGGGCCTACATGCCGCAGGCCCATCTCGCCATGAGGGGTCTGTGGATCTATCGCGACTTTGTTTCCAGCTATGCTCCGCTCTTTCCCTATGCTGTGGCGGCAGCACTGAAGTATGTCTGGGCCTCATCGAAAATGGTCGTTGTGCTCGCGATGCTGGCCGAACTTGCCTCGTTGCCGTTTTGGATGGAGGCGTTCAGGAAGCTCCTTTCTCCGATAGCCGCTCGTCGAGCAACCGTGCTTTACTTGGCCAGTGCCTTGCCGGTGGTCAACGTTGCGTTGAATGGGCAGAATCAGGTGTGGGTTTCGTTGTTTGTCGGCGCCGCGCTCTGGCTTTACGCGCGCCATTCGGCGGCGGCTTCAGGGTTTGCCCTCAGCGTGCCCGTGGTGTTGGTGAAATTCCTGGCCCTGGTGACCGTTCCCGCATTCATACCCCGGAAGGCTGGGCTGTTTCGCTTCGGCGCGTGTTTTGCAGTGCTGCCGGCGGTCGTTTACGGATTTCTCGTGCTCCACCACGTTGACCTGCTGGTTCCAGTTCGGAACGAAAGTGCCGCCCGCAGTTCCGGGAACATCCCTTATCTCCTTTCCGCAGCACTATCGCCCCTGCGGCGCGACGTGCCCACGGGCGTGATTGACGGCGTAGCGCTGCTGATCCTGGCCGCGCTGGCTCTGTGGGTCGTCGCGCACCAACCGGCGGTCCCGTCGGCGGCGGCGCTGTGGGCGCTCAACCTCCTGATGCTGACGCTGCTGCTCGTCAGTCGAAAGTCGTACACGACCTATCTTGTGATGAGTTTTTTCCCGCTGTGCGCGATTGTCGCCCACGAAGGCATTACCCGCCTCCGGGTGGCCCTCTTCGGAACTTTTGGTTTTCTGGCGATGATCGAGCCCACGTTGTGGTTCAGATGGCTCAACGGCCAGAACTTTTTGGGTCTGGGGTCCTCTGTCGGCGTGAGCGTTATGCCTGGGAAGGTCACGTTGTTCTTCTTCATTGACCTAGTGGTGCTCGGCTTCTATGTGTTGTACTGGCGTTCGAGCTGGCGTGCCTATCGGGCTGCAACGGGGGCTGCCTTGACCGCCTCCCCGCTATAGAAGATATTCCAGGACCTCATGCAAGCTGACCGAGTACCCTCGCCGAGTCGCGGAAACATCTAAATGCCTATCTCTTTGAGTAAGACTGGCGGACACCCTCCCGTGAGCGTCCTGGTTCTCACACGAAACGAGGAAGCCAATATCGCGGGCTGCCTTGAGAGCGTTCGTTGGGCGCCGGAAGTGTTCGTAGTGGACTCCTTCAGTACCGACGCGACCGTTGAAATCGCGGAAAGCATGGGAGCTAAGACCTGCCAGCACGCATTCGAAAACTGCGCAGCGCAGTGGAATTGGGCGCTCAACAACCTCCCTTTCTCCAACGAGTGGGTTCTGGTCCTTGATGCTGATGAGCGCATTCCTCAACTCTTGGCGGAAGAGATCGTTCGGACCGTAACCAACCCGGCGCAGGAATTTTCGGGTTACTACCTGAAGTTCAGGTTTTGGTTTATGGGACGCTGGCTCAGGCATGGCGGGCTCTATCCGACTTGGGTTACGCGGCTTTTCAGGCGAAGTGCCGGTCGCTTCGGGCGGCACGGGGCAAGCGAGCACTTGATTCTGGAGGGGCGAAAGGGTTACCTGCAGTATCCGTTCGACCATTGCGACAATAAGCCACTGAGCGATTGGATCCAAAAGCACAATCGGTACGCGGAGCTTGAGGCGGAGGAACATCTGCGCGAGAAGCTCACGACAAATCAAGCGCACTCAATCGGTGGGAGGTTTTGGGGCAACCAAGCTGAAAAAAAACAGTGGATCAAATTGAGAGTCTGGAATCGGCTGCCTCTTCTGGTCAGGCCGTTCCTATTCTTTTTTCGGAATTACTTCGTAAAGCTCGGCTTCTTGGATGGCAAACCTGGCTTCATCTATCACGTTCTTTGGAGTTTCTGGGTAAGGTTTCTGATCGACGTGAAAATCCTCGAGCGACAAAGTCAACAGGGTACTGTGAGGCTAAGCGAGGGACCGCTTACGACAGAGACTCCGTGCCCTCCGAGGTCGCGGGCTGGCGCGCTTGAGAAGGAAGGGACCCGTGGAGACGCCGGCGGCTAACGACGTTCGGATACTATTCAACCACAAGGCGCGCTCCTGGCAGAGTAAGTACGATCCGAGCGGGAGGCTTAACTCCCGCGTGGAACAATTCACAGTGCGGCTTTCAGAGCTGTGTCTTCCTCCAGGTAACATCCTTGACCTGGGCTGCGGGACGGGTGAGATCGCCGCAGCAATAGGCCAAATGGGCTACCAAGTAACCGCGTGCGACATCGCGGAAGAAATGATTGACATCGCTCGTAGCAGTCACGGCGCAAGGGATGTGAAATGGGTTTGTCTGAAGCCGGATTGCGAAGTTCTTCCCTTCGAAGACTGCAGTTTCGACGGCATCGTAGCCTCAAGCGTATTTGAATACCTCGTTGACGTGCAGAGCGTGGCGGCGGAGCTTTCAAGGGTCCTGCGGCCCGAGGGTATCTTGCTTCTGACCGTTCCCAATCCGTTTAATCCTGTGCGCAAACTCGAGGCTTGGTTTCAGTCGATGCTCTCGAACCATCGCCTTTCGTGGTTGCTTCACAGAGTTCAGTGGATCGACTCGTATACCGCCTATCTCCGGCTTTCGCGGAACCGCTTCGAAGGGCGTTGGTGGCAATCCGTTCTGGGCGCAGCGCACTTCGCCGCCTTGGACGAAAGAGATTTCTCTGAGGAAGCTTGGCTAGACCAAGCCAAGGCTCCCCTGGTCCTCTTGGCCGTGAAAAGGGTAGCAATGGGCCAATGCCAGCCGGTTTGAGCCGCAGCCTTGCTTTGAAGAATGGCGTTGTCAATACCTGGACTCGAACCCCAGCCCGCAATCAGCCGAGACGGGGAAGTCCGCCTACCAGAGTTCGCACCCCGGGTGGCAACGCTTGGCGTGGGGACCTACTGGCGGACGGTGCGGCACTTGCGCTGGGGGCAACTTGCCACTCTGGTTCAGCGGCGTATGTTGCCGCGCAACAAGCTCCGGGGGTGGAAGCCAGCCCCTGTGACCCTGCGGAAAGTTTCGCCACCTCCGACGTTCCCGGAGTGGCAGCGGGCTTCAGCGCTTCAGATGCTTGAAAGCGACAGGTTCTGTTTTCTAAACCTCTCCGGTCCGCCATCCTGGTGCATGCCTTGGTCATCGGAGGGATTCAGCCGGCTTTGGCTCTACCACCTCAATTACTTTGACTATGTCAATTTGGATCTCAGCGCCCCGCAGCATAGGATGCACCTGCGCAAGGCGCTGGACCTGGCGGGGGACTGGTGCAGGCAAAACCAGACGGGCGGGGAGATTGGGTGGGAGCCCTATCCTCTCTCTTTACGAATAGTCAATTGGTTGAAGTTCTTAATCCGAAACGCCGAAAGGGCGGACGCTCTGGGAGAAGGCGAGGCCCTCAGCCTTGTCCTTGCCAGCCTGCGAATCCAGGCGCTGGCGCTTGAAACCCGCCTGGAAACGGATCTTTTAGCAAATCACCTCCTGAAGAATATCAAGGCGTTGATGTTTGCCGGCGCGCTGCTCGAGGCGCCCGAAAGCTCGCGCTGGTGGGGGAAGGGAGAAAAGCTGCTACGGCGAGAACTGGCGGAACAGATTCTTCCCGATGGCGGGCATATCGAGCGATCTCCCATGTACCACGCGGAGGTGTTGGAGGATCTTATGGACCTCCAGGTCTTGGCCGGGGCGTGTGGGAGGACGGCTAATTCTGCGGAGCTGCTGTCGCGAGGCGTGACCCGGATGGCTGATTTCCTGCGCTGCATGCTTCATCCCGACGGTGAGATTCCGCTTCTCAATGACGCGGCATTCGGCATCGCGCGGCCTGCGGGTGAGCTCCTGGCGCGGGCAAACCAGTCGGCCAAAGCATCATCGAGCTCCTGCCCGGAGGTGAGGGTTTTTCCCGAAAGCGGGTACGCGGTGCTTCGCGCTCCGGGTTCTGAAAGCTGCTTGATTTTCGACTGTGGACCTGTGGGGCCCGACTACCAGCCGGGGCACGGCCATTGCGATGTCCTCAGCTACGAGCTTTCGCTGCACGGCCAGCGCGTGGTGGTTGATACCGGCGCGAGCACTTACGAGCCTTGCGCAGCGCGGTTCTACGAGCGTTCCACGGCAGCGCACAACACGCTGCGCATTGACGGAGAAGAGCAGGCCGAAATATGGGCGAGCTTTCGCGTGGGGCGGCGTCCCAGGGTGGGACGACTCCAAGGAGGCGAAATTAACAAGCTCTGCTTCGTGCAAGGAGTGCATTACGCCTACCAGCATCGCGGCGTCATTCACTCGCGCATGATTGCCCTGACACCCAGGAACAGTTGGTTGGTGATCGACTCACTAAATGGCAAGGGGAAGCACCTCGTCGAGTCCTTCATCCACTTCCACCCGGCGGTTCGGGTGGAGATTCAGAACAGCTCCGCGCCTGGTGTCGCCGGCGCAGGCGTCACGGGCTGGGCAATTCGATTCGGTGAACATGAGTATTTTTTGACGACCCATTGGTCTGGAGAGTTGGCGGCGCGAGAAAGCTGGTACGCGCCTGAGTTCGGTCTGCGGCAGCGCCGAACAACGCTCCATTGGTGCTGGAGAGGTGATTTGCCTGTGCGCCTTGTGTACGCGTTCACGCCGGCTGGGCAAAGGCCGCCTTCCATGCCGCTGGATTTAACCCAGGAAGGCGTTGAAATTGTTCATTCGGCCCTTGCCTCGAGCTGAGGAAGGTTTCCCTTCTCGCTTGAACATCCTTTACATGTCGCAATATTTTCCGCCCGAGGCTTGTGCCCCTGCGGCGCGGGTTGACAGTTTTAGCCGTGAGTGG
>Ga0181527_1000524_pt1 | contig 44029 bp, 42 predicted proteins | sample PEATcosm2014_Bin_30_FD_119762 | JGI IMG/M metagenome (GOLD analysis project Ga0181527, IMG submission 119762) | Peatland microbial communities from MTU Mesocosm Facility, Houghton, MI, USA - PEATcosm2014_Bin06_60_metaG | ecosystem: Environmental > Terrestrial > Soil > Wetlands > Peat | place...
CAAGCAGCAAGGCGGGAACCTCTCGGGCGGCGAGCAGCAGATGCTCGCCATCGGCCGTGCCCTCATGGCAGAGCCCAGGCTGCTCCTCTTGGACGAACCCTCGATGGGGCTGGGGCCGCTGTTTGTCCAGACGATCTTCGAGATCCTGAAGACGATCCGGGATCAGGGTGTCACGGTCCTGTTGGTCGAGCAGAACGCGGCCAAGGCCCTCCAGCTGGCCGACCGGGGCTACGTGCTCGAGACGGGAAGGATCGTGCTGCAGGACTCAGCAGACGTCTTGATGCGTGACGACCGCGTGCGGATGGCCTACCTCGGCGAGGACATCGGGCCGTGACGGTGAGCGGCGCGGCGCGGGGCGCGGCGCACCCGAGTGCCCGACCGGTGGCCTGCGCATCGGCCGCTTGCCGCCACAGCAGGGCGCTTGCGGTCTCCCCGACGCACCGCTGCGAGATACCAACGGCTTTCGCCCAGCACAACTCCCGAGAAGCGGTAGGTGGCACGGGAACCACCGAGCTCTGCGTCTGAGCGATCGCGCCGCACGTCTCGACCTGGAAGGAAGGCTCCAGGGAGCCGGTGAGGGTGGAAGCCCGCTCCGCAACCCGGCGTGCCGGTTCAAAGGCCACGAAGCTGGCACGACAAGAGGACCGACGGTCCCGACACACAACTGCCACCGACGGGTCTGTGGACGGCCGGCGACCGGACGGCGGACGGGCGACCCGCCCCCTGAACCTGAACGCGTGACGGCGCAAAGGGTGCGACGCTGAAGGCGGCAGACCACACGAGCACGTGGTACCCACCGACGTAGTAGGTGTGTTCCGGTCTCCCCCAGGTCATGGCTGCCGAGACGCTGTCGACGCCTTGGTAGACAGGCGTGCTGTAGACGAGAAACTGGAAGTGCTGACCGGAGTACCAGCTGGCAGAGGACAGTTTCATGTACCGGCCGAGCTTGCCTACCTGATTCGACCACACCGGCCGCACCGTGACCGCGCCCTTGCTCTCGACGGTGGTGATGCTCGCCGCCCAATAACCGCCGACCCCGCTTCGGAGATTGTGCACTTCGAGCCAGGAGGCGAGCGCTGCCGCCTTGGGGATCGAAACGGGCTGGGCAAGGGTGTAGCCGAGGCCAGCGGCAAACCACAACGGGACAGCGGCGCAGACGACGCAGATCGCCCGGGCGGCACGGCCCGGTTGCAGCCGGTGCCAGGCCTGGGCGACGATCCGGCCACTGAGCACGCTGGCGAACACGACGGTCGCGACGAGATAGCGGGCGCCAGGCACTCCGTTGACGGCGAGGGCTACGAACGTCGCTGCCGAGCCGAACATCGCGATGACCAGCACGTCGTCGAGCCACCAACGCCCGGTCTCCGTCCGGGGCCTGGAAGCCTCTCGGCGGCCGCGGACCAGACGCCTCACCAGATTCGCCACTGCCACCAGCGAGCAGGCGACGATCAGAAGAGCACCCACGACGTGAACATCCTGCAGGACGCCCGGGACCCGCTGGGCGTCGAACCGGTACGTCAAGCCGATGAGACCTGCTCCGTAGCCCAGCACGTGTCTCAAGTTCACGAGCATCTGGCCAGAAGTCGCGAAAGGAATCCCGTCAACGGACCTGAACGCGCCCATCGCCCGAGCGATCCAACTGACCAGCTCAGCGGCGACGACTGCTGCGACCGACGCAGTGACCGCCGCCATGCCCGCCCGCCACTCCCGGTTTCGCAACATGGAGACGACGCCCGCGCCGAGCACCGGCACGATGCCATAAGCGACCATCAGGAGGTCACCGAGCATTCCGAGGGCGAGCACGGCGACCGCCGCTGCCCATCCCCAGTCGAAACGGCCTCGCCTCAGTCCTGCGAAGGCGAGAAGAGCCAAGACCGCCGTGCTGACATGGTCCGGACCGCCGAGCAGGAAGGACGCCATCGCATTGGTGGGAAGCGCCAGCAACGCCACCACAGTGGCAGCTCCGGCCAGCGCGGCGGCCCCCCGGTGCCCCCGGCTGGCGACAATGGCACCGACCACGACGGCGACCGCGACCGCGACAGCTGGTTCCAGATTGAGCAGGCCGGGCCAGAGGCCACCGGCACGCACTGCCAGCGCGTAGAAGAACGCGTCGGTCGTCCAGAACGAGTCGCGCGTCAGGATCCAGCCGTGCAGCAACGGGTTGCCACTGCTCACGGCCTGACCCTCGAGGATCGCGGTCGCCCTGTCCGAACCACCGACATAGACGTGTGTCGAGGTGGCGTAGAGGATCAGGACCAGCCCTGCAAAGGCGAGCAACGCTATGACAGAAGTGGCCGTTCGGCGCACCGTCGCGCTCGGCGCACCGGAACGGGTTGGCAGGCAGGCCGACCGACGACCTCTTGTGGGACCGCCTCGAGGAGATCGGCGGAGAACGCGAGCGACTCGGTTGGGGCTCTCGACCATGACGCGCCTCACAGCGAAATATTACAGCATCATTACTAAAGTTACAATATCATTACTGAACTCGGGCCGCGAGCCCGCCCTCCCTCACGTGATCCACCTCCGCGCCGGCCGTCTCCTCACCTACCAGCTCGAGGCCAACATCCGTTGGAACTAGCCCGAAAGCGCCGCCCGTCGCCGCCCACCGCAACTTCGTCGCCTCCTGGAGCGCCTCCCGGTGCCAGGAATGTGGCTTGGCCCCTTCGTCCAGGGTCTTCCTGACACGCCACGGAGTAACGCCGGCGGCGGCGGCGGCACCGGTCCGAACGCCGCCCGGGAAACGGTAGGTGGCACGGGAACCACGAAGCTCAGCATCTGAGCGATCGCATCGCGCAGATGACTGAGGTCAACAGATGCTTGTACAACTCGACCCGAATGCCACGCCCAGCCCCGAGGAGTCGGGCCGCTCCCCCGCCATAGAGCGGCTCTGGCTTCGCGTCGAGCCCTGGCTCGACCCGGTGATCGACGAGGTCGGCTACGACCCGCGATCGGCCTACGTCGAGACATTCTGGCTGCGCGTGCTGGGCCCAACAACTATCGCTCACGTACAGTACGGTTCCAAACGATCCCCAGTCGACACCTAAGCGGATAAGGGCGTCGGTACGCACGACGAGACGCCCTACTGCGGGATCGTGACGTCTCGTTCGTTGCACCTGAGAGGCGGCTGCTTGTGGATAGTCCGGAGTTGCCTGATCGCCGCCCGCAAACGGGCGCTGTCGGAGTGGGACAGGTCCAATCCCGGCGTGGTGTACGACCCTGAGCTGTTCCGGCGGGAGATCCTGCCGAGCCTGGCCAGCGTGACGCTGTCTGAGGTCGCCGAGGCGGCGGGGTGCTCGAAGGCGTCCGCGTCGGACATCAGGCGGGGGAAGTGGCGCCACACGTGTCGACTTGGACCGCTCTAGCGGAGCTGGTCGGCCTCAGAGTCGAGGACAAGGTTCCCTAGACGGGGCGGCCTTGCCGGGATCGCTCTTGCCGCAGCTTCTCTCCTCCGTTCGAGCCGACGCGTCGAACCTCGAGGGCTTCTCAGAAGTTTGCCGTGAGATCAGCCCCGGTCTCTCTTGCAATGGCCTCGACCATTACGCAAAGTCGTCGAACGCCGGCTTCGTTGATCCTCCATGTCGGACCCGTGATGCCAACAGCGGCAGGCGAATTAGAGCCCTTCACGCCGCAAACTATGGCTGTCACGCCAGCCTCGATGCTGTCGGTCACCGTATGGGCCTTGGTGTCGTCCGCGAGAGCCATGCCCGTCGCCGTGCCCTCAAGGGGGATGTGCCTTCCTACCCATCCGCTGTGGCGGAGCGAGTACCGGCTCTCAACCTGGTCGATGTAGGTGGCATGACCATCATCGAGAACCACGAGATTGGCGGTCTCGCCGCTCGCGTCCCGCAGCCGGACCAAGTGTGGATTAGCCAACCGACGCAGCCGGTCTGCCCAGCTAACCCGAGAAGCGAGACTTACTAGTTCAAGTCCAGGCGAATAGGTTCCATCCTGCTGCGCCTTGAGCAGCCCATGACTTGTCATTATCGATGTGATGTTGATGACCACCGGCCGAGACATGTCAGTCGCGGCAGCTATCTCACGGATACTCAAGCAGTGTGGCGCCGACTCGAAGACCCTGAGTACCGCGAGTCCTTGAGTAAGAAGCGGAGAGTCGCCGCAGAGTTCCCCGATTCGTGGACCCAATGTCCATGCCCGTTTGTTCTGGTTGTAAGTGATGTACCGCCTATCCCGCAGAAGAACCAACAGGTAGTGAAGACTCGAGCGAGGTATCCCAGAGTGCCGGCTGATTGCCCCTGCTGACGTCGGACTTGGTCGTTCGCTGAGAAGCTCGAGCACATCAAACGCTCGCCCGGCTGACCTAGCGGGCACAGATCTGATGACGCTTTCATCATCTCTCATGACTCCTCCTGGCTCGTGCCCTTTTCTTGGCCAAGTTGCGCCAGGCCTTACGACAACTGTTCTACATTTCGAACTAGCTCTGAGAGCCGTCGTATCCCCGACTCCCGACCTTCAGAGTGTAGTCGCTTGGCGCGCGGTGAGATATTACATACAATCGTAATCTTCCACGTTGTCCGAAGGCTGCGAGGTACCTTCCTCGTTGAGAAAGGGCAGCTGGTCTTCCACTCCAACGAGGTGGAACTCAATGTTCAATATGCTGAACAACATGAGGCCATGGCAAGAGCCACTCTGGTCTTGATGAAATCTGTTGTGAAGGTGCGAGGACAGTGCTCGAGCGGCCGAATGAACCGACCTAGAGCTTCACGTCGTCGTCACTGTCTCGCCGTGCTCGTGCATCGGGACCCGCAGCCCGTGGGCCGCGGCAACCTGCACGGCCTCCGGATAACCGGCGTCGACGTGTCGGATGACGCCGCTTCCTGGGTCGTTGGTGAGCACCCGCTCGAGCTTCTCGGCGGCCAGGGCCGTGCCATCGGCGACTGTCACCTGGCCGGCGTGGATGGAACGGCCGATCCCGACCCCGCCACCGTGGTGGATCGACACCCACGAGGCGCCAGAGGCCGTGTTGAGCAGCGCGTTCAGCAGCGGCCAGTCGGCAATCGCGTCCGAGCCGTCGAGCATGGCCTCGGTCTCCCGGTAGGGCGAGGCGACAGATCCACAGTCGAGGTGGTCGCGTCCGATAACGATCGGCGCTTGCAGCGCGCCGCGGGCGACCATGTCGTTGAACCGCAGTCCCAGCCGATCGCGCTCGCCGTACCCGAGCCAGCAGATCCGCGCCGGCAGCCCTTGGAAATGCACCCGTTCTCCGGCCATCCTGATCCACCGGCCGAGCGACTCGTTGTCCGGGAACTCGGCGAGCACCGCCTGGTCCGTCGCGGCGATGTCGCGCGGGTCGCCTGACAGCGCAGCCCACCTGAAAGGGCCTTTGCCCCGGCAGAACAGTGGTCGCACGTACGCGGGAACGAAGCCAGGAAAGTCGAAGGCGCGTTCGCAGCCGCCGGTCCTCGCCTCGGCGCGGATCGAGTTTCCGTAGTCGAAAACCTCGGCCCCCCCATCGAGGAAGCCGACCATCGCCTCGACGTGGCGGGCCATCGACTCCCGGGCCATCTTGGTGAGCCCATCCGGGTCCTTGACCCGCAGGTCCACCATCTCGTCCACGCTCACGCCCACCGGAACGTACATGAGCGGGTCGTGCGCCGAGGTCTGGTCGGTGACGACGTCGATCTCGGCCCCGATCGCGAGCAGGTGGGGCACGACCTCGGCCGCGTTGCCCAGGATGCCGATCGACAGCGCCTGGCGGTTGCGTTTCGCCTCGATCGCCCGGTTGAGGGCGTCGTCGACCCCGTCGGCGAGGACGTCGAGGTAGCCGGTGTCCAGGCGCCGCTGGATTCGTGACGGATCGACCTCGACGCAGAGCGCGACGCCACCGTTCATCGTGACCGCCATGGGCTGGGCGCCGCCCATCCCGCCCAGGCCGGCGGTGAGGGTGATCGTGCCGGCGAGGCTGCCGCCGTGGCGCTTCGCCGCGACTGCGGCAAAAGTCTCATAGGTTCCCTGCAAGATGCCCTGGGTCCCTATGTAGATCCACGATCCAGCGGTCATCTGGCCGTACATGGTTAGCCCCAGGGCGTCCAGCCGGCGGAACTCCTCCCAGGTCGCCCACTGCGGCACGAGGTTGGCGTTCGCGATGAGGACCCGCGGCGCCCACTCATGGGTCCGGAAGACACCCACCGGCTTGCCGGACTGGACGAGCAGCGTCTCCTCGGACCCGAGCTCTCGCAGGCTCGCGACGATGGCGTCGTAGGCAGCCCAGTTTCGGGCCGCCTTTCCTCCGCCCCCGTAAACGATGAGCTCATCAGGGTGCTCGGCGATGTCGGGGTCGAGATTGTTCATCAGCATGCGCATCGCGGCTTCCTGCGGCCAGCCCTTGCAGGAGAGCTGGCTGCCGTGCGGTGCGCGTACGGTTCGTGGTCCACTCGTCATTGCGTCACCATTCCTTCCGAACTTGCCGAGGTGGTGGAGACCTCGTGAGCCTTGTGAGGCATCACGTCCACTCCGAGATGCAACACGTAGTAGAGGCCGCTAGCCACGATCAGGCCCAGGATCCAAGAGATGTCCCCGCCACCGAGGTGGGACACCATCGGACCTGCGTAGAACGTCGTGTTCATGAACGGGACCTCAACTCCTATCGCGACGATGTAAGCCACCATCGTCCGCCAATCGAGCCGGTCGTAGATCCCGTCCGGAGTGAAGATCGAGGCGATGTCGTACTGCCCCTTGCGCACTAAGTAGAAGTCGGTCAGGTTGATCGCCGTCCAGGGGATCAGGAAGTAGGCCAGGAAGAGGATGAAGTTCTCGAAGTTGGTGAGGAAGTTCGAAGTCGCGGCGATCGCCAGCACCGTGCCGATCACCGCGGCGACGAGCACGAAAACCGTTCGGGCCCCGCGGTTCACCTGCATGCTGTGCAGCGCGGTGATGGTCGTCGTGGCCGACATGAACATCCCGTAGAGGTTCAGCACGTTGACTGCCACGATGCCGCCGATGATGATCAGGGCGATCAGCCAACCCGTGTGGTTGTTGCCCAAACCCGTGAAGAAGGTCACGCTTCCGCCGTTGAACAGCTTCGGGGCGACGGCGAGCGCGACGGCACCAAAGGCCATCAACCAGCAGGAGCCGATGACCGAGCCCGCGGCGGTCCACCAGAAGGTCGCCGCCTGGCTGGTCTTCTCGGGCAGGTAGCGGCTGTAGTCCGCGACGTAGGGCGCGTAGGTGATCTGCCACGTGGCGGCGAGCGTGATGCCCAGCAGGAACATGCCGTACGGCACGCTCCCCGAGTGCCAAACAGTGTCGATGTGGTGCAGCGTCAGCAACCGGATCGTGAGGTACACGAAGCCGAGGCCGCACACCAGGCTGATCCACCGCTCGTACTGGTGAATCATCCGGTAGCCGTAGATCGCGAGCACCGCGCACACCAGGGACACGAGGGCTGTGGCGAGCTTGGCGTTGATGCCCCACCAAGCGGCCAGGGCCGCTCCGCCGAGGATTGCGCTGGCGGCGAAGAAGCCGACGTACATCAGCAGGACAAATACGAGCGGCACGATCGCGCCGTAGAAGCCGAACTGGGCCCGGCTCTGGATCATCTGCGGGATGCCGAGCGTCGGCCCCTGAGCGGAGTGGGCGGCCATGAACGTGACGCCGAATAGGTTGCCGATGAGCAGGGCAAGCAACGCCCAGGGCAACGACAGCCCGATTGCGACGGCGATGGCCCCGGTCGCGGCCGCCGTCACCTGCATGTTCGCCCCGAACCAGATGAAAAACAGACGGTTCGGCGTGCCGTGTCGCTCCGCAGCGGGAATCTGGTCGATCGAGCGGTGCTCAATCTGCAGGCTGCTCGTGTAGCTCTCCTGAGTGCTCATTACACACCACCTCCTGACGTCGATGCTCCTTCGTGTTGTTGTGCTATGCGGTCGCCTCGGACCGTGCGGCTACGCGAGGTGAAGGGTGGCGCTCTTTCAACGGTGTTCGACCAGTCGAGAGTACGTAAAAGATGCTTGATTCGTCCACCTCGATGACCTCGAGTTCAGCGTTAGCGTGGGCAACGAGTTTTCGGAACTCCGCGGGACGCACAGTTGTGGCTTCAAAACCATCAGTGCACACAATCCGGCCGTTCCCGGTGCGCTCACGATCAAGAGGACCAATGAGCCCAGCCGAAGCCTGCAGCTCGAACCACTCGAGCCGATGCTCCCAGAATCGATCGCTATAGGTCGAGAAGTAGACAGTACCGCCGGGCCGAGTCGCCCGAAGTGCCTCCCTGACGATCCTTTCTCGGTCAATATGGAAGGCAGAGAGACCGTTCTGTATGCAGACGACGGCGTTAAACGATCCATCTACGAAAGTGATACGACCCGCATTCATGCACGCCAACAGACAGTTGGGTGTCGCGTCCAGGAGCTTGTGCGCGTAACGAAGACTAGGACGCGACGTGTCGATCCCCACTACAAAGGCCGCCGCCGCAGCGAAATGAACCATGGTTCGTCCGTATCCACAGCCGACATCCAGCACGATCGCATCACTCGGGAGCCGGCCGACGACGAATTCGATTTCAGCCCGCAAGTACTGCTGAACGCGCGGCGGCGCTATCTCATAGCAGTACGCGAGCGACTCAGCGGAGAGGTTCCTGGCATAGTACCCAGCCATAGATTCCCCTATCGCTTGCGTTCACTGGTGAAACGGCCGACAGCGGACGTTAGATCGTCATTAGCTGAAGTGTACGAGGACGATTGTCAATTGCCAGAACTCTCGGTTGCCGGCTCAGAATACGGAACACTTCTTGCAGCGCTTCTGTTCATCGTGCCGAGATCGTGCCGGCTTGGTGGACTGGAGCCAGGAGTTGGCGTCGACAGGTGGGGGTGTTTCCGGCACCTCTAGGAGTCCGCTGATCAACGCTGTTCTGGAGTGAGCGGTGCAAACGGTCCGGGGCAGATTGAATGACAGCTCGATTGGGCGGGAATGACGAGGGAAAGTGCTTCCTTGAAGGGCTACGGGGCCCTGAAGAGCGCCGGTCCGGGCCGTATTTCGGCGATTCGGGCCCTCAGGCGGTGATCATCACCCAGCTCTCCCCGTTGTGGGCGAGGCCGAGGCCGAGGAGGCGTTTCAGGTTGACGGCCGCCGCCCTGTGGGAGAGCCAGAGGCGATTGCGCTCTATGCCGCGGTAGCGGAGCTTGCGGTTCGGGCCGCGCGCCGGCCAGGCGATCGTGCGCTCGATCATGGGGCGGTAACTCGATGGGTCTCGTCGAACTCGACCATGGCGGCCAGTTGCCGGGGAGCCACCAGGAGGTCGTGGTGCTCGTTGAGCACGATCGTCCGCCCGGCTTTGGACTTCGTGCAGCGCCTTCGAAACGGGCGAGTGGCGCAGTTGTTCCCGAAGCGGGCCCGGCCGTTCAGGTTGATCTTCACGCTGACGCCGTTCGGGCAGGTGACGGTGTTGGCGCCCCTGTCGATCTCGAAGTCCTCGATGGTGTAGCCGCCCTCGACGGCCGGGCGGAGCGGCATGGGCCCGATGACGGCTGTCATCTCGTTGTCTTCGAGGTGCTTGCGGAACTCGCCGGCCGAGTAGGCGGTGTCGCCCAGCACCTCGGTCCCGGCCGGCACGTCTTCTATGAGGGAGGGGGCGGCTTGCGCATCGCCGGTGTTGCCGGGGCCGTCGGCCGCCCGGTCTGGCTCGGGGTGGCGTTGCGGTCTCGTTGCCGTCCTGCCGTTTGCTCTGGCCCCGGCCCTTCGTCCGCGCCCTTGGCTCGTTTCGGTGGTCCGGTCTCTCTCTCCCTCTGACACCGGGTGGCACCAGGAAGAACAGACCGCCCCGGAAACGGTAGGTGGCACGGGAACCACGAAGCTCAGCATCTGAGCGATCGCATCGCGCAGATGACGGAGGTCAACAGATGCTTGTGCAACTCGAACCGAAAGTCACCTCCAGCCCCGAGGAGTCGGGCCGCTCCTTGGCAAGAGAGCGGCCCTGGTTTCGCGTCGGGCCCTGGCTCGACCCGGTGATCGACGAGGTCGGTTACGACCCGCGATCGGAATACGTCGAGACGTTCTGGTTGCCCGTGCTCGGGCCGTCGACCACCTGGCTGCTGCGGCACTTCACCATCCGGCTCGAGGAGTCGCCCGAGGGGGTCGAGCTCGACGTGGAGGACACGGCTCGCTCACTTGGTCTCGGTGAGCGCCTGAGCCCGAACGCGCCGTTTGCCCGGACCCTGAAGCGTTGCGTCGACTTCAACATGGCCGAGTGGCGTGGACCTCGAAACCTCGCGGTCCGACTCCGGCTCCCCCCTCTCGCCAGGCGGCACCTCCGGCGACTGCCGGAATCACTCCAGGCCAGGCACGAAACCGCGCAAGAAGCGCTCCGGCCCGCACCCGGCGTCGAGAGCCTCCGCCGCCACGGCTGCCAACTGGCGCTCAGCCTCGTCGATCTCGGGGAGGATCAGGAGACGACCGAACATCAGCTGCGACGCTGGAGATTCCACCCGGCGCTCGCCACCGAGTGCGCCGCCTGGGCCGTCGAGGAGCGGGCGCGCCGGGCTGCGCCCCAAGAGTCGACGGACCCTTAGCGCCTTGAGCCCCGCCTGGCACGTGGGGTGCCCAGGTAGGCTTTCTCCACAATGAGCACCGGCAAGAGCTACCTCGAGACGGCGCGCGAGCGCGTCGTGATCTACGACGGCGCGACCGGGACCAACCTGCAGCTTCGCGAGCTCAGCGCACATGACTTCGGCGGCGAGTCGCTCGAGGGCTGCAACGAGATGCTGTGCCTCACACGTCCGGACGTCGTCCAAGAGCTTCACCGGTCGTTCTTGGACGTGGGCGTCGACGTCGTCGAGACCAACTCGTTCGGGTCATTGCCCATCGTGCTTGCCGAGTACCAGATCGCGGACCGCGCCGAAGAGCTCGCCCGCGCCGCGGCCGTGCTGGCGAAGGAGGTTGCCAGCGGTTACTCGACGGCGGACCGGCAGCGTTACGTCGCGGGAAGCATGGGACCGGGCACGAAGCTTCCGACGCTCGGCCAGGTCAGCTTCAAAGAGCTACGGGACACCTACGAGGTACTCGCGCGCGGGCTGCTCGGCGGCGGAGTCGATCTGCTCCTGATCGAGACCTGTTACGACCTGCTGCAAGCCAAGGCGGCGATCCAGGCGTGCCGCCGCGCCATGCGTCACACCGGGCGCGACGTACCGATCCAGGTGCAGGTGACCATCGAGCTCACCGGCCGGATGCTTCTCGGTAGCGAGATCGGCGCCGCGCTCTGCACACTCGATGCGATGAAGCCCGACATCATCGGCCTGAACTGCGCCACGGGTCCGCTCGAGATGTACGAAGCGCTCCGTTGCCTGTCCGACCAGGCGCGCACACCGATCTCTGCGCTGCCCAACGCCGGCTTGCCCTCGGTCGTCGACGGGAAGATGAGCTACGACCTGACGCCTGACGCGCTCGCCGAGCACCTGGCAGTGTTCGTCCGCGAGCTCGGGGTCTCGGTCGTCGGCGGTTGCTGCGGCACTACCCCCGAGCACCTCGCAAGGGTCGTGGCGGCCTGCGCGGACCTCGAGCCCGCTCCTCGCTCGCCGGTGCACGAGCCGTCCGCAGCCTCGCTGTATGTGGCGGCGCCATTCGAGCAGGAGGCTTCGTTCCTGGTCATCGGGGAGCGCACGAACGCCAACGGCTCGAGGCGCTTCCGTGACGCGATGCTTGCAGGCGACTGGGAGACCACGGTCAGCATGGCACGCGACCAAGCGCGTGAGGGGGCTCACCTGCTCGACGTATGCGTCGACTACACGGGAGCCGACGGGGTACGGGACATGACTGAGGTGGCACGGCGCTTTGCGACGCAGTCGTCCATCCCGCTCGTCATCGACACCACTGAGGCGCCGGTCGCCGAGGCCGCGCTCCAGTGGATCGGCGGGCGGCCTGTCCTCAATTCGGTGAACCTGGAGGACGGGGATGCTCCCGGTACACGGCTCGACCGCTTCCTCACCCTGGCGCGCGACTACGGCGCCGCGGTGATATGTACCTGCATCGACACTGACGGCCAGGCACGCACCGCCGACTGGAAACTACGTGCGGCCAAGGCCATTTACGACCTCGCGCTCGGGCGCTATGGCCTCGAGCCGGCGGACCTGCTCTTCGATCCACTCGCTCTCCCGCTGTCGACCGGCATGGAGGAGAGCAGGCGAGACGGCATCGAGACGATCGAGGCGATCCGGCGGATCAAGACCGAGCTGCCCGGGGTTCATACGGTGGTCGGCCTCTCGAACGTGTCCTTCGGGCTCTCCCCCGCTGCACGACAGCTGCTCAACTCGGTCTTCCTGCACGAATGCGTGCAAGCCGGCCTCGACGCCGCGATCGTGCACGCCGGCAAGATCCAGCCCCTGCACAAGATCTCGGAGCTGGACCGCGACATCTGCCTGGATCTCATCTACGACCGGCGCCGCGAGGGCTATGACCCGCTCTCTGCGCTCATTGACGCATTCGAGGGCGAAAGCGCGGCGACGCACTCCGCCGTCGAGGATCGATCCGACTGGACGGTGGAGCGGCGGCTGGAGCGGCGCATCGTGGACGGTGATCGTGACGGTCTCGAGGCCGAGCTCGACGAGGCGCTCGGAGCAGGTCACGCGGCCCTCGACATCGTGAACGACATGCTGCTGGCCGGAATGCGCACCGTCGGCGAGCTGTTCGGCTCGGGCCAGATGCAGCTGCCGTTCGTGCTCAGCTCGGCCGAGACGATGAAGGCTGCAGTTGCCCACCTGGAGCCACACATGGAACGTTCCGAGTCAGGTGGGCGGGGCCGGATAGTCCTCGGGACCGTGAAGGGCGACGTGCACGACATCGGCAAGAACCTGGTCGACATCATCCTCACCAACAATGGCTACGAGGTCCACAATCTCGGCATAAAGGTGCCGATGTCGGAGATGCTGGCAAAGGCCGACGAAGTCGAGGCCGACGCGATAGGCATGAGCGGGCTGCTCGTGAAGTCGACACTCGTCATGCGCGACAACCTGGAGGAGCTCAACCGGCTCGACAAGTCCGCCTACCCGATCATCTTGGGCGGCGCGGCGCTCACGCGCACCTATGTCGAAAAGGACCTACGGGCCGTGTACAAGGGCCGTGTCTTCTATGGGAAAGACGCGTTCGAGGGCCTGCACCTGCTCGACCGGCTGATGCAGATCAAGCGGAGCGGCGTCGACGACCCGAGCTTCGGGACCGAGCCGTCGGGCCGCAAGCTCCCCCCGAGGCGAAGCGAGCAGGCGGCCGGGATCGAGAGCGCAACACTTCCGGCGCGCTCGGCGGAGGTGGGGATGGACAACGAGTTGTTCGAGCCTCCGTTTCTCGGGACCCGGATCGCCAAGGGCATCCCCCTCGACGACATCGCCTCTCACTTGAACGAGACAGCGCTGTTCCGCAACCAGTGGGGCTACCGTCCCGAGCACGCCGAGACCGACGCCGACTTCAAGGAGCGGATCCGGGCCGAGCTGCGCGCGCGTCTCGACGAGGTCAAGGCCGAAGGCGTCCTCGCCCCTCAGGTTGTCTGGGGCTACTTCCCCGTCAACGCCGAGGGGAACGATCTTGTCGTCTACACCGATGACCAGCGCACCACGGAACGCACACGGTTCGCGTTCCCGCGCCAGGCCAAGGAGCCCCACCTCTGCATCGCCGACTTCTTCAGGCCGGCGGACTCGCAGAGTCCTGACTACGCCGCGTTTCAGATCGTGACGGTGGGAGCCGCGGCGTCGGCGCGGACAGCCGAGCTGTTCGCTGCGGACCGCTACCGGGATTACGTGGTGATGCACGGGTTGTCGGTCGAGATGACCGAGGCGCTCGCTGAGCTGTGGCACCGGCGCGTACGCGAGGAGTGGGGATTCGCCGGCGAGGACGCGCCGAGCTTGGCCGGCCTGTTCCGCCAGCAGCACCGTGGTGGCCGGTATTCGTTCGGTTATCCGGCCTGTCCGGATCTGGAGGACAACGCGAAGGTCGTGGACCTCCTCGAGGCCGGCCGTATAGGGGTCACGGTGAGCGAGGGTTTCCAGCTCCATCCCGAACAGACGACCCTCGCGATCATTTGCCATCACCCGATGGCCAAGTACTTCGTCGTCTGAGAGGCCGGTCGGCCCGTCCGTGACGGGCCGCCGCAGTCAACCCAGTTGAGCTAACATCACGACACATTTTCAGCGGCCCCCGGCAGTGGTCGTTCGGGCACTGTGCCCTCGGCGACCGTGGGTTACCCGACAAGGCGGAGGATCAAAATGATCAGACTTGGGTCCAGCTTCAGACCGAGCCGCATCGCTGCGGGCCTCGCGTTGCTGACGACCGTGGCGGTCCTGGCGGCCGGCTGCTCCAGCTCGAGCACTAGCACCACCACCACCACCACCAAGCCTCACAGCTCGAGCACGACGACGACAGCAGCTCCTTCGAGCTCGACGACGACGACAACGCCAAGTGGTCTGTCGGGATCGGCGTTGCTCGGGAAGTTCAAGTCGGGCGAGAGCGCGACGTTCGTGGCGACCTACAAGTTCACGAGCACAACGCAAGAGTTGACGAGCCTGACGATGGCACGACAGGGTTCGGACTCGCTCTTCGAGGGCACCACTTCCTCGAGCAATTTCGAGCTCGTCACGACCGGTGGCAAGACTTACATCTGCACCACTCCGACCGGCGGCAGTGCCACATGTTACGACGAGACGGGCACCGCCAGCTCGCTGGCGGAGATCTTCGACGCCTACTCGTCCAGCACCTACCTCCCCTACTTCCAGGAGGCCGCCAGCGCCTCGGGTGGGCACGCGACCTATTCCTCGAAGACGGTCAACGGCATCTCGCTCTCATGCGTCTCGGTGAGCAATGCGGATGGCAACGCCGGGACCTTCTGTGTGACCGCCCAGGGTGTCCTCGGCTACGTCTCGTGGACGGGAACCACATCGACCGACAGTGGCAGCTTCGAGCTCGAGAGCTACTCGACGAGCGTGCCGAGCGACGAGTTCACCTTGCCGGCGACGCCGACGACCATTCCTTAGAGGAACTCGAGCGGTCCGCGCTCCCGTCGCGTCCACGACGTGGACGCGCTCATAACGGCAGGTGGGCATGAACGAGCCGGTAGGGTCTCGCCCGATGACACTCGACGCCACGGATGCTTCGTTCGAAGACGATGTCCTCGTCCGTTCGGACACGGTCCCGGTCATCGTCGACCTGTGGGCACCTTGGTGCGAGCCCTGCAAGACCCTGGGCCCCATCATCGAGCGAGTGGTCGAAGCCACCGGCGGCGCAGTCGAGCTCGTCAAGGTCAATGTCGACGAGAACCCGAGGGTCGCGCAGAGCTTCCAGGTCCAATCGATCCCGGCCGTCTTCGCCATCAAGGACCGCCGGGTCGTCGACCAGTTCATCGGCGCGCTCGGCGAGGCCGCCGTCGGCGCATTCGTGAACCAGCTCCTCCCTGCTGCGAGCGAAGCCGAGAAGCTGATCGCCGCGGGCGATGAGGCCTCGCTTCGCCTTGCGCTCGAAATCGAGCCCGACCAGCCTGAAGCCGTCGTCGCTCTGGCGGAGATCCTCGTCGGACGCGGCGAGCCCGGCGATGCGCTCAGCCTGCTTGCCAGGATCCCCGACACCGGTGAGGCCCGCCGCGTCGCCGCGCTTGCCCGGCTGGCCGTCGCGGGCACATTTGTGTCGCCCGTGGGGACCAGCGAAGGTGGTGGAGCAGAGCTCGAAATGCACCTGGACTCCCTCCTCGACCGGGTGAAGACCGACGACGAGGCCCGCCAGGAACTGGTCGACCTCCTCGAGACGATGGACCCCTCGGACCCGAGGCGGGAACGGTACCGACGGGCCCTCGCCTCCCGGCTGTTCTGATCCAACGAGCCCGGGAGCCCGCGCGTGCCGCCGACGCACAGCACAGTCTGGTGGCCTCGTCATCGCTTGTTCCTCAGCTTGGGTCAGCATCGCTACGACCTTGCGACACGGGCATTGCTCATGGGCTTCCTCGATTGCACGACGGGCTCGCCCTACGTCCACGGTCCGCAGTTCAACCTGGACCCTTTCTTCGAGCGCGCCGAACAGTTCGTCCGAGACGGCGCCGACCTGCTTGACGTGGGCGGTGTGAGGGCCGGTCCCGGTCCGCAGGCGACCGAGGAGGAGGAGCTCGACCGGGTCGTTGCTGTGATCGCATCACTGCGCGAACGGTTCGACCTGCCGCTGTCGGCCGACACATGGCGGGCGTCGGTCGCCAGAGCCGCGTTCGAAGCCGGAGCAGTCGTCGGCAACGACACGAGCGGGTTCGCCGACCCCGAGTACCTTTCGGTCGCTGCCGCTGCCGGGGCCAGCGTCGTGGCCACCCACCCACGCCTCTCGCCACGAGCACCGGAGCCCGCGCCGCGTCACGATGACGTCGTGGCCGAAGTCGAGCGCTTCCTGCTCCTGTGCGCCGAGCGCGCTCTTCTGAGCGGGATCCCGGCCGATCACACAATCCTCGACGCGGGCCTCGGCCTCGGCAAGACGGCCGATCAATCACTTCTCCTCCTGCAAAGCTCCGCCCGGCTCGCCTCGCTCGGCTACCCGCTGCTGCTGTCGTCGTCGAACAGGGCTCTTGTGGGGGTCCTGCCGGAGCTCGGTGTCGGCGAGCGCCGCAACGCGTCCCTGGCCGCGACGGCAGCTGGGATCGCCGGAGGTTGCCGGCTCCTGAGGGTCGATGACGTGGCCGGCACCTGTAAGGTACGCGACCTCCTGGCCGCGATCCTCGAGTCGGCGCCCCAACAGGGGACCGGGCCCGACCAGGCCGCGTTGGACGGAGCCGGGGTGGACGAGGCCGGGCCGGAGCAGGCCAGCGAGACGGCGCTCGGCTCGGGAACGCAGCGATGACTGCGACGGGCACTCAATCGGGGGACTCCGCCGCCGTCTTTGTCGTCAAGGGCAGTGATCCCGCCCTCGTCGATCGTGGCCTCAACCGGTTGCTCGTCGAGCTCACCTCTGCGGAGGGCGCGACCGATGACCACCAAGACGCGACGATGACCAATGAGAGCCTCGCCGTCGCCGTCGAAGAGCACCGAGCGCCTAACGGCGAGGAGGAGCTCATGATCGGGCCGGTGCTCGACGCGCTGTTCACGCCTGCATTCCTGGCCGACCGCCGGATCGTGGTGCTGCGCGACGCAGAGCATCTCAGCTCTTCGCAGGCCGCCGAGCTCGCCTCACGCCTCGGTGAGCCGTTCGCGCCGAACATCCTCGTGCTGGCCGTAGTCGGCAAGCCGTTGCCTGCCGTCCTCCTCAAGGCGGTTAAGGCACGCGGCCGGGAGATCGACACGTCGCCGGGCTCGTCCAAAGCGGCGCGGGCACAGTGGCTGAGCGAGCAGCTGATGACGGCGGCGGTTCACCTGGACGCGGCCGCCCGACGCCTCCTCGAAGAGCATCTCGGCGAGGACGTGTCGCGTCTGCACGCGCTCCTGGACGTCCTCACTGCGGCATACGGCGAGGGCGGGAAGGTGACTCCGGCGGAATTGGAGCCGTTTCTCGGAGAGGAGGGCGGAGCGCCGCCCTGGGATCTCACCGACGCGCTCGACACGGGTGACGGGGAGAAAGCAGTCCGAGTAGCCCGCCGGTTGCTCGGCCCGGGAGGCCGCCACCCGTTCCAGCTGCTCGCCACCTTGCACAGGCACTATGCGGCAATGTTGCGTCTCGACGGGAGCGGCGTGACCGATCCGGGCGCGGCGGCATCACTGTTGGGCATGTCACCGTACCCTGCACGCAAGGCTCTCGCCCAGGGACGAAGGCTCGGCGCGGAGCGCGTCGCCCGGGCCATTAGCCTGATCGCCGATGCCGACCTCGATCTCCGCGGAATGGTGGACTGGCCGGGCGATCTCGTGATCGAGGTGCTCGTGGCACGCTTGGCCCAGCTAGGCCGCACCCGCTCGGCCGTACCCGCCGGCACGCGCCGCCCGGTTCGCACGCCATGACCGGGGCGAACCTGAGCCGATACTCGCAGTCGGACCTCCTCGAGCTGGCGCAAGAGGTCGCCGGCCCGGCCGGCGACCTCTTGCGAGCCCGGCTCGCGGGCGTTGCGGGGGGGCTCCTGCTCGCCACCGGTGCCTCGGCCAAGTCAAGCCCGACCGATCTCGTCACCGATGTCGACCGAGCCAGTGAGGCGCTGATCGTAGGCGCCTTGCTACGAGCCCGGCCGGACGACGGCATCCAGGGCGAGGAGGGCAGCTCCCAGAAGGGATCCACGGGAGTCACGTGGGTCATCGACCCGCTCGACGGCACCATCAACTACCTCTACGGCATCCCGGCATTCGCAGTGTCGATTGCGGCTTCGGTGGGCGGGCGGAGCCTCGTAGGAGTCGTCCACAACCCGCTGACCGGCGAGATGTTCACCGCCTCGCAGGGAGAAGGGGCGTGGCTGGACGGCGACCCGCTGCGGCTCCAGCCGACGGGCCGGCCCCTCGCCGAGGCGCTGGTCGGTACCGGTTTTTCCTACAGCGCGCAAAATCGGGCCGCTCAGGCACGGATGCTTGCGATCATCCTGCCAGCCGTGCGGGACATCCGGCGTGCCGGATCGGCCGCCCTCGACCTGTGCGCGGTGGCTTGCGGACGCCTCGACGCCTACTACGAGGCGGAGCTCAAGCCGTGGGACCTCGCCGCGGGCGAGGTCATCGCGCGGGAGGCCGGGGCCACGGTCATCTCGCTCGAAGGGCTGCCCGCTGATCCCCCGACCGTCGTGGCTGCAGCTCCGGGCCTGCAAGGCCCGCTCGTCGAGCTGCTGGAGCGCTCAGCCTCGAACTGAGGAGTCCCGCAGGCGCGCCGAAGGCCCCGGAGCACATGATCGGCACTGACCTGCGGCTGTAGGCGTGCGCAGGAGCCGTGGAACCTCACTACCCGACATGCAGGTTCACGTGCCAGGCGCTCTGCATGGGCTGGACGAGAGCCTGAGCGAGCAGGTCGTAACCAGGGGGAAGCAGATGCACCCCGTCGGAGGAACGGATCTGTTCCCACGATCCGTTGACCGAGAGGTACTCGGTGAAGCCGCCGGTCTTGGAAGAAAGAACCCTCGCCGCCGGGAAGTACACCACACCCGGGTGGGAACGTGCCTCGGAGAGGAAGATCTTGTTCAGCTGCTGCGGAAAGCCGCGCGGGACCGTTGAGCCGGGCCCCATCGGTGGCAACCCGACCCACATGACATGGGCGCCTGCAGAGGTTGCCTCTTCCATGACGAGCGCTACCCGGGCCGCGTAGGCCTGCCACCATGGTCCCGCAGTCATGGAGAACGACAGGTAGCGGCCGTTCCCGATCGAGAACGACTGCATGTCATTTGCACCCATCATCACGACCACGATCCCCGGGCGGTACTGCCTCAGGTCAGCTTCGAGAGTCACCGGCCAGTTGTAATAGTCGCTCCGCGCCAGGCCCGTGTCCTCGAGACCTTTCTGAATGACGCGCACGGCCGGATCGGTCGAGAACACGTCTCCGAGACCAAAGCCGAGGTCCTCCCCGATGGAGTCACCGATGGAGAGCAGCGTCAGCGGATGGGAAGCCGTCGGGGACACCAGTTGCGGGGGCCCGGGTGGAGGGGGTGGCGGCGGCGGCGGGATGTAGTGAAGTCCGGACCCGAGATGCGGCGCGGCACCGAGGCCGAGGTAACCCTGCGGTCGCTGCGCCGGCACGGTCACAAGCGGAGGGGTGGGACCGCCGGTGCACACCGGGACCCCTCCGATCCCGCATCTCCCCAACGCCGCGTCGGCGGCGTTCACCGGTCCGGAGATCCGCAACGCGTTCGAGATCGCGGCAATCGGTCGGAGGATGGAGACAGCGACGGTGCGGCGGACGCCGATCTGGCCCGCCTCTGCAGACTGGTACAGCTGGTTCGCGTCGAACAAGAGCCAGAGCAGGAAACAGAGCAGTCCGACGCCAAGTATGCGGCCCGCCGACGCCCTCCGCCTCTGGTCAGTCGGCGCGCCCTCTGCCTCTCCGGGATCTTGCTCTGTCGGGCTGCGGGTTCCGGCATGGCTCGCGCCTGAGGTCGGCTGAGCCGGGCGAGCCTGCCCTCTCGGGCTGCGGGTCCGGGCAGAGGTCGTGCCTGAGGTCGGCTGAGCCGGGCGAGCCCGTGCCGAGGTGCCCGATCGTCTCCTCGCGGCGATCCTCGACCTGGCCGCGTTCGAGCGCGCACCGCCGTCGGCCTGCGGCCGGCCGCGTTTACGGCCGGGCTCACCGCCGGCCGGTCCGGACGCCTTTCTGAAGATCGTCAAGAAGCTCGTGCCACCTTCGACAACGTCCTCCCAGTCTCAAAAGCGGAAGTAGATGAACGGCGCGACACCCGGCGGGCCGAGGGTCGTGATTACCAGGAGCACGGCAGCGAGCACCGCTCCCTGAGCGAACACGCTAAGGCGCGAGAACACCTCTTGCGCGCGCACGGCGAACGTCTGCGGCACGTATTGGGACCCGATGCCGACCACGATCACGAGCAACACTGCGAAATTCACGAGCGGGGATGGCTGGGTCCAGCCGGTGAACAGCCGGCTGAACATCGCGAACGCGTTCGCGAAGGACGTGGCGCGGAAGAAGACCCATCCCACGCACACGAGCTGGAACGTCGCAAACCGTTCCCAGGCGACCCATCCACGCCCCTCTCGTTGAGGCGAGAGCCCCCTTTCGACGCGTTTGGCACGGCGGTAGTGGCCCGAGCACTGTCCTATGCCGTGGAGGGCACCCCAGGCGACAAAGGTCCAAGCCGCGCCGTGCCACAATCCGCCGAGAACCATCGTGATCATGATGTTGCGATACATCGCCCGCCGCGATCCGTAGCTGCCACCGAGGGGGATGTAGAGGTAGTCGCGCAGCCACGACGACAAGGTCATGTGCCACCGTCGCCAGAAGTCCTGCAAAGACCTGGCGGTGTAGGGGGCGTTGAAGTTCTCCGGGAAGCGGAAGCCGAGCAGGAGGGCGCAGCCGATGGCGATGTCGGTGTAACCGCTGAAGTCGCAGTAGATCTGCACCGCGTAGCCGTAGATCGCCAACAGGACCTCGAGCGAAGAGTGAGTGTGAGGGTTCGCGAACACCGGGTCCACGATCTGGGACGAGACGTAGCTGGAGAGCACAACCTTCTTGAACAGGCCACCAAATATGAGGTACGCGGCCTTCGGCAGGGCAATCCGACGCGGGTCGCGTCGATGGGCCCTGCGGATCTGGGGCAGCAGCCCCGAGCCGCGCACGATCGGCCCTGCGACGAGGTGTGGGAAGAAGGCAACGAAAACCGCCACGTCCAACCAGGGTGAGGGCTCGAGGCTCCCCCGGTAGATGTCGATCACGTACGACAGCCCCATGAATGTGAAGAACGAGATCCCGACCGGAAGCGTGACTTCGATCAACGGGACCGGGTTGCCCATCCCGAGATGGTGGAGCAGGTTGTCGAGGTTGACGCTGAACCACCCTGAGTACTTGAACCAGCCGAGCAATCCCAGCTCGGCGACGACGGTCACCATCAGCCAGGCTTTCCGGGCCGACACGCTGCGGGCCCGGTGCACCAGACGACCCCCGGCGATCGTGCAGATCGTGGAGGCTGCCAAGAGGAACACGAAGCGCCAGTCCCACCATCCGTAGAACACGTAGCTCGCGACGAGGATGAAGACGCGCCAGCGCTTGGGGAAGGGCGCGAGCAGCCAGTTGCCAAGGAAGACGATCCCGAAGAAGATTGCGAAGTCAGTAGTCGGGAAGAGCAACCGGTGAGTCCTTCTTGCGCGCTCTGGCAACGCGGGTCGCGTATGCCCTCGGCCGTCCGACGATACATATCCTTTGACCTCAATGGGTGGAGGCCGTCAGCCCCCCTTTTGAGTCGTGGTGATCGGGTGGCTTGCGCGCCCGATGTCGCACGGCGCGTGGCCGAACCGGGCTGGGCCGAACGCACGGGCGTGGCCAAGCGGAACCGGGCCTGGGGACGGGCGGGGCGGGCGGGCGCGCACAGCAGCACACAGGTGAGGGCGCCGTGATGCAAATCGGCGCTGGCGGGCGCTAGCGACGAGCCCTGAGCGCCTCTATGAGCCTGGGGATCACCTTGGTGGCGTCACCGACGATACCGAGGTCTGCGATGGTGAAGATGGGAGCTTCTTGATCCTTGTTGATCGCGATGATGTTCTTCGCGGCCTTCATGCCCACCATGTGTTGGGTCGCTCCGGAAATCCCACAGGCGATGTACACCATCGGCTTTACCGTCTTGCCGGTCTGACCCACCTGGAAGGCGTATGGCACCCAGCCCGCGTCGACGATGGCGCGTGATGCGCCCGGAGCGCCGTTCAACAACCGCGCAAGCTCGATGATGAGGGCGTAGTTGTCGGGTGAGCCGAGGCCGCGGCCCCCGGACACGACCACGGCGGCTTCGTCAAGCTTGGGGCCGCTGCGCTCCTCCCCGTGACGGGCGACGACCCTTGCCGCATCACTCGCTCCCGTCTCGGGCACATCGATCGCGACGACCTCAGGCGACTGCGGCTCGGTTGCTTGGGCCGGCTGGGCCGTGAACGCTTTCGCCCGGATCACGAAGATGCCTGGGGCGCCACCGGTGAACACGGCCCGCAGCATCATCGAGCCGCCAAAGATCGTGTGCTCGGTGGTCAGCCCCCCTTCCGAGGCGTCGAAGCCCACGACGTTGGTGAGCACCGGCAGATCGAGACGCACCGACAGCCGCGCCGCGATGTCACGGCCGTCGTGGGTCGCGCCGATCAGGATCGCGTCAGGGCCGTTTCCACCTGAGATCTGGGCCGCCATGGCGGCTGCGAGCTTGGGCCCGGGCAGCGACTCACCGATGTCGCCGACGTCGTACACCTTCGCCGCCCCGTACTGACCGAGAGCGGTGACCGCGCTCGCAGAGCTCGGACCCCAGGTGACGACCTCGACGACATCGCCGAAGCCGCGGGCGGCCGTCAGCAACTCAAGTACGATGCCGACCGGCACTCCATCGTGCTGCTCGGCGAGAACCCAGATCCTGTCCACCTACGTCTTCCCCCTACAGGATCTTGAGCTGCTCGAGGAAGCTGATCACGCGTTCATGAGCGTCACCTTGGTCGACGACGATCTCGCCGGCCTTGCGTGCGTCGACAGCTTCGACCGAGATCACCTGCTGGCGGGCGCCAGCAGAGCCGACCTCTGACGGGTCCAGCCCTAGCTCTGCCACCGTCACCTGCTCGACGGGTTTGGACTTCGCAGCCATGATCCCTTTGAACGACGGGTATCGCGGCTCGACAACACCAGCGGTGACCGTCACGACGGCCGGAAGCGGGCACGTGACCTCGTCGTAGCCCGCCTCGGTCTGACGTTGGACGCGCAGAAGGCCATCGGAGATCTCGACGTGCTTTGCGAAGCTGACTGACGGCCAGCCCAGCAACTCCGCGACTTGGACCGGAGTCGTGCCGGTATAGCCGTCCGTGGACTCGGTGCCTGCGAGCACCAAATCCGGTCCCAGCCGGCGGATGGCCGCCGCAAGGACCTTCGCGGTCCCGAGTGCGTCCGATCCAGCGAGCACCGGGTCAGACACCAAGATGGCCCTCGCGGCTCCAATCGCCAGAGCACTGCGCAGCCCAGTCGTCTCGCCGTTCGGGGCCATCGACACGAGCGCGACCTCGCCACCGCCACCAGCTTCGACGAGTTGAAGGCCCATCTCCACGCCATAGCTGTCCGAGTCGTCCATGATCAGCCTCCCCTCGCGCACGAGAGTGTGATCGTGTGGATCGAGCGCGGGAGGGTCAGCTGTGTCGGGGACTTGTTTCACACAGACTGCGACGTTCATACAGCAATTCTCTACGACTAGTCCGCCCGTGGCCAACCGGCGGACCCGGGGCCGGTCACCCAGGGTCGAGCGGCGGCGCGGCGCCCGACAGGTGGGACCGCCCGAGCGCCCGCCGGGCCACCGGCACGTCGTTGGTGACGACTGCGTCGACGCCCAAGTCGCCGAGCGCGGCGATCTGAACCGGGTCATCGACCGTCCATGCCCGGATTGCCGTGCCTGAGGCCCGGGCGGCACTCATCAGGTCCGCGTCCACGGAGAGGAAGAAGGGATGCAGGCAACCATGGCCATGTTGACGTGCTGTCGAGAGGGCCCTTAGGGATTGCCTGCAGGATGGACAAGCAATGCCGTCGCAAGGCCCGGCTCCGAGGCGCTCACTGCGTCGATCGCCGAGAGGCAAAACGATGAGACCACGAACCGAGGTGCCTCCCTGCGAGCAGCCAACAGGGTCGCCACCTCACGCGCGAGCGGCCTGTGCCTCTCAGGTCCCGTCTCGCTCTCGTCTGGCTTGATCTCGACGTTGACCTGGAGCGGCCAGCGGGCATCCAGCGCCTCGCCGAGCGACGGAAGCCAGACAGGCAGCTCCGCTGACAGGAGCCGGCCAATCGGGCCAAGTCCCGGCAAAGCGCCGTCATGGTGGACGACCACGTCGCCGTCGGCCGAGAGGTGCACGTCCAGCTCGATCCCATCCGCGCCGAGATCTCGCGCGGCAATGAACGCCGCGATGGTGTTCTCCCTGGCCGAATGGCAGGATCCTCGGTGGGCGAAAATCTCGGTCACAGCGCGTTCCTCACCGCGCGCGGGTCGGTTGCGGCGCGGCCACGACATCGCCTGGTCGTCATGTCGGCAATCGTGCTCGTGATCACATGCTTGCACGATCCCGCTCCCTCCCTTAGGATTGAGGACCGCAGTTCGGAAGTCGACCGTCTCTTCGCTGGCCCACAGGTCGCGGTATCGGTTGATTGCTGGATTCAAGTTTTGTGATTCTGTTCACGGACGCGCTTGGGCGACCATGGACGTTTACCGCGGTCTCCAAGCCGCAGAGGAGGCAGAGTGGCTCTGACCTGGACCCGCTCGAGCGAGTGGGACAGTGACGATTGGCGCAAGGTTGCTGAGTGCCGAGACACTGACCCCGACCTGTTCTTTCCAATCGGGACGACCGGTCAAGCGATTGAGCAGATCGACGCGGCCAAAGCCGTCTGTTTCTCGTGCGAAGCTCGAGAGCCTTGTCTTGAATTCGCGCTCGCGACAAATCAGGAGTCGGGCGTCTGGGGCGCAACTTCGGAAGACGAGCGCCGAAAGCTTCGCAAGGCATGGCTGGCCGCTCAGCGCCGCCGCGCCTGCTGACCTGCCAACGCTTCAGTTGACCCGCCGACTCACCGGAATATCCAGGCGGACAACGGTGCCGCCGTCCGTCTCCATCTTGATCGTGCCACCTAGCTGACTTCGTACGAGATCGCGGACGATCGACAAGCCGAGACTGCGCGTCTTGTCGATGTCGAACCCCCCGGGCAACCCACATCCGTTGTCGCGCACCACGACCCCCAGCACGTCCGGATCCTCGCAAAGCATGAGATCGACGCGTGCGTCGGTGCCTGGTGTCGCCTGCCAGCCACTGAGCACCGGCTCGGGTGCCGAGGACCCCGGTTCCACCGGCCCGGGTGCCGAGGACCCCGGCTCCCGAGCCAAGGATTGCGAGCGCCCGGCGTACCAAGGCTCGGGAAAAGCGTGCTCCATGGCGTTCTGAAGCAACTCCGCGATGGCTACCGCGAGCGGGGTTGCCACATCGGCCGATAGGTCGCCGAGGCTCCCCTCGACCTCGATCGTGACCGGGAACGAGATCGTGCTCGTCTCGCGAATCATGTTGACGAGCGCTGCGACGATCTCCTCGAAGGGCACCTGTTCGGTCGCTTCGCGCGCCAGGATGTCGTGAACCAGGGCAATGGCACGGATGCGGCGTTCGGCCTCGAGCAGGGCGATCCGGCCTGTCGCCTCCGCTTCGTCCAGACGCCGCGCCTGGAGGCGGAGGAGGGACGAGATCGTCTGGAGGTTGTTCTTCACACGGTGGTGCACCTCACGAATGGTCGCGTCCTTGGTCAAGATGAGCCGATCCCTGCGGCGCAAGTCCGTCACGTCGCGAAGCAGGATCGCCGCTCCGGTCAACGCGCCCCGCGAGATAAGAGGAATGCACCGGATCATCAGGATCACGTCAGGAGGCCGCTCGACCTCCTCGATCACCGGACGCTTGCTCGAGAACGCCGCGTCGACAGCCGAAGTCTCGAGCCCGAGCACAGCCAGGCTCGAGCCGACGATCGAGGAGTTGATCGAGGCACGGTGCAGAGCGTTGACCGCGTTTGGCGATGCGTAGGTGATGCGCTCGTGAGCGTCGATGACGAGCACACCGTCGCCTACGCGGGGCGCCTCCTCGACTGCAGCATCGTCGGCCACGAAAGGAAACAGCCCATCGGTGACCATGACTGACAACCGCTCGAACAGGTCCAGATAGACCCGCTCCAGCGTGCCCCGGCGCCGGGTGGTCCGTGGCGACCAGACGCGGCAGAGCACTCCCAGGACCGTCGCGCGGTAGCGCACGGGGATGTGGGTGACGCGTACGAGCGCGTCGGCAAACTCGCTGGGCTGCTCCGCGCGGACGATCACCCCGGACTGATAAGACTCGACCAGGTTCGGCAAGCTCTCGGCGGACTGGACCTGACCGACCAGGTCAACCTCGTAGAGCGTCTGGCTCGTCGTAGGCCGGATCTGTCCGAGCACGACGAACGCGTCGAGCCTGTCAACCCCTGGAAATCCGGACTCGTTGTCTGCCGGATCCGCGGGCTCAGGCGAGCTGAGCGCCGATCCCTCCAGCTCCGGCTCTCCGGGCTCAGCCTCCCGAGGCTCAGGCGAGCTGAGCGTCGGTTCGGGTACCGCCTCGTCGCCCTCTCCGCTATCACGTGTGACAGGTGCGAACAACAACAGGTCGGAGAACGACAAGTCGGCGAGAAGGCTCCAGGACGCCATAAGGCTCTCCAGATGGAGGCGTTCGGTGACGTCAAAGGAGGTATACCGGCGGATCAGGTCGGGCGCCGGGACAATCTTGACGGGAAGCGGGACGAGAGAGGAGTCCATCGGTCTCAGTCGGCTCGATCCGCCCGGACCAGCGAGGCCCGTGAGCGTGACGCCGCCAGTTCGGGTCCCTCTCGGATCTCGACCTGGTCCGCGCGGGGCCTGGCCTCGAGAGCACGTCGCACGTGACCGACGCGCACTGGTGACAAGTTACAAGTGATGACATTGCCGTCACGGGGCTCGAGCACATCTTGCTCGGCCTCGGCGGTCACGATCTCAGACATCGACGTGCTCCATCCTCGTGTCTCGGCTCACGCACCCTTGGCAGGACTCGGTGGCCCGGCTCGACCACGAGATCATGCCGCGCCTGGCGAGGGTCATGAAGACCTCAAGGGCCGGCGTCAGATTCCGGCTCGGCCGAAGAATGCTTCTGGTGCTCGGTCGACCCGCCAGTACCGGGCCTTCTCGAAGTGCCCGCCGCCGAGCCACCGCCGAAGTCCGCGCGTGTGCGACCCGCGCTGCGGGTGTTGCGGCCAGAGCGGGAGCTGGCCTCGGGCGACACGGTGCTCTCGTCGCCCCAGATCTTGGCGCCGACGTCAAGAAGACCGCGCAGGTCTGTGACGTGCCCCGGGTGGTAGGGCACGGTCGCTGTCACCTCGTGCGTCGCAGAAAGCTCGGTCAGCAGTTCCGCCTCGCGCGTCGCCACGAGCCGGAAGTTGGCGAAGCTGCGGGCCACTTCGTCGAGCACTCGGCCGACCATCTCTGCTGTGGGACGACCTGAGGTCGCGGGGTCCACCGGTAGACGACCGGCCAGGGACTTCGCCAGATCGCCCGCGCGCTGGCCCAGCAGCTCGGCGGTTCGGCCAACAGGCGGATCCGAAAATGATCCCGGCAACACCTTGTTGCAAACGAGCAGGCCGAGATGCAGGCGGCGGTCGCGCAGGCGTCCGATGAGCTGCTCGGCCTCCATGGCCGGCACCGCCTCGAGCGTCGTCACGACCACGAAGGTCGTGCGCACGTCCCGGAGCAGGCGGTTCACGGCTTCCGCGCGGGCGACGAAGCCGTCCCTCATGGTCTGAAAGAGGATGAAGAAGCCGGCAAGGTCCTCAAGGAACTGGCTGCCCAGGATGCGGTCCGCGATCTGGTAGAAGGGCCGCGAGGCGAAGTTCACGAACCGGGAGCGGTAAGGCACGATGAGCCACCGGAGCAATCTCGACGAGAAGAACTCAGCCATGCGCCCTGGCGCATCGAGCAGGTCGAGCGCGTTCAGCGACGGCGGCGTGTCGACGACCATGAGGTCGTACTCGCCTTCTTCGTGGAGCTCGTAGAGCCGCTCCATCGCGATGTAGTTGTGGCCCTGGGCGAACCGCCTCGTGATGTTGCGATAGAGCGGGTTGGCGAGGATCTGGTTTGCCGTCCGCGGATCGGGCGCATGCCTGCGGACAAGTGCGTCCCACGACTCGCTCATGTCGAGCATGGCCGCGTACAGCTCACCTTTCGGGCGCGCTCCTGCATCGGCGAACGCCTCGTCAGGTACCCGGCGGGCCACATTGCCCAGCCCCCCGACCCCGAGCGCATCTGCCAGGCGGCGCGCCGGGTCGACGGTGAGCACGAGTACCCGACCTCCCAGGCGGGCGGCGGCCGTGGCGGCCAGCGAGGCCGAGATGGTGGTCTTGCCCACCCCGCCTGGTCCGCAAGCAACCACGACTTCCTTAGCCGAAAGGAGTTGTTCCATGTGGCGCGTCTGATCCATCCCCGCCAGTGAGCCGCCACGACCGGGCATCGCACGGGTCTCGGGCCGCGACTCGAGCCGAGGCTGAGACCGGCTCACGTCACCAGCTCCTCCGACAGGGCACGGGCAACCTGGCGAACGGCACGAAGCCCGTGCGAGCGTGCGAAAAGGTACGGCAAGTACAACAGCGGTACGTCCGGCGCGATCTCGGCGCGTAGCCGTTCCAGGTGGGCGACGCCATCCCGCCGGACGGTGACGGCAAGCCTCGCTGCCGCGAGCACGTCCTCGACCAGTTCACGGGAAGCGCCTATTCCGCGAGCAACGAGCTCGAGCCTGGCGGGGCGACTGATCTCGTTGAAGACCTGCTCCTCGGAACGGCCAAAGAGCTCCGGCAGGACCCGATTGGCCACCACGCAGGCGAGATGAACCGGCGTTTCGCTAGCCAGCCGACCAGCCAGGTCGACGGCCTCGTTCACGGGCATCTCTTCCGGCGTCGTGACCAGCACCGCCCCGGTTCGGACCGGGTCACCGAGGATCTCGAGTATCCAGTCGGTCTGGGACCGAACGACGCCCACCCGGATCAACTCGTTGATACCGGTCGGTGCGGCGAGCTGGCCGACGACACTGCCCGTCGAAGAGGCATCGACCACAACCAGGTCATAACGGCCCGCCCGAATCTCGAAACACAGCTTGCCGACCGTCAGGATCTCCCTGATCCCCGGCGCCGCCGTCGCCACAAAATCGAATGCACGGGCAACCGGGCCGATGTGGCCGATGGTCGGCACCTTCGCGACCAGCCGGAGATACTCACGGAGCGACGCCTCGGTGTCCATCGACATCGCCACGAGGCCATCGCTGATGCGCCGACCACTGAACGGCGTCGGACCACACTCGTAGGCGCGGGCAAGATCCCCCTTCGGTTCGGCCTCGCAAATCAGGGTGCGGCGACCCTGCTCGCTCGCAAGCAAAGCGATCGCGGCGGCAACTGTGGTCTTGCCGACACCGCCCTTGCCGGTGACGAAGAGCAGCTGGTAAGCGAGGAGCTCAGGCACCGAGCTCGGGCGTCAGGAGGTTCCGAAGCCGACGCGCCGCTCCTCGTTCCCGCCGCCGATCTCGATGTAGGCGACCTTGGCCGAGGGCACTGCCACGCGACGACCTCGCTTGTCGGTCAGCCAGAGCACGCCGTCGGGTTGCGCGAGAGCCTTGTCGACATCGGCGACGAGCTCCTCGTGCTTGGTCCCCTCCGGTAGATCGATGTCGAGCTCTCTCACTGTATGGATGATCCCGATACGAACGTCCACGAGTGCTCCTTCCGCTTCCGCGAGTCATCGTAGGGGACTGACCGGCTGGCACGGTTCACCTTGTGGTCGCGGTGTCAAGCTCCGTGCGACAGGAACCTCGCCCGCAGGGCGCTCGCAAGCTCCGGTGCAATCCCCTCCCCCCTGTCCAGGGCTCCGCGCCAGCCTAAGCGTGTCAGTGACCGTGTCAGTAGCGCCGGCAAACGGGCGTGGGCATCGATGGATATGCTCGAACGGGCGGGAGCGAGACATCCCGGCGTTTCTAAGGTATTCGAGGCTCCCACCAGGGCGGCAGCGACCAGCCCAAGAGCTCAGCAGCTTTTGTGCAGGCGAAACGGTCGGTCATCCCGCTCACGTATCCGACTGCGGCTCGAACGGTGTCCGGATCGTCAGGCACGAGCTCGGCTCCCACGGGGAGCGCCGTTGGGTGACTGACGTAGTGAACCACGAGGGCACGCAGCAGGTCGACGACCGCCGCCGACTGTTCGATCGAGTCTTGGCGGAGGTAGATGCGCTCGTAGTTGAACCGGCGCAGCTCCTCGAGCGCCTCGCCCATCGCCTCGCTGAGAGCGACCGTGCCAGAGGACAGCGTCGTGGTGACAACGTCGGTCACAAACGCGTCCAGCTGACGGGCCCTTGAAGTGCCGCACCGCTCGCCGACGAGGAGCGGCAGCTCGTCGCTGGTCACGATCTCCGCGTGAACTGCGTCCTCGAGGTCATGCGCGCAGTAGGCGATCCGGTCCGCGAGCGCGACGACCTCGCCCTCAGGCGTGGCGGGCGACGGGCGCGACCAGGAGTGGTTGCGGATCCCGTCCAAGGTCTCCGCGCACAAGTTGAGCGACGCGGCCGTGACGTCAGCGCCCCAAACCGCGTGGTCGAATCCCTCCGACAAGAACGGCGAAAGCGCCTCCTCGCTGGCGTGGCCGCCAGGACCGTGGCCGCAGTCGTGACCGAGGGCGATCGCCTCGGTCAGTACGACGTTCAACCGGCACGCGCGCGAAACCGCGGTTGCAACCTGCGCGACCTCCAGGGCGTGGGTGAGCCGCGTCCGCTGGTGGTCGGCCGGGAAGATGAAGACCTGGGTCTTCCCAGCCAGGCGCCGGAACGCCGTCGAGTGCAGGATCCGGTCCCGATCGCGCTCGAAACAGGTCCGCCACGGATCGGCGACCTCCTCGATGGCACGGCGGCCTGCCCCGAGTGACCGCGTCGCGCCAGGGGCCAGCAAGCGCTCCTCCTCGGCCTCTCGCGCCTCCCGGTCGAGCACGCCGAACGAGCCCACGGCAGAGACCGCCGGATGATGCGCGGTCCGAGTGCCCGCTTCGTCGCCGGGGTTACCGCTCATGGTCGATGCCCACCGCCGCGACTGCTCGCTCATCGCTGACAAGGATGCAGCTTCCACGACTGTGAAGCTAACTGTCGGGTGTCACACGCCCGGTTCAGCGAAAGCCGATCTCAGCCGATCGAAAGCTCGGATCGGTACACGCGCCCGGGTCCCAGTGCCACCACGCGCTCGGCAAGCGACGCGAAAGCCCGACCCGCCTCCCCCTCCGGGTCGGAGGCCGCGACTGGCACGCCGGAGTCACCAGCCTGGCGCAACGTCGGCAGGAAGGGGATCTGCCCCAGCAGCGCCACGCCCAGAGACTTGGCCAGCGTCTCGCCGCCACCGTGACCGAACAGCTCGTACCGCTTGCCGTCGTCGCCGGTGAACCACGACTGGTTCTCCACCACTCCCCTGACCGGCAAGCGGAGCTGGCGGGCAAGCACGGCGGCACGCTGGGCCACCCGCTCGGCCGCAACCTGCGGTGTCGTCACCACCAACACCTCGGCACGGGGCACGAACTGTGCGATCGACATCGCGACATCGCCGGTGCCGGGCGGAAGATCGAGCATCAGGAAGTCCGGCTTGCCCCAGTGCACATCCACGAGGAACTGCTCCAAGGCCTTGTGCAACATCGGTCCGCGCCACATGACCGCCTGGTCCTCGTCCACGAAGAAACCCATCGAGATGCACCGGACGCCGTGGGCCACCGGTGGGACGAGAAGATCGCCGAGCAGGACCGGGGGACGATCGATTCCCAACATGGAAGGAACGGAGAAGCCGTAGACGTCCGCATCGAGGATCGCCACCGAAGCACCCTGGCGCGCCAGGGCGACCGCGAGATTGACGGTCACGGTTGACTTGCCCACTCCACCCTTGCCCGAAGAGACGGCGAGGACGCGGGTGCGCGACGCCTTGTCGGCAAATGGGTTCGTGCGGGGCGTGGGTGCTTCGTCACCGGCGCTGTCGTGGCCGTGGAGCCCGGTGCCATGGATGCCCGCCTGACGCGCCGGTGCCCGGCCGAGCTCGTAGAGCCTCGCACGCAGGTCAGCTTCCTCGGCCTCGGTCATGTTGACGAACTCGACCGCCGAAGGGGCGCCCCCGGCGGTGGCAACCGCTCTCGCAATCTCGTCGGCAAGGTCCCGCTGTGCTGGGTGCCCGGCGGCAGGCACGGCAACGACAACGTCGGTACGGCCCCGGTGGACCCGAACCGAGCGCAGCAACCCGAGCTCGCCGATGCTGTGAAACAGACCGGGATCGACGACGGCACGGACGGCAGCTTCGAGGGGCTCGACGGGATTCGTCATCGGCCTGGCGGGAGTCCGGTCATTCACGTCCTTCGTCGGTCCTGGCATCCTGCTCAACATCGCGGCGGCCACCGGTACGATAACGGTGTGAGTGAAGGCACCCGCCAGTCACAAGGACCGGTGGTCACCGACGAGGGCTTCTCGGCGACGGTGGCCGCGATCACCTCTGCGTTCGGTGACAGCACCCGGCGGCAGATCTACCTGTTCGCTCGAGAGCGCCAAGGCGTGACCGCGACCGAGGTGGCCGAGCACTTCGCGCTTCACCCAAACGTCGCCCGTCACCACCTTGACAAGTTGGCCGCGGGCGGATACCTCGACGTCTACGTCGACCGCGGAAACGCCGGGGTCGGACGCCCGTCAAAGCGCTACCTGTCGGGCGCCGGCAACACGACAGCCGCGGTGCCGGCGCTCCGGGACGATCTTCTCCTCGCGCTGCTGGGGCGCCTCCTGACCATCGTCGACCCCGTCCAGGCCGAGCAGATCGCACACGAAGTGGGCGCGGAGTACGGCCGCTCGCTCGCCGCGCAAATGGCGCCAGGTGACGCACCGAGATCGCTGCGCTCGGCCATGCAGTCGGTGGCCCACGCGTTGACCGCACAAGGATTCGCCGCACACGGGGGAGTCGCCGGATCACCCAACTCCATCGTCCGGGACCATTGCCCCTTCGGAGACGCGGCAATCGATCATCCTGTTCTCTGCGCGGCCGACCGGGGCCTCGTGGAAGGCCTGCTGAACGGCCTGTGCCGAGACGGCGTGCCGGTTCAGCTCTCGTCCCGGGCGCGCGGCGACGAGGTCTGTGCCACCGTGGCGGGCTGACCCCTGGCTCTGGGCCTTTGCGGGTGCATGCACCGTTGAGCGATCGCCACTATCTCGACCACGCTTCGACCTCGGTCCTCCGGCCCGAGGCGGCCCAGGCGATGTCGACTTGGCTCGGTGGTCGATGGGCCGGCGATCCCGGTCGCGTTCACGCCGAGGGTCGTGCGGTGCGCGACATCATCGAGAACGCGCGAGAAGCCGTTGCGCTAATGCTCGGAACTGCGGCGAACCGTGTCGTGTTCACCAGTGGTGGCACAGAGGCCGCCAACGCCGCGATCTTCGCGGCCGGCCGGGCTCGCAACGGTGCACCGATGATCTGCGCGGACGTCGAGCACTCCTGCGTGCGCGAGGCCGCCCAGCGCTCCGGTGCCGTCCTCCTCCTCGAAGTGGACCTCACGGGTCGCATCGATCTCGACCATCTCCGAGCACTGCTCAGCGCCGATCGCGGTGGTCGGCCGGCGCTGGTGAACTGCCAATGGTGCAACCACGAGGTCGGGACCCTGCAACCGGTGACCGAGGTCGTGGCGTCCTGTCGGTCTGCGGGCGTACCTGTGCACGTCGACGCCGCCGCAGCGGTCGGTCACGTCCCCATGGAGCTCGATGCGCTCGGCGCCGACTTCGTCTCGGTCAGCGCCCACAAGTTCGGGGGCCCGCCCGGCATCGGAGCGCTCGTCGTCCGCCGGGGTCTGCGTACGGCGCCGTTCATCATCGGCGGCGCGCAGGAACGGGCACGGCGCGGCGGGCTCGAGAACGTCATCGGCATGGTCGGTTTCGGCGCAGCGGCAACTGCGCTCAGCGAGCCGGGGCGGCTAGAGCAGGAGGAAGCTGCCGCCCGGCAGCTGACCAGTGCGCTCCTCGACGCGGCCACGTCCGTCGACGACGTCCTGGCGCTCGGTGACACCGACCGGCGCGCGCCGCACATCGTGAACGTGGCCGTCGGTGGCGTGCAGGCCGAGGCCGTACTGCTCGGGCTCGATCAGTCCGGCGTGGCGGCACACTCGGGCTCCGCGTGCTCGTCGGAATCCATCGAGCCGTCCCCGGTCCTCGCAGCGATGGGCGTCGACCCTGACCGCTCGCTTCGACTCTCGGTCGGCTGGTCGACGACCTGGGCGGATGTGGAGGCGTTTGCCTCGGCCTTCCCACCGGTGGTGGAACGTCTGCGAGCGCTCGCAGGCACCGTCAACTGACAACGCTCGTCAGCCCGCTGCGGCTCCTGAGGCTGCGGCGGCGCTGCTCATGGCGGCTCGATAGCGAGGCGGCAACGGCTCCTTGGCGGCCGCGAACGCCCTTGTCGCGACCGCGGCAACCGACACGAGCAGGCTCTTGGAGGCTCCCGCAGCCAACGCGTCGCGGAATTGAACCGCGGCGGCCACGGGCCTGCCGAGATCCTCGTAAAGGATCACGCCGAAGAGCGCGTGACCATCCGGATAGCCGGGCGCGACGCTGACAGCCCGGGCGACAGAGGCGTCACCGCGCGCGAGCACGAGCCGGTTCTTCGACGACAGCCCCGCGAGGCGAACCAGCCAGCCACCGTAGGTAAGGGCGTCCGGTTGATTCGGGTCCGTCTCCAGGACCTGGTCGTAGAGTCGAACTGCCTGCGACGCCTGTCCGTCACTGCCAAGGATCGCGGCCCGGTCCAATGTCTCCTGCTCCTGCTGGGCCGTCGACAGCGACACCGACCCAGTGGCCGACTCGCCTGGCAGGCGGACACCCGCGAGCGACGCCGCCAACAGTGTCGCCGCCACGACGAAACAGCCCGCCGCGGCGACCCCGATCACCAGGCGCACTCGCGGGCTTGCGAGCCGGCGGCGTAGCCGGCTTCCGAAAGGAGCAGACGGGACGCCACAAAGCCGCCCCACAGAGACCTCCGGATCCTCAGAGGTTCCAACTCGCCCGGCACCCGCCAGGTCGGCGATCGCCGCTTCGACCTCGGCAAGCCGGCTTCCGTAACGGGAATGGAGGACCGCGAAGTCCTCCGCATCGACCTCGCCAGACACGAGCTGATCCTCGAGATCATCGATCGATTGCCGGAGGAATTCCTGCTCGTTCGCCAGCGCATAGGGGTTCGACCGCCGCGTTCCGGGCTCGGCGCCCCGCTGTGTGGTCGACCGTGCGCGCCTCACTGGGGAGCCTCGAGACGACGGCGCCGCCACAAGTAGACAGCAAGAAGAACGACGGCTCCACCGACGAGTGAGGCCGGCACCGCCCACAGCAGCACGTCCACACCCGATCCGGACGGGACAAGCAGTGCCTGCCCGCCGAAACGGGCCACGACGAGTTGCTCGATCCGCGTGTCGCTCAGGCCTTCGTGGACCCAGGCGGCGACCTCGGCCCGCAGCCCGACCGCGATAGGAGCGTCCGACTGCGCGATGGAGAGATCGATGCAACTCGGACATTTGATGACGCTGTCGAGGTGGGCGATCCTCACCGATGAGCTCGGCTGGGTCGGATGCACACTCCCGATGCTCAGGGCGACCACCACGGCAACGGCCACTATCACCCACGCCGGCCTGGACGCGAGGACCGACGATGCCGAGCGCCTGACGCGCTCGCCCTCCTGCCCGGTTCCTGGGCCGATGTCGGCACTCACGCGTGCGCCTCCACAGCGTGCTCGACAAGACGGTCCAGCGCCCCAGCCGTCACTCCCCCGAGGATCCTGTCCGCGACCCGACCGTCAGGCGCTATGAGAAACGACTGCGGTGGATCGTCGACTCCGTAGCTGATGGCGATCTGTTCGTTCGGGTCGAGGACCGATGGCCACGTGGCTCCTACCTCCCGTTCGAACGCGGCCGCGTTTGAGGCCGTGTCGCCGTACACGACACCGAGCACTGCGACATGCTGGCCGGCGGGACGGCTGTACGCGAACTTGACGAGGTCGGGCGACTCGGCCCGGCACGGGGGGCACCAGCTTGCGAAGAAGTTGAGGAGCACAAAGCGGCCACGCATCGAGGACAGCGACGACACGCCGCCGGCAAGATTGCGGCCCGTGACAGGCGGGGCCGGCTTGCCGATCAGAAAGCTCGCGGTCGTCTGTGTCGCGGGAGGTCGGGTCGCCAAAACGGCGACCAGCACGAGCACGCCCAGCCCGGCAGCACATGCCACCCACCGCACGAACCTCATCTGACGGCGTCGAGTGCTCACGAACCTGCTCCGGCACCGACAGGCGCGGGCCTTGTCCCGGGCTCGGTCAATCCGCCCGAACCCGGCGCTCCGGGCCTCTCCTCGGGCCCGCGGCGGCGGCGACGGCTCGGTATGGCGGCCAGCACAGCGCCAAATGCCGTCAGGGCCCCACCAACCCAGAGCCACAGCACCATGGGCTGGATGACGACGTCGATGGCGGCCGGGCCTTGGGGCGAGACATCGATGTCCGCGACCGTGAGATAGGTGTCCTCGCGCACCGACGAATCCACTGCCGGGGTGCCGATCCCCTCGCTTCCGGGGAACACGCTTATGGCCGGATAGAACGGGGCTCCGTCCACGACAACCGTCGCGACCTCACCGCTCTTGTTCGGGAGGCTGAAACGTCTCGAGCCTATGTAGGTGAAGACGTGACCGTCGTAGCGAACCGACTGGCCCGGCTTCAGCTCGAGTTGTGTCCGCTGCCCATACGAGCTCGCGGCCGCGAGGGCCACGGCCACGACGACGACGCCGAGATGCACGATCATGCCGCCGTTGGCCCGGCCGAACAGCGCCCGCCACGCTCCCGCGCGCACGTTGTGCGACGCGAGAGCGGCAAGCACCAACTGACGCAACGCGCTCGCCGCCGCGAACCCGCCGAGACCGAAAGCCAACAGTGGCGTGAACCCGCGCACGCCCAACAGGACGCATACCACGACGACCCCGGCACCGACCCATGCCGGGATCGCGAGCCGGCGGCCAAGCACACCCTCTCCGGCCTTGCGCCACGGGAGCGCCGGTGCCACGGCCATGAAGAACAGCAGCCCAAAGCCGATCGGAAGGGTCATTGTGTCGAAGTAGGGCCTTCCGACGGTGACCTGCTGGCCGTTCAACGCCTCGACAAAGAGGGGGAAGACAGTTCCGAGGAGCACGACGAGCGCGAACCCGGCGAACAGGAGGTTGTTGACGAGGAACGCGCCCTCTCGCGAGACAGCCGCGTCGATCGTCCCCGGCGAGCGCAAGCGGTCACCCCGCCAGGCGATCAGCCCGACACCGACGGCGACGACGAGGCCGAAAAACCCCAGCAGCACCGGGCCCACCGTCGAGTTCGAGAAGGAATGCACCGACACGAGCACACCGGAGCGCGTGAGGAACGTCCCGAGGATCGTGAGCGAGAACGCCGCGATCAGGAGTGACAGATTCCAGACTCGAAGCAGGCCGCGCCGCTCTTGGACCATCACCGAGTGGAGGTACGCGGTGCCGCAGAGCCAAGGGAGCAGCGCTGCGTTCTCGACGGGGTCCCAACCCCAGAAGCCTCCCCAGCCCAGGACCTGGTACGACCACCAGGCCCCCAGCACGATGCCGATCGTGAGAAAGGCCCAGGCGAACAACGTCCAACGGCGGGTCTCCAGGAGCCACCCCTCGTTGAGGCGCCCCGTCACGAGCGTGGCGATGGCGAAGGAGAACGGCACGGTGAAGCCGACAAAGCCCAGGTACAAAAAGACCGGGTGGAAGGCGATGAGCGGGTTGTCCTGCAAGAGCGGGTTGGGCCCGGAACCGTCGGCCGGGACCTGGCCGATGACGTGCGCGAAGGGGTTCGCCGGACCGGCCATGAGGGCGAAGAAGAAGACGGCGACGCACAGCCCGATCAGGCTGGACCACGCCACGAGCGGATCGGATGCGCGCTTGCGAAAGACGTGGGTCATGGCGGCCAGGTACCCGGCGAGGATGAGCGCCCAGAGCAGGATCGAGCCTTGGAGGGCCGACCACATTCCCGTGACCGAGTACAGGATCGGTGTCTCGCGGCTGTTGTTCGCCGCTACGAAAGCGATCGAGAAGTCGTGGACCAGGAGCGCCCGCTCCATTGCGACAGTCGACAGGACGGCGCCGGCGAGCACCCAGAGAGCGAACGTGCGGGCATACCGGTACAGCGACGGCCGCCCGGTCGCCAAGCCAACGCCGATCGTGACGACTCCCGACACCGCCGCGAGCAGGCCGAGGGCGACCCCGACCAAGCCCAGGGCCGCGTTCATCTCGTCGTCCCGTTCAGCGCTCTCACCCGATTCGGGTGCGCGGCGATGTAGCTGTTGGAGTGCTTGACGAGAATCTGGTCCGAGGCAAACCGGTCCGTCGTGCCGACGAAATGACCGACCACGATGACAGGAATCCCCGGCTGGAAGAGCTGCGGAGGCGATCCGGTGTTGGTCACGGCGACCTTGACGCCGCTCGATTCGACGACGAAGTTCACCGTTGTCCCCGAGCCGCCCCGAATGGTGCGGACGGTCCCCGGCATGACCATGCCCTCGAGCTGGAAGGTGCTGTTGCCCAAGGTCGCCCGTTGGGCGACTGCTTCGTTCGCAGTCTTGAAGAAGACGATCGCCGAGGTGATCCCTTTGAATATGAGGAAACCGATCGCGGCGAGGATGATCACCCCGACAACTTCCAGCCGCCGTCGCTGCCGCCGTTGCTCGGGACTGAGGGTGATCGACCGGCGCCTGGGCGCAGGCGGAGCTGTTCCCGCTTCGCCAGAGCCCGGCTCGTCCTCGAGGAGGTCCCGGGGTGGGACTTCGGGCCCGGTTTCGAAGCTGGCATCACTCATTGGACAGGTCCCGGTTCCGAGCCATCGACGGCACGGTGCTCCACCGCCGGGGCTTCACCGGCCTGTGCCGGGGAGTCAGCCTTGGCGGAAGTGCCGGTCGAAACAATGCTCGAGGCCGTGCCGAGCCGCCGGCGAGCAGCGCGCTCCCGAGCCGCGAGGGCGACCCCGTAGATCCCGAGCGTGCCGAGAACCACGACGTAGCCCGCTTCCACATAGCCGCTCATCCGGCTTCCCCCTCCGCCCGGCGTTCCTCGATGGCGACCTCGAGCCCCTCGGTCTCCTCCAAGTCCTGCAATCTCGCGAGACGGTAGCGGTGGACCATGAGCCAGGCGTAGACGAGCGTGAACGACACGAAACCGAGCATCAATGTCCAGAACATGGAGCCGTGAACATAGGTCTTGTGCGTGGTCGGATTGAGCACGGTGGGCGCCTGGTGCAAGCTGCGCCACCACTCGACCGAGAAGTAGACGATCGGCACGTCGATGAACGCGATCAGGGCTGCGATCGCCGACCGGCGAGCCCGGACATGGAACTCGCCGGGCACACGACGCAGTGCGAGGTAACCGAGGTAGAGCACGAACAGCAGTGCCGTCGTGGTGAGCAGCGGGTCCCAGACCCACCACGCGCCCCAGGTAGGCCGCCCCCAGATCGATCCCGAGACGAGCGTGAGGCCGGTGAAGACGACGCCAACCTCTGCCGAGGCACCTGCAAGGCGGTCGAAGTGCTCCGCTCTGGTCCTGGGCCACAGGTAGAGAAGGCTTGCGAGGGTGGCGATGCCGTAGGCGAGGAACGCGACCCACGCCATTGGCGGATGAATGTAGAGCAGGCGTACGAGGTTCCCCATGAACTGGTCTGGTGGGGTGACGAAGAGACCCAACCACACCGTCGCCGCCACGCCCACGAGCGCGATGGCGCCCAGCACGCGGAGCGCCGCGGGGCGGTCCTGCGCCAGGACGCGTGCCGGCGTGCTCATCCGTCCTCCAATAATGGCCCGAACGCGACTGTGCCGATGGCGATGTAGAGCACAGCGAAGACCACGAGCACGTCCAGCCAGCCAGCTGCGTGGCCTTGCCTTCCTGCAAGGCCGGCGTCCCATGCCTTGGTTGCGGCAAGGAGGACTGGAGCGACCACGGGGAGGAAGAGCAAGGGAAGCAGCGTTTCTCGGGTCCTGAGCCCGGATGCCACGACCCCGTAGAGCGTGCCGACTGCCGCAAGCCCGAGGGTGCCGGCGACACAAGCAGCGATCAAGACCAGAGCGCCGGACAGGTGTGCCCCGTAGAGCAACGCGACACCGACGGTGAGCCCGGCCTCGAGCACGAGCAGCTGAGCGGCGACGGCACTGGCCTTCCCGAGGAAGATCCCGGCGGGGTCGAGGCCCGACAGCCTGAGGCCGTCCCGAGCGGCGTCGGCCGACTCGATGGCGTAGCTGCGCTGCACGGCCAAGAGTGTCGACAGCAGGACCGCGACCCAGAAGAGCCCTGCAGACGCCGACGCCAGGACTCGGCGGTCGGGGCCAAGCGCCAGGCCGAAAAGGAGCAGGACCGCGATCGCGAACGGACCGATCTGATTGAGTCCAACCCGGGAACGGATCTCGATGCGGAGATCCTTTCCGGCAACAAGCACGGCGTCACGCAACATGAGCGGGATCCTCCGTGACTGGCCCGGCTGGCACGGCTGGCGCGGAGGTGGTTTGCCGCGCCGCTTGCACAAGCGGAGCGGGCGAATCGGACGCCCCGGTCGGTTCGGGCGGCTCGACGACTCGGCCGCCCGCCAGGTGAACGACCCGGTCAGCGATGGCCTCCGCACGCTCGAGCTCGTGCGAGGCGAACACGACGGTGCGGCCGGCAGCGCGGGCACCGGTAAGGAGCGCGTCGAGAAGATCACGGCCGTCCTGGTCGAGTCCAGCATGAGGCTCGTCGAGTAGCCACAGTCGCGCGCCGCGCGCTACGAGCACCGCAAGTGAAGCGCGGCGCTGCTGTCCGGCGGAGCACCGACCCACGGGAATGGACGCGAGACGACCGGCGAAGCCGAACTGCTCGAGTACAGGGCGGATCCCCGTGACAACGCCTCGGTTCGCTCGCACCGCAAAGCGCAGGTTCTCCTCCACCGTCAGCTCCTCGTACAGGAACGACTGGTGGCCGAGCATGCCAATCTCGCGCCGCACAGAGCGCCGATCAGCCACGAGGTCCCGACCGAGCACAGTCGCCTCACCTGAGTGCACTGCCAGCAACCCGGCGAGGACCTTGAGGAGACTCGTCTTGCCTGCGCCGTTCGGGCCGCGCAGGTGCACGACCTCGCCTTCGCCAACTTCCAAAGAAGCTCCTGCTAGGAGGGGGAACCGGCCGGCGAGCGCTACGGCCTCGTGGAGACGAACGGCAGGCGCCATGGAGATCGACCATGTTACGGGGCAGCCGGTGTCCCGGTCACGCGGCAGGCCGAACGGTGATCCCGCCACAGGCAGACGGCGTGTCCTGGGCAGCGACTAGCCAGCGGCTGCTCCGGCGGTCAGGAGACCTGGCGGCGCATCACATCGAGGTCGGCGTCAACCATCATCTCGATGAGCCCAACGAAGTCGACGTGAGTCCTCCAGCCAAGCTTGTCGCGCGCCTTGGCTGCGTTGCCGACGAGGAAGTCCACTTCCGCGGGTCGTTTGAAACGCTGATCGATCTGAACGTGGTCCTCGTAGTTGAGGCCAGCTCTCGCGAAGGCAACCTCGCACAGCTCCCGTACGGAGTGTGTCTCGCCGGTTGCGACAACGTAGTCGTCGGGCTCATCCTGCTGGAGCATCGCCCACATTGCGTGGACGTAGTCACCGGCGAAGCCCCAGTCACGTTTCGCATCGAGGTTACCGAGGCGGATCTCACGATCGAGGCCAAGCTTGATCCGAGCTACGCCGTTGGTGACCTTCCGCGTGACGAATTCGAGACCCCGGCGCGGGCTCTCGTGGTTGAACAGGATCCCCGAAGAGGCGTGCAACCCGTAACTCTCGCGGTAGTTCACGGTGATCCAGTGCCCATAGACCTTCGCCACTCCGTAGGGACTGCGGGGGTAAAAGGGCGTGTGCTCGGTCTGGGGAACCTCCCGGACCTTACCGAACATCTCCGACGAGCTCGCCTGATAGAAGCGGATCTCGGGATTTGTCAGCCGGATTGCATCGAGCACCCGGGTGACGCCGAGCGCCGTGACCTCGCCGGTGAGCACGGGCTGGCTCCAAGAAGTCTGAACGAACGACTGAGCAGCAAGGTTGTAGACCTCGTTCGGGCGATGTTCGCGCAGGACCTCGACGATCGAGACCTCGTCGAGGACATCTGCCGACACCAGGGTCAACCTGTCTTGGATGTGAGCGATGCGCTCGAAGTTGAGGGTGCTCGAACGCCGGACCATCCCGACCACTTCGTAACCTTCCGACAACAGCCAGTCCGCCAGGTAGGAACCATCTTGACCGGTGATGCCGGTGATCAATGCTCGCTTTTGCACCACCCAGTTCTAGAACCTGGCGCGCGTGGTCGCAAGAAAGGCAGGGCGACGGCTGGAACGTAGGCAGGTCCTGACGGCCAGACGCCATCGACCGCTACCGTGCGGGCGTGCGCCTCCCTGCCTCTGGCACTGTGGCCGTCGTCTCCTACCGCCTCGGCGGCCAGGACGGCGTCTCGGCGGAAGCTGCCAAGCGGGGCTTGGCCTCCCGCCGTCTAGGGTTCGCTGGGACGACGGTCGCAGGCAGTGGCGATGCCGATCGGCTGGTAACAGGCCTAGCGGTCGATGCCGTGATCGCCGACGTCCCGGCATTGCGATCAGCTGTCGCAGATGAGCTTTCGGTTGCGGCCTGGTGTCGGTGGAGACCCTCTACCCGTTCGGTTGACCTTGGCGCTCGTGGTATCGCGGGTGGTCGACTTTCTCGGTCGAGCCAGGCGAGAGCTGGTTACGATGCCGAGAGGTTATGACGATGCCGCACGAGACGGTGGTCACCAAGGGTTGGGATCCCGACCAGTACTCGAAGTTCGCCGCTGAACGTGCGAAGCCATTCTTCGACCTCCTCGCGATGGTGAAGCCGGTTCCTGGCGGCGACGTAATCGATCTGGGGTGCGGCACCGGAGAGCTGACTGCCCGTCTGCACGCGCACACCCAGGCGGGTACCACCGTCGGGGTCGATGCCTCAGAAGCGATGCTGGCCAAGGCGCGTCCCCTTGCCGGGGACGGTCTGCGGTTCGACTCGAGCGATATCAGCCGCTTCGACGCCGAGAGCAGCTTCGATGTCGTTTTCGCCAACGCCAGCTTGCAGTGGGTACCCGATCTTCCCCGACTGCTGGGCCGACTGGCCGCGGGGCTGCGCCCCGGAGGTCAACTGGCCGTTCAGGTTCCTGCCAATGCGGACCACCCATCACAAGCTGTCGCCACCGCCGTGGCGCAGGAAGCCCCGTTTCTAAGGCACCTGGGTGCTGATCCAGCGGCTAGCGCGCACGCGGTGTGCCCACCAGAACGGTACGCCGAGCTGCTCAACAGCATTGGTTTCGAGGATCAACACGTGCGCCTGCAGGTCTACGGCCACCGCCTTGCCTCGACCGCGGCAGTTGTCGAGTGGACGAAGGGCACTACCCTCCTGCGGTTCCAAAGCCTGCTTCCCCCGGATCTCTTCGGCCTGTTCGTGGAGCGCTATCGGCGACGGCTTGGCGAGGCACTCGGCGAGCAGGCCCCGTACTTCTACACCTTCAAGCGCATCCTGTTCTGGGCACGTCTTCCCGGGTCTTGTCCACCGGGACGGTAAGAGAAGGCGAACTCCCTGATTGGGGCCGCCGCCTTCCCAGCAGCCACACGTCGGTCTGGTCCCACAGGGTGGTCAAGGTGCAACCGCCGAACAGGGCCGAGACGCCCTGAGAGAACGGCTCCGTGGCTGCGCTACTCCGCGGCCACTAGGTGAGCCGATCAGAGTCCGCCTCCCGGCGTGCAGGGCTCCCACTCCTCCTAGTGTAGTGTCAGGCTATTGAGTATGCACTTGCTCGAGTGCGACACGTCCTCGTCTTACCTTCTCGAGAATCGCGTCAGCGCTCGCTGTCCACACGAATGGTTTGGGGTCGTCGTTGTGG
>Ga0181527_1000527_pt1 | contig 43845 bp, 42 predicted proteins | sample PEATcosm2014_Bin_30_FD_119762 | JGI IMG/M metagenome (GOLD analysis project Ga0181527, IMG submission 119762) | Peatland microbial communities from MTU Mesocosm Facility, Houghton, MI, USA - PEATcosm2014_Bin06_60_metaG | ecosystem: Environmental > Terrestrial > Soil > Wetlands > Peat | place...
AGAGCACCCGCAAGACGCGGTCGGGCACGTTCGTCGGCCCCGGGATCTGGAGGAAATGACGGCCGCTCTTCGAACCCATCGAACACCTCCCAAGCAGAAGAGAGCCACGCAATTTGGGTCAGCACCCACCGCGCAGAGCAGGGCTGACCAACGAACGAGGGGTCGGCAGTCCAGAAAAAACGCCAGCCCATTGATACGAGTGAGCTGGCGCTGTTACTCATCCCCCCTCCAAGGGCAAGAAAGATCGGTCTCGCGCCTACTATCCAGTATTATCTAGACTAGATCTAGCGGGCGCCGGCGGTCGCCTTGACCGGCTCCTCGGCCGGAAGATCGATGACCGGATCCCGCTCGACGATCTTGTCAATGGAGACGCCCATGGCGGCGTCGGTTTCCCGATCCTCCCGGATCTCGACCAGGGCCGGGACCTTGAGGCGGTTTGACTCTTTGATCGCCCAATCCAAGGCCGGCTTGATCTCCTCCGGGCGGAGGACGCGGCGGCCGATCCCGCCGAAGCCTTCCATGATCTTGACGAAATCGGGCCCGTAGCCGTCGCCGTAGCCGATGTCCACGGCGTAGTTCATCTCGTAGAGGTACTTTGAGGGCTGCCGGATCAGCGACAGGTAGCCGTTGTTCAGCATGACCACGACATAGGGGACCCTGTTCTGCACGGCTGTGGCCAAATCCCCCACCAGGAACTGGAAGGAATAGTCGCCGACGACGCCCACGACCTGCGCATCCGGCTTGCCCAGCTTCATGCCCATGCACGCTGGAACTTCCCACCCCAGTGGGCCCGCCTGACCGCAGCAGAAGTAGGTCTCGGGCTTCTGGATCTCCTGAAACTGACCGGACCAGATCTGGTACAGCCCGATGGAAGTCACGAAGATGGTGTCGGGGGGGAAGAACTCGTTGAACTCCTTGTAGATCCGCTGCGGCTTTATCGGGACGTTGTCGAAGTCCATCTTGCGGCGGAACCGGCGCTTGTAATCCGCCGCCCTCTTCGTCCACTCGTTGGGGGAGCGCTTGGGCGTCATCTCCTTGGCCACCTGGAGGAGCGCCTCCACCGCCAGCTTGGCGTCCGAGACGATGCCGAGGTCCGGCGGAAAGACCTTCCCCAGTTGCGTGGGCTCGATGTCGATGTGGATGAACTTCCGCTCGCCGCGGTAAACCGCCAGGTCGCCGGTGTGCCGGTCGGCGAAGCGATTTCCGATGCTCAGCACGAGGTCCGACTCCAGGAACAGCTTGTTGCCGCCCCGCGTGTTGGTCTGGAGGCCGACGCGGCCGCCGTAGAGCGGATGGTCGTAGGCGATCCCGCCCTCGGCCATGTAGGTCGGGATGACCGGGATCTGCAGGTACTCCGCGAGCGCCACGAAGTCGTGGTAGGCCCGGGCGCGCATCACGCCGCCGCCCATCATCAGGGTCGGGCGCTCGGCCTGGAGCAGCATCTCGATGGCTCGCCGGATCTTCCGGATGTCCGGGGCGGGCTTCGTCACCTCCAACGGGGCGTCGATGTCCGGGTCGTACTCCACCTCGGCCCGCTGGACGTCCAGGGGCAGGTCGATGAGCACCGGGCCCGGCCGCCCCTCGCGGGCGATCTTGAAGGCCTCGCGGAAGACCCAGGGGATCTGGGCGGTCTCTAGGACGCAGTAGCTCTTCTTGGTCACGGGCTTCACGATCTCGGCGATGTTGACCGCCTGGAACGCCTCCTTGTGGAGGATGGGGCGAACCGCCTGCCCCGTGATGCACACGATGGGGATGGAGTCGCCCATGCAGGTGTACAGGCCGGTGACCATGTTGGTGCCGGCGGGGCCCGAGGTCCCGATGGCCACGCCGACCTTGCCCGTGATGCGAGCCCACCCGTCGGCGGCGTGGGTCGCCCCTTCCTCGTGACGCATGGTCAGATGCCGGATCTTCGTGGATTTCGACAGGGCCTTGTACAGCGGGAGGATCGCCGCCCCGGGAATCCCGAAGCAGACGTCCACCCCTTCGCTCTCCATGATCTTCACGGCCGCTTCCATCACGGGCATCTTGGGCATGGAACTCTCCTCTCGATTCTTCCGGTCAATGCCGGTCGGTGGTCCGGCGAAGGTTCAGCGCTACGGGCCGCTGAATCCCAACTGGGCCGAGACTTCCCGCCCCGTGCGGAGCATGGTGGGGATGAGCTCCTCCATCCGCCGGGGGGTCAGGCGCGTCGTCGGCGCGGAAATGCCCAGGGCGGCTTCCACGTCGCCCTGGGCGTTGCGAATGGGGACGGCGATGCAGCACGCTCCCTCCTCACACTCCTCCCGGTCCAGCGCGAAGCCCTGATCGCGGACCTTCTCCAGCTCGCGCCGCACCTGAGTGGCCGAGGTAATCGTGTGGCGGGCCAGTCGTTCGAAGGGACCCCGCCCCAGCAAGGCGTCCACCTGGGCCTTGGGTCGGAACGCCAGCAGGACCTTTCCGACGGCCGTGCAGTAGAGCGGCGCCCGGCGACCGATCCGGGAGAAGATGCGCAGGCTCTGCGGGCTCTCCACCTTGTCCAGGTACAGGGCCTCCCGCCGGTCCAGGATGACCAGGTTCGCCGTCTCCCCGGTCTCCTGGCTCAGCCGCTCCAGGACCGGACGGACCACCCGCCGGAGGTCCATCTGGCCGAGGTATGACTCGGCCAGGTGGAGCGCCTTCGCCCCCAGGGCATAGCGGCCGGTCTCCGGGCTCTGCCGCGCGTACCCCCGCGCCACCAGGGTGGCCAGGATGCGGTGCACCGTGCTCACGTGGAGGCGGACCCGCTTGGAGAGCTCGGCGATGCCCACCTCGCCGCGGGAATCCTCCAGGGCCTCCAGCAGGCTGAGAGCCCGCTGGATGGATTGGACCGTGCCGCTGCCTGCGTGGGTTCGGGGGCGCAGCTTCGTCATGGATCCCTCGTTGCCCGGGGCCAAAGCGGCAGGGTCAGGGAGGTCGCAGGTCGGCTGAGCTCCGCAGCGAGGCGAGTCGCCCTACCAGACGTCCGGCCTGGGAGGGATGGGGGGATAATCGATTTTCGTATGATGGAAATACATTTCATGATGCGAAGTTACCCCAGCTCGGGGAATATGTCAAGAGACGCGGGGCTGCCTGGCCGTGAAAGGTCCCGTGTCCAGGACATGCGGGTGCGGGGATGACCGATGCGGCCCGGCGGCCGGCAGTGTCTTTGGAGCCACCGCCGCCCGCGCCCGGGACGAGGATCGTCCGCGTTCATCTGTCGGTGCAATCTCCGAGATTCTGTTCCCCCCAGGCGCGAGGACCATTACGTTGCAGGGGCTTCCGATCTCCTAGGGACGGGCGGTGTACGCTTGGTTGAGGAGCTGGCTCGCGTGGCGCACCTCAACGGGCAGGCCGCGGCGCCGGACACCGTACGCCAGAGTACGGGACCTTGGCGCTGAGATAACTTTTCAAAGAGAGACGTCACTGTGGAGGCCTGGGGCCGGGGCGCTCGGGACGCGGCGCGGCACTCAGGCAACCAGACGCGTCGGTTTGTTCGACGACTGATGGTAGGGCGGGTAGGAAACAGCAGCGCTGAGAAGACCTGCTCGCGTGAGGACACGACATCCGCTGCGCATCGGTTGGGTAGGCGGAGGCGATGCCGGGAGTAGGGGGCACGCCATAAGTTGTCTCAGCACCAACGTCCCTTCCGCGGGGGACATCGCCCCCCGTGCCCCGCAACGATCGGGCGAGGCCGCCCCCGACGCATCCCCTCGCCTGCGCTCGCGACCCGCGGAGATCAGGGTGCGTTGTCGTTGCTGCCCGCACCCCCGGCCACGGGGATCAGCACGGACAGGGCGTCGCCCTCCCCCACCGGCGTCTCGAGTCCCTGGAGGCTCCGGATATCCCGCCCGTTCAACTCGACGAAGAGGTAGGACAGGAGGCTGCCGGTCCCAGGGTCGAACAGGGAGCCCCGCAGGCCGCCGTGCGCGGCCTCCAGCCCCTCCAGCGCGGTCCGCACGGTCGCGCCCGCCCCGACGGTGAGCTGCACCGACGGCCGCCCCACGATCCGCGCCAGCTCGAACATCGTGCGCACCGTCACCGTCGGCATCCCGCTATCCCCCCCCGCTGTGCTTCAGAGCCGCGCCAGGTTCGCTGCCAGCGTCTCGAGGCCCAGGCCCTTCAGCCGTTCCGGCGTCGGCACCCCCCGGGCATCCCAGCCGTGCAGGCTGTAGTATTCGTCCAGCATGCGGTCCCGGTCGGCCGGCGAGATGACGTGCCCCTTGGAAGCTCCCGTCTGCAGTGCCTCCGTCATCAGACGCTCCGGCAGGGTGTCATCCTTCCGGGTGAAGCCGGCCCGGAGGTTCCACGCGCGGGCGACGTTGGTCATCCGCTCGCCCACCCGCACGACCTCCTCGGGCGTCACGTCGTAGCCTTGGGCTGCCCGCCAGAAATCGGTGATGAGCTTGGGCCCCAGGTTCTTGGGCAGGAGGGCCAGGCGGACGACGAAGGTGCACAGCATGGACGAATCCTTCACCGACGCCCCCACGTCCTGGTTGAAGATGGTGAGGGCGGCCTTCCCTTCGATGGCGAAGCGATCCACGGCCTGGGGCACGGGGATACCGAACACCTCCTGCTCCGAGTGCCCGCGCGAGTGGTCCGCACCCGTGAAGGTCGTCATGTAGTTGAGGCCCATGGCCTTCAGGCCGCGGGGATCGTAGCCGGGAAACTCGAGCCCCTTGACGTGCATGGCGTACTTGGGAGCGTCCCCGCCGATGCGCTCGGCCGCCAGCCGGGACCCCTCGGCCAGCAGGTCGCCCACGCCCTCGCGGTAGGCGACCTTCCGGAGGACCGCAACGGCGGCCGCGTGGTTGCCGAACTTGAGGTCGAGGCCATCGACGTCGGCCGGCTTCAGGATGCCCCGCTCGTAGAGCTCCATGGCCATGGCCACGGTGGCGCCGAAGGAGACGGTGTCCAGCCCCAGCTCGTCGCAGAGGCGATCCATGGCGATGCAGGCGCCCATGTCCGCGATACACATGTCGCTCCCCAGGGAGTAGAGCGATTCGAACTCGGGTCCCTCGCTGGTATACCCCGCGTACGGACCGGAGCTCACGGTGCGCACCTGGGCCGCCATGACCGGGCACTGATCGCAGGTGAAGTGGCGGACCCGGTAGCCGGTGCCGGCCTGGCCCCCGATGGCCAGGTACTCCTCACCGGCCGGCTCCTGGAAATTCTTCGCTGGCATGTCGCCCTGTCCCACGGTCAGTTCCACGTTGCCCGCGGTGCCGAAGTTCCGGAAGCGGTGGTAGAGGGCCGGGCTGTCCTTCATGGCCGCGTGGAGGGCTTGGACCGCCGCCTTGAAAGCCGCCGGGTCGGCCAGGGGCGGCAAATCCTTGCTCCCCCGCACGGCGATGGCCTTCAGGTTCTTGGCCCCCATCACCGCCCCCAAGCCCTTCCGCCCGGCGGCCCGGCGCTCGTTGATGATGGCGGCGTACTTCACCAGGTGCTCGCCGGCCGGCCCGATGCACGCGATGCGGATATTGCCGTCGTGCAGCGCCTGCTGGAGGTAGTATTGCGTATCGATGGTGCTGAGCCCCCAGTAGTCCTTCGCGTCGCGGATCTCCGCCCGGTCGTCGCCGATCCAGAGGTAAACCGGCGCCTCGGCCTTCCCCTCCACGATGATGGCCTGCACGCCGGTCGCCCGCAGCTCGTTGGGGAAGAAGCCCCCTGAGTTGGAGTAGCCTACGGTCCCCGAGAGGGGCGACTTGCCTACGAAGGCCACGCGGCTGGTGGCCGGCGCCGAGGTCCCGGCCAGGAAGCCCATGCTCGCGATCAGCTTGTTGTCCGGGCCCAGGGCGTCCACCCGGGGATCCACCTCGTCGTAGAGGAGCTTGATGGCCGCGGCCGCCCCGCCCATGAACTGCCGCGCCAGGACCTCGGGGTACGGCTGCTGCGTGATCTGCCTGGTGGTTAGGTTCACTCGCAGGATCTTTCCCATTATCATGGCAGTTCCTCCTCTCCTCACTCCCTAACCAGCCCGGCCGGCCGCGGCTTCACCTCCGGCCCTCCGCAGCGGGGGCGGGCCCGGTCGGGTGCCCGCTGGACCGGGCCGAGTTTCCCGCACCTGCTCCACGGGCGTCAAGGGATGCGCTCTTGCCTGCCCGGGAAAGGTCTGGTGTGCAGTACATGCGGGTACAGGGAGGGACCGATGCGGCCCGGCTGGCGGCACTGTCTTTGGGGCCACCGCTGCCCGCCCCCGGACGAGGATGGTCCGCCTTCATCTGTCGGAGCAATCTCCGCGATTCTGTCGCCCCCAGCCGCAGGGGCCACCATGTCGCAGGGGCTTTCGATCTCTCAGGCGCGGGCGGCGTACGCCTGGTCGAGGATCTGGCTCAGGTGGCGCACCTGCACGGGCAGGCCGCGGCGCCGGACACCGTAGTGGAGGTGCATCATGCACGCCGGGCATTCGGTGGCTAGGATCGAGGCGCCGGTCTTCTCCAGGTTGCCCATCTTCCGATCCAGCACACCCACGGCCTCTTGATGGTGCAGGAAGGTGTAGCTGCCGGCCGCCCCACAGCACCAGTCCGCCTCCGGCATTTCCTTGTACGTCACCCCCGGAACGGATTTCAGGAGTTGGCGCGGCTGGGCGGTGATCTTGGCGAACCGGTTTGACAGGTGACATGGGTCGTGGTAGGTGACGGTCCCCTGGAGCGTCCCGAGGGCCCCGTTCGTGCCGATGGCCACCAGGAATTCGCTGAAGCTCTGGATCTTCTTGGCGAGCGCTGCCGCCTTCTCGGCATACGCCGGGTCATCCATCAGGAGCTGCCCGTAGTCCTTCAGGTGCGTGCTGCAGCTACCGCACTCCGAGACCACCGCGTCCAGGGCCATGGCGGGGGCAAGGCGCTCGATGTTCTTGCGTGCGATATCCCGCGCCGCCTCCAGGTCTCCGTAGGCGTGGGCGGGACGGCCGCAGCAGGTGTTGTCGAGGACGGTCACGGCGCATCCGTTTCGCTGGAGGACCCGCAGGGTGGCCTCGACGACCTCGGGATACTGGAAACTGAAGCCGCAGGACACGAAATAGCCCACCCGGTGCTTTGGATTGGCCGGGGCGTTCCGGTAGTCCCTGCCCCGACGGAAGATCCTCTCGGGCATGGACTCCACCACGCGGCTCGCCACGGCCAGGCGCTTGTCCACGAGGCCGAGAAGTCCCGTCCGATAGGCCAGGTCCGCCAGGCCGCTCCGCTTCCCCCAGGCGGCCAGGCGCCCTGCCCACTCCAGCCGCTTGCTGTTCGAGAGGACCTTTCGGAACAGGGCGCGCTGGAGTGCCGGCTGTCCGTACCGCGTGAGGTAGGCCTGCCGGATCGCGGTGACGACCTCATCTGTCTTGAGGGCGGGGAAGCAGTGGGCCGTGCAGCCACGACAGAGCAGACAGTCGTCCAGGGCCTGGACCGTTTCGGCAGTCAGCTCGATCTCCCCCAGAACCAGACCGCGCGCGACGGCCCAGCGGCCCCGGGCCAGCGAATGCTCCGAGCCGGTCACCCGGTACACGGGACAACCGGCCTGGCAGAATCCGCAGCGATTGCATTTCGCGATCAGATCGTACAAGGGGAGGAGTTCTGTCATCGCCATGATCCATCCTCCTCAGATCCCGCCCAGGAATCTTCCCGGATTGCAGAGGCCCCGGGGATCGAAGTCCGCCTTCAGCCGCCGCATCACGTCGAACGCCCCGCCCGGCTTCCCCCAGGCGTCCAGGTGGGCCTTGAGGGCCACGGGAGCCCCCTGCAGGACGAGGCTGCCCTCTGCTTTCTCCGCCTCTCGGCGAAGCTCCTCGAGACCGCTGGCCAGGACCTCGACCGGCGGCGCCTCCGGCCCGAGCAGGTAGCAGGCTCGGACAACCCCGCTCCCGGCGTGGGCGGTGACCGCGCCGCGTAGCCTGTGGCGACGACCCAGGCTCTCTGCGGCAGCCAGCAGGTCGGCCGTCCGACTGATCAGGACCCCGATCTTGCATGTAATCCGCTCCGGAGGTGGCCCGGGCAGGAGGTCGAAGACGTTGCGGACGGTCTTCCACGCCGGCGCAGTCCGCTCGTCCGAGACCGCAGTCGTCACCCGAGCCTTCGCATCCCGGAAGAGTCCGGTGAAGTCCCGCACCTGCCGCTCCACGGTCTCGCGGCTCCCCGCGAAAGACACCACCAGGCCGTAGCCCGTCGCATCCAGGCCCAGCGTCGGTCCCAGCAGCGTGACAGCGTCGAGGCCCAGGAGCTCCATGGCCTCGGGGAGCAGCACGGAATCCAGGACCTTGGCCACCGCGCCCGCGGCTTGGCCGAGTTCCGCAAACACTCCGGCGACGCTGGCCCGGACCGCGGGGAGTGGCAAGAGCTTGAACGTGGCCTCCGAGATGATCCCGAGGGTGCCCAGGCTGCCGATGAACAACTTGTTCATGTCGTAGCCCGAGACATTCTTGATGACCTTGCCGCCGCAACGGATCCGCTGGCCATTCGGAAGGACGACCCGCATCCCCAGCACCCAGTCCCGCGCAGTGCCATACAGCAGCCGGCACGGACCGCTGCCGTTCGCCGCGAGGATGCCGCCGACTGTGGCCTTCCCCTCGGCGGGCGGATCTATGGGGAGGAACTGGCGCTGCTTTCCCAGCTCGACCTCGAGATCGGCGAGCCGCATGCCCGCCTCGACCGAGACGTTCAGGTTGGCGGCGTCGAATTCGACGATCCGATTGAGCCGGTCGAGGACGACCGCCACATCCGCGCGGGCGGGGCGATTGCCCAGCCCCATGGCTGTCCCGCCACCCCACGGGATGATGGCCGCCCCCGCCTCGCCACAGGCCGTGACGACCGAAGACACCTCCTCCTGCGAGGCCGGATGCACGAGCAGGGCCGGGGATACCCCATCCACAGCGAAGCCCGCCACGGCCGGCCCGTCACTCACATGTGGCTTTCCGACGATCTCTTCCAGACGCCGCTTCAGCCGATCCACCTCAGGCTGCATGGCGGACCTCCTCCGGGATCGGGAACATCTTCCCGGGATTGGCAAGGTTCCGGGGATCGAAGGCCTTCTTGACCCGGAGCTGACTGCGAATCTCGGCCTCCCCGTGGACGAGGCGCATGGCGTCGATCTTCTCCAGTCCCACGCCATGCTCGCCGCTGATGGTGCCGCCCATCTGTACGCAGAGCTCCAGGATCTCCATGCCGGCCTTCATGACCCGGGCCTTCTGTTCCGCATCCCGCCAGTCGAATAGGATCAGCGGGTGCAGATTCCCGTCCCCGGCGTGGAAGACGTTGGGGATCTGGAGGTTGTACTTCTTGCCCACCTCGGCCACCTTGCGGAGCACCTTGGGCAGGGCCGTGCGGGGGACCGTGCCGTCGCAGACCAGGTAGCTCGGCGTGATGCGCGCCACGGCCCCGAAGGCGCCGCGCCGTCCGGCCCAGAGGGCGGCCCGCTCCGCGTCGTCCTTGGCCACCCTCACCTCGCGGGCGCCATGCGCCCGACACAGATCAGTGATGGCCTTGGCCTGCTGCTCCAGATCATCCTTTAGGCCGTCCACCTCGATGATGAGCACCGTCGCGCAGTCCAGAGGAAACCCGCAGTGGATGGATTCCTCCACGGCCTGGATGACGAGCTGGTCCATCATCTCGAGGGTGGCCGGCACCATCCCGGCGGCGACGATGGCCGAGACGGTTTCGCTGCCCTCCTCGATGGAATCATAGATGGCCAGCAGGGTCTTCACGCCATCGGGCAGGTGCATGATGCGGGCGACGATCTCGGTGCAGATGCCGAACGTGCCCTCGCTCCCCACGAAGACGCCGGTGAGGTCGTAGCCCGGGACATCGGGGGCCTTCCCGCCGATCTTTGCCACTTGGCCGTCGGGCAGGACCACGGTCAACCCCAGGACGTGGTTCGTGGTTACCCCGTACTTGAAGCAGTGGGGGCCGCCGGAGTTCTCGGCCACGTTGCCTCCCAGGGTGGCCGCCTTCTGGCTGGCGGGATCCGGGAGGTACTGGTAGCCCAGGGGCGCCAGCGCGTTGCCGAACTCCAGATTGAACATGCCCGGCTGTACCCGCGCCCGCAGATTGGCGCGATCCACCTCCAGGATCTGGTTCATTCGGATCATCTCGATGACGACGCCGCCCTTGAAGGGGATAGTGCCTCCGCTGAGGTTCGTGCCCCCGCCGCGGGGCACGAAGGGCACGCCGAACTTGTTGCACGCCTTGACGACCCCGGCCACCTCTTCGGTGGAGTGGGCGAAGACCACCGCATCCGGGCGTCGCTCCTCCAGGTAGGCATCATACTTGTAAAGCTGGAGGTCCACGCTCGAATCCAGGACGTTCTCCTTGCCCACAATCTGTCGGAGTTCGCGAACGAGCGCGCTCGCAATCATTGGTTCCTCTCCTCTTTCCCCATTGCCACTCGGATGAAGTCCGGGATCCTGCAGATCGCTCCCCTGGGCCAGGCCAGGACCAGCGGCGACTCGGCCGTGGCTATCCTCACCCCAGGAAAACCCCGGACCATTCAGGGCCGTGACACAGCAGGAAGGATTGCCGAGAGAGCACGCTCCGTTGGCCTGGGGCTTCCGCACACGCCCCTGAAGAAACCGATTCATTTTCTGCTTATCACTGGTGCGTACTGCCGTCAAGTGCGTACCCGGACCTTGTCTCGAGGACAAGACATACGCGGCCCACGTGGGATGGCTCGTCATTGGCGAAAGCTTTCTGGGCAGCTTGCTAGACCCGTGGCAGTCGCCCCTCAGGGGGTCCAGGGGGCACGGATTCGGGAGGGAGTCATCGCGGGGTGGCGCCGAGCTTTCTGGGCCTGCTTGGGCAACCGTGGCCCGCGCGCAACCAGGGGTAGGGGAAGCCTAGAGCTTGACGCACGACGAGCCGATCGCTTCGGAACTGCAGCGGCTGCCCGTGGGGTCACGTGCCATGAGGATTCGCGATGCCCAGGCCGCCCTGCGAGGGGATCGGAGATGGTTGTTGACAGCGGTGGACGGGCTACAGTACGATCCGATGCCACGTAGAGCAAAAAGCCGCGTGGAGGGTTCGTGAAGCCGAAGAGAGGGCGACGCTTGCTGGGCGGACGGGGGGTGTTCTTCTGCGCCTTACTGGCGATGGGCTTCTATGTCGCGTTTGACCAGTTGAACCTGGACGGCTCGGACCTCTGCGGCCGGCTTCTCTGGAATGCGGTTGCCGTCAACGCCCCACCGACGGACGTGGAATTGGTTCTCCCTCAGGACCCCCCGAGCCCGGAGGGACTCGGCCTCGCTGTCCGTCCATCATCTCTCCGGTTCGTCCCGGATCCAGCCGAGGTCATGCTGCGGACGGCCTTGACAACCTTCAACGTCGGGCCCAACCGGATCCACTTCCGCCCCCACGCGCGCAGGGGGATCGCTTCTACCACGAGAACCTCCCCCACCGGGGACCCCGCCTGAAGCGCCCCGCTTTCCACGGGCGGACCGCCCCACTCCCCTGTGTCGTTGCCCTGCACGCTGGACTCGCCGCGCCTCGCGGCACGAGCACGCCGAGGCGGGCGATAGCGGGCACTCGCTGTTGCTCCTTTGATATGAATCTCGACGCGGTCGGGGACCCGATCACCAACTAACGCATGGAGGGAGGTCCGATGTACCATCAGCATTACAACCCATTGGGCAATGTCTTTCTGTCCACCATCGTGGCAGCGATTCCCATCCTCACGCTGCTGTACTTCATCGCCTTGCACCCGCACCGGGACAAGCAAGGGGCGAAGCATCTCGGCATCAGCGCCCCGTATGCGGCCTTCTATGGGGTCCTGGCGGCGTTCATCGTCTCCTGCCTAGCCTTCGGGATGCCGTTTCCCTCCGCGTTCTCGGCCTTCGTCCTGGGCTCCCTGTCGGGCTTCCTGGCGATCATCTGGATCATCATCGGGGCCATATTCCTCTACAATATGACCCTCATTGCCGGCAAGTTCGAGATCGTGAAGGAGTCCATCATTCACATCTCGTTCGACCGGCGCCTCCAGGTGCTCCTGATCGCCTTCTCTTTCGGGGCCATCATCGAGGGGACCTCGGGCTTCGGGACCCCGGTCGCCATCGCCGGGGCCGTGATGGTGGGTCTGGGGTTCCCACCCTTCGAGTCGGCCGTCCTGAACCTCCTGGCCAACACTGCCCCTGTCGCGTGGGGGGCCATCGGCACACCCATTGTGACGCTCGCAGCCGTGACCGGCCTCGACCAGCTCACCCTTTCCCACATGGCCGGTCGCCAGCTCCCCTTCTGCTCCATCCTGGTCCCGTTCTGGCTGGTCACCGCCTTCGTCCTGATGGAGGGGGGCACCTGGAAAGAGGCCTGGGAGGTGTGGCCCGGGAGCCTCTGCTCGGGCCTGTCCTTCGCCGTCATGCAGTGGTTCGCCTCCTCGACGAATGAGTTCCACCTCATGACGGACGTGGTCTCGGGCGTCTTCTCCGTCATCTGCACCGCCCTGTTCCTGCGCTTCGTCTGGCACCCCAAGACCCGTTTCCTCCTGAAGTCGGAGCGCGAGGCCCTGGCGAAGGCCGGAAAGAAGGTTGCCACGGCTACCACTGACGCTCATGAGTGGAAGTATCCGTACTCCGTCGGCCAGACGGCCTACGCCTGGGTGCCGTGGGGCATCCTCATCGTCTGCTGCGCCATCTGGGGCATGCCGCAATGGCGAGTCTACCTGAACAATCTGTTCTCCGGGATCAAGTTCAGCACCACCCTGTTCGGCTCCGCGTTTGCTGGCACGCTCTCCCTGCCGACGTGGCAGATGCCGGCGCTCCATAACCTCGTCCAGCGCATGCCGCCGGTGGTTCCGCCCGACGCCAAGCCCGAGGCAGCCGTGTTCGTCATCAACTACCTGTCGGCGTCCGGGACCGGCGTGTTCGTGGCGGCGCTCCTGTCCGGCGTGACCCTGGGATTGAGCGCCGCCCAGTGGGGTGAGGCCGTCCGCCGGACCGCCCGCCGCCTGGTGATCCCCATCCTGGTCATCGCCCAGGTGCTCGGACTCGGGTTCCTCACCCGCTACTCCGGCACGGATGCGGTCCTCGGCCTGGCGTTCACCGCCGCAGGTCCCCTGTATCCCTTCTTCGCGGCGTACCTCGGCTGGCTGGGGGTCTTCCTCACCGGCTCCGACACCGCCTCCAACGCCCTGTTCGGCAGCCTGCAGCGGATCACCGCCCAGCAACTGCATTTGAACGAGGTCTTGGTCGTGGCCACCAACTCGACGGGCGGGGTCATGGGCAAGATGATCGACCCCCAGTCCATCATGGTGGCCTGCGCCGCCTGCTACGACGATCCCTACGAGCGGACGCACGCCCTGGGGCCGATCTTCCGCACGGTGTTCTGGCATTCGGTCGCCGGAGCCGCGGTGATCGGCCTGATCGCTTTCCTGCAGGCCTACGTGTTCACGGGCTTGATTCCGATACCACCTGTCAAGTGAGGTAATGCGTCGTATGAGCCGGGGGGCGGGCATACCGCCCCCCGTCCCTTTCTGCCATGCTCGCGCGAGGAGTTTGAAGGCAAGCGAGGTCGTCCCGCACGGAAGGAACGGGCATGTCGATCAAGGCGCAGCTCTTTATCACCTGCCTGGCCGAGCAATTCTTCCCGGGAGTCCTGCGACGGATGGTAGGGCTTCTGGAGCGGCTGGGGGTTGAGGTGGCTTTTCCTGAGGAACAGACCTGCTGCGGCCAGCCCTTCTTCAACAGCGGCTACCAGACGCAGGCGCGCGAGCTGGCGCGCAAATGGCTGGAGGTGTTCGGCCGGACGGAGGGGTTCATCGTCTCGCCTTCCGGGTCGTGCGTTGACATGGTTCGGCATCATTATCCTCACCTGTTCCCGCCCGGGACGCCGGAACACCGCCTGGCCGAAGACACAGCGGCGCGGACGTTCGAGTTCACCCAGTTCCTGGTCCAGCAATTGAAAGTGACCGATGTGGGGGCCCGCTTCCCCCACAAGGTGACCTACCATGCCTCGTGCCACCTGCTGCGGGGCCTGGGCGTCCGCGAGGAGCCCAAGGCGCTCCTCCAGAAGGTGCAGGGTCTGGAGCTTGTCCCCCTCTCCAGCGAGGAGACCTGCTGCGGCTTCGGCGGCACCTTCAGCGTGATCTACCCCGAGGTCAGCCAGGCCATGATGGAGGCCAAGGTCAAATCGATTCAGGAAAGCGGCGCCGAGGCAGTGGTGGCCTGCGACGCCGGCTGTCTCATGAACATCGCCGGCGGATTGCGCAAGGTGAATTCGCCGATCAAGGCCATGCATGTGATCGAGGTGCTGACGGCGGATCGAGGCACGCCATGAGCCAGGCCGCCGCTCCCATAGACTTTCGGACCAACGCGCAGCACGTCCCGCCGAAGATGCCGGCCGCGGTGCAGAAGGCCACGGCCAAGTTCCTGGGCAGTCGGGCGGCCCTGGTAGAGGCCCTCGGCAACGACCTTTGGCAGACGCTGCGCCAGGCTGGCCACGACCTGCGCCTGCACGCCATCACCCACCTCGACCACTATCTCGAGCAGGCGGAACGAGCAGTGACGAAGGTGGGCGGTCACGTCCACTGGGCGCGGGACGCGGGGGAAGCCAACCGGATCGTCCTGGAGATCGCGCGCCAGCATGACGTGAAAAAGGTCGTGAAATCCAAGAGCATGGCCACCGAGGAGATCGGGCTGAACCATGCCATGGAGGCGGCGGGCATCCAGGTCATCGAGACCGACCTGGGGGAGTACATCGTCCAACTCCTCGGCGTCGGACCGGCGCACATCGTCGTGCCGGCGTTCCACCTCTCCAAGGAAGAGATCGCTGACCTGTTCCGTAAGAAGCTCGGTGTGGATGCGCCCGCGGAGGCGGAAAAGCTCACCCAGGTCGCACGCACGAAGCTTCGGGAGGAGTTCCTGGCGGCCGATCTGGGCATCTCCGGGGGGAACTTCCTGGTGGCCGAGACCGGAACCATCGTCACCGTGACGAACGAGGGAAACGGACGGATGTGCACGACCATCCCCCCCGTTCATGTGGCGATTGTCGGAATCGACAAGGTCGTGCCGGATTGGGAGAGCCTCACCGTCCTCTTGAAGGTGCTGGCGCGGAGCGCCACCGGGCAGAAGATTACGTGCTACACCCAGTTCATCAGCGGCCCGCCGGGTGCGGAGGCCGAGACGGGACCGAAGGAACTCCACCTGGTCCTCCTGGACAATGGACGATCGCGCATCCTTAAAAGCCCCGAGTGCCGGGAGACTCTCCTCTGCATTCGCTGCGGGGCCTGTCTGAACATCTGCCCCGTCTTCAACAGCGTGGGCGGGTACACCTACGGCTATCCGATTTCCGGCCCCACGGGGATGATGTTCGCGAGCCAGATCCTCGGTGCGAAGGCTGCCGGGGGGCTGCCCTTCGCCTCGACGCTGTGCGGCGCCTGCAATGACATCTGCCCCGTGCAGATCCCCATCACCGACATCCTCCTCCACCTGCGCCATCGCGTGGTCGAAGGAGACGAGCAGGAGAAGGCGGTGGCGCCGTATGCCTTGCGGATGGGCGCGCAGGCCGGCTCGCTCGCCCTGCGCACGCCGTGGCTCTACCGGCTCGGGTCCACGATGTTGAAGTGGCTCCAGACGCCACTCAAGCGTGACGGCTGGCTCCCCAGGCTTCCACCCCCCCTCAACCGCTGGACGATGGCCAGGCCCTTCCCGGCCTTTGCCTCGGATTTTCGAACCTGGTGGCGCACCCGTTCCCGTGAAGCCAAGGGGCGTCAATAATCAAGATGCAGGGAATGAACGAGGGAAACATGGATTCGGCACGCGAAGAGATTCTGGGCAAGGTACGCGCATCGCTCGGCCGTGGCCCGGGCTCGCCGGTCGCACCCGTTCCGCCCACGACGCGCGTCTCGCCCCGCGCCCCCGCCTCCACCGACGCCGAGATCGCCCTGCTCTTCTCGGAGATTGAAAAGCTGAATGGGATCACCCGGCGCCTCGCCGGCCGGGATGATCTCAAGACCGCGCTGGCGGAGCTGGTCAAGGCGGAGGCAGTGAAGAAGGCGACCCTCTGGGCCACCCCGGAGTTTCAGGCGCTGGATGTGGCAGGCGCGCTGAAAGCGCTTGGGGTCGAGCTCATCTCGCCGCAGGCGGACCAGCGGTTGGTGGCGGAATGCGAGTTGGGCGTGACCGGCGTGGACGTCGCCCTGCCGGAGACCGGCACGCTCCTGCTCCGATCGTCGCCGGAGAAGCCGCGGGTGGTTTCGCTGTTGCCGCGGGTGCACCTGGCGATCCTGCGCCGGGCGGCCCTGCGGGCCGACCTGCACCAGGCGTTCTCCGAGGTGAAACAGAACGGCTACTGCGTCTTGGTCACCGGCCCCAGCCGCACCGCCGACATCGAACTCACCCTCACCCTCGGCGTGCACGGCCCCAAGGCGCTGTACGCCTGGCTCCTGGACGAGGCCTGAGCCCGCGCCAACTGCCACGCTCCCGGCCGGTCGGCACGACGGTTACTTCTCGAGCAGCCGAACCTGCGAGATCAGCTTGACCCGCGCCATGGGGCGGATCTACCGCTCCTATATCTACCCGCTCGAGGAAGCGACGAGGGACTGAGTCGGACAGATTGTGTCCGAGCACCAAGAGCGGCCTGTCGCGGGGAGAGGGCCTCTCCCTGGACCTCGGTACAGGCGTCTCAAGAAGGGGAAAGCAGGCATAGCAGGTTAGGTTTCGGTGAGCCGTGCGGGAGGAGTCGTCGCGTGCGCTCCTGGCACCGCTCGTGACGGCATCAAAGCAACAGCCCGCCGATTCCTGGCCCACCTAGGCGAACAGGCCGGCCTTGCGCCCGTGGGCGAGCTTCACGGCGACGTCGATGGCGTCAAGCATGCTCTGGTGGGCCGCGGTGCCCTTGCCGGCCTTCCCGAAGGCCGTTCCGTGATCCACGGAGGTGCGGATGATGGGGAGGCCCAGGGTGACGTTCACCCCGCTGACCGAGGTCCACTTCTGCGTGGCCTTGTCGAAGGTGAAGCCCAGGGTCTTCAGAGGGACGTGTCCCTGATCGTGATACATGCACACCACGATGTCGTACAGACCCCCGCGGGCCCTGCCGAAGACGGTGTCGGGGGCGATAGGCCCGTCCACCTTGATCCCTTCGGCCTTGGCCTCTTCGATGGCGGGGATGATCTCCTTGATTTCCTCGTCGCCGAACAGGCCGTGCTCTCCGGCGTGGGGGTTCAATCCGGCCACGGCGATCTTCGGCTCGGGAATGCCCAGGGCCTTCAAGGCCCGATTGGCCAGCCGGATGACCGTCAGGACGCGCGGCTTCTTGGCCCGCTCGATGGCCTGGCGGAGGGACACGTGGGTGGACACGTGGACCACCCGCAGGTCCTCGCCCAAAAGCATCATGGCGTAGTCCTTGGTGTTGGTCATGGCCCCGAAGATCTCGGTGTGTCCCGGATGCGGGCAGCCCGCCTGATTGATGGATTCCTTGTGGATCGGGCCGGTGACGACCGCATCGATCTCTCCGGCCAGGGCCATCCGGATCCCCCGTTCGATGTATTCCACCGAGGCCTTGCCGCACATGGCGCTGACCTTGCCGTATACGAGCTTCGTCATGTCCACGTTTGCCAGGTCCAGGACGTCGATGGTCCCGTGGGTGAAGCGCGCGTCGGCCACCTTGGCGATGGGCGAAAGCTGGAGGGGCAGCCCGGTGATCCGCAGGGCATCCGCCATGCAATTCCGGTCGCCGATGACGAAGGGCCGTGCCTTGGTGTACACGGAGGGATCGGCCAGGGCCTTGGCGGCGATCTCCGGCCCGATGCTGGCCGGATCTCCCATGGTGATGCCGAGGATGGGTCGGTCCATGATAGCGTGCCTCCTCTGATTCTGCTCCATGAGCGGTCAGCCATCAGCGGTCAGCGTGCAGCCGCTGGAATGCGTCCCGCACGAGGCCAAGGGTCGATGGCTGACGGCTGGCCATTGAAGGCTTTATACCACGCCAGCGTGCGCCAGTCACCGGCCCACTCCGACTTCCCAGACATGCGGAGACAATGCGTCAGCCTGCCATCAGCGACCGCAGGTAGGCGACTGTCTCCTGGGCCTGCGCCCGGCGGTCGCCGCTGTGGGCCAGGCAGACTGACGCGGCGCCCTCGTAGCCGATGTCCCGCAGGGTGACCATGATGGCGCGCCAGTCCAGACCGGGTTTTCCCCGCGTGCCGGGCGGGACGCGGCCGGGGCCATACAGATGGACGTGCTGTACTAGCCCGGCCGCGGCGCGGACCCCCTCGGGGACCGACGCCTCCTTCCGGTGGAGGTGATACGTGTCCAGCATCAATCCGAACGCCGGGTGATGGATGCGTTGGACCCAGGATACCGCCTCGGCCACGGTGCAAATGAAGTTGCTATCGGCCTCATGGGTGGGTGCGATCAAGAGGGTGGATCCCGCCGACGCCGCGAATCGGGCGAGATGGCTGAAAATCTCCTCCGCCAGGGTCTCCACGGCCTCGACGGAGGCGGCGCCCGGCAGGCTGCCCTTGGTGCCAGCGAGAGTCACCGGCGCGCCGAAGTGGCCCGCGAAATCCAGCAGGTCTTTGACCCGGTTCAGGGCCCGGGCCCGGATCGCCGCGTCGGGATTCAGCAGGGTGAGGCCCTCGGCCACGATCCGGCCGCTGTTCACCGCGGTCAGGGTCAGGTCGAAGCGCTTCAGGGCCTGGTCCAGTTCGGCCACGCCGACGGTGCCCGGCGGGCCGGGGAAGAACTCGATACCGTCGTAGCCCAGGGCGCTCGCCTCGGCCGCCAAGAGCTCCGGCGGTCCCAGGAGCAGATTCACCATGTAGCCGGTCGCGGCGATATCCGGCGTGCTGGTCAGCAGGCTCAACTGCATGGCGCGAAGAGCCGAGAGCCGAGAGCCGAGAGCCGAGAGCCGAGGAGGCGATGCGGGCATCGGAGTCAGACCTTGGCTGCTCGGATGCGGGCGGAGATGGCGTCCCCCACCGCCCCCGTGGTGGCGCGACCGCCGATGTCCGCGGTGCGGTAGCGGGAATCGCAGAGCGTGGCTTCCACCGCCGCGTCGATGGCCCTGGCTGCGACCGCAGCCTGGGGATCTTGCTTCCGCTCGGCCAGCCAGTCGAGCATCATCCCGGCCGAGAGAATCTGGGCGATCGGATTCGCGATCCCCTTGCCCGCGATGTCCGGCGCCGTCCCATGGGAGGGCTGGAACAGACCATAGACATCACTCACATCGGCGGAGGGGGCCATGCCGAGGCCACCCATCGTGCCGGCGGCGAGATCCGAGATGATGTCCCCGAACATGTTCTCGGCCACGACCACATCGTAATGGAGCGGCCGGCGCACCATGTACATGGTCATGGCATCCACGTACGCGTGCTCGGTCTGGATGCCGGGGAACTCGCGCGCCACGCCGTAGAAGATTTGGCGGAAGAAGGCCATGCTCTTCAGGACGTTCGCCTTGTCCACGCAGGTGACGCGCCGCACCTTGTCCGCCGGCGCACCCTGTCGCCTCTGTGCAACTCGAAAGGCGTAGCGCACGATTCGCTCGGTCCCGGGGCGGGTGATGACCATATTGTCCACGGCCACGTGCTCGCCCACCTGGACACCGGCGCCGCGCGAGGCGTACAGCCCCTCGGTGTTCTCCCGCATGATCACGTAGTCAATGGCCGGATCACCGGCGAGGGTCGGCGGAACGCCGGCGTATCGCTTGATCGGGCGGATCCCCGCGTACAAGTCCAGGACGAAGCGCAGGGTGAGCTGCGGCATGATCTCCGTCCCGTTCGGGAAGCGGATGCTGGGATCGCCGGTTGCCCCGAAGAGGATGGCGTCTGCGGTCTTGCATGCCTCCAGGGTTTCAACGGGCAGATCCGTCCCCGTCTCCTTGTAGCAGCGCGCGCCCGCCCGATACTCTTTGCAGTCGAAGCGGAGCCCCGGGAAGTGTGTCTCGATGGCCCGGAGCACCTTCAGGGCCTCCGCCATCACCTCGGGTCCGATGCCGTCCCCTGCAATCACCGTGATCCGATACGTGGTCATGTTGGCTGGCCCCTGTTCCCCTATCCCCAACCCCGTCATGGACGCCCGCGCTGAGCGCCGGCGGCTGGGAAGCCGATCGCGTCTAGTCGCACAGCAGCCCGCCGTTGACCTCCACGGTCTCCCCATGGACGAATCGCGCGGCATCCGATGCCAGGAAGGCCACGGTATCGGCGATGTCCTCGGGCTGGCACATCCGTCCGAGGGGTGTGTTCTTGACGATCCCGTCCAGGATCTCCTGGGGCCAACCCACCATCATCTCGGTGGGGCTGGTTCCCGGGTTCACCCCGTTCACCACGATGCCGTGAGGCCCGAGCTCCTTGGCGAGCTTTTTCGTCATGGCGAGGACGCCACCCTTGGAGGCCACGTAGTGAATCCCGGCGAAGGCCCCGCCGGTCCGGACGGCGATGGACGCGATGTTCACGATGTGGCCACGCCGCTGCCGCTTCATGATCGGGATCACGGCCTTGCAGCAAAGGAAGACCCCCTTCATGTTCACGGCCACCATCCGATCCCATTCTTCCTCGGCGAGTTCCTCGGTGGGCACGTTCGTCCAGATGCCGGCGTTGTTCACCAGGACGTCCACGCGGCCGTCGAAGCGGGCGAGTGTGGTCTTGACCAGACTGTCCACGCTGGATGCCGAGGCCACGTCCACCCTGACGGCCATGGCCTGGCCGCCATCCTTCGCAATGAGGGAGGCCGTCTCTTCCGCGCCGGGAAGGTTGATGTCCGCCACGACAACGCGGGCCCCTCCCCGGGCCAGTCGGCAGCAGATGGCTCGACCGAAACCTCTGGCGGATCCGGTCACGATGGCGGTCTGTCCGTCAAACTCCATCGGCGACTCCTCCTTTGCCCCCTCGTTAGCCATGGAAGATTTCCGATGGAACGTCTCCGAAAAGCCATGGCCGTGTCAAGCAGAAACTTCTCGCCCCGTGAGGGCGGCTTTCCGGTTGACATGCAATGGGGGTTTCGATAGGTTTCCTGCCAGGCCTTCCCGCAAGGATCGGTAGGCCGAAGGGAGGCTCGCCCACCCTTGCCTCGTTCAATGGACAGACCTAAGGCATCGGTTCGCTTTCCTCGCGTGAGAACGATTCATCGGACCGTTTCCTGGTCCCTCGGTCACGGTTCGCATGATAACGGCGAAAGTCTACGTCTTCAAGGAAAGCAATGATCGTGGCGGCGAAGAATAACAACAAACAGGCTAAGAGCCTTGATGTCTCGGCGCTTGAAAACTGGCTGTGGGAGGCGGCGTGCGTCATTCGCGGCCCGGTGGACGCGCCGAAGTTCAAGGACTACATCCTGCCACTGATCTTCCTGAAGCGGCTCTCGGATGTCTTCGACGACGAGGTCCTCCGTCTGGGCAGGGAGTTCGGCGACGAAGGGAAGGCCCTCGCGCTGGTCCAGCAGGACCACAAGCTCGTCCGATTCTTCCTCCCCCCGAAGGCTCGCTGGTCGGAGATCGCGCTGAAGACGACCGGGCTGGGCGAGCACCTGACCGATGCGGTCCGCGCCGTCGCCCGCGAGAACCCCCGACTGGGCGGCGTGATTGACGTGACCGACTTCAACGCCACCCAGGCGGGCCAGCGGATGATGGATGACGACCGCCTTCAGGGTCTCGTTCAGAAGCTCGGCGAGTACCGCCTCGGCCTGGACGACGTGGAGCCCGACATTCTCGGCCGCGCCTATGAGTACCTGCTGCGGAAGTTCGCCGAGGGCCAGGGGCAGAGCGCCGGCGAGTTCTACACGCCGCGCGAGGTGGCGGTCCTCATGGCCCGCATCCTCGATCCCCAGCCGGGACAGACGATCTATGACCCCTGCTGCGGCTCTGGCGGCTTGCTCATCAAGGCCCACCTACGGCTGATCGAAAAGCTCGGCGAGAAGACCAACGGGTCACGGCGGCTGCCGTCCTGCGTTGCGCCGCTCCGGCTGTTCGGGCAGGAGATCAACCCCTCGACCTTCGCCATGGCGCGAATGAACGCCTTCATCCACGACATGGAGGCGGAGATCGCCATCGGTGACACGATGGCTCGCCCTGCCTTCACCGGAGACGACGGAACCCTGCGCCAGTTTGACCTCGTAACTGCAAATCCCATGTGGAACCAGAAGTTCCCGGCCAGCACCTACGAGAACGACACCTATGGACGGTTCGCCCGGGGCGTGCCGCCCTCGTCCAGTGCGGACTGGGGGTGGATCCAGCACATGGCCGCTTCACTCAACGAGGCCGGCAAGCTGGCCGTGGTCTTGGACACCGGTGCGGTGAGCCGTGGCAGCGGGAATCAGGGCTCAAACAAGGAGCGGGACGTCCGCAAGGCTTTCGTCGAGGCCGACCTGGTTGAGACTGTCTTCCTGCTACCCGAGAACCTCTTCTACAACACGACCGCGCCGGGAATCATCCTTGTCCTCAACCGGCGAAAGAAGCACCCTGGCCAGATCTTGCTCGTCAATGGCTCGAAGCAGTTCACCAAGGGCCGCCCCAAGAACTTCCTCGAAGATGCGCACGTCGCCGCCCTTGCCGACACTTACCTGAAATGGCAGGCCGTCGAGGGACTGTCCGCTATCATCAATAACGATCAGGGGGCGAAGAACGACTACAATCTCTCGCCAAGCCGGTATGTGTCCACTGGCGAGGTTGAGGAGGTCCTGCCGCTCGACGAGGCTATTGTGCTGCTGCGTGAGGCACAAGAGGAGCGAGAGGCGGCGGACGTGGGGCTGGAGAAGATGCTGAAGAAGCTCGGCCTGACGTAAACGGGAACCTGGTAGAGGATGTGGTGGCGGAACTGGGGGCTAACCAATGGTAGGAACCAGGAAGCAACAATCGGCAAGCGCAACGAGTGTCCGCATCTACCACCTCAGGGTCTCGCTTGAAGGGATCGAGCCATTAATCTGGCGGCGGCTGCAGGCGCCTGGCGGTGCCAATCTCGGGTGGCTGCATGCCGTCATCCAGGTGGCGATGGGGTGGACCAATAGCCACCTGCATCATTTTATTGTCGGCAAGCGGCTGTATTCCGACCCGAGCTTCGACCTCGATGAGTTTGAAGACGACCCTCGCGTCCTGGATGAGAACAATACCGCGATCCACGAAATCGTACCCCGGGCGAAGAGCGCTTTCGTTTACGAATACGACTTCGGCGACTCCTGGGATCATCGAATCACGGTTGAGAAGATTCTCGATGCGGATCCCGAAGAGGGAAGGTCCGCGAAGTGCCTGGACGGCGAGCGCGCCTGCCCGCCGGAGGATTGCGGCGGCGCGTGGGGGTATGCGGATCTCCTCAAGATAATTCGGAACCCGAAACACAAGGAATACGAATCCATGGTGGAATGGCTCGGCGGCAAGTTCGACCCCGAGGCATTCGACCGGGACAAGATCAACAGATGTCTGCGCAAGCTAAAATGGCCCCGCACGACAGTCAGCCAACTGGCCACCGTGCTCATGCAGCGAGACGGCGTCAGAGGATAGGTGGACCGACATGCCGCGCGATGCGTCACCGATCAAGGCTCTGAAAGGGCGTAAGGCTATAGCCCAGGGCAACACTCTGGGCTCGCTGGCCAATAATGCGTTAAGCCCTGAAGGGGCGGAACAAGGCGAACTGCCGGAGGGCTGGGCTCGTCTCACGGTTGGCGAAGTGGCAAGCAACTCTTGCGCTTCGCGGGCGATGGAGACTGCTTCCAGCGCAGCAAGACCGTTTATCCCGATGGCGTTGTTGCCTCAAGACGGTTCCGTGACCGCTCAGTGGGAAATGCGTAAGCCCGAAGAGGTGCGCAGCGGTATCCCGTTCACGGACGGTGACGTGCTGCTTGCCAAAATCACACCCTGTCTTGAGAACGGGAAGTTGGGGATTGCGCGGGACGTTCCGGGTGGATGGGGAATGACCTCGACTGAGGTTTATCCGCTGCGGCCAGTCAAAGTCACCGCCGAGTTCCTTGCCGCTTTCCTGACGCAGCCCGCCATTCGCCACGCTCTGGCTTCAAAGATGCAAGGCGCAACTGGCCGTCAACGGTTGCCAAGGGAGGCGCTCGATTCATTTCCAATCATCGCTCCTCCCCTCCCCGAGCAGCGGGCGATTGCGGAAGTGTTGCGGACGGTGCAGCGGGCGAAGGAGGCGACGGAGAAGGTCATCGCCGCCACGCGCCAGCTCAAGGCCAGCCTGATGAAGCACCTCTTCACCTACGGCCCCGTCCCATTCGCCCAGGCCGACAGGGTACCGGCGAAGGAGCTGGAAACCGGTCCGATTCCCAGGCATTGGACGATTTGCCGTCTCGGCGAACTTGCTGATGTCAAGGGCGGAAAACGCCTGCCCAAAGGTTCGTCGTTCGCGGACTCGCCAACGCCGCACCCCTATATCCGCGTCGTTGACTTCGAAAACTGGAGCGTGAACACAGGTGACCTTCGTTTCCTGCGAGATGAAGACCACAGGGCCATCGCCAGATACATAATCCGTTGCGAGGATGTTTATATCTCGATTGCCGGCACGATTGGTCTGGTCGGCACGGTCCTGCAGGAACTCGATGGTGCCAATCTCACAGAGAATGCCGCTCGGCTGGTCATCAAGCACCAGGGTCTTCTGCTGCGTGATTACCTGGTCTGTTACCTCGCATCAGCCGGGGGACAAACAGAGATTTTCGCCCGAACCATGAAGACCTCACAGCCGAAATTGGCGCTTGCGAGAATCAAAGACATCCCCGTCCATCTACCTCCACTATTCGAGCAGGATCAGATAGCCCAACAGATTTCGGCGGTGGACGCGAAGCTGGCGGCGGTGGAGTCTCGCCGGGCGGGGCTGGCAGCCCTTTTCCAGTCGCTGCTCCACCACCTCATGACCGGCAAAGTGCGGCTGCCGGAGTTCGCGGAGACAGGGTGATGCCAATAGGCACGGAGGGGGCTGCGGTCCAGAGACCGTTCGTGCGCTACGCCGTCGAGGCGGGGTGGACGTACCTGTCCCCCGACGACGCGCTCCGGCTGCGAAGCGGCGGGGTGGTTAGCCCGGTGCTGGATACCGTCCTGGTGGAGCAGCTCCAGCGGCTCAATCCCGGCGTGGTGGATCACCGGCGAGCCGAGGAGACGGTCAAGAAGCTCGTCCGCGTGCGGCCCAACATCGAGGGCAACCTGGATGCCTGGGGGTTCCTGAAAGGGCTGAAGACCGTCTTTGTGGAGGAGGAGAAGCAGGAGCGGAACGTCAAGCTGCTCGATCCGGACCACCCGGAGGCGAACCGGTTTCACGTCACCGAGGAGTTCACCTTCAGCAACGGGGTGCCGCCCGACGTCCGTGCGGACATAGTCTTCTTCATGAACGGCGTCCCCGTGCTGGTCGTCGAGACCAAGCGGGCCACGGCAATGGAAGGGATTGCCGAGGCCATGGACGATATCCGCTACTACCACCAGAAAGGGCCAGAGCTTCTCGCCCTCAGCCAGATCTATGCCCTGACCCATCTCCTCCAGTTCCACTACGGCGCCACCTGGAACCTGTCCGGTAAGGCCCTCTTCAGCTGGAGGGACGAGCTGGTATCGGCAAAAGACTTCGAGGGCCTCTGCAAGTGCGCCCCGGCGTATGCTCCGGACGCTGACAGACTTCATCCTCTTCACACGTAAGGATGAGGAGCTGTCGAAGGTCATCCTGCGCCCCCACCAGATGCGGGCGGTGGAGCGCTGCGTCGGGCGGGGACGGGACCGAAAGAGGCTGCGCGGCCTCGTCTGGCACACGCAGGGATCGGGCAAGACCTACACGATGATTACTGTGGCCAAGCGCCTCATCGAAGACCCGGCCTTCGAGCACCCGACCGTCCTGATGCTTGTGGACCGCAACGAGTTGGAGGCCCAGCTTTACGGGAATCTGGAGGCCCTGGGGTTCGGTCGCGTCGAGGTCGCCCGGACCAAGGCGCACCTGAAGAAGCTACTGGGGAGCGACCGGCGGGGGTTGATCGTCTCCATGATCCACAAGTTCGACAGGATCCCGGAGAACCTCTGCCCTCGCAAGAACGTGTTCGTCCTGGTGGATGAGGCCCACCGGAGCACGGGCGGCGACCTGGGCAATTACCTCATGGGCGCCCTGCCCAATGCCACCTACATCGGGTTCACCGGGACACCGATCGACCGGACGGCCCATGGGAAGGGCACCTTCAAGGTCTTCGGCGCCGAGGATGAGCAGGGGTACCTCGACAAGTACTCCATCCGCGAGTCCATCGGGGACGGGACGACGGTCCCGCTGCACTACTCGCTGGCGCCCAACGAGATGCGGGTGGACCGGGAGACGCTGGAGCGGGAGTTCCTAGACCTGGCCGAGGCCGAGGGTGTCAGCGACTTCGAGGAGCTGAACCAGGTCCTGGAGCGGGCCGTCACGCTGAAGAACATGCTGAAGAACCGCGACCGGGTGGAGAAAGTGGCCAAGTTCGCGGCCGACCACTTCAGTCGGAACGTCGAGCCGATGGGCTACAAGGCCTTCATGGTGGGCGTGGACCGCGAGGCCTGCTGCTTCTACAAGGAGGCGCTGGACCGGCACCTGCCCCCCGAATACTCCAGGGTGGTCATCAGCCAGGCCGGCAAGAAGGACCGGGAGATCCTGAAGAAGCACTACCTGTCGGAGGACGAGGAGAAGAAAGTCCGCAAGGCCTTCCGCGATGCGGACAAGCTTCCCAAGATTCTGATCGTCACAGAGAAGCTCCTCACCGGCTTCGATGCGCCGATCCTCTACTGCATGTACCTCGACAAGCCGATGCGGGACCACGTCCTGCTCCAGGCCATTGCCCGGGTGAACCGGCCCCACGAGGACGCCGAGGGCCGGCGCAAGCGGTCGGGATTCGTGCTGGACTTCGTGGGGGTATTCGACAACCTGGAGAAGGCACTGGCCTTCGACTCGAAAGATGTGGCGGGCGTCATTGAGGGGCTGGATGTCCTGCGGCAGCGCTTCGCGGAGTTGATGGAGGCGGCCCGCCGGGACTACCTGCCGATCATCGCGGGGAAGTCGGGAGACAAGCAGGTGGAGGCGGTGCTGGAGCATTTCCGCGACAAGGAGCGCCGCCAGGAGTTCTACAACTTCTTCCACGAGCTGCAGGACATCTACGAGATCCTCTCGCCGGACGCCTTCCTGCGGCCGTATCTTCCGGAGTACGACGATCTGGTGGACATGTTCCACCTGGTCCGGAACTACTACGAGCGCGGGAAGTCGCCGGATCGGGAGTTCCTGCGAAAGACCGCCCGCCTCGTGCAGCAGCATACGAAGTCGGGCCGGATCACAGAGCCCGAGAAGTTTTATGCCCTGACCGCAGATGCCCTGGTGAAGATTGCGGGCAAGAGTCAGCCCGACACGGTCAAGGTGTTCAACCTGCTCAAGGCACTCCACGACCTTGTGGACCAACGTGGGCGGACCGAGCCGTACCTCATTTCCATCGGGGACCGCGCCGAGGAGATAGCCAGGGCGTTCGAGGAACATCAGATGACTACCCAGCAGGCCTTGGAGGGGCTGGAACGCCTGGTCGCGGACCTGAAGGGGGCCGAGAAGGCCCGGGGGAAGACGGGCCTGTCGCCGGAGGGGTTCGCCGCGTTCTACCTGCTGAAGCAGGACGGCGTCGCTGAGGCCTTGAAGGTGGCGGAGCAGATCTCCGATGCCTTCGGCCGGTACCCGCACTGGCAGACCAGCGAGCGCCAGGAGCAGGAGGTGCGGGTCAAGTTGTATAAAGCACTGATGGACGCCGGGGTGGTGAAGGTAGTTGACGGGGCCACGAAGCTGATGAAGCTCTTGCGCAGGAGCGCGCGATGAGGGAGCCGGCGCTCCGCCGAGAGGAGTGGGAGCCGCTTGAGGACGCCGTCCCCAAGGATATCCTCCGGGCCGAGGTGCAGGCCTGGGCCAAGCGTCTCCGCGTTCATCCGAAAGAGGTCCACATCCGCCCCATGAAGCGGAAATGGGGGAGTTGCTCGACGACGGGGCGGGTGACGTTCGATGTCGGCCTGCTGCGCCAGCCCGCTGAGTTCCAGAGGCGGGTCATCGTGGAGGAGTTGCTCCACCTCCGGGTGCAGAGTCATGGGAAGCTGTTCAAGTCGCTGCTCAGGGCATATCTGTCCAAAAGTTCCAACATGGCGTAAGTCTATCGGAGGCCCGAATGCGTCAACCCGGTGTCCTCATTATGGAATGCATCCAAGAGATAGCTGCTTTCACGGAATCTGAATGAGGGGGATCGGAAGGCGATGAGAAAAACCGAAGATGAAGCCAAGAGGATCTTCGGGGAGCGGGCGGCACGGTACACGACCAGCGCTGCACATAGCGATCCCCAAGTTCTGGCTCGGGTCGTGGAGCTGGCCAGTTCGCAACGGGATTGGCTGGTCCTGGATGTCGCGACCGGGACGGGCCATACCGCCTTCGCGCTTGCCAATCACGTGCGCGCCGTCATCGGAATTGATCTGACGGTGGAGATGCTGGAAGAATCGAAGCGGCTCGGGGCGACCCGCGGCATTGCCAATGTCGCCCTCGGGCTGGCCGACGTCCACGACCTGCCGTTTCCCTCGGAGACCTTTCACCTGATCACCTGCCGTCGGGCCGCTCACCACTTCTCCCGGATCGGGCAGGCGCTCCGCGAGATGCACCGGGTGCTGCGCGCCGGAGGCCACCTCGTGATCGACGACCGGAGCGTGCCGGAGGATGACTTCGTGGACGTCTGCATGAACCGCCTGGATCGGTATCACGACGAATCGCACGTGCGGGAGTATCGTCCCAGTGAATGGCAGCAACTCCTCGAAGACCACGGCTTCGCTGTGGCGGCGATCGAAGGCTACGTGAGGCACCGTCCCCTCTCGGCGTTGACCACAGACGTGTCGCCGGAGAATGTCCGGAGAATCCACGCGGTGCTCGATGGCTTGACCCCGGACCAGCGGGCGGCCTTGAACCTGCGGGACGTGGACGGTCAGCCGCACCTCAATCACTGGTACCTGATGGTCTCCGGCACGAAGGCCTAACCCGCCGGAGACCCTTGCATTTCGGGGGACGGGCGGGTAGGTCAGGCGGGGCGGGGGCGGCGCAGAAACCGGATGACGGCGCGGAAGACGTCGGGCGTGCCGAAGCCGCCGGCCTTGGTGACCACGGGAAGGTTGGGCTGTTCGCCTCCGACCAGGCGTCCCCAGGGCACCCCCGGCTGCACCTCGCCCCCCAGGATGACGCCGTCCGCCCGCAGCGCGCGGCACGTGGCGACGGCGATATCCCCGCCGCAAAGGACCAAAGCGCCCAGACGGGCCCTGCGCGTGAGCTCCCGAGCGGACCGCCCCAGGAACTCGCTGAGGGTGGCGCTGGAGCAGGGAGAGAGCGCGGGAAGCTTTGTTCCGCGAGCGGGGGATCCTCGGCGATGGGGGGCGCGCCGGCCGTCGGTTCCCTGCGCCAGCGTGATTGCCGTATCCCGCCCGGCGAGGATCTCGGCCGAGGCCTTCCCCAGGACGCGGTCCAGCTCTTTTCGGAATCGCTCCGGGCCGGCCAGGACCTCGCGGATCTCCCCGCAAATCATGGCCGCAGATCGTCGGCGCTCGAAGTCGGCAATCTGGGCGAGGCTGGTGGGGTTCGGTGACCCGACCACCAGGAGGATCGGATGCTCCACGGAGGGGAGCCGACGGAGCGGCCGGCGCCCCCAGGGCAGCGCCACGCTGAGGGCCGCGGCGAGGCCGGCCGATCCCACCGCCACACCAAGCAGGTCTTCCAGGGCGATGAGCCGGGCCAGGCGACGGAGGTCGGCTGCCGTGGCGGCATCCGCCACCGCCAGGGCCCCATGGGTCGGCTGCCAGCTCCGGATCACTCTTGCCGCCCTGGGCCAGCGAGCCCGCAGAATCTCGAGGGGCAGGTGGTGGATGCTCCGGCGGGATTGTGCGCGTAACAAGGTGGGCAGGTGCGATTGGCGAACCGGTGCGACCGGGTCGCGCCCGATGGCCGTCCGGTGGACGGGGACGCCATTCACCAGCAGGGTCCCGTTGACGACCGCGCGCCCGGCGGGCGGAAATGACGGTGCCAGGATCGTCAGGCGCGCTGGATAGACATCCAGGACCGCGTCCAGTTCGGCCCCGACGTTGCCGCGGAAGGTGGAGTCGATTTTCTTGTAGATGGCCGCAACGCGCGCCTTCCGGAGGGCCTGGGCCGCCAGTTTCGCCCGTTGTGCCGCGGCACCGGGCGGGAGCCCCCGGCTGTTCGTGCAGAGCACCAAGACGTCGGCGTGCCGGCCCAACGACGCGAGGTCGTGCCAGTCCAGCGGGACAATGGTCCGGGCCCCTTGCCGGGCGAACTGGACCCCCGTGTCATTCGCGCCCGTGAGATCGTCGGCGATCACCCCTAGCCGGACGGGCATGGCCTCTCCTCGGCAGAGAGCTGCCGCCCCCGAGGTGCCCAGCGAGGGCGGCCGGGTTGTGGGTGGCTACCCAGGACGGATCAGAGGTCCGGACGCGCTCCGGTCGTCGGCGAAAGAAGGCCATCCCCCATCACAGCCGCCAGCGAGCGGAGGCCGCGCCGAGGCAGCGCCGCCGGCGAGCGGAGGGAAGATCGACAGGGTTTCGCCGTTCTTGATGACCGTTCCGTCGGGGGCCTGCCGCCCGTTCACCAGCAGCATGTTGGGAAGATCCGGGGGGATTCCCAGTTGATTCATGACCTCCCGCACCGTGGCGCCGTCCTTGACCTCGATGACCGCCTTTCGGTTCTGCGCGCCGGGCGGCAGGTACTTTGATAACGTGGCGTACAGTGCGATCTCGACGTTCATGGCGATGGGACCTGGGGCTTCCAGGGGTCTCCTCAAAGTCGGGTGAGATCACGGGGCGGCCGCCGCGGCGGGGGGACCGACGCCTCCGGCGCGGCGATTGTCCCGTAACACGCGCCCCCACGAGATGGGCCCGGCGACCAGCTGGTCCGGTGTCACCGCGAAGGACTGGCGCGTCCGGATGAAATTGTGGAGGATCCCCGCTTCTGAGTTCACGTGGGAACCCACCAGGACCGCGCCCACCAGCCTGCCGTCCTTGAAGATCAGCTTGCGATAGATCCGCTTGGACTCGTGCAGGCTGCTGTGAATCCGATACTCGGTGGCATCCGTCACCTGCCAGAGGCCCAGCGAGGCGATGGGCAGGCCCAGGACCGAGGTCACGTTCATGGCCATAGAGCCCTCGTATTTGGTCGGAACCCCCGCCATGTTCAAGCCGGCGATCCGTCCCTGGTTGAGCGCCTCGGGCCAGATGGCGATGACCACCCGTTGCCCCGACAGCAGGTCGGTGGTCTCGGCCACATCGCCGGCCGCGTAGATCCCCTTGATGCTGGTCTGCTGGTGGGCGTCCACCAGCAGCCCCTGCTTCTTCTGGATCCTCGTCCCTTCCAGGAACTCAAGGTTGGGCCGGACCCCGGCCGCCATGACCAGGAGCTGGCAGGGGACGACCTCGCCGTTCTCCAGCTTGACGCCGGTGACCCGGCCCGCCTTTCCCAGGATCTCCGCAGCCCGCGCGCCTGTCACGACTGCGTGGCCCCGCTCGCGCAGCACGTCCTCGAACATCTTGGCGGCCGTGACGTCCGCCATGGCCGGCATCACGTGCGGCATCATCTCGATGACGGCGACCTTCTTCTTGCGCTTGGCCAGGGCATCCACCGCCTGGATCCCGATGAGGCCGGCGCCGATGACTGCGGCCTGGCGCACCCGCGGGATCGCCCGGTCGATGTTGACGGCGTCGTTCCGCGTGATGCACGGATAGACACCTCGAAGGTTCGCCCCGGGGATGGGCAGGATCAGGGCCGAGGAGCCGCTGGCCACCAGGAGGGCGTCGTACTTCAGCGTCTTCCGGTTGGACAGCTTCAGCGTCCGCGCCTTGAAGTCCACGTGCACGGCGGCCAGGCCCGTCAGGATGGTGGCGTTCATCTGCCTGGCGTAATTCGGCGATCGCATGTTCATGCCGGGGGCCTTCACGGTGCCGTCCAGGAAGTGAGTGAGCCCCACCCGGGAGTAGAGCGAGCCCTTCTCCTTGGACACCACGGTGACCGCGCATTCCTTGTCCACCTCGCGGATCGCCTCCAGCGCCGCCAACCCCGCCGCGCTGGCCCCGATGATCACAAGATGTTTCTTTGCCGCTCTGGCCATGCTGGAGTCCTTCGGCCTGTAGCTGTCAGCACTCAGCCATCAACTTTCAGCTTCGTGAGGCTCACGCGCAGGCCCTTCCCCCTCCAACCGTCCCTCAAACCGCCACCTCCTGGAGGGTCTCCTTGAGTTTCTGGGCCGTGGCCATTTGCCGCATCCGCACCTCGGTATCCTCCTCGAGGTATTCCAGCGCCTTGGGGGTGCAGAACTTCACACACTCCGGATCGCCGTCAATGGACAGGCAGTGATCGCACTTCTCCGCCTTCCCCTTCTCCGGGAAGAGGACGATGCTGCCGAAGGGGCAGGCCAGGACGCACATCTTGCAGCCCACGCATTTATCGTCCAGGACCTTGTAGGCCAGGGTGGCCTCGTCCCGGACGATGGCGTTGGTCGGGCAGATCTTGGCGCACCAGGCCTGGTCGCACTGGGTGCAGGTGGTCGGTATGTACACGGCCTCTTCCAGGAAGATGTTCACCTGGATGCGCGAGCGGCTCGGGCTGAACTCGCCGTAGTGCTTCATGGAGCAGGCCAGCTCGCACGCGCGACAGGCCGTACATCGCTCCGGATGAATCACCAGGACTTTCGCCATTGCCTCCTCCCTCCTGCTGACGAACTTCAGTCCCCGGGACCCTCATGGGAGACCGGCAACATCCTCCGACGAGCGATCGGAAGCTCGGTGGACGACCTCAGCCACACATGACTTGCTGATGGTGTGGAACGCCCGCGAAGTGGGGACGGCACCGGAGGGTCGGCCGGCCTGCATGCTGGTGACCCTTTCGCGGACGCGATGGAGAGAGAAAAACTCCCCGTGACCGGGGAGGTGTGTGAGCTATCGTCCCATTCCGCGGACGGCGGAATGACATCGTGTATCTACACCTCCGGCCTTCCGTATGTCAAGGGGATTTCCGCCGGAGGCCTGAGCACCTCAGGCGATCTGAAGTAAAGGGATCCGCGCCGTTCCTCGACGAGGAGCAGGAGGGGGGATCATCCAGGCTGATGGCAGGCTGATGGACGAGCGACCCCGGGCTCGCCTGGGCTGGAAGGGCCGGCCGCTCGAGCTTTCGGGCGCGGTCCGGGCCAGGGTCGGTTGGACGACTGCCCCGGGGGCCGGGAAAGAATGCGAGGCGCCTGCACGACTCAGGCGCCTGGCAGGACGGCCGGCTGACTGGTGATGCGGCCGAACGAGGACGATGCATGGTGGCGGTGCGCCGACGGAGAGGTCAGCGCTGTCTATCCACTTCCAGCAGGGACCGGACGAACGTCCGCGCCTCCGGCTTGCTCCAATCGCGTGGCCCGATCATCATCCCAACGAGGCGGCCTTGCCGATCGATGACGTAGGCCGTGGGCGTCCCCCACACGCCCCAATCCTTCCCGGCCACGTCCCCGCTCTGGTCGAGCAGGACAGGCGCAACGTAGCCCCGCTCCTGGACGGTCCGCTTGACCAGGTCTGGGTTCTCCCGGATATCCACGAGGAGGACCTCGAGGCCCTGGTTCTTTAACTCGCTGTAGATCCTATTGACGGAAGGCAACTCCTCCCGGCAGTCGGGTCACCAGGTGGCCCAGAAGAAAACCAGGACCGCCTTCCCCTTGAGGTCCGCGAGACGAACCGTCTTCCCCTGAAGGTCCGGAAGCGCCAGGGTGGGCGCCGGCTTGGGGGGGTCATACGGCGCGACCTGCATCGAGGCGAAGTCCGGCTTTGCCCACACGGCCGGCGGTCCCAGGAGCAGTGCTACCAGACCCAATGCCAGAAGACTGTCTTTCATGCTGCCCCACTCTCCTTCAGCGTCTTCAGCACCTCTTCAGGCGACAGGAGGTCCAGGGCGTTGTCCTGGACCTTGATGTACCGGACGATCCCCTGACGGTCGAGGATGAAGTAGGCGCGCTTCGCGTATCGGTAGATCGGGCTCTTCTCGTCCGTCACCACGGCATCGTAGGCCGGCAGCATCTGGCGGCGGAAATCCGAGAGGAGCGGGAAGCGGATGTCGTTCGTCCTCGTGAAGGCCTGGAGTGTAGCTCCCGCATCGGCGCTCACGCCCACGACCTGGGCGTTACTGGCTTCGAACTGCGGCAGGGCCGCATTGAAGCCCAGGATTTCCCGCGTTCAGACACCAGTGAACGCCTGGATGAAGGTGAAGATGACCACCGGGCCCTTGCCCAAGAGGTCGGCCAGCTTGACCGGCTTTCCGTCCGGCGCCGCCAGCGTGAAGTCCGGCGCCTTCTGGCCCACCTCGAGCGCCTGCGCCGTGCTGGCCAGGAGCAGGCAGGCCACCGCGGCGAGCAGCATCCCCCGAATGATCTGACGTGGCTTGCGCATGGTTCCCTCCTCCCTCGACGTCAAAAGAGATGCGCCATTGTTCCGGCGCTCCGAGTCTGACGGACAATAGTCTTGCCCAGCAACTCCCCCGGGTCAAGACATTATGATTCGCCGTACGCAGCCATCAGGAATAGAAACCCGCGGCCGTGGCGATCGGTTCCCTGGACCGGAGGAGGTGGGAATCATTGCGGGGACGGAACGGGGGAGGGCCGGCAGGGGGCGCGAGGCGTATCCCGGGAAAGATCCAGATTATGAAGTCCACCGGGCGGGCTGCCTAACGGGCTGCCGCTCGAATCTGGCCGGCGACGCTGGCCAGATCCTCTTTCACCGAGCTCCGGATCAGCGACTGGATCCCACCCCCTCCATCACCCGCGTAACGGGGAATGACGTGGACGTGAAGATGGTTCACGTGCTGGCCGGCGGCCCAGCCATGATTCCAACCGACGTTGAGGCGCCCCGGCCCCAGGGCCTTTTCCAGCAGGGCCATCACGCTCTTCACCCCAAGGAACAACGCACCCACGTGCCGGTCCTCGAGGAGGTCCAACCGCTCGGCGTGCACCTTGGGGATGACCATCGTATGCCCCCGCGAGGCGGGATGGATATCCAGGAAGGCCAGGACGCTCTCGTTTTCGTACACCGTGTGGGCTTTTATCTCGCCTGCAACGATCTTGCAGAAGATGCAGTCCGGCATGGAAGGCTCTCCTTTCCGAGGGAAGGCCAGGGCATTCTATCCAGGCCTTCGCCCTCGACGCAAGGGCAAAGCCCCAGCGGCATCCCGATGGCGCGAGTCAGGCTAGTTACCCCCATAAGGCGTGAGGCGTCAGGGGTGAGCAGGTCCCCTCACGTCTTACGTCTTACGTTTTGCGACACGCGACGGCGGGCCACGCCCTCGCCGTCGCGTGTTTCGCCTTGACACGTTCAAGGGCTCTGGATAGCCTACCCGCGACCGACGGAGGGTGAGGGAAGCGAGGCAGCCGGTGCGTGAGATCGTCACGATGTGGCGCCACACGAAGATGGTTGTCCTCGTCGCCCTCACCGCGGGGGTCTACGCCGCCATCCTTATCCCCTTCAAGATCTTCCCCATTATCCCAGGATTCACGGAGGCCCGTCCTGCCAACGTCGTCCCAGTGGTGTTCAGCCTGCTCTTCGGCCCGGCCGGGGCGTGGGGGTCCGCCTTCGGAAATCTCGTCGGTGACTTATTCGGGACGTTGGGGCTGGGCAGCATCTTCGGCTTCGCCGGGAACTTCTTCTACGGGCTGGTGCCGTACAAGCTTTGGGGAAAGATGGGGCCGCTCTCGTCGAGGAAGCCGCTGGATGCGCGCTCGGGCCGGCAACTCCTGGAGTACCTCCTGATTGGATTTCTCGCCAGCGTGTCGTGTGCTGTGACCATTAGCTGGGGCTTGGACCTGTTGGGGCTCGTGCCGTTTGTGGTTCTGGCTCCCATCATCACACTGAACAACTTTGCATTTGCCGCCCTCCTTGGGCCGTTTCTTCTCTGGCTCATGTACCCTCGGGCCAAACGGTGGGATATCCTCTGGACCGACATCATGGAACCTGGCGAAATCTCCCGTGCACGGCGCCCATGGATCGGAGCCATCCTGATGTGGATCGGCGGGGTCGGAGGTTTGGTCGTTGGCGTGTCCATCGCGGCCAGACTCTACGGCGGCGCTACAGGGATCGGCGTCGTGGCGGGCGTCTTCCCCTTCCTTGTTCTCCTCGTCCTGGGCTGCCTCCTCGCATGAGAGCGGCTGTACCCGCCCGCGCCGCTGGCCAATTCGCCGGCCGATTCTCGTGGCCTCGCGCCCTGGCACGCCCCCTCGACCATTCATGGCCGTGATCCGTCTCGACGAGGTCTCGTTCCGCTATCGCGGGGCGACGGAGTCGGCCCTCTCCGGGATCACTTGCCACATCGGTCGGGGAGAGCTGGTCGGCCTGCTCGGGCGGAGCGGCTCGGGGCGCTCGACGCTGGCCAGCACCCTGAATGGCACGATCCCGCACCTGGTGCGAGGCGACCTGCGAGGTCAGGTACACATCGGGGGCGAGGACATCCGGGCGATGCGTCCCCGCGACCTGGCTGACCGGGTCGGCTTCGTGTTCCAGGACTTCGAGGCGCAGCTCTTCTCCACCAATGTGGCGCTGGAGGTCGCCTTCGGCCCGGAGAACCTGGGGGTGCCGCGCGGGGAGATCTCCCGGCGGGTGGACCGCTACCTCCGCCTGGTACGCCTGGAGGGGTTGCGCCACAAGGCACCGGCCGGCCTTTCCGGTGGGCAGAAGCAGCGGCTGGCCCTGGCCTCGGTCCTCGCCCTGGAGCCGCAGGTCCTGGTCTTGGACGAACCGACAAGCGACTTGGACCCCGCCGGGAGGCAGGACCTCCTCACGGCGATCCGCCATCGGCGCCAGGAGAGTCCGATCACCCTCGTAATGATTGACCCCGAGATCGATGAGTTGGGTTGGATGGACCGGCTGATCGTCCTGGATGGCGGTCGCGTGGCGTTGGACGGGACGCCGGCCGCGCTCTGGACGGCAACGGACGCGCTGGAGGGCCTGGGCCTGAGGGGATTCACGCTGGCGCGGCTGGCCACTGCGCTCGGCGTTGGCGGCCGCTGGGAATCCGCAGATGAAGCGGCCGCCGCCATCCGAGCGGCCGGATGGCACGTGAGAGAGGGCGCCGCCGACGGCTTGCACCGAGCCGTCGCCGGGCACGAGACGGGCGAGATCCTCCTGGAGGTCGAAGACCTCACGCACCGCTACCCGGACGGGACCGAGGCGCTCTCCGGGGTCGCCCTCGCCATCCGCCGGGGTGAATTCGTGGCGATCCTCGGACAGAACGGGAGCGGCAAGACCACGCTGGTCAAGCACCTGAACGGCATCCTTAGGCCCACCGGCGGACAGATCCGGCTGTCAGGCCAAAGCCTGCGGGGTCAGCCGCCCACGCGTCTGAGCCGTCTCGTCGGGCTCGTTTTCCAGAACCCCGACCATCAGATCTTCGCCGAGCGCATCCGCGACGAAGTGGCGTTCGGCCCGCGGCTGCAGGGTCTCGCCGAAGGGGAGATCGCGCAACGCGTGGAGGAGGCGCTCGACGCGGTCGGCCTCGAGGGGGCCGGGGATCTGGATCCCTTCCTGTTGACCAAAGGCGGCCGCCAGCGCGTCGCGGTTGCCAGCACCCTGGCGACGAAACCAGAGGTCATCATCCTGGACGAGCCCACGACGGGCCTCGATCCGCGGGAACTCGACGGGATGATGGCCCTGATCCAGCGCCTGAATCGGGCGGGTCACACCATCGTGATCATCACCCATGCCATGGGCGTGGCAGCGGCATACGCCCGGCGTGTGGTCCTGATGCGAAACGGCCGGATCGTCCGCGACGGGACGACGCGCGAGATCTTCTCGGACGAGGCGGAGCTTCGCGCGCTGGGGCTCACGCCGCCGCCGGCCGTCCAGGTCGCCAACCGGCTGGGGATCCCGGCGCTTACCCCGGACGAGTTGATCGCGTCCCTGGTTCGGACCTCCCAGCCTCCCAACCTCCGAGCGTCCGAGCCGAGATCATGAACCTGTTCCTGTACCTGGACAAAGACACCGCAATCCACCGTCTGGATCCACGGACGAAGCTCGCCCTCCTATTGGGGAGCTTTGTTGCCGCCGTCCTTTTCCAGCGGCCCGGCCCACTCTTCGCCCTCCTGCTTATCCTGCTCGTCTACGGGGCATTCGGCAGGTCTCTCGAGAACCTGCGACGGATCTGGTTCCTTTTGTTGGGGATCGCCATCTTCTCGATCGCGAGCTGGTCAGTCTTTGCCCGAGGAACGACGCCGCTGCTTTGGCGGGTGACGCAGGAGAGCCTGGCCTACGGTGTCGGCGCCGCCATCAAGATCGACGGGATGATCATCTCGGGCTTGATCTTCCTGAGCACGACGAGGATTGAGGAGGTCGTCCTCGGCCTCATCCGGTTGCGCGTCCCGTACCAGGCCGCCTTTGCTTTCTCGCTGGGAATCCGCATGGTGCCCACCATCATCGGGACGGCGATGACCGTGATCGAGGCCCAGCGCTCCCGGGGCCTGGACCTCGAAAGCGGAGGGCCGCTCGCGCGGCTCCGCAACCACATCCCGCTCCTCGTGCCGATCTTCCTCCAGACGCTCCGCGGCACGGACCAGCTGGCCAAGGCCCTGGAGTCGCGCGGCTTCGGCGCCCGCCGCGAGCGGACCTCGTACCTGGAGATCGGCTTCCATGCCGCCGACGCCCTCGCCCTGATCCTGGGGGCCCTGTCCCTCGCTGTCTTCCTTGGGGTGCGCTTTGCCAGGTGACCCCCGGGAGTGTCGGGGGGGATCCGGATTGCAGCCGTGGTGGCTGGGCGTGAGGGGCTCCTGCCAGATGCGCGGGATAGAAGAAAATTATAATTTCATGCCCGTCCCCTATCTTTGCCTATCTTTGCACCTCAGGGCCTCTGCATCGCCTCCCTTGCGGTCTTGGCCCTTACGCCGTACACTGCCCCTGGACGCGCGATTCCCCGTCCGGGAGGAGCCCAGTCATGTCGGAGCCCGTCAAGAAGCTCGAGAAACCCCAGGCGGCTTGGCGCAGCGCCATTTCGCCGGAGCGCTATCAGGTCCTCTTCGAAGAGGCCACGGAGCCGCCCCGCTCCAGCCCCCTGAACCGGGAGAAACGCCCGGGGACGTACATCTGCGCCGCCTGCCAGCTGCCGCTCTTCACCGCCGAGGCGAAATTTGAGAGCGGAACCGGCTGGCCCAGTTTCACTCAGCCGGTTCCCGGGCACGTCGGCACCAAGAGGGACTTCAAGCTGATCTTGCCCCGCACCGAGTACCATTGCGCCCGCTGCGGCGGGCACCAGGGCCACGTCTTCAACGACGGGCCGGCGCCCACCGGCCGGCGCTGGTGCAACAACGGGCTGGCGCTCCAGTTCGTCCCCGAGGGAGAGTCCCTCCCGGAGCTTCTCGACTGAGCGGGGGACAGCTGCGAGGGGGGGGATAATGACTGAGCGGACGCTTGCTACCATCCACCGGTTCAACGAGGCCTTCAATCGACACGACGTGGACGCCGTCATGGGGCTGATGACGGAGGACTGCGTCTTCGACAACACGCGGCCGCCGCCGGACGGCAAACGTATCGTGGGGCAGGCCGCCCTGCGGGCCTTCTGGGTGGAGTTGTTCCGCCGCTCCCCCCAGGCGCGGTTCGAGACGGAAGAGATCTTCGCCGCCGGCGACCGCTGTGTGGTCCGGTGGACGTATCACTGGATGAAGGAGGGAAAGCCCGGGCACGTGCGCGGCGTGGACATCTTTCGCGTGAGGGACGGGAAGCTGGCGGAGAAGCTGTCCTACGTGAAGGGGTAGGCGCCGTGGCGCGACATCGGCGGGGGGTTGACCGGTGACGGAGCGCGTCTCGTTACCGCCAGGCGGCGCCGGTCCCGGCACGATCAAGGTCGGGACCAGCGGGTTTAGCTATCCCGAGTGGCGCGGGCCCTTCTATCCGGAGGGGCTGGTCCAGCAGCAGATGCTGGCCTACTACGCCCGGCACTTCCCCGCGGTCGAGATCAATTCGACGTACTATCACATCCCCACGCCTCGGAACATGGCCGCCATGGCGAAACGGGCGGAGGGCCGGCTGGAGTTTGCAGTCAAGGCCCACCAGGACATGACCCACTCCCGCGAGAAGTACGCGGATGCGCTTCCCCCCTTCCGGGAAGCCGTCGTCCCCCTTCGCGAGGCTGGCGCCCTGGCCTGCGTCCTGGTCCAGTTTCCTTTCTCGTTCAAGGCCACGGCCGCGAACGCCGACTTCCTGCGCCGGATTGTCTCGGACCTCGCCCCCGATCCCGTGGTGGTGGAGTTCCGCCACCAGACCTGGACCACGGACGAAACCTTCGCGCTGCTCGGCGATCTGGGCGCGGCCTACTGCTGTGTGGACGAGCCCCGCCTGCCGAACCTGCCCCTACCCGTGGTGCGGGTCACGGGACCCATCGGCTACGTCCGGTTCCATGGGCGGAATCGCCAGAAATGGTGGACCCATGCCGAGGCCTGGGAGCGCTACGACTATCTGTACAGCGAGGCCGAACTTCTCGAATGGGTCCCCAAGATCCGATCCCTGGCCGAAGAGACACAGAAGTGCTATGCGTTTTTCAACAATCATGCCCGAGGCCAGGCGGTCACCAACGCTCAGATGTTGATCACGCTTCTCTCTGGCCCTGCGGCTGGCACGAGGTAGAGACCCGCCCTCGGATGGCATGCCCGGGGCGGCGCCGGAGCCTCTCTCGTGGATCCCGGCTTTCTCAGCATACTGGGGGACGCCGTCACGCAGTTCACCACTGAAGCCCTCTTTCGCGCCAAGGAGATCCAGTTCGAGTTTTACCGCGCCACAGGGCCGGGGGGACAGAACGTCAACAAGGTGTCCACCGCCGTCCGGTTGCGCTTTGATGTTCGCAGGTCCCGACTTTTGCCGGAGGCAGTCAAGGAGCGCCTGGCCCGGTTGGCGGGACGCCGGCTGACCGACGCCGGGGTGCTCGTGATCGAGGCACAGCGATTCCGGACGCAGGAGCGCAACCGCCACGAGGCGCTCGAGCGGCTGCTGGGGATGATCCAGCGGGCTCAAGAGCCGCCGAGGCCGCGGCGGGCAACGCGGCCGACAGCCGGATCGCGCGAGCGGAGGCTGGAGGCGAAGAGGCGGCGCGGCGCGGTAAAGCGAGAGCGTGGGCGGGCGGCGGAACAGTAGTCGGGGGACGGGCGTGCTGGATATCTACGTCGACGCCGATGGTTGCCCGGTGAAGCCGGAAGTCTACCGCGTGGCGGCGCGCTATAGGCTGAAGGTCACCGTCGTGGCGAACGCGTGGATGTGGACGCCACCCGACGACTCGATCGAGCTGGTCCTGGTGGATGGGGGCCTCGACTCGGTGGACGACTGGATCGTCGAGCACGTCGCCGGGAATGATATCGTCGTCTCCGGGGACATCCCCCTCGCCTCCCGCTGCCTGAAGGCTGGCGCCAAGGTGCTCGACCCACGAGGTCGCGTGTTCACCGAGGACTCCATCGCCGAGGCCCTCGCCAGCCGGGACCTCCTGGCCCACCTCCGCGAAATCGGGACGATCACGGGCGGCCCGGCTCCCCTCGGGAAGCAGGATCGGTCCCGATTCCTCCAGCGCTTCGACGAGGTCATCCAGGCCGTGCGCAGGAGGACGTAGGGACCCTGGAATACGAGATCGTCGTCACCCTGGGTCCAGCGAGGCAATCCGAAGAGACAGTGGCGGCGCGGGCGGACGCCGACAGGGAGGGCCTACGGACATGGAACAGATCGCGCGGTGCCGAACGGGATGAAGCTGGCCTGACCGGTAGCCGCCCGATCCGCACGGGGGTCGGCCCCTCCTCCTTGACCTTCTCCCCCGGTTTCTGGCGGTCCTGCCCGAACTTCCTGACATTTGACCCGATGGGCTACTCGGGCTTGCGGCCGGAGCAGCATCTCTGATATTGTTCAGACCAGCTCACCAGCGGGGCCGATGCGCGCATCGGCCTGAGGAGATCCGCCATGCCTCTCAGGGAATTCCCGAAACGCGTCACCCTTCGCGACCAGACCGCCGTCACCCTGCGTCCCATGGTGCGAGAGGACCGAGATGAGCTCCTCGCGTTCTTCCGCCGGCTGCCGCCGGAGGATCGCCAGTTCCTGAAGGATGACGTGACCCGCGCCGAGATCATCGAGGCCTGGGTGCGGAATCTGGACTACGACAGGGTCCTGCCGATCCTGGCGGACCACGACGGCCAGATCGTCGGGGACGCGACGCTGCACCGGCAGACCTACGGCTGGATGCGTCACGTGGGAGAGATCCGTGTGGTGACGGACGCGTACTTCCGGCGGCGCGGCCTGGCCTTGGCCATGGCGAGGGAGATCTTTTACCTGGCGCTGCAGTTCGGCCTGGACAAGATGGTCGCCGAGATGGTGGCGGACCAGGTGGCCGCGATCAAGGTTTTTGAAAAGCTCGGATTCCAGCGGGAGGCCCGCCTGGCCAACCACATCGTCAACCTCCAGGGCCGGAAGCACGACCTGGTCATCATGACGACCGACATCCCCGCCCTCATGCAGAAGATGCAGGAGTCGTTCCTGCGCGCCGCCGGCTCCGTGGACTACTGACCAGAAACGCGGTGCGCCCGCCGATCCGCCTCGTCGCCCGGGCCCAAGGCGGCCGTCTCGGCCGCCGTCCCGTCGCCTGGCCACCCGTCCCCGAATCCGCCTGACCGCCCGCCGGGACCGTGAGACAGCGGCCTTTTCGCTTGTCACTCGTTTTCGGGTTGTGTACCATCCGGATTGACGAGGAGACACCGATGGTCGAGCGGAAGATGCTCACCGGTCACACGCCCGCCCTGCTGCGCCGCCAGCTCGAGGACTTCCTGGCGCGGCTGACGAAGCGCTTCGGTGAGATGAAGGGCAAGATCGAGATCGCGATGCAGCCGGAGGTGTCGTTCAAGGATATCGGCGGGCTGGCGCGCGCGAAGCAGGAGATCGCGGGCCTCGTCTTTGCCCTCAAGAGTCCCGACCTCCACAAGAAGTGGGGGACGCAGCCCCCCAACGGCGTCCTGCTGTATGGCCCGCCCGGGACAGGGAAGAGCCTCCTGGCCAAGGCGCTGGCGCGCGAGTCCGAGGCGATCTTCTTTCACATCCGCGTGACCAACGTCGTGACCAAGTGGTATGCCGAGTCCTGGGAGGTGCTGCAGGAGGTCTTCGCCCAGGCCAAGGAGAGCGGGCGCTGCGTGCTCTTCCTGGACGAGATCGACGACCTGATCTTCGACCGGGCGGCCCCCGAAGAGTTGCGGGCCGCCAGCCGCCGCCTGGTCAACAGCATCGGAGAGCAACTCGACGACATCGGTCACTCGGGAGACATCCTGGCCGTCGCCTCGACGAACCGCCCGGACGCCGTGGATGCCACGCTGATCCGGCCGGGCCGGATCGACAGGCTGATCGAGGTCCCGCTGCCGGAGAACGAAGGGAAACGGGAAATCTTCCAGATCCACCTGGACCGGGCCGAGGCCATCGCCGGACGCCTGCTCTTCGCCGACCTGGACTTCGATGCCATCCTGGCGTGGACGGTCAAGATGAGCGGCGCCGATATCGGGGAGATCGTCCAGAAGGTCCTGGAGGGGAAGGTTCAGCAGGAGGGGGCCGGGGCCCAGCCCGGCCCCGTCACCACGGAGGACATGCAGCGCACCATCGAGGAGTACCGCAAGACCAAGGAGATCATCGAGAAGATCCGCTACGGGCAATACCTGTAATCCTGCCCGTCCGACGCAACGAAACGGGGGTCGCGACGCCGCGACCCCCGTTTCGTCTTCCTGCGTCCCGGCCAACCTAGCTCCGCGGGGCGGCATCGGTTCGTTGGGCCTTACAGATAGTGCCCGGTGCTCGCGATCTCCGGCTTCTTGGCCTTCTCTTTCTCCTGGCGGAACACCGGCCGGACGTGCACGATGCGCTCGGTCCGGCGGGCGGCGATCTTGGCCCAGTCGTCGGGGTTGGTGGTGTTGGGGAGGTCCTCGTTCTCCCGGAACTCGGTCTTCACCGCCTCCAC
>Ga0181527_1000528_pt1 | contig 43778 bp, 35 predicted proteins | sample PEATcosm2014_Bin_30_FD_119762 | JGI IMG/M metagenome (GOLD analysis project Ga0181527, IMG submission 119762) | Peatland microbial communities from MTU Mesocosm Facility, Houghton, MI, USA - PEATcosm2014_Bin06_60_metaG | ecosystem: Environmental > Terrestrial > Soil > Wetlands > Peat | place...
TCACCCAGCGTGAGTTGGACGCGGTTGCTCAGGAGCTCAACGAACGCCCTCGACAAACACTCGGCTGGATGACACCATCGCAACGCCTCGCCGCGGCCGTTGCGTCCACCCCTTGAATCCGCCAGACATGGTGGACACCTGTCTCAGGACATCGTGGACTCCAGGCCCAGGGCGAGTCCCTTCAGGACGCGGGTTCCGAAGCCGTGGATGTCGCTTCGGGATCAGCGCATAATCCGCGCGCTCCGGGGTCCAGCTCCAGGCCATTGCAACCGCCCGGGGAGGTGGTGGCCGAGCACGGCTGAATGACGCCCTCCAGGGCGGGCGGGCGCCGCTCAGAGCGCGGTGACCGCCACGGTCAGCCCCATGGCGACCACCCCCGCGGTCACCAGCACGAGCAGCGCGCGCTCCCAGCGCCGGAGCCGGTAGGCCGCGGGCAGCACGGTCCAGGCCAGGACGATGAGGAAGATGAGCACGATCGGGAGCAGCAGCGCGTTGAGGATCTCGACGCCGATGGCCAGGCCCACCAGCGAGCTGCTGGTCAGCACCAGCACCGCGGAGACGATCACCGCCCCGGCGAAGACGCCGTAAAAGGTCGGCTCCTGACGAAACGTGCGGTTGAGGCTGCGCGGCCGGCCGGCGACCTCGGCGAAAGCCCAGGCGGCTCCCAGCGAGACGACCAGGGCGGCGATCAGGGCGGCGCCGGCCACCCCCATGGCGAAGGCCAGGCGGCCGCCCGCCGCCCCCAGGGAGGAGGTCAGCGCGGTCGAGATCTGGGCGACCGTGTTGAGCGACCCGGCATTGCGGTGGAAGAGGCTCGCCCCGGTCGCCACCAGGACCGCGATCATGATCACCTGGGTGACCACCGCTCCGACCGCCGTGTCCACCCTCGCGGCCCGCAGGTTGCGGACGGTGATCCCCTTGTCCAGGATCGCCGCCTGCTGGTAGAAGATCATCCAGGGCATCACCACCGCCCCAACGTTGGCCGCGGCCAGCGCCAGGTAGGCCTGGTTGCCCAGGGGCTGCCCCGACAGCAGGCTGCCGGCCAGTGAGCCCGGATTCGGGTGGGCCCGGAAGGCGGCCACCAGGAAGGCCAGCTCGAAGAGCCCGAGACCGAGGCCGATCACCTCCACCCGCCGGTAGGTGCCGGAAGCGACCACCGCGAGCAGCAGGACGGCGGCCCCAGGAACGACGATCTGCGAGGGCAGGCCAACGATGCTCCCCACCCCGGCGATGCCGGCGAACTCGGTAACCAGCGCTCCCACGCTCGTGACCAGCAGGATCCCGACGGCGAGCGACGCCCACCCGCGCCCGAAGCGCTCCTTGATCAGCTCGGCGTGCCCCTTCCCGGTGGTGAGCCCGAGCCGCACGGTCAGCTCCATCACCAGGTAGAGGATCGGGATGAGGAGAACCTCGAGGGGCAGGAGCCGGTAGCCGAAGCGGGCCCCGGACTGGGCGGCGGTCACCACACTGCCGGCGTCGGTGTCGGCCAGCATCACCATCAGGCCCGGCCCGACCGCCACCGTCAGCCACATCCAGCGCCGGGTGCGGCGCGGTGCCCCAGGGCGCCAGGTGATGGCCTCGGCCGGAGACTCCCCCTCGGCCGGCGGCGCAACCGCGCCCTCGCGCAGCCCGACGGCTCGGACGTTCATCGCGCTCCGACCTGCCGCGGCGCATCCGGGAATGGCGCTCCGCGGTGGCTCGTCAGGCTGTGGATGGTCACGGGTCAGGTCTCTCCGTGCGCCGGAACACCGCCCCGGAGGGGCCTCGAGGCGTCCGGCACCGTCTCCAAGGGTCCCCCACCCGGGGCCTCACCTCTAGAGCCGGAGGTCACCGACCGATGCTGCCGTACGTCATCACGAGACGCGGCTGGTACGCGGAGCGAACACTGAGGGGCGGTCCGCTGTCAGTAGATGAAGCCCTCGACGTCGGACAGCGTGGTCACCTCGCGGGAGTCGAGCTGACCGGGGATCTCGTTGTAGTTGGCCTCGTCGACATAGAAGTCGGTGGGACTGACGACCGCCACCACGTAGGCGACGTGGCCGTACCAGCTGTACCCGTTGCCCGAGCCCCAGACCACGATGGCGCCGGGCTTGGGCGTGCTGCCGGTCGAGTACCCCTGCGACTGGGCGTTGCCGAGCCACTCGTCGGCGTTGCCCCACCAGGTCACCTCGCGGAGGGAGGCGACGTACCAGGTGCACTGGCCCCAGGGGAAGGAGTCGGGGATGGTCCCGAAGGCGAACGGGCAGAGGACGCCGCCGCAGGTCCCGCCACCGCCGGCCTCCGCTGCCGCCGCGGCCCGGGCCGCAGCCGCAGCGGCCGCCTCCTCGGCCGCCTTCTGCTGCGCCTGAACCCCGGCGATCTGGCTGAGCAGGGACTGACGCTGATTGACCAGCCCGGCAGCCTGGCTGCTCAGGGAGGCGACCTCCTGCTTGAGCTCCGTCTCCTGCCCCTGCAGCTGGGACTCGAGGGCCTCCAGCTGATTCTCGGCCGCCGCCGCCTGGGCGAGATGCGTCTGCTGGGTCTGCTGCAGCACCTTGAGACGCTGCTCGTCCGCCTGGACCTGCGCGATGAGCTGCTGGAACTTCTGGCTGACCGAGGTGGCGGAGTCGAGCTTCTCCATGAAGTCCGCGATGCTCTGACTATCCACCAGACCGCTGACCACACCGGTGCCGCCCGCGGTGTAGATCACCACCATGAGCTGGGTGAGCTGAGCCTTCTCCGCCGCGAGATGAGCGGTGTCGACCTGGATGGCCTCGCCGGTCTGGGCCAGGGTGACGTTGAGCTGGTCGATCTGGGCCTGGACCTGCGCCACCTGGGTCTGGGTGGCGGCGATCTGCTGCTGGACCGCGGCGGCCTGGGCGTTCTCGGCCGCCTCGCTGCCCTGCAGGCCCTGCAGTTGGGTGCCCAGCGCGTTGTATTGCTGCTGGAGCTGGGCGATCTGCTGGTCGTAGGAATCGGTCAGCTGGACCGGCGGCAGCGCCACCCGCACCGACGGCGGCGTGGCGGCCGCGAACGCTCCGATCACGAGGACGGAGGTGACGAGTCTGCGAGCGAGGCGAGTGGTGCGGCGCAAGTCAGAGTCCTTGGATCGGTGTGGGGCCGGAGCATATCAGCGGCGTTCCGGCGCCGCTCCCGGTTGCCAACGCACCTTTATCGAGTCGTCACCTGACCGTGACGGCGCTGCGAGAGCGCGCGGCGTTCGCTGTGTTCGACGCGTGCGTCCGCTGCACCTGCGTACTGGTCGCCACTCCGCGGTCGAGGTGCCGCCGCGCGGCTCAAGGGTGAACCGGGCGACTGTGTAGAGTTGGCCCGGGGGCCAGCCAGATGGAGGAGCGGTCGACGTGAGCGAGACGCAGCAGGTCAAGCCCGCCGGGTCGGCGCAGCCGACCCTTGCCCCTCGGGGCCTCGAGGGGGTGGCGGTGGCCGAGACCCTGATCGGGGACGTCCGCGGCGAGGAGGGTTTTTACCACTATCGCGGATACGACGCGACCGAGCTGGCCCGGCACTGCTCGTTCGAGCAGGTCTGGTACCTGCTGCTGATCGGCGAGCTGCCGGGGCCGCGGGAGCTGCGCTGGCTCCAGGACCAGGCGGTCGCGGGCCGGAGCCTACCCAGCGGCGTGGCCTCCACCCTGGACGAGATCGCGCGGCTGCCCGGCTACACCCCCCTCGGGGCGCTGCGCACCGCGGTCTCGCTGAGCGCCACCGCCCTGAACCTCCAGCCGACCCTCGATCTCACCCCCGACCAGGTCCGCGCCGACGCGCTCCGCATGGTCGCGCTCACCCCGGTGCTGCTGATGCGGCTCCACCGTGTCCACCAGGGGCTGGAGCCGGTCGATCCCGATCACGACCTCGGCTACGCCGCCGCCTACCTGCAGATGCTGACCGGCGAGCGGCCGGAGTCCGTGGCCGCGCGCGCCCTGGAGAAGTACCTGATCACGACCATGGACCACGGCTTCAACTCCAGCACCTTCACCGCCCGGGTGATCACCTCGACGGGCAGCGACATGGGATCGGCCCTCACCGGCGCCATCGGAGCGCTCGCCGGACCGCTCCACGGCGGAGCGCCGTCGCGGGCGCTGGACATGCTCGACGCCATCGGCACCCCGGACCGCGCCGAGGAGCATCTGCGCGACGAGGTCCTCGGCGGCCAAAGGCTGATGGGCTTCGGCCATCGCATCTACAAGACCGACGACCCCCGCTCGGTGCTCCTCCACGAGGTGGCGCGGGAGCTGGGCGGTCCCCAGGTGGAGTTCGCCGAGCACGTCGAGGCGACCGCGCTGCGGGTGCTCAGCGAGCTCAAGCCGGGCCGGCGCCTCTACACCAACGTCGAGTTCTACTCCGGCGTGGTGATGAACACCGTGGGCCTCTCCCGGGACATGTTCACCCCGACCTTCGCCTGCAGCCGGACCGTGGGGTGGACCTCGGCCATCGTGGAGCAGACGGCCAACAACCGGCTGATCCGCCCCTCGGCGATCTACGTCGGGCCCGCCGCACCCCGACCGCTACCCGACGGCTACGCCTACGCCTGACCGCTGACCTGGCATCGCGCGGGCCGGCGGGGGACAATCGGTGTCACTGGTCCCCGTGAGGAGGAATGCGCGATGCCCACCCTCGTGCGCCCGGTGGCCCCAGACCCTTTTGACCTGCTGCCGCCGGTCGAGTCGTTCTCGCTGAGGAGTTCCGACATCGCCGACGGTCAGCCCCTCGGCACCCTCCACGTCCACCCCAGCGCCGGCGGCGGGAACCAGAGCCCCCAGCTGCGCTGGAGCGGTCATCCGGCGGAGACCCGCGGGTTCGTGGTCACCTGCTTCGACCCCGACGCCCCCACCCAGAGCGGCTTCTGGCACTGGGTCCTGGTCGGCCTGCCGGTCTCGGTGACCGAGCTGGCCCGCGGCGCGGGGGGAAGTGCGGCCCCCCTTCCCCCGGGCGCCTTCCACGTCCGCAACGACTTCGGCAGCCTCGACTACGGCGGCGCCGCGCCGCCACCCGGCGACCGCCCCCACCGCTACGTCTTCGCCGTCCACGCGGTGGACACCGAGGACCTCGGGCTGGATCGGACGGTGTCGCCGGCGGTGGTCGGCTTCACCCTCACCTTCCACACCATCGCCCGGGCGACCCTCCGAGCCACCTACCAGCGCTGAGCGCTGAGGGCAAGGCGGCGGCGGGAGGAGCGGGTCACGGCGATCGAGGCCGAGATCGGCAGGATCGCCCGTCCCAAGAACGCCTGGAGGGCGAGGTCAGGGCCTTCGGCCGCCGAATAGGGCGGGCCGCGTGCGCCGGCCCGCGGGGGCGGGCGTCAGGGGAGGCGCTGGGGGGACCGCCGCCGTGCCGCAGTGAACAGCACCAAGACCCCGACTAGCAGGAGGCAGGAGCCCACCAGGAGCGTTTCCAGCCCGGACGGGGACGCCGTGGACGAGCCCCCGGCCGCTGGAATCGGGACCGCCGACGGGGTCGGTGTGGCCGTCGGGGCGGGTGTCGCCGTCGGGTGCGTCGGAGCGGTCGCGATACCAGTGGGACGTTCGCGCCGAAACGGCCGGGGTCAGCTCTCGCTCGACGCCGCCCAGATGTTGATCCCGCTCTCCGTCGCCAGCCTGTCGATCTCAGCGAGCTCGGTGTCCGCGAAGTCGAGCCGCTCGAGCGCGGCGAGGTCCTCCTCGAGCTGACGGGCGCTGCTCACGCCGATCAGCGCCGAGGTCACCCGGGGGTCGCGGAGAACCCAGGCGAGCGCCATCTGGGCGAGGCTCTGGCCGCGCCGGGTCGCCACCTGGTTGAGGCCGCGGATCTTGGCGAGCGTCTCCTCGGTCAGCATCTCGGGGGTCAGCGAGCCACGCTGGTGAGCGCGGGAACCCTCGGGGATGCCCTCCAGGTACCTGCCGCTCAGCATTCCCTGCGCCAGCGGGGAGAAGACGATGCAGCCGATCCCCTCCGCCTCCAGGACGTCGAGGAGGCCACCCTCGATCCAGCGGTTGAGCATCGAGTAGGAGGGCTGGTGGATGAGGATCGGCGTGCCCAACCCAGCCATGATCTCCACCGCCGCCTCCGTGTGCTGCGCCGAGTACGAGGAGATGCCCGCGTAGAGCGCCTTGCCCTGGCGCACCGCGGCATCCAGGGCGCCCATCGTCTCCTCCAGCGGGGTCTCGGGGTCGAAGCGGTGCGAGTAGAAGATGTCGACGTAGTCGACGCCCATCCGCTTCAGGCTCTGGTCAAGGCTGGCCAGAAGATATTTGCGCGAGCCCCACTCACCATAGGGGCCGGGCCACATGTCGTAGCCCGCCTTGGTGGAGATCACCAGCTCGTCGCGGTGAGGGCGGAGGTCGGTCGCCAGGATGCGCCCGAAGGTCACCTCCGCCGAGCCGTAGGGCGGCCCGTAGTTGTTGGCCAGGTCGAAGTGGGTGATCCCCAGGTCGAAGGCACGCAGAAGGACGCTGCGGCTCTCGCTCAGCGGCCGCTCGGCGCCGAAGTTCTGCCAGAGGCCGAGAGAGATCAGCGGGAGCCGGAGCCCGCTCCGGCCGGAGCGGCGGTAGGACATCGACCGGTAGCGGTCAGGGGCGGGGACGTAGCTCACCGGGTGGCCCTCCAACGACCTGAGCTGTGCCCGCGGACCGCCGGCCCGCGCGGGCACACGGATGTTTGCGCTGCCGCTGAATGCGGGAAAGCTATGATAGCGGCATGCACATCCGTTCGCGCGCGCGGCGAACGTCGCGGTGCGCTCGGCACGGAGATCCGGAGAGCCCATGACCGGAGACGTCGTCAACGACTTCTGCATTCAGGCAGCGACCGTCAACGGATCGGGATCGCAGTCCTCCAATCTCGTCATCACCAAGGCGCTCTTCCACATGGGCATCCCGGTGGCGGCCAAGAACGTCTTCCCCTCCAACATCGAGGGCCAGCCGACCTGGTACGACATCCGGGTCACCCCCCAGGGCTACCAGGCGCGGAAGCGAACCGTCGACGTCCTGATCGCGATGAATCCCGCCACCTGGGAACAGGACGTCGCCAACGTCCGGCCGGGGGGAGCGATCATCCACGAGGCGACCCTCCCCCACTTCGGGGCGGCGGCGCGCGACGACGTCAGCTGGTACCCGGTGCCCTTCGCGCGCCTCGCCCGCGAGAAGCTCGAGGCCAAGCCCGACCTCCGCAAGTACCTCCAGAACATGATCTACGTGGGCGTGCTCGCCGAGCTGATCGGGCTCGACCCGGCGGCGGTCGAGCAGGCTGTGCGCGACCAGTTCCGGACCAAGCCGAAGGCGGCCGACCTGAACCTCGCCGCCATCCGGATCGGGGTCGACTACACGCGCGCGACCCTGGCCAAGAGCGACCCCTTCCGGGTGGAGCCGATGGACGGCACCCGCGGATTGGTCCTCCTCGACGGCAACCGCGCCGCCGCCCTGGGCGGCCTGATGGCCGGCTGCACCGTCCTCGCCTGGTATCCGATCACCCCGTCGTCGTCGCTCTGCGAGGCCTTCATCGAGCACGCGGAGAGATTTCGCACCGATCCCGAGACGGGTGAGAAGCGCTACGCCGCGATCCAGGCCGAGGACGAGCTGGCCGCCATCGGCATCGTGCTCGGCGCGCAGTGGGCCGGCGCCCGGGCGATGACGGCGACCTCGGGCCCGGGCATCTCGCTGATGGCGGAGCTCACCGGCCTCGGCTACTACGCCGAGGTCCCGGCCGTCATCTTCGACATCCAGCGGGTGGGACCGTCGACCGGGCTGCCGACCCGGACCATGCAGGGTGACGTCGGATTCGTCCACGCGCTCTCCCACGGCGACACCCGGCACCCCGTGCTCCTGCCCGGGACGGTCGTCGAGGTCTACGAGGACGCGCAGCGCGCCTTCGACCTCGCCGACCGGCTGCAGACGCCCGTCTTCGTGCTCAGCGATCTCGACCTCGGCATGAACCAGTGGATGACCCCGCCGCTCGCGTACCCGGAGGGCGGCATCGATCGGGGCAAGGTCCTCGACGCCCAGGCCCTGGACCAGGTGGCGAAGTGGGCGCGCTACCGCGACGTCGACGGCGACGGCATCCCCTACCGCACCCTGCCGGGCACGCCCAACCCTCGGGCCGGGTACATGACCCGTGGCTCAGGACACGATCAGGACGCGCTCTACACCGAGGACCCCGACGTCTACCGGGCCAACATGGACCGGCTGCGGCGCAAGATCGAGGGTGCGCGGACCCTCCTGCCCGCACCGGTCATCGAGGAGACCGGCTGCCACGCCGCGATCTGCGCCTACGGCACCACCCACCACGCGGTGGTCGAGGCCCGCCACCAGCTCGCCGAGCACGGGATCGCCACCGACTACCTGCGCATCCGCGGCCTGCCCCTGCACCCCGCGGTCGCCGCGTTCATCGCCCGCCACGAGCGCGTCTACGTGGCCGAGCAGAACCGGGACGGCCAGGTCGAGGCCCTCCTGCGTCAGGAGCTGCCCGGGGAGCTGGCCGACCGGCTGCGCAGCGTCCGCCACTTCAACGGCGTGCCCATCGACGCCGAGGCGATCAGCGAGCCGGTGCTGGCCGGCGAGCTGGCGGCGGGCGCCCATGCCGTCCGCGACGACGTCGCGATCAGCCGGTCGGTGGCCTGAGGGAGCAGCGCGATGGTTGTCTCCACCGAGAAGCTGAACCGCCTGGGACTGAGCCGCGACGACTACAAGGGGGCCCACACCACCCTCTGCGCCGGCTGCGGCCACAACTCGATCACCAACCACATCGTCAAGGCGCTCTACGACAGCGCGGTCGAGCCCCACCTGCTCGCCAAGATGAGCGGGATCGGCTGCTCCTCCAAGGCCGCCGCCTACTTCGTGGAGCGGGCCCACGGTTTCAACGGGGCGCACGGGCGGATGCCCTCCGTCGCCACCGGGGCCAAGCTTGCCAACCGTGAGCTGGTGGTGTTCGGCATCAGCGGGGACGGCGACACCGCCTCCATCGGCCTGGGTCAGTACTGCCACATGATCCGGCGCAATCTCGACATGACCTACATCATCGAGGACAACGGCGTCTACGGCCTGACCAAGGGGCAGTTCTCGGCCACCGCCGACCTCGGGACCCGGCCCAAGCGAGGGCGGCCCAACCTGTACGAGCAGATCGACGTCTGCGCCCTCGCCATCGAGCTTGGCGCCAGCTTCGTCGCCCGCAGCTTTAGCGGTGACGGCAAGCAGCTCGTCCCCCTGATCCAGGCCGCCCTCGCCCACCAGGGCACGGCCGTCCTCGACGTGATCAGCCCCTGCGTCACCTTCAACGACCACGAGGGCAGTACCAAGAGCTACGCCTACGTCAAGGACCACGACGCCCCGGTCAACAGCCCGGACTACATCTCCCCCCTGGAGGAGATCACCGTCGACTACGAGCCGGGGGCCGTCCAGGACGTCGAGCTGCACGACGGCTCGCACATCCTGCTCCGCAAGATCGACGCCGACCACGACGCCCGCGACCCCATGGCCGCGATGCGCGTGCTCTTCGAGGCCCGCCACCACGGCGAGATCGTCACCGGCCTTCTCTACGTGAACCCCGACGCCGACGACCTCTGCACCCGCGAGGCGCTCCCCGCGCGCCCGCTGGCGGCGCTGCCGATTGGTGAGCTCAGACCGTCACGCGAGGAGTGGGACGCGCTGATGGCGGCGTTGGCGTAGCCGGCCCATCCGGGCTCGGTCTCAGGTGACCTTGAAGGTCGCATACGGAGCGGAGAGGCTCAGCTGCGTTCGCGACACTCAGGCTACCCTCTGTTGCGTCTGCATTGCCTCCGTCGGTGTCCCGACGTCCTCAATCCAAACGGCCTTCACCACCCTCGAACAAGCTGTAAGCCCCACCTCTTCACCGGGCACTGTGTCCGTGAAGTCCACCCCGCGCAGTCGCAGTGAGTAATCAGTCTGCGGCTAAGGGCGGATGGTCACGGCGGAGCGGCCGAGGGGAGGTGTCTCTCCCCAAGACCGTGATGACCACTTTGGGGGGCAGCATCCCCCAAGACCGGTGATGCGCAATGCAGGCAACTGGCTGCTGCTGGATCCACGAGTCGCTGCTCCCGGCCCGGCCCGCGACGCCGCCCTGGACGCCCCGGTGCCCCGGCGCCGCCGCTCACGCCGCCGGTGAGCTGGCCCCCCGCCCGAGACCAAGAGCCGAGCCGGCATCCCGGAGCCATGCCATGAGCAGCCCGGGGGCGCCGTGCAGCGTCGCGCCGACCGCGGGCACCACGCGCAGGCCCCGGATGTGGGCGACCACCAGGAGCTGGAGGATGAAGGCCGCGACCGTCACCCAGAGGTACACCGGCGCAAGCAGGTTGAAGAGGACTGCGGCGTGCGATTGGACGGTGACCCCGGTGTCGAGCACGTACTCGGCGAACTCGGCGGGACCGGCCAGCAGCACCCACACCACCGCGGCCGCCGCAGCCGCGCGGCGGGTGAAGCGGTCGGTCACGCCAACCTCGCGCACCCAGCAGAACAGCCCAATGAGGGGGATGAGCAGGAAGAGGAAGTAGGGACGCTCGGTGAGCGGGCTCACCAGCATGATGGCCTCGATCACCAGGCCCACCTCGAGCAGCGGGGCGCTGTCCCGCCGCAGCGGCCGGGTCGAGATCACGGAGACGGCGAGGCCGAGGACGACCAGTACCACCACGACCCAGAGCACGGTCACCAGGGAGGGGGTGACGGTGAGCGGGCGGGCCGCCGGGTTGACGGTGAAGAGGCGGGCCAGCACCCCCTTGGGAGCCTCGTTGTGGAGGAAGGGGAGGTACTGGTTCGACCAGAAGCCCCAGGCGGTCCAGAAGTCGGACCACGCCCGCTGACCGAGGAGCAGGAAGGGCGCCAGGCCGAGCACCAGTGTGGAGCCGATGGCGGCGAGCGCGAAGCGGAAGTCGCGCCGCCAGAGCAGGAAGAGGGCGAGCAGGAGCAGCTCCGGTTTGACGGCCCCGGCGGCTCCGAGGAGCAGCCCGGCGAGACCCGCCCGTCCGGCCGACCGAGCCCAGAACGCGCAGCAGACCAGGGCCATGAGGAGGAGGTCGCTCTGGCCCAGGTCCAGCTCGCGGTGCACCGGCAGGGTCACCGAGGCGGCGGCGGCCAGCATGAGCAGCATCCCGGCGCCGGGCCGGAGCCGGGCGGCGCGGAGCGCGGCGTAGACGGAGAGCACCAGGAAGGCGACGTTGAGCAGGTCCCAGGTGGTGAGGGCCGCGTAGTGGGGCAGGAGGGTGAGCGGCACCATCAGGTAGGCGAAGAGGGGCGCGTAGACGTAGGCCTGGGTCGTCCAGTAGGTGCCGTTCCCGGCCGGGATGTAGGCGTGGATGAAGCTGATCGCCCCGGTGTACGGGTCGCGGCCGGCCCGCACGTCGAGGCCCGCCTGGTAGAAGGTGCGGAAGTCGGCCCAGCTGAACCGCGCCGCGCCGTAGCGCATGACGTACAGGGTGGTCAGGGCCAGGACCAGGACCCCGATCGGCACCGCCCAGCGGCGCAGGGGGGCGACCATCCCGGGAAGGCGGGGATCGACCGAGGCCAGGTCGAAGCCGGCGCGGGGCACGCCGGAAGGCGCCGACGAGCCGTCCGGTTCCCCCGGCATGGCAACGCCTTCCGTGCTCACGCGGGCGATGATCGCACCTGGGGGCCGGCCGCAGACGGCGGCGGGGATGCCGGCCGAGGTGTCCACCTGGCGCGGAGGCGAAGGACCGCCTCCACCCGTCAGCCTGGCCCGGTGGGCCCCATCACCGCCGCGACCAGACCGCTGCGCAGCCAGACGATCTCGGTGCCCGACTGGTCGACCGCCTGGTAGTCGCTGGCGAGCACCGCGTTGATCTCCGGCCAGGCGGCACGGCTCGCCCCCTCCGTCACCACGATCTCGGGGGCGAGGTCGGCGACCTTCCGGGCCAGCGGTCCGTCCGAGCCGACGAGCGTCTCGTCGTTGTAGATGGGAGGCGTGGGCAGCAGCAGCTGGAGGTCGTCGAGGTCGTAGAGCCAGGCGTCCGACGACCAGACCACCGCCGAGCTCCCGTCCAGCCCGTGGGCGCTGATCCACGCCGCGACCGCCCTGTCCTCAGGAACCCGGTAGTCGAAGTGCGCCTGATACGCCACCAGTGACTGGCCGCGCGTCAGCGTCGAGATGGCGCCGCCGTAGTAGTAGGCCAAGGTGTGATCGCCCTGGCCGAGGATCGGGGGCCAGTCCATCCCGGCGGCGTAGGCGGACAGCGCGGCCAGGCCGGCGGCGAGGAGGAGCCCGGCCCCGGCCACGCGTCGAGGGAGCGGGACGCCCGCGGGCCAGCGCAGCCGGAGGCTGCTCAGGGCCATCGCACCCGGGGCTATCGAGGCCTCCAGGTAGTGGGGGTACGGCACGTGAGCGAGCGCCGGGACCATGAGCGCCGCCACCGCCCAGACCCAGAGTCCCCAGGCGAGGTTCCGATCTCTGCGCTGCGCCCAGGCCGCAGCCAGGACCACGACGAGCGCGACCAGCGGGAGGGCCAGGTGAAGCCAGATCCCGGGGCTGCCCGCACCCAGGTGCCACTGGGCGAAACCGACCCAGAACCCCACCAGGGCGAAGCCGACGGTCCCGGCCCCGGCGGTCACGATGGCGGGGACCAGCCACACCGAGGTCAGGCCGGCGACGGTGGCCGCGTACACCGCCACCCGGCGCCAGCTGGCCGAGCCGGCGATCGCCAGGATCAGCCCGAAGGCGCAGGTCTCCGCCAGCGCCGTCTGCTGGTAGCCGACGGCGACCGCCACCAGGGCTCCCACCGCGATCGGCCAGAGCGGCCAGCGGCGGGTGTTGGGAGCGGCGGCCCGGGTGAGCAGCAGAGCCCCCGCCCACGTCAGCGGGGCGATGAGGAGGCTCTCGGGAAGGAGCAGCTCGGCGTCGAAGACCGGGGTCCCGAGCACGATGGCGGCCAGGACCAGGGCGACGACGGTTCGGCGGCGTCCGAGCAACCGGTTGCCCGCGTAGGCGACGGCGAACAGGGTCGCGAACCCGCTCAGGAAAGGAAGGACGTGCAGGGCTGCCTCGCTCGTCCCGAGTGTCTGGATCACCGCCGCCACCGTCCAGAGCTGGAGAGGTGGCTTGTTGGTCCAGATCTGCGAATAGAGGACACGTCCCTGGAGCAGGGCCCGCGCACTGGTGACGTAGCCGGCCTCATCCGTATACCAGTACGGCTCGAGGAACGCCGGGACGCGGAGCAGGGCGTAGAGGGCAAGCGGTCCGAGCAGCCAGAGCCGGCCGCGGAGCCGGTAGCCGCGCCCGGGGCCGGCCGCCCCGTCGGGCTGCCCCCCCACCGCCGCCGCCATCGCCATCCTCCGTGCCTCGGCCGCAGCGGCCTCCCACATCGCGCCCTCGGGCGGGCCAGTGGCCCCAATGTATCGTTGCGGGGCAAGCTTTCGCCGCCATTACCGGCGGACGAATGTGTCATCGTGCCACCCGTGGTCGTCGCGCCGGAGCCCGCTCCGCCCCCCACCACCTCCCGGCCCCGTGCTCGACTGCGCCGGCCCACGCTCGGAGGGCTGGTGGTGGGCGCGGCGCTCGCCGCGGTCCTGGTCGTCCTCTGCCGCCGAGTCGGCGACCCCGACTTCTGGTGGCACATGGAGACCGGCAGCTGGATCATCGACCACGGCGCCCTGCCCAGCCACGAGCTGTTCACCGACACGGCCACCAATCGCGTGTGGGCGGACCAGGAGTGGGGCAGCGAGGTGCTCGGCGACCTGATCTTCCGCGGCGGCGGCTTCCTCGCCTTCAGCCTCGCCTACACGGCGGTCACCTGGGCTGGCTTCTGGTTCATCTGGCGGCGCATCGCCATCGAGCGCGTCCCCGCCCTGATCGCTGGCGCCTGCCTGGCGGTGGCGGCTCTCGCCGGCGTCCTGGTCTGGGGCCCGCGGTCGCAGATGATCAGCTTCACCTTCACCTGCCTCACCCTCTACTGGGTCGAGACCTACCTCCGGGACCACGATCGGCACCTCTACCTCCTCCCCCTGGTGATGGTGGTCTGGGCCAATCTCCACGGCGGCTTCGTCTACGGGATCGCCGTGGTCGGGCTCGCCGCGGTCACCGAGACCGTGCTCTGGCGCGTCTCACCGCGGGACCCGGCCCATCGACGCCGCTCGCTGCGGCTGTGGGCACTGCTCGTCGCCTGCGCGGTCGCGGGCCTGATCAACCCGCTCACCTTCCACGCCTACCTCGCCGCCATCCAGACCCAGACCAGCGCAATCCAGCAGGCCTTCATCGCCGAGTGGCACTCGCCGAACTTCCACAGCAGTGGAGAGCTGGGCCTCGAGCTGCTGCTCCTCCTGGTGGTGGCGGCCATGGCCCTGCGCCGTCCCCGGCTGTGGGACGCGCTGCTCACCGTGGTCGGCATCTACGCCGCCCTCTCGGCGGTGCGCAACGCCCCCCTGGCCGCCGCCGTCCTGGTTCCCATGGTGGCCTGGTCGTTCGGCGGGGCCTGGGAGCGGAGCCGCTGGCGGGACCGCTTCGCGGACTGGCTGCGGCGGCGGGCGTCCGACGTCTTCGTCCTGGTCTCGGCGGGGGCCCTGCTGGTCGCGGTGGGGACGGTGGGGGTGATGGCGGACACCCTCCACAGCCAGACGGCGAGCACCGACGCCAACTTCCCGGTGGGTGCGGCCAACTGGCTGGCCGCCCACCCCACCGTCGGCACCCGGATGTTCAACGCCTACGACTGGGGCGGCTACCTCATCTACCGCTTCTACCCTGACGCCAACCGCGCCGTCTTCATCTACGGCGAGGCGACGGAGCTGGGCAACCCGCTGCTCCAGCAGGTCAGCGACGTCGAGAACGCCGAGCCCGACTGGCAGCACATCCTCACCGAGCACGACGTCGACTACGTCATCGAGCGCACCGACTCCGACCTCACCATGGCGCTCTCCGTCGATCCCCAGTGGAAGGAGGTCTACAAGGACTCCTTCGCGGTCATCTTCGTCAAGCGCTGACGGCTCGGCGGCCCTGCACGCGGCGCGGGGTGAGAGGGTGGTGGGTGGTCCCGGTGGCGGGGGGGCGGCAGCACGGCCCCGGGTCGCGCGCGGCCCCGCACGCGTCGTCATGACCGCCGCCGCCCCGCCGGGGTAACCTTCGCAGCGGCGCGGTGGGGGCCGGGCCGGATGCCCGCGACGGCCGGGGACGGGCGTCACCGCCGTCCGGCCGGAGGAGGTGCGAACGTGTCCACCGCCTGGTCACCGCCCCCGGCGGCGGGCGGCGATCCCACGCCGCCCGGCTATGCGGGGCCCCCGTCCACCCAGCCACCGCCCCACCCGTACCCCTACCCCTACCCGCCCCCGCCGGCTCAGCCCCCGTGGGCCGGGCCCTACCCGCCGTACCCGCCGCCGTATCCGGGGTACGCCATGACTCCGTCCACCAACGGCCTGGCGATCGCGGCGCTCGTGCTCGGCATCGTCTGCGTGTACTGGGTCACCTCCATCCTCGCCATCATCTTCGGCCACATCGCCCTCTCCCAGATCCGGGTGAGCGGGCAGCGGGGCCGGGGCCTCGCCATCGCGGGGCTGGTCCTCGGCTACGCGTGGCTGGGCCTGCTCGCCCTGCTCATCGTGGTGGTGGCGGTGGTCAGGACCAGCGTGGGCACTGGCTGAGCCGGTGAGCGCGCCCCGATCCCGCTACGCGTATCTCGGTCCGGAGGGCACGTTCGCCGAGACCGCGCTGCGCGGCCTCTCCGAGAGCCGGGACGCGGACCTGGTGCCGGTGGAGACCGTCGCGGACGCCTTCGCCGCCGTCCGCGACGGCTCGGTCAGCGGGGCGGTGGTGCCCTTCGAGAACTCGGTGGAGGGTTCGGTCACCGGGACCCTGGACGAGTTCATCAGCGGGAGCCCGCTGCACATCGCCCGCGAGATGCTGGTACCGGTGCGCCTCTCGCTGCTGGCGCTCCCGGGCACCGACCTCGGCTCGATCCGGGTGGTCGCCTCTCACCCCCACGCCACCGCCCAGTGCCGGCACTGGCTGCGGGCTCACCTCCCCGAGGCCAGGATCCACGCCGCCCCCTCCACCGCTGAGGCCGCCGCCGCCGTAGCGGGGGGGGCGGAGGGCGCCGAGGCCGCCATCGCCTCGCCGGCCGCCGCCGGCCGCTACGGGCTGGCCGAGCTGGCCGCGGACATCGGAGACCACCACCACGCGGTGACCCGCTTCGTCCTGGCCGTCACCCCCCGTCCGCTTCCGCGGCCCACCGGGACCGACCGGACCACCGTGGTCACCCTCATCGCCGACGACCACCCGGGGGCCCTCCTCGAGCTGCTGACCGAGTTCGCGGTGCGGGGCGTCAACCTCACCCGGATCGAGTCCCGCCCGACCGGTCACGGCCTGGGCCGCTACTGCTTCTCCATCGACTGCGAGGGCCACGTCGAGGACGCCCGGGTGGGTGACGCGCTGGCGGCTCTGCACCGGTTCTGCGCCGACGTCCGCTTCTGCGGCTCGTACCCGCGGGCCGACGGCGAGGCGCCCCGGCTCCGCCCGGGTACGGCGGACGGGGACTTCGAGGCGGCCGCCGCGTGGCTGGAGAGGGCGAGGCGCGGCGCCGTCTGAGCTCCGGGACGGCGCTGGCGGGTTTGCGCCCCCGCGATTCGCTGTTACGGGGCTGTGGCCAAAACTCACGGGTTCCCGCGAAGCCCACCCGGCTAGGCTGACTAGCATCATCTAGTGCATTTGAACTATCCGGCTGGAAGGGCGGGAAAGGGAAGATCATGGAACGGCGCCGGAGCAGGCCGCAGCGCACCCGCTCCCTGCGGGTGGCGCTGGTGCTCGCCGCCACGTTCGCCGGCACCGCGCTGGTCGGCTTCGGTGGCCTGGCGGCCTGGCAGAGCTACAGCGAGAACGCGGGCAACACCGTGGCCGCCGGGACCCTCGGCCACACCAACACCGTGGGCACGACGAGCTGCACCTCGGTCGGCGCGGTGGGGTTGCTCAACGAGACAGGGGATGTCTGCGCCGTCATCGTCAACGTGAGCGGCGTGTCCCCCAGCTCTCCGGCGACCCTGACGACCGGCGCCGTCAAGATCACCAGCACCGGGACGCTGAACAGCACCCTCACCATGCAGATGCCCGCGGCCGCGACCGGCAACCTCTGTGCGGACCTCATGCTCGGCGTCGTGGACCAGAGCAGCGTGACCGACTACGCGGCCACCGCGCTGACCACCGAGATGCCCTCCACCAGCCTCAAGGACAGCGCCGGCGCCACCACCTGGCCGGGGACGTCGCCGGGGCCGGCCGGCGGCGACACCTACACCTTCACGATCAGCAAGGGCGCCAGCTTCAACACCGACCCCGCCGACGCGGGACAGAGCTGCACGTTCTCCATCCTCTTCACCCAGCAGGCGGCCTGAGCCCTCAACCGATCGGGGCCGTCTCCGGGGTGCGGAGGATCACGGCGGCGACCACCAGGCCGATGCCGAGCAGCTCGAGCGGCTGGGGAACCTGGCGGAGCAGCACCAGCCCCATCACCGTCGCCGTCGCCGGCAGCAGGCTGAGCAGGAGGGCGAACGCCCCCCGGGATAGGCGGCGGAGCAGCACCTGGTCGAGGGCGTAGGGGACGACGCTGGAGAGCAGCCCGGCCCCGATCGCGAGGAGGAGCACCGCGCCGTGGCCGGCGCTCTCCACGGCGGGGGCCGCGGCCAGCGGCGCGATCGCCACCGCGCCCACGGCCATGGCGGCCGCCAGGCCGGTGGTGCCCAGGCCGCGCCGGGCCACCCGGTGGGCCAGGACGATGTAGAGCGCCCAGAGCAGGCCCGCGGTGATCGCGAAGACCACACCCACCGGGCTGCCGGAGAGGGAGATCCGGCTCAGGGTGGCCACCCCCCCGACCGCCACCACCAGAGCGACCAGGTTGCGCGGCCCCCGGACGGCGACGGCGGCCACCAGGATCGGACCGATGAACTCGATGGCGACGGTGGTGCCCAGGGGCAGGCGCTCGATGGCGAGGTAGAAGGAGAGGTTCATGGTGGCGAGGGCGATCCCGAAGGCGGCCACCACGAGGAGCGACGCTGCCGGCTGACCGCGCAGTGCCCGCCACGGGCGCCGCCATGCGCCGAGGACGACCGCCCCGGTGAGCACCCGGATCCACGCGACCCCCGCAGCGGGCATCGCCGCGAAGGCCCGGACCGCCAGTGACGCCCCCGCGTACTGGGAGATCGCGTTGAGGACGAAGAGGGCCACGAGACGAGGGGCGGTCCCCGCCGGGGCGGCCGAGGAGCTCGCGCCCGCCGCCGCGCCCGCCACCGGGGCCGGTCCCGGCGGCGCCTCACCCTGTACCGTGCCTCGGGCCATCGACCCCCTAGTCGGCCAGCGCTCTATGATGATAGTGGCAGGGGGTGATGTTACTACCGCACCAGCGCGGATTTACCGGCGTACCGCAGGGCGGAGGCAACCGGTGTCGACGGACGTGGGACCCAGGGTGAGGACGGCCGCGGCCCGCGCGCCGGGTCAGGACCGCAACGCCGAGGCGCTGCTCGCCCTCGCCATGGAGATGAGCAGCTCCCTGGATCCCCAGGTCGTGATCGACACCATCCTCCGCGACGGCGCACGCCTGGTGGCGGCGGATCGGGCGACGCTCTCCAGCTGGAGGGACGGACAGCTCACCGTCGAGGGCTCGGTGGGGGGGCCGGAGGGCCTCGCCTGGGTCGGCCGCAGCTACGACGCCTCGTGGGTCGCCGAGCAGCCCCTCGTCCGCGAGGCGATCGCCAGCCGGGCCGTCGTCATCGGCGGCGGCCTGGACGCGGGGCGGGCCGCCCCCGAGTTCCACGACGCCCTGGCCAGCGTCCGGCACACGGCCACGGTCCCGATCCTGGAGAGCGATGAGCTCACCGGCCTCCTGGTCTTCTCCCGGCGGCGCGACCCGGCCTTCCACGAGGACGAGCGGGTCAGCCTGAGCACCCTCGGCGCCATCGCCGGTCTCGCCCTCCGCAACGCCAAGATCCACCGGGACGCGACCGACGCGGTCCACCACCTCGACGCCGCCCAGCGGACCAAGTCGGAGCTGCTCGACATCGCGGTCCACGAGCTGCGCTCGCCGCTCACGGTCATCCAGGGCTACGCGTCCCTGCTCGAGGCAGGCGACCTCGGCAAGCTCGAGGGGACGGCGCTCAAGGCGGTCCGGGTCATCGCCACCAAGGCCTGCGAGGCCCAGGAGATCGCCACCTCGCTGCTCACCGTGGCCCGCCTGGAGAGCAACGAGCTGCGCATCGAGAGGGCGGCGACGCCGCTGCCTGCCCTGCTCGAGGCCGTCCGCGACCGGGTGGGACCGCGGCTCGACCTGGACGGCGCGACCCTCACCCTGGACTGCCCCGCCGGCCTCGCTGCCCTGGCCGACGCGGACCTGGTGACGCGCATCATGGACAACCTTGTCAATAACGCGCTGATCTACTCCGCGCCGCCGGCGGCGATCTCGATCACCGCCGGTCCCGGGGTCGAGATCCGGGTCAGCGACCGGGGGCCGGGGGTGAAGGAGGCTGACCGGGAGCGGATCTTCGAGCGCTTCGTCCGGGGAGCGGGGGCCGAGCGCGCGGCCGGGACCGGTCTCGGTCTCTACGTCAGCCGTGAGTGCGCCCGGCGGATGGGCGGCGACCTGGTCCTGGAGTCGAGCCGGCCGGGCGAGGGGAGCACCTTCCTGCTCTGCCTCCCGGCCGTCTGACGCCGGGGAGGCTCAGGTCAGGCGCACTCGGGGATCGACGACCGCGTACAGGGCGTCGACCACGATGTTGGCGGCGACGATGAAGGCGGCGGCGACCAGTACGATTCCTTCGATCACCGGGAGGTCCTGCCGGCTAATAGCGTTGACCACGTTTTGGCCCAGCCCTGGCAGGCCGAAGACGGTCTCGGTGATGATGGCGCCGCCGAGCACGGTGGCCAGGTCGATGCCGAACTGGGTCACGATCGGGGTGATCGCGGCCCGGAGCGCGTGGCGGTAGACGATGCGCCGCTCCGAGAGCCCCTTCGCCCGAGCCGTGCGGATGTAGTCCTCACCGAGCGTCTCCAGCAGAGAGCTCCGCGACAGCCGGGCATAGGTCGCCGCCGTGATCAGCGCCAGCGTGAGCCAGGGGAGGATCAGATCGCGGGCCCACTGCAGGGGGTTGACGTGGAACGGAGTCCAGGTGCCCGCCCCCGGGAAGATGCCGATCCCGTGGGTGGTGAGGATGTAGTAGAAGAGGTAGAGGAGGAGGAGCCCCAGGATGAAGGTGGGGGTCGAGAGCCCGCTGAGGACGAAGACCGTGGCGCTCCGGTCCCAGACGCTGCGGGGGCGGCGCGCGGCCAGGATGCCGACGCTGAGGCCCAGGATCAGCCAGATGATGCCGGCGCCCACCGCCAGGGAGATGTCGACGGGCACCCACTGGCCGAGCAGCGTGGTGACCGGCTCGTGGAGCTTGTACGACTCCCCGAGGTTGCCCGTGCAAAGCCGCCCCAGGTAGCCCAGGTACTGCTGCCAGAGCGGCTTGTTGAGACCCAGCGCTACCCGGATGCTCTGGACCAGCCGCAGAGTCGCCGCCTTCCCGGCGAGCAGGCGGGCCGGGTCGGGGCTGGCCATGAAGAAGAGGACGAAGACGAGGGTGACGATGACCCAGAGGGTGACGATCCCCTGGAGGACGCGCCGGATGATGAACCGGGTCATGACGGCGCCGGCTCACCGGCGAGCGGCTCGGAGTCGGCGGGGGCTGAGCCGCCGGGTCCCACGGCAGCGGCCGTCGCCTTGCGGCGCATCGCGAAGATGCGCTCCGTCCGCGGGTCGAGGGCGTCGCGAACCGAGTCCCCGAGCAGGTTGAAACCGAGGGTGGTGATCAGCAGGGCGATGGAGGGAAAGATCCAGAACCACCAGGCCCCGAAGCCCGCCGACCCCTGGGCATCGGCGAGCATGTTGCCCCAGGTCGGGGTCGGCGGCCCCACACCCACGCCGAGGTAGTCCAGCGTGGCCTCGAAGACAATGGCGACCGGGACGAGGAGGGTGCCCAGCACGATCACCGGTGCGATCAGGTTGGGAAGGATGTCGACAAACATGATCCGGAAGCTCCCCGCGCCGATGGAGCGGGCGGCCTCGACGTACTCCTTCTCCTTCTGGGAGAGCGTCTGGCCGCGCACGATCCTGCCGATCGCCGCCCAGGAGAAGAAGGCGATGACGCCGATCGTGAGGGGGAGGCTGGAGCCGAAGACCGACGCCAGGACGATCGCCAGCAGCACGTAGGGGAAGGAGAGGACGGTGTCCATGAGCCGGGCGAGCAGGGCGTCGATCCAGCCTCCGAAGTAGCCGGAGACCAGGCCGAGGACGGTGCCGCCGATGGTGGCGATCAACGTGGCCAGCACCCCCACCAGCAGCGAGATCCGGGCGCCGTAGGCGATCCGGACCAGGACGTCGCGACCGACGTTGTCGGAGCCGAGGATGAAACCGGCCTGGCCGGGACCGTACGGCTGACCGAAGGCGTTGGTGCCGTTGACCAGGTCGGGGCTGTACGGGTTGTGGCCGGTCAGAATGGAGACGACCGGCGCGAGGATGGCGAGGAGCGCCATCAGGACGATCATTCCGAGAGCGACCATCGCCATCCGGTCGGTGCGCAGCCGGGCCAGGGCGAGCCGGAACGGGCTCCGTCCCTCGATGGCCTGGGCGCTCTCCACGGCCTCCAACGAGGTCTCCTCGGGGTGGCCGGTGGTTATCTCGAATGGCGCGAGGCTCATCCACCGCCCTCCGCAGCCGTCCCCTGCGAGGTGGCGACGAAGTCGGCGGCCGCCTGGTGGAACTCGGGAGTGGCGCCCACCAGGGTTTCGCCGCGCTGCACGGGGAAGTGACAGGCGGTGAGGTGGCCCGGGGGATCCCCCGGCTTCATCTCGAGGGGTGGCTCCTCCGCGGAGCAGATCGACTGGGCCTTGGGGCAGCGGGTGTGGAAGCGGCAGCCGGTGGGGGGGTTGATGGGCGACGGCACGTCGCCATAGAGGACGACCCGGTGCGAGGAGCGGGCCTTCTCGGGGTCGGCGACCATCGACGCCGAGAGCAGGGCGGCGGTGTACGGGTGGCGGGGCGAGCCGAACAGCTCCGCGGTGTCGGCGAGCTCCACCACCTTGCCCAGGTACATGACCGCCACCCGGTCGCTCACGTGCTCGACCACGGCCAGGTCGTGGGCGATGAAGACGTAGGTGAGGCCGAACTCTCCCTGCAGGTCCTCGAGCAGGTTGATGATCTGGGCCTGGACCGAGACGTCCAGGGCCGATACCGGCTCGTCGCAGACGATCAGGGTCGGCCGGAGGGCGAGGGCCCTGGCCACCCCGATGCGCTGCCGCTGGCCACCGGAGAACTCGGAGGGGAAGCGGTTGTAGTGCTCGGGATTGAGGCCGACGGTCTCCATCAGCTCCTGCACCCGCCGCTTGCGTTCGGAGCTCTCGGCCACGCCGTGGATGGCGAGCGGGTCGCCGATGATGGAGCCGACGCGGCGGCGCGGGTTCAGGGAGCCGTAGGGGTCCTGGAAGATCATCTGCAGCCGGCGCCGGTAGGGACGCATCTGGCGGGCCGAGAGGCGGCTGATGTCCACCCCGTCGAAGACGACCCGGCCGGAGGTGAGAGGGTGGAGCCGGGTGATGCAGCGGGCCAGGGTCGACTTCCCGCAGCCGGTCTCCCCGACCAGGCCGAGGGTCTCCCCTCGGTGGACCTCGAGGTTCACGCCCTCCACGGCCTGCACGCTGCCGATCTGGCGCTTGAAGAGGATGCCGCGCTTGATCGGGAAGTGCTTGACGACGTCCTCGACCCGGAGCAGGGTCTCGGCCGAGGGCCGGCGGGCCGGCGGCGTCTTCCCGCCGGGTGGAGGGAGCTCCACCAGGACCGGCTCAGGCATGGAGGATGCCCCCCGCGGCGGCCGCCGCGACGCCGCGGAGCCGGAGGGCGGCCGGCCCGCGCCGGCTCGCCACGTAGCGTCTCCGGGCGTTGTCGGCGTCCGCGCCGACGCCGACCGCGTCCGGCGGGAGCCAGCAGGCTGACCAGTGCCCCTCGCCGCCACGCACCGGAGCGGGGGTCGGCTGCTCGCGGACGCAGGCGTCCATGGCGAAGGGACAGCGGGGATGGAAGGCACAGCCGCTCGGGATCCGGATGAGGCTCGGCGGCTGTCCCACGATCGGCACCAGCCGCCCCCCGCTCCCGGTGGCTCCCGGGATCGAGGCAAGGAGACCGCGCGTGTAGGGGTGGTGCGGGCTGCGAAAGATGGTTTGGTAATCCGCGCTCTCGGCGCCGCGGCCCGCGTACATGACCAGGACGGTGTCGGCCACCGTGGCCACCAGACCGAGGTCGTGGGTGATGACGATCATCGCCATCCCCAGTTCGCGCTGCATGCCGCCGAGGAGTTCCATGAGCTGGGCCTGGACGGTCGCGTCCAGGGCCGTGGTCGGCTCGTCGGCGATCAGCAACTTGGGCCGGAGCGCCAGGGCCATGGCGATCATCGCCCTCTGGCGCATCCCTCCCGAGAGCTCGTGGGGGAACGCCTGCACTCGCCTCTCCGGCTGGGGGATGCTGACCAGGCGGAGCAGCTCCACCGCCTGCCGCATCGCCTGGGCGCGGCTCACCCGGGTGTGGGTGCGGATCGCCTCCGTGATCTGCCAGCCCACCCGGTAGTAGGGGTGGAGGCTGGAGAGCGGGTCCTGGAAGATCATGGCGATCTCAGCCCCGCGGATCCGCCGGATCTCATCCGGCTTCATCGCGATCAGGTCCCGGCCCTCGAACAGCGCGGAGCCGCTGATGTCGGCACCGGGGTTCAGCCCGAGAAGGCTGAGCGCCGTGACGCTCTTGCCCGAGCCGGTCTCACCCACGATGCCCAGCGTCCGTCCCGCCTCGACGTCGAAGGACAGTCCCCGGACGGCGCGCACCACCCCGTCGGAGGTGGGGAAGGAGACGGTCAGGTCGCGGACGCTCAGCAGGCTCATGAGGCTCGGGCCGTGCCCGGAGGGGTTGGTCGACTCACTCCCGGCATCGTCACGTCGGTCACCACGATAGCGTGTTTGGCGCCGGGAGGTGGGATGGCTCAGGGGTGGAGGCTTCGGTGCCGCTCCTCAGCGAGAGCGACGGGCCGGTGGGCCGGCACCTCCGCCCGCCGGGGCGGAGGTGCCGAGCCCTGGTTGCCGATATCAGCTCAGCCAGATGTCAGCGAGGTTGTACTGCGCCGAGAAGGGGTTGTAGATGGCGTTGTGGACCGTGGACGCGCGCATCAGGTTGGTGAGCTGGCCCTGGAACGGGATGAAGGGGGCCTGCTCCATGACGGCCTTGTTGGCCTGCTGCCAGAGGGAGGTGGCCTTCGCCAGCGTGGGAGCCGTCTCCGCCTCGGTGACCAGGTTGTCGACCGTCGAGCTGCTGAAGTCGCCCCAGTTGGTGCCCGGGAAGTCCGAGCTGCCGAAGAGGTCGGGGAGGATCGACCGGGCGTTGGCGGGGCCGTACCAGTCGGGGACCCAGCCCGGCTCGGTGATGTCCCATCCCATAGAGGCCAGCTGGCTGGCCGAGGTGGCTAGGATCCCGGTGGACGTGTAGTAGTTCGAAGCGATCCCGTGCCCGTTGACGGTCACCCCGCAGGCCCCGAAGTCCTTCTGGACCTCCTCGAAGATGGCGGGATGGTTGCCGTCCTCGCGGTAGTAGTCGGTGATGGTGAACCCGTTCGGGTAGCCAGCCGCCTTGAGCAGCGACTTGCACTTGGCGGCGTCACCCTCGTTGTTGGGGGTGGGGTACGGGTCGTAGCCTGCGATGTAGCCCTCGGCGCCAGGGCCGAAGACCTGGTTCAGTGGCACGTTGAACTGTGCGCCGCCGTAGATCTTGCCCAGCGCCACCTTGTTGATGGCGTACTCCAAGGCCTGGCGGACCTTGACGTTCTGGAGCGGAGTGGACGCCTGGAGGTTGAAGACCAGGTACGGGTTGGTGATTCCCGGGGAGGGGAAGCTGCCGAACTCCGCGTTGCTGTAGCTGGCCAGGCCGGGCAGCGAGGAGGCGGGGACGGTGGTGTTCCACTCCAGGTCCAGCGTGCCGGCCTGGATCTCCTCCTGCACCTCGTCCTCGGCCGCGTTGGCCCCCAGCGTCTCATCGATGCTGATCGAGGCCACGTAGCGGTGGTGGATCGGGTCGTTGCTCCAGCTGGTGGCGGTGGTGTTCGTGCCCGAGCTGGCGCCCCAGTAGGGGTTGGGAACCAGCACGATCTTCGTAACCGGGGTGTAAGTCTGGACCTCGTAGGGGCCGTCGGACCAGATCGGGTTGCCGACCGTGAAGGGCACGTAGTTCAACGACGCGGGCGGTGCCGCGGCCGCGAAGAACATCGCCATGATGTTCAGGAAGTCGGACGCGGGCGCGGTGAGGGTCACCACCAGGGTCGAGCTGTCCGGGGTCGAGAGTCCCGAGATCGGGTTGGCGGCGATGTATGCCGCCCGCTGCGCCGCCGTGTCGGTGGCGGGGAGCGCCTCGAACCCGGTGCAGAAGTCGCTGTAGCCCGCGATGGTGGCGGTGTAGTAGCTGGGGTTGCCGCTCGGGGCCAGGGTCGGGTCGCACTCACGCTCGAGGCCGATCACGAAGTCCTGGGAGGTCACCGGTGTCCCGTCGTCAGGGGCAACCGGATCCCCGGTGGCCGGGTCGGTCACCGCCCACCTCATCCCGGACCGGATCTTGAAGGTGTAGGTCAACCCGTCGGGGCTGACCGTGTAAGAGCTGGCGGCGTCGGGGACGAGCGACGTTGCGGTGTTGAAGTTGGTGGAAGGCGGGTAGCCAACCAGGGTCCGGTCCATGGTCAGGAGCACGCTGTAGCCGATGGTGTCGTACTCGCCCTGCGGATCCATAGACCCGGAGACGTCCGTGGAGCCGGCAAGCGTCAGGGTCCCGGTCGGCGTCGACGGCGCTTTCCCCGTGGAGTTGGCGTTGGCGGCGAGCCACGAGACCGTCGACGTGTTCCAGTTCGTGGGGTTGATGTTGGCGACGTTGGTGGTGATGGTGGTGCTGGAGGAGCCGCAGGCGGCGGCGCCGATGGCGGCCAGCCCCGCGACGATCCAGAGCCGGCGGGGCAACCTGCCCCCCCACGCTCGCCGAGCTTTGCCGCCCCGCTCAGACGGTTCCGAGGTCATGACTCCCTCCTTACTGACAGCGCCCGGCCCCTGGGCAGGTATGCCGGCTCAACAGGTCGCAACGTGCGGGCGGCTTCGGAAGTCCTGATCGCGCAACCAGGGCGCAGGCTCTCGCCGCGCGACCGTGCCGACGGTACGGAGCGCCCAGAGGGTGAGCGCCTCCCCACTGCCGACCACGGCCCCCCGATCGGACACACCCCGACCACGGTGCCAACTCATGCGCTGCCAAATGTACGCCTCAGTACCGCAAGCCGTATCACCCATTGGGGTGATACACAGGTCGGATCGAACGCATCCAACGAGCCCGGCTTCATGCGCAGGCCATCGCGATCGGTCGCGGCACCAGCATGAGGCCGCGAGAATCCCACAGCCTGTACCGCACTGACAGGCGGCGCGGAGGAGGCTTTGGGCACCGCGGGCGGGATGGGGGATGGGGGCCGGCTCAGGCGCCGGCCGGCTCCATGCTCGCCGTCGCCGGCTCAGCGGGCGGGCCGGGGCGGATCGCGGTCACGCCGCTGAGGCGGAAGCGGCGCCGGGCGATGGCGTAGGCGATGAAGCCCATCAGGGTCGCGAAGCCCTTGTCGGCGATCCGCTGGATGAGGGCGGCGGCGATCGCCGTGGCCGGGTCGACGCCGACCGCGACCAGCAGCCCGACCACGCTCGCCTCGGCGGCGCCGATCCCTCCGGGGATCAGACTCACCGCCCCGGCGACGTAGGACGCCGCCAGGACGAACGAGGTGACCGGCCAGCTCAGGTCGCCGCCCACGCCGCGGACGACCAGCCAGAAGAGGGTGACCGACGCCCCCGCCCCGGCCAGGCTGAGCACCGACCAGCCCAGGGTGTTGGGGCGCTGGAGCAGCACGACCGTCTCCTGTCGGAGCTGGTCGACCTGGCCGGTGAAGCGGCGCAGAACCGGGGTGCGCTCGACCAGCCGGTGGACGAGGTGAAAGGCGGGCGGCACCAAGAGCAGCACCAGCACCCCGGCGATGCCGATCAGGGCCACGATCAGCACAGGGAGGGCGCGGTGGATGGAGAGCACACCGGGGACGGCGATGAGGATGAGGATGAGCGTGAGGATCAGCTCCTGGACCGTCACGGTGGCGACCACCTCGCCGAACTCGACTTCGGCGCACGCCTCGCTGACGAACACCGCCCGGCTCAGCTCGCCGAGCGGGAGCATCGTCGTCGACTGCCCGGCGATGTTGAGGAGGATGCTGTCGCCGATGCTGATCCGGGCGCCGATGTCGCGGAGCAGGAAGTACCAGCGCAGCCCCTGGAGGACGTAGTAGGCGGCCGAGAGGGCCAGGATCGCCGGGATCAGCGGCAGGTCGAATCGGGCGAAGGCCCCTCCCAGCGCGAAGGGGTTGCAGACGACGATGAGGGCCACGATCGCCGCCAGCCCGAACCCGATGGGGATGAACTGGGTGGGCCGGAAGCGCCGCCCCGGAGCCACCTCCGCCGGGGCGGGGTCAGGGGCCTCCGCTGGACCGGCGCGCCGGCCGCGCTGTGGCGAGCCGGGACCGGTCACGGTCAGGCGGCGACCTCGCAAGCGGGGACTCCCGCGGCGGAGAGTACGGCCCCGGGCGAGGCCACCAGGCTGCCCAGGTGCAGCCGGCGGTGGATGAGCAGGTAGGCGAGGATGCCGACAGCCGACGGGACCCCGGTGAGCAGGAGGCGCTCCAGCAGGGCGACCGCCGCGGCCTGACCGGCGGGGACCCCGAAGCCCACCAGCACCCCGATCAGGCTCGCCTCGTTGGCGCCGATCCCGCCGGGCAGGAAGCTGAGGGCCCCGCCCACATAGGCGACCGCCACCACCAGGACCGCCAGCCACCAGGCGCGCTGGATGTGCATGGCGTGGAGGAGAAGCTGGAGGGCGCCGGCGGCGAGGGCCACCCGGGCCAGGTCGATGACCCCGCTGGCCATGGCCAGCGGGTGGGTGAGCAGGACCACGCTCTCGCGGCGGAGGGTGTCGATCTGCCCGGCGCCGTGGCGGACCAGCGGCAAGCGTCCGATCAGCCCCCGGATCGGCCCGTAGATGACGGGCACCGCGAGGATCAGCAGCGCGCCGGCCACGCCGCCGAGCACGACTGCCGTGATCAGCCAGCCGCCCGGGATCCCCATCAGGGCCGGGGTCGCGCTCAGCACCAGCAGCGCGGTGAAGGTCAGCTCCTGGACGGTCACCGCCGCGGCGGCCGCACCGAAGGGTGCGCCGGTTGCCTCGCTGGCGAAGAGCGCCCGGGTGAGGTCGCCGAGGGGAAGCACGGCGGTGACGGTCTGCCCCGCGAGGTTGATCAAAACCGATTCGCGGAGGCGCAGCCTGACCCCCGCCGCCCGGAGCAGGAAGTGCCAGCGCACGCCCTGGATGACATAGAAGGTGGCGGTGAGCAGCATGGCCGCGCCAACCAGGCGGAGGTCGGTTCCGCGCAGCGCCCCGAGCACGCGGGACGGCTGGACCACCATCAGCAGGCCGAGCACGCCGGCCAGCCCGACCACCAGGGGGACGAGGCGGCGCCTCATGTTCACGAGAGGGCGATCCGCGGGGAGAGCCGCTTGAGCCGGCGGGCCTGCTCCGCGAGCCGGCGCAGCCCCGTGGCCAGGGCCCGCTGCTCACCCTCGCTCATCGCCTCGACGGCGCGCCGCAGCGGGCTGTTCCGCAGCGCCCTGACCGCCCCGACCATCTGGCGACCCCGCGCGGTCAGGTGGATCTCGACGCAGCGGCGGTCATCGTGCCCGCGGTGCCGCCGGACCAGCCCCCGCTCCTCGAGGCGGTCGAAGAGCCGGGTCGCCGACGCGGCCGACAGCCCGGCGGTCTCACCCAGCCGGCCGGCGGTCTGCGGCCCGCCGTCGCGGAGGCTGCGCAGCACGGCGAGCTGGGGCAGGGTCAGGTGAGCCTCGCGCCACAGCTCGGCCTGGAAGCCGTCGGTCAGCAGGCTGGCATCCAGGTAGGCACCCAGAACCTGGCGAACCTGCGGGCTCGGGCCGGGCTCGGGCCCGATCGTTGTCATGAGGTTAATGGTACACACCCGGTCGGCGAAACCAATCCGGTGCGGGCGGGCGAGGCCCGCGGACAGGGTCAGCGGCGGCCCTGACCGGCCCTGCGCGCGAAGCGGCACCGTGGCCGGGTGGGTCGCCCCCGCGGCCGGCCGCTTGCTGGCAGTGGGGCTGGATAGTTACCATCAGAGAACTTTCAGGGGACGTGGAGGAGAAGCATGTCCGTGATCGCCGATGCCCCGTTCTCCGCTGCCGGCGCCGTCGCAGACGACGATCGGCCCGGATTCGAGCCCGACGAAGCACCGTCCGCGCTTCCCCTCTCCCTCAGCCGCCACCTCCCGCTGGTCGAGGACGCCCTGCGCTGGGCGGTGCCCCCCGCCAGCTCGCCATTGGGCAAGATGTGCGCCTACCACCTCGGCTGGGTCTCGCCGGATGGGGAGCCCACCGGGGGTGGAGGCGGCAAGCTGTTCCGCGCGGCGCTCACCCTGTGGGCCTGTGAGGCCTGCGGCGGGGAGCCCGAGTGGGCGGTCCCGGCGGCGGCGGCCGTGGAGCTGATCCACAACTTCACCCTCGTCCACGACGACATCCAGGACGGCGACGCGACCCGGCGGCACCGGCCGACGGTCTGGGCCGTCTGGGGCGAGGCCCAGGGGATCAACGCCGGCGACGGCCTCTTCGCCACCGCCTACGTCGCCCTCCTGGCCCCGGGCCCCCGCGCCGACCGGCGCATGCGCGCCGCCCGCGCCCTCAGCCAGGCGGTGCTCGAGGTGATCGAGGGGCAGAGCCTGGACCTCGCGCTGGAGGGGCGGCCGGACACCCCGCGCTCGACCTACGTCCGGCTGATCACCGCCAAGACCGGAGCTCTCCTGGGAGCGTGCCTGGAGATGGGCGCGATGCTCGCCGGCGCCCCGCCCCGGACCGTGACCAAGCTCCGCAACGCCGGCCGCCTGCTCGGCGAGACCTTCCAGATCCGGGACGACTGGCTGGGCAGCTTCGGCGACCCCGTCCGGACCGGCAAGGGACGAACCTCCGACCTGGCCCGCCGCAAGCTGACCTACCCCGTGGTGAGCGCCTTCTCCCGGGCCTCGTACGCAGAGCAGCGCCGCCTCTGCCAGCTCTATGCCGAGCCGGAGGCGGAGGACGGCGAGGACCTGATCCGGGACATCCTGAGCGCGCTCGGCGAGCCCGACGCCACCGCGGTGGCGGCCGCTCAGACCGCCAACGCGGCGATGTGCGCGGTGACCAGCTCCGGGCTGGAGGCCCGCTGGGTCGAGGATTTCGCGGCGATCGCGCGCTTCGTCGCCCACCGGACGGGCTGAAGGGGGGAGCCCCCATGACGCTCTCGCGCGCGAAGGCGGAGCCCTAGCCGTGGCCGCCGGCAGCGCCTCGCCCCTCCCCTCCGACTCGCCCGACATCGTCGATCGGAAGGCGGAGCACATCCGGATCAACCTCGAGGAGGACGTCGCCGCCAAGGGGGTGACCACGGGCTTCGAGCGCTACCGGTTCGTCCACCGCGCCCTGCCCGAGATCGACCTCGAGTCGGTCAGCCTGGAGACGGCGTTCCTGGGGCGGCGGCTCCGGGCCCCCCTCCTCTTCTCCTGCATGACGGGGGGCACCAGCCGAGCCCGCCAGATCAACCGCACCCTGGCGGCGGCGGCTCAGCGTCACGGGGTGGCCATGGGGCTCGGCTCCTGCCGGGTTCTGCTGGAGCACCCCGAGGTGCTCCCCACCTTCGCGGTCCGCGACCTCTGCCCGGACGTCCCCCTGCTCGCCAACCTGGGCGCCGTCCAGCTCAACCTGGGGGTGGGGACCGCCGCCTGCCGCCGGATCGTCGACCTGCTCCAGGCCGACGCCCTGGTGCTCCACCTCAACCCGCTCCAGGAGGCGCTGCAGCCCGAGGGGGACACCTGCTTCGCCGGGCTCCTGGGGCGGATCGACGCGCTCTGCGCGTCGCTCGAGATCCCGGTGATCGTCAAGGAGGTGGGCTGGGGCATCGCCCCCGACCTGGTGGCCGCCCTCTTCGAGGCGGGGGTGGCCGCGGTCGACGTGGCCGGGGCGGGGGGGACGTCCTGGAGCGAGGTGGAGCGTCACCGCATCACCGACCCGGTCCGGGCTCGAGTGGCGGCCGCCTTCGCCGACTGGGGGCTGCCCACCGCCGACGCCATCCGGCTGGCCCGCCAGGCCGCCCCCGAGGGGACCCTGATCGCGAGCGGGGGGATCCGGGGCGGGGTCGAGGTGGCCATGGCGATCGCCCTCGGCGCCGACCTGGTGGGCAGTGCCGGCTCGATGCTCCGCGCCGCCGCCGACGGCGAGGAGACGCTCGACGCCGCGGTCACCGAGATCACCGACACCCTGCGGATCACCATGTTCTGCAGCGGCGCCCCCGACCTGGACAGCCTCTTCGGGAGCGACCGCCTGGCGATCAGGGGCCCGACCCCTCCAGGCGGCGGGGGCGTGCCGTGAGCGCCGGGGCCCGGCTCGGTTCCGATGCGGTGAGCCGGCGCGAGGCCGACGCCCTCTGCGTCCGGATGGCGCGGCGCCACTACGAGAACTTCTCGGTGGCCTCCTTGGTGGCGCCCCGTCCGCTCCGGCTCCACCTGGCCCGGATCTACGCCTACTGCCGGACCACCGACGACCTCGGTGACGAGAGTGGCGACGCCGCGCTCTGGAGGCTCCACCTCTGGCAGGCGGAGGTCGAGGCCCTGTTCCAGGGGCGCCCGCCGGTCCACCCGGTGCTGGTCGCCCTCACCGACACCGTCGCCCGGTTCCGGATCCCGGCCGCGCCCTTCCTCGACCTGATCGCCGCCAACGTCCAGGACCAGAGCGTCAGCGCCTACGCCACCTGGGAGGAGCTGCGCGACTACTGCATGCTCTCGGCCGCGCCGGTGGGACGGATGGTGCTCCGCCTCTTCGAGGTCGGGGACCCGCGCGCGGTGCCGCTCTCCGACGACGTCTGCGTCGGGCTGCAGCTCGCCAACTTCGCCCAGGACGTCGCCGTCGACCGGGGCAAGGGTCGCACCTATCTGATCCAATCCGAGCTGGACCGTCTCGGCCTGCCCGGCGCGGTGGAGGCCATGTGCGAGCGCGCCCTCCTGCTGCTCCAGTCCGGCCGCGACCTGGAGCGCCTCCCCATGCCCGGACGCCTCCGCCTCCAGCTCAGCCTCTACCGGAAGGGCGGCGAGGCGATCATCGAGGCGATCCGGGGGGAGGGGTTCGAGACCGACCGCCGCCGGCCCGAGGTCTCCACGACGACCAAGCTCCGGCTGGTGGCCGCCGCCGTCTCCGACGGGGCCCGCGGATTCCCCGGCGCCGGCCGGCCCGCCGCCGTGGCCGGAACCGTGGGGAGCGCGCACCCCACCCGGGCCCGCGGCGACGGCTCCCTGGCCGCCGCCGAGCGCTACTGCCAGCGGATGGCCCGCCGCGAGGCGGGGAACTTCTACTGGGGCTTCATCGCCCTGCCCCGCACCCAGCGGATCTCGATCTACGCCCTCTACGACTTCGCCCGCCAGATCGACGACGCCACCGACGGACCGGGGGCGACGGAGGCCGGGGTCTGGCTCGACGTCACCGCCGGCCGGCGCGACCGTGAGCGCTCCCGGGTCGACGGCGGCGAGGGCGACGGCCGGATGCCCGCCGCGGGTCAGCCCGGTCCGGAGGCCGGCGGGCATGACCTCGGCCGTCCCGCCGCCGCCCGCGCGCAGCTCGAGGCTCAGCGGCGGCGGCTGCGCCGCGCCCTCGCGGGCGACCCCGGCGACGATCCCGTGATGCAGGTGCTCGCCCGCGCGGTCTGGCGTCACCGGATCCCGGCCTCGGAGCTGGAGGAGCTGGTGAGCGGCGTCGAGATGGACCTGGTGCGCAACCGGTACGCCACCTGGGAGGACCTGCGCGGCTACTGCCAGCTGGTGGCCGGGGTGGTCGGCCGGATGTGCGTCCGCATCTTCGGCTTCGACGGCGACGACGCCCTGGAAAGGGCCGACTCCCTGGGCGCGGCCCTGCAGCTCATCAACATCCTCCGCGACGTGCGGGAGGACGCGTCGCTGGGGCGGGTCTACCTCCCGCAGGACGATCTGGTCCGCTTTGGCGTCTCCGAGGGGGCCGTCCTCGCCGGGGAGCCCGACGGCGCCTGGACCTCGCTGGTCGAGTTCGAGGCGGCCCGGGCCCGCCGCCTCTACGCCACCGGGATCGAGGTCTGCCGTCACATCCCCGGGCCGGCCCGGGCGTGCGTCCGGACCATGGCCGGGATCTACAGCGGGATCCTCGACCGCATCGAGGCGGATCCGGAGCTGCCGCTCCGCCAGCGCGTCCGGCTGTCCTCCGGGGAGAAGGCGGGGGTGATGGTCCGCGCCTGGGTGGGCGCCACCGCGGCGGGGCTGGCGCGATGAGCCTGCGCTCCACGAAGGCGGGGACGGCGCTCCCGGTGCGCGTGGGCTCTTCGGAGGAGCCCGTGCAGTCGCGCCGAGAGGAGCCGGCGGCTCCACGTGCCAGCGACCGCGGCGCACGCGAGCCAGGGCGCGCCGGCGGCCGGTCCCCGAGCACCGGGAGTGGCGTCCCCGCCCACGTGGCCGTCGTCGGTGCCGGCCTGGCCGGGCTGGCTGCCGCCCTGGACCTGAAGCGCAGCGGCTGCCGGGTGACCCTGCTGGAGCGCAGCCGTCTGCTCGGCGGCAAGGCCACCTCGTTCCAGCTGGGCGACCTCGAGATGGACAGCGGTCAGCACGCGATCCTCGGCTGCTACACCAGCTTTCTGGAGTTCGCGGAGGAGCTGGGGATGCGCGGGGACCTCCACGTGCAGGAGCGCTTCGACGTGCTGATGCTCTCCGACCGCGGCCGGGCCCGGCTGCGCGCCCTCCGCCTGCCCGCCCCGCTGCACCTCGCCATCCCGTTCCTCGGCTTGCGTGCCCTCCCCGTCCGGGCGCGACTCCAGGTGGCGCGCGCCCTGCTCGCCGCCCGGCGCCGCCACCCGGGGGAGGACGCCGCGACCTTCGACGGCTGGCTGAGCCGTCACGGACAGGGGGCGCCGGCGCGCCGTGGCTTCTGGGAACCCTTCCTCGTCCCGGCCCTCAACGCGCCGTTCGACCGGGTGAGCGCGGCCGCCGGGCTCTTCGTGGTCCGCACCGCGCTGCTGGGCGACCGCCGGGCCGCCCGGATCGGGTACGCCACCGTCCCCCTGGCCCGCTTCGCGGAGCAGGCCGCCGCCCGCTGCGACGAGGTGCGCCTGCGCACCGCGGTTACCGGGCTGGGGACCGAGGGCGGCAGGCTCCGCGCGCTGCGCGTGGGCGAATCGGAGATCGAGGTCGATGCCGCGGTCCTCGCCGTCCCCCCGGAGCGGCTGCGGCGGATCGCCGGAGCCGAGGCACTGGGGGTCTCGGGCCTGGATCGGTTCGGGACCCAGCCGATCGTGGATGTGCACCTCTGGTACGACCGCTCGGTCGGCGGGCTGGACTTCGCGGCGATGATCGGCTCGCCGGTGCAGTGGATCTTCGCCAAGGGCCCGGGCCACCTCTGCTGCAGCCTCAGCAGCGCCGACGACCTCATCTCCCGTCCCGAGGAGCGGGTGGTCGCCCTCGCCGACGCCGAGCTGCGGGCGCGTCTGCCCGAGCTAGACGGGGCCACCCTGCTGCGCGGCGTCGCCATCCGCGACCCCGAGGCGACCTTCGTGCCCGCCCCCGGGCTGAGCCGGCCGGGGCCGGCGACGGCCCTGCCCAACGCCGTCCTGGCGGGGTGCTGGACCGACACCGGCTGGCCGGCGACCATGGAGGGCGCGGTGCGGAGCGGCCACGCCGCCGCCCGGACGCTGACGGCCAGCCTGGCTGCGCACCATGAGTGACACGGCCCTCGGCAGCGCGGTCAGCTGGCTCCTGGAGCGCCAGGACGCGGCGGGGTGGTGGACCGCGGAGATGGAGACCAACGTCACCATGACCGCCGAGCACCTCCTGCTGCTGCGCTTCCTGGGTGCCGACCACGGCGACATCGCCGAGGGCGCGCAGCGGCACATCCTCGGCAGGCAGCGCGCCGACGGGAGCTGGTCCCTCTACTTCGACGGCCCCGGCGACCTGAGCACCACCATCGAGGCCTACGTCGCCCTCCGCCTGCTCGGTCTCGACCCGTCCGCGGACCCCCTGGCGCGGGCCCGCCGCTTCATCCTCCACCAGGGAGGGCTCGCCCAGGCCCGGGTCTTCACCAAGCTGTGGCTGGCGCTGTTCGGCGAGTACCCCTGGGACGGGGTGCCGTCGATGCCGCCCGAATTGGTCCATCTGCCCTCACGCGCGCCGCTCAACCTCTACGACTTCGCCTGCTGGGCCCGCGGCACCATCGCACCGCTGCTCATCGTGCTGAGCAGAAGGCCGGTGCACCGGCTGGGCTTCGACGTCCAGGAGCTGGTCGCTCCGGGCACCGAGCAGTCGCTGCACCGGGTTCCCGGCTCGGGCGTCTTCTGGTGGCTGGACAGGCTGCAGAAGCTCTACGAGCGGCTGCCCCGCCAGCCGGGACGGGAGCGTGCCCGCCGCGAGCTCACCGCGTGGATCACCGACCACCAGGAGGCGGATGGGAGCTGGGGCGGGATCCAGCCGCCCTGGGTCTACTCGCTGATCGCCCTCAACCTCCAGGGGATGGGGCTGGAGCACCCGGTGATGCGGCGCGGGCTCCGGGGCCTGCGCGACCGCTTCGCCGTCTCCGACGCCCGGGGCTGGCGGCTCCAGGCCTGCATGTCCCCGGTGTGGGACACCGCCTGGGCGGTGCTGGCACTCCGCGCCGCCGGTCTGCCCCGCGCCCACCCCGCCGTCCGCTCCGCGGCCGGCTGGATCGTCGGCGAACAGATCGAGCGCGGGGGCGACTGGCAGGTGAAGGTGCCGCTGCGGGAATGCGGCGGCTGGGCCTTCGAGTTCGACAACGACATCTACCCCGACGTCGACGACACCGCCATCGTGGTGCTGGCGCTGCTCGAGGGTGGCGAGGGCGTCCGGGTGCGGGCCGCCGCCGAGAGGGGGGCGCGCTGGGCCGAGGCGATGCGTTCGAGCAACGGCGCCTGGGGGTCCTTTGACAAGGACAACACCCGCCAGCTCGTCTACCGCATCCCCTTCGCCGACTTCGGAGCCATGCTCGACCCGCCCAGCGAGGACGTCACCGCCCACGTCCTGGAGATGCTCGCGGGGCTGGGGCGGGGGACCGGCGACCCGGTGGTCCGGGGCGGGCTCCGCTACCTGGCCCGCGAGCAACGTCCCGCGGGCTCCTGGTACGGGCGCTGGGGCGTGAACCACGTCTACGGCACTTGGTGCGTGATCTCCGCCCTCTCCGCGCTGCGCTGCGGCGGCCCCCACCTGTCCCGCGCCGTGGGCTGGCTGCTCCGGGTCCAGAACGGGGACGGCGGCTGGGGCGAGACCTGCCACTCCTACGAGGACGAGAGCTTCGCCGGGGTCGGGGTCAGCACCGCCTCGCAGACGGCGTGGGCGGTGATGGCCCTCCAGCGCAGCGGCCATGGCGGCCATCCCGCCTGCCGGCGGGGCCTCGACTTCCTGCGCGAGCGCCAGCAGGGCGGCACCTGGCCGGAGCCCGAGTACACCGGGACCGGGTTCCCCGGCGACTTCTACCTCAACTACGGGATGTACCGCCACCTCTTCCCCACCATGGCCCTGGGCATGGCTCGCGACACCGGCCAGCATGCCGAGCTGAGCGGAGAGCGGCAGACGGGGTACCCCCGCTCGCGCACGCCGGTCGGGCCGGGACGGATCGCGCGGCCACCGGCCGCGCCGGCGACGAACACTCCGGTGACAGCGGGGAGGACGGCTGCCGGGCCGTCCTCCGAGAGCCCCGCATTCGCCCCGGACAGGGAGGACTGAGAGATGGCGATCCCGCTCCGCCAGACCGTCAAGGTGGGCGGCTACCTCATGCAGCAGCGGCTGCGTAAGAACGAGAAGTACGCGCTGGTGCTCCAGCTCGAGCCGCTCTACCAGTGCAACCTGGCCTGCGCCGGCTGCGGCAAGATCCAGCACCCCGACGACATCCTCGCCCGGCGGCTGAGCGTCAAGCAGTGCATCGCCGCGGTCGAGGAGTGCGGAGCCCCCATGGTCTCGATCGCCGGCGGGGAGCCCCTGGTGCACAAGGAGATCCACAAGATCGTCGACGCCCTGGTGGCCCGCAAGCGGTTCGTGTATCTCTGCACCAACGCGCTGCTGCTGGAGAAGAAGCTCGACCTCTTCACCCCCTCCCCCTACTTCTCCTTCTCGATCCACATCGACGGCCTGCGCGAGCGCCACGACGAGTCGGTGAGCCGCAAGGGCACCTTCGACAAGGCGGTGGCGGCCGCGCGCGAGGCCAGGCGGCGTGGCTTCCGGGTCACCACCAACACCACCTTCTTCGACATGGACAGCGCCCAGTCCATCCGCGAGGTGCTCGACTTCCTCAACGACGACCTCCAGGTCGACGTGATGCAGATCTCCCCGGGCTACGCCTATGAGAAGGCACCCGACCAGGACCACTGGCTGCAGGTGGAGAAGACCCACAAGCTCTTCCGCGACGCCTTCGCGGACGGACGGCGCAAGCGGTGGCGTCTCAACCACTCCCCGCTCTTCCTCGACTTCCTGGAGGGGAAGGTCGACTTCCAGTGCACGGCGTGGGGGATCCCCTGCTACTCGGTCTTCGGCTGGCAGCGCCCCTGCTACCTGATGTCCGACGGCTACGTCTCCTCCTACAGGGAGCTGCTGGAGACCACCGATTGGGACAGCTACGGACGCGGACGCGACCCGCGCTGCGCCAACTGCATGGCCCATTGCGGCTACGAGCCGACCGCGGTGGCGGCGACGTCGGCGTCGCTCCGGGAGGGGCTGCGTGCCGCCGGGGACACCATCCGCGGACAGATCGCCAACGTCAGCTGGCGGGGCCGGATCTCCTCCGGGTCCCACGACGCGGATGGCAGCGGGACCTCGACCCCGGAGCGCGGGATCGCGTGATGACCCTCCTATCGGCGCCGCGGAATGGCGCCGGCGCGGCACATCGTCTTCGGGGGGACCGCAGTCCGACGCCTGCGGCGTCGGCTGCTCGTGCTCGGCGGCATTGCGCTGCTGCCTGCGCAAGCCCCCACTGCGACGACGTGCCCCGCCGGCGCTGAGAGGCGACGCGGATGGGCGACGACGTCTTTCTGACCGGCGCGACGGGGTTCGTCGGGGGTCACGTCCTCGACGCGCTGCTCGAATCGGGTTATTCGGTGCGGGCGCTGGTGCGGGGCTCGCGGGCCCGGCTCGCCGCGCGTCCCAGCCTCACGGTGGTGGGCGGGGATGTGCGTGACGGAGGCGCCCTGGTGCCCTCGATCCGCGGCTGCCGCTACCTCGTGCACGTCGCAGCCGGCTACTCGTTCGCGCCGCGCGACCGGCGGGAGCTGGAGGAGGTGAACGTAGCCGGCACCCGCGGCCTGCTCGAGGCGGCCCGTCTCGCCGGGGTCGAGAAGGCGGTGGTCACCTCCAGCTCGGCGGCGGTGGGGCCGCTCCGCGGAGGCCGGCTCGCCACCGAGAGCGACTGGGCCGAGGTCCACGGCGGGCACGGATACCACGCGTCCAAGGTGCGCCAGGAGCGCGCCGCGCTGCGAGCCAACCTGCCGGTGGTGACGGTGCTGCCCACCGCGCCCATCGGCCCCCGTGACGCGCGCCCGACACCCACCGGCCAGCTGGTGGTCGACGTGATGCGCGGTCGCATGCCCGCGTACCTCGAGGGGGCGATGAACCTGGTGGCGGTGGAGGACGCCGGCCGCGCCCACGTCCTCGCCCTGGAACGGGGCCGCCCCGGGGAGCGCTACCTGGTCGGGGGCCAGAACCTGAGTCTCGCCGAGGTCATGGACCTCTTCGCGCGGCACGCCGGCACCTGGCCGCCGGCATGGCGGATGCCCTACACGGTGGCCCTCACCGCCGCCTGGGTCGACGAGGCGCGCTGCCGTCTCCTGCCGGGCGCCCGGCCGCGGGTCCCCCTGGAGGGGGTGCGCATGGGCCGGCAGCGGATGCTGGTCCGCATCGACAAGGCGAAGGACGAGCTCGGCTTCCGCCCCACCTCGGTGGAGGACGCGGCCGGCCGCGCGGTGGCCTGGTACCGCGACCACGGCTACGCCTGAGGCGGAGCCGGTGCCGGCGGCGCCCCTCCCCGCGCGGGCTCGAGCCCGAACGGCAGAGACTGATTCTCACCACCGCGATGTGCTGGTGCTGGCACCGATGGGACTGGAGTGGCGGGCGGTCCGGCGCGCGCTCGCTGACGCCGCCGACCCCGCGCCGCTGGTCCGCTGCGGGATCTCGCTGCGCCGGTGGGAGCCGCCACCGCCACCGCTGCCGGCGCTGATCACCTGCGGGCTGGCCGGCGGCCTGCGGCCGGAGCTGCGACCGGGAACCGTGGTGGTGGCCGACTCGGTGGCGTTCGAGGACGGCGAGCCGGTGGACTGCGATCCCGGGTGGGTGTCCGCGCTCGTCGCCGGCGCCCGCGCCTGCGGTCACGAGCCGGTGGTGGGCCCGGTGCTGACGGCGGGGCGCCTGGTGGTCGGGGAGGCGCGGCGCACCTGGGCGCAGAGGGGATTCGTGGCCGCGGAGATGGAGACGGCACTGCTCGCCTCCAGCGGTGCGCCGCTGGCCAGCCTCCGGGTGATCATCGACGCTCCCGCGGCGGAGGTCTCGGGGCGCTGGACCTCGCCGGGGCGCGCCGCCCTCGACCCGCGGCGCTGGCCCGAGGCATTCTGGCTGGCCGGACGGGCCCCCAGGTACTCCCGGCTGGCGGCCCGATGCCTGGTCGCGGGCCTGGCCACCGCGGAGCGACAGCGGGACGTCCTCAGGGCCAATGCCACCGAGCGTAACTGAGTAAGACTGCAACTCAGCGCAGTCGGCGCGTACCATTCCGCCGCCTGGAACGCGTCGCCAAGCATCAGGTCACGAACTCTCCTTCTCCGCATCTCCTGCTCCTGGAGCGTTCCGGATGCCGGATTCGTCAGGCGAGGGGGGCGCGGGTACGCGGCTCGCCACGCTCTCCTTGGTTCGATCTCGAAGTGGCTTGGTGCGACCCGATCGCCCTTAGCAGGGGCCCCTGTTAGAGCTCCTCGGCGTCCCCGGGGGCGGAGATGACCCTGGCGACCACGCCCTCCAGGGAGACGTCGACGCCGAGGTAGAGGCGCAGCGCGTCCTGGAGCATGGAGGTGACGCTGGGCAGGCCGGCGTAGTCGGAGAGGCTGATCAGAGCCTCACGCTGGTGGTGGAGCGCCTCCTGGGTCAGCCGGAGTCCTCGGGCTGTGGCGTGGATGCGCACCACCCGCCGGTCGGGCGCCGACCGGGCGGCCATCACGAGGCCCCGTTCGCTCAGGTCGCGGACGAGCGTCGAGACACGGGTGTCGGGGCACTCCAGGAGGCCGGCGAGATCGCCCTGGACCACCCCGGCGCGCCCGGCGGCGCCGACCTCCAGGAGGAGCTGGTAGGTGAGGGCGGACAGGTCGTATTCGGCCAATGAATGGGCCATCAGCAACTGGGCGTGCCGGAAGCCGCGCCGGAGCGCCGCCGCCAGCCGCAGCTCCTCCAGGCGCCGGTCGGCGGCGCCCTGTCCCGCCTCCAGCGCCGCGCTCACGATGGGATGGACTCTAACGCGAGAGGGAAGCGGGCATCGCGGGTCAGGCCGCCGACAGCTCGATCTCGCACGCCGTCCCGGCGGGGACGACGATCGCGAGGCGGGCCGACGTCTCATCCCAGGTGGGCTGCACCCCGCAGGTGGTGCTGACCTGCGGGCTTCCCAGGGTGAAGTCCGACCAGGCAACGTCGATGCTGCCGGCACCGTGCTGAGCGGCGACGGTGACGGTCAGCCTGCCCTGGACGCCGTCGCCCTGGCTCGACGAGACACCGCTCGGCGCGGCGGCGAGGTAGGGGCGGGCCAGCTCGCGCAGCAGGGTCATGTTGAGGGTCTTGCCGTCCGGGCTGCGCACGCTCCACGCCCCGCTGGCCCTCCACTGCCACCAGGCCCAGCCGGCACCGCGGTCGGCGAAGGCGTCGAGGGCGTCGTCGATCCACTGGGTCGCGTGCGGGTCGCCGGTGTCGATGCCGAACTCCCCCACCCACATCGCCGCCGGCACCTGGCCGGCCTCCCTGGCAAGCTCGTCGACATGAGTGTCGAGCGACGACGGGTCACCGGTGAAGGCGGGCGGAAAGAGGACCCCGGTGTAGACGTGCGGCGCGTACACGAGATCGGGCGCGGAGATCGGAACGACGCTGGTGGGGAGGTCACCCAGGGCGTCGTTCTCGATCAGGAAGAGATGGTTGGGGTCGACCGCTCCGAGGGCCGAGATGGCGCGGGCATAGAACGGGAAGAGATCGTCCTTGTCGAAGCGCAGCGGCGGCAGGGGGAAGGCGTGCGGCTCGTTGATGATGTCGTAGCCGGCGACGCCGCTGTCGTCGCGGAAGCGCGCGGCCACGAACTGCCAGGTGCGCAGGTACTGGGTCTGCCAGTCGGAGGTCAGCCAGAAGTAGGCGGTCGAGGCGTTGATGGCCGGTGACAGCAGACGAGTCAGCGACGGCATCGGGCCCCACCGGACATCCGGCACCCATGTCAGGGTTGCCCAGGCCGGCGCCCCCGATCCCCCGAACGCCGGGCTCCAGCCCAGGAAGTGCATGTCGAGCACCACGTAGAGGTGGTGGGCGTTGAGCATCGCCACCGTGTTCGCGATGCGGTCCAGGTACGCGGTGCTGAAGTGACCGCGCTGAGGCTCGAGCAGCGACCACGCGATCGGCAGCCGTACCACGTCGAATCCGGACTCCTCCATCATGCTGGCGTCGGAGGCATCGAGCGGTGCCGGGTGCATGGTCGATTCGAGCAGAGCGTCGTCGTCGAAGCCGTGGAGGAGGACGGTGCGCCCGGAGGAGTCGACGATCCGCTGTGCCGAGGTGGACAGCCAGGGCAGGTCGGGCTGCGCCGGCGGTCTCGTCCCGGCAGGGGGAACCACGGCGGTGAGAGCGGGTACCGGCAGCACCAGCCACACCGCCACGGCGATCACGATGAGCGCCGTGAGCAGGGGCACCCGAGGAGCACCCGCTCGCTCACCGGGGCGCTGAGCCCGATGGCGGTCCCCTCTCGTGACCGCCGATGGCCGGCTCCGGCGGCTCCGACCGGCGCCGATCATCCAGCGCGTCCCCGCCGCCCGACGGCATCGAGAGGCGGGCGCGACCGGCGCGGTGGTGCCACTCTCAGGTCCGTCACAGCGATGCGAGGGCGCCGGCTTCCCGGCTCAGTCGGCGCAATCCTGGACATCGTCGCCCGGTCCGCATCCTACTCGGTCGATCCGCAAGCAGACGGCGGGCGATCGCATGCTCACCCCTCTGCCGGGGAGACTGCCCGGCGGCGCAGCGACTCGACCCACCGCCGGGACAGAGGAGGATCAGCACCCTTGCGGAGGGGCAGTTATTGTACCACAATGCGACACCATGGTCGCAGTGCTGCGCCGTTTGGGGACGGTCTCGACCGTCCAGGCCCTCGAGGAGGACCTCGAGCGGCGCACGCTGGACGGGGAGTTCCAGCCGGGTGAGCACCTCCGCGAGATCGAGCTGGCCCGGCAGTACGACGTCGGCCGGAACACCCTGCGCGCGGCCTTCGACGGGCTGGCCCACCGCGGGCTGCTGGTCAAGTCGCGCAACCGGGGCGTCTTCGTCCGGGTGCTCACCACCCGGGACCTCGCTGAGGTCTACGAGCTGCGCACGGCGATCGAGGTGCAGGCGGGACGCGCCCTGGCGGCACGGCGCTCGGTCCCCGAGGCCGCCAGCCGGGCGCTGGAGGCAGAGCGACGGCTCACCGACAGCTCGTCACGCCGGGATCTGGTGGAGGCCGACCTCGCCTTCCACCGCGCAATCGTCGACGGCGCGGGCAACGTCCGGCTGGGCGCCGTCCACCGCGACATCGCGGCCGAGATCCTGCTCTCCCTGGCCCAGTTGATGGAGACCGACTATGCGACCGTCGAGGATCTCGCGGCGGAGCATGCGGAGGTGCTCCGAACCATCGAGACGGGGAAACCGGCCAGCGCCGAGGCGGTGATCCGCCGGCACCTGGAGACGGCAACCGCCTGGCTGGTCAGCCGGGGAGCGCGCCCGGGATCGCCGAAGCCCGGACCGGCGGTCCGGCCTTAGCTGGAGCTAGGCGGCGCGGCGTAACGCGCCGAGCGACCGCGAGGCCGTCTCTCCGATCACCGCGGCGGCCCGCACGGCCAGGCGGCCACCGCCTCCGAGGAAGCCGTAGACCCGTCCGGTCAGCTCCACCTCCGCGTCGCCGCGGCAGGCGGGGCAGATGCCCTCGTTGAGTCCGAAGCCGTCGCGCGCCAGGATCGTCGAGCTGCAGGCACGGCACCGGCGCCCCGACGCGATGGCCCAGGGAGCTCCGTGGAACCCCCCCGTGGTGTGCGTGAACATGAGAAGAGCCCCCTCCGGAGTTGTCACTGTGTAGGATTGTAGCACAAGTGTGCTTGGGCCAAACCTGAGGCACGGGCGAGCCCCGACGGAACGGCACGCAGCCGCGGCCGCGGACCTGGCTGAGCCCGGCCCCTCCCCGGGGGGCCGCTGGGCTCCTCGGGACCTACGGCAGCCGGCCGATTCCCGGGAAGAACCGGCCGGTCCGGCGCGCGTAGGAGAGATAGGAGTCGCCGTGCGCCCGCCGCAGGTGGGGCTCCTCGACGAGCCGGGTCTGCATCTCCGCACCCACGGCGACCGCGGCCGCCCCCGCCGCCGTCACCGGGGTCGGGACGGCCACTGCGCTCGAGAGGGCGGCGAGGATCATGAAGGAGAAGA
>Ga0181527_1000529_pt1 | contig 43684 bp, 37 predicted proteins | sample PEATcosm2014_Bin_30_FD_119762 | JGI IMG/M metagenome (GOLD analysis project Ga0181527, IMG submission 119762) | Peatland microbial communities from MTU Mesocosm Facility, Houghton, MI, USA - PEATcosm2014_Bin06_60_metaG | ecosystem: Environmental > Terrestrial > Soil > Wetlands > Peat | place...
TGTTGAAGTATTCGAAGTTGAACTCGTGGGCGGCGCGGGCGCTCCACAGCCGCAGCGTGTTCACCGTATTGTTGCCGTAGCCCGGCACGGGGACGTCAAAGGGAAGCGCGATTACTTCGTCGGTATCCACCCACGAAACCTGCGGCGTTCCCTGTGCGTCGGTGTGGTACAGCGTCTTGCCGTAGTACTTGATGCGCGCCTTATACTCCGCCCGCTCCATCACCCAGGGATTTACATGCTGCAACCACTGTTCCGGAAATTCCACCTGATGTCCGTTTATGATGCGCTGATTAAAGATGCCGAACTCGTAGAGGATTCCGTAACCCACGGCAGGCAGTTCCATGGTAGCCATGGAATCGAGAAGGCAGGCGGCGAGCCGTCCCAGGCCGCCGTTGCCCAGGCCCGCGTCCAGTTCCTGGTCGGTGATCTCTTCGATCTCCAGGCCGAGGTCTTTCATGGCATCGGTGCAGCTGGAGTGCATTTTAAGGTTCATGATGTTGTTGGAAAGGAGCCGCCCCATGAGGAATTCCATTGACATATAATAAACGCGCTTTACGTTCTGTTCGTGGTACCGCTGCTTGCTGATAATCCAGCGTTCTATGAGCCGGTCGCGCACGGTGTAGGCGAGGCTCAGAAACTGAGAGTAAGGCGTCAGGGAGTACTTGTCCTTTGCGAGGTTGTATTCGAGATTGTTGAGAAATCCAAGCCGCACGTTGTCCTGCTCCATTCCCTTGAAATGGACGGACCAGTTCTTGTTGTTCTTGTCGACTATCTGCGTCATGGACTCCTCTCCCGGTCTGTGCATAGGATTCCTTTTTTAGGATTGTGGAAAGACGGCTTTTGTCAGGTATCAGGATACATTAAAATAATTGAAAAGGGAAGATGCTTGGGGAAAGTAATGGCGGGGCGGGAAGGGGTAAGGTTTCTCGATTAGATAGGTGTTCCCCTCGCCTTGCTCGGGTCGGTTCTTCTTCCAGCTCGGCCTTCGGCGGGGTACCCCTTCAGGTACTTCCAAGGGTCGTCGACCGGCAAAAAACAAACGGCATAATAAAATGCGCGGAATGCAATTACCATCCCTTACAAAACGAAGTGACAATCCCGCTATGGCGGGACTTCCAGTCGCACCCAACGCGAATACCAGAAACAACTGGAAATGCATCGGTGCCCCCTCAATTTTCAAGGAGATTTGACATGAGAAAATGGTATTAGCTGCGACAGCAATTCTTGCCTGCACAGTGGGAAGCTGGAGCCAGAGATGTTACGAGGCGAGTGGGCGAATCTGGAAAGCAGGTTTCCCGTCGAAAGCCGTTCGATGCGGGTTTCGATGGAATGGATGCTGGGGCGCTATTTGGAGCAAACTTATCAATATCAATGAATGCAAAAATTGCCTACCATCTATTACTATTTTCTTGATCTTTGGCTTTTGATGGTATATATTTTATATACAATTACAATAATTTAATCATAGAGGCGTAGTAACTATGAGTAAGTACGGCAACATTAGTTATCGAGACCTTATAGCGCTGGCGAATCAATATGGATTTAGGAAGATAAGACAAACGGGTAGCCATGCGGTGTTTACCAATGGCGCGAAATGCGTTGTGATACCTGTTCACAAAGGGAAAACCATAGGAAAGGGGTTGGCCATTAAAATCATTAATCAAATCAAGCACAGTTAGCTCAAATCCAGGGCAAAATTGAATCAGTAATGAATGTGTATTGAGTAACCTTTCTTTAAGAACCTTTTTATGTTTAATGTCCCGGAGAAACTATTATGAAAAAGAATGACGTAATTAAAGAACTGAAAATCAAAGGCTATACGGTAACGATTTATCGGGAACAGGAACCCGAAGAAAACGGGTACAAAATGTATGCTGAAGTGAAGGAACTCTCTGGGTGTTTCATTGCCGGAGACAGCGAAAAAGAAATTATCGCTGAGGCTCCGAGCGTCATTGAAATGTTTTCTGAGGCACAAAAAGAAATAGCCAAGAAAAAACCGAAGTTGATTTCCGTGAAGGTGAAGCCGGAACTCTACGATTTTTTGGTTAAGTATGCAAATGACAATGGCGTTGAAAATGTGTCAACTGTCGTACGTTCTTTGGCTGTGACAAAATTGAGAGAGGAAGGATACTCTATTCCTTCCGGATATGCGGTTTCGAGATAGAAGCCCGCACGGTGCCCAGTGTGACCAGAAATGACAAATGGTGTGCCACAGCCGTCCTCGACAGTGCTCTTGACTGTTGACTATTTCGAGAGGGATTGTCTTCCCGTCCGCCACAAAGTTCTGAAGCAGCGCTTGACAAAAAATCGGAAAAATGTCGAAAAACCTCTACGGAAATGATAAGACAATGTTTCCCTTGGCAATGGGCGAAAATGTGGGGCAGAACTTGAAAAGTTCAATTTTCAAGGAGATTTGATATGAAAAGAATGGTATTGGCGGCGGCAACAATCCTTACCTTTACGGTGGGAAGTCAGAGCCAGATATGTTACGAGGCGAGTGGGCAGACAATGGCGTTTACTCTAAAGGCAGGTGCAAAGAGTGGGCCTACGGCAATCCGTGAATTCTCCGGTATGCGAGGCAGAATCAACAACGGCCTGAACGTCGCAACAACAAGGGGAGGCATTCTTGTCACATTGCCAACCTTTGAGCATGGAATTGCCGACATAGCAGTATACGATGTTGCAGGCCGACAGATTTACCGGCAACACGGATTCAGCGGTACTTCACTGTATCTTGAACCACGAACGCTTGCCGCCGGTATTTACACTGTGCGTGTTCAGGGTGATGCAAAGAACTATTTACGCCGCTTTGTTGTCAGCTGGTAAGGGGAAAAAATCCATGAAAACCATCAAGAACATCTTGGAGCACGTATCTGTGATTGTGAGTTGTACGCTGCTTCTTTCTATGTGGGATGCTTCCGCGCAGGTAATGCATTCCAATTCGGTGTCTGTGGATAGCGTTTGGAACAGCGACAGCTCTTGGTATGATGTTAACGGAATTTTGCAACAAAGAACCAGCAGAGATTGTCGTATCAGTTTCCTGCCGCAAGATACAGGTAGTATTGCGCAATGCACTGTATCTGTTTCCCTCGACAGTGGAAGAACATGGGCACCTAATCCGAATCCACTGCTGATTCTAGTGAGTTGTGTAGATTCCTTTATTCATCAGGGCCAGAAGGGGCATGTTACTGCACGCGTTCTTGGGCAGGACAGGCCGAATGTGGTTTTCAGGATAGCCACAATGATTTGCAAAGTGCCTTTGGGGATAACAAGTCCGGCACCGGGCGCAAAACTCGTTGCTGGAGACACAGTGCTGGTTTCGTGGACTCAATCGGTTCCCAGCCCGACAATTTTGTATGATTACAATTTCGGGGCCGGGTGGCAACAATTCGCGACTGTCATTCCGGTCGATAATTATTCCGAAAAGGTAGTTCTGCCGATAACCTCATACACCGACAGTTTTCAGATTCAAGTTGAGGACACTACCGTGGGCTTCGATGTTATTACCGGATATTTGCGCCTTAGGTACATTGTCATAACAAATCCGTTGGCTGGCCAAACACTGACCGTAGGTTCCACGGTCATGATAACATGGAAAGATACTCCGGCCAGGCTGTCCTCTCTTCGAATCATGCTTTCAACGGATGGCGGCAAGTCATTCGGCGACATGTTAACCGGATCGATCAGTGATCTTTCGCAAACTTCCTACTCATGGGTCATCGGTTCCGAACCTGGAGGAACCTTTGCCTATCCGAGTTCCAGCTGCGTTCTAAAAATCGTGGATTACGTTGAAAACAATTATTATGACGTAACCGGTATTTTCACAGTTAACCCCTAAATCGGCTAGGGGCATAACGCTTCCCCAATTACAAGCAGAGCAGGGAGTTCCTCTTTCGCCTTTCCTGCGGGGCGCGCAATATCCCCTGGCCTGAATGTGAGATTCCCCACAAAAAAAGAAACGGCCGCACTATTCTGCGGCCGTTCCGTTAATCCGGAAAAGGAACTGTTTTCTTACTCCACTTTCACTTCGACGGCTCTCGGTTTCGCAGCCTCCGTTTTCTTAAGAGTCAGTTCCAGAACTCCGTTGGCGTATCGTGCGTCAACGTGCTCGCCGTCCACATGGTCGGGCAGGGCAAACTCCCTGCGGAACGAACCGAATCTCCTTTCGAAGTGATAATAGTGGTTCTTGTCCCGATCGGTCTTCTCTTCCTTCTTTTCTCCGCTAATTGCCAGCACGCCGTTCTTGATTTCCACCGAAATGTCTTTCTTGTCGAGGCCGGGCAAGTCGGCCGAGATCCTGTACGTATCCTTGTCTTCGACAATATCCACTCTTGGATAGGTGGCCAGTGAAATGTCCCTGTCCCACGCGTCGAAAAAGCCGGGTCCCACAAAGTTATCAAAGAGATTGGACAGGGTTGTTGGTGTTTCGTACCTAATGAGTGCGGACATACGTTACTCCTTGTTAAGGTTTAGTGTTTTGGCTTATGTGCAATTCAGATCTTCCCGAGAAACTCGTCAACGGTTGCGCTGGTATTGAGCTCAATTACCACATTTATAATATCCTCTTTGCCTATTACTGCTTCCCGTTTGGGCCGTCCGCCCAGAAACGGTATGTAGTCCGGCCTGAGAACGTCTTCGAGCCGTACCGATCTTTTGTCAATCACGTTCCTGTTTTCCATGATGTGCCTCCAGTCATTCGTTCTTGATTTGTTCTCGCTCTCTTATAAACGCAAGGGGTATGCCAACTGGAAAATGGCGAAATTAGCATAATTTGAAGGGCCACTTGGCGGAGGCGTTTAAGAATGAAACGGGAGGCAAACGCCGATGTATGATTGTGAGACGATCGGATAACCCGCCCGCTGCCGGCAGGGAAAGGGACGCCAGGCTTCGGTTGCAGTTTGAAGAATTACAACTCTTCTCGTGGCTGGGCCGCGCCGGAAAACGACAACGCCCACAGACAACCAAAGTCTGTTTAATGCAGGCCATTTTTTTCTCGCGCAAATACCTGTCGACAAGATAGTTTTCTTAACACTATGAAGGACTATTCGTGTTATCTTTTCGATGCAGACGGAACGCTCATCGACACGAATGAGTTGATTTATCAATGTTTCGTGTTCACATGCAAGAAATACGGCGACATGGATATTTCCAGGGACCTTGTGACGCGAAACATCGGCCTCACGCTCAGGCGTCAGATAGAGACATATTTGGGCCCACTTTCGGACGAACAATTCAAGGTAATCGCGGATGATCACATGCAGTACCAGCTTTCAATTTACCGGCGATATTTGCGCCTTTTCCCTTCGGTGCAGGAGGGGCTCCGGCTGCTTCACGCAAAAGGCAAGCAGTGCGGAGTGGTGACCTCCCGCAGGATGGTTACCTTGGAGCTGTACCTTCGGGAAATGGGCATATTCGATTTGTTCCAGATTTGCGTCACGCCCGAAAATACCCTAAAACACAAACCGGAGCCGGACCCGGTACTTGCGGCCCTGTCCCTTTTCAAGATTGCCGACAAAGAAAGCGTGCTGATGATCGGAGATTCCGATTTTGACATCGAATGCGGGTTTCGTGCGGGGATCGACACGGCATTCGTCGCATGGAGCCGCAACGATCCTTTGACGCTTAAGATAAAGCCGACCCACCTCATAGACGATTTCATGCAATTGTGTTCTGTACCCGTATGACAGTGTATATTTTTACCTCATTATGATAGCCTTTACATCGGTCACAAAGCGCTACGGATCGAGCGCTGTCCTTGCGGTCGACAACATTTCCCTCTCGGTCCGACCAGGCGAATTCCTTGCCCTGCTCGGACCCAACGGCGCGGGCAAGACGACGCTCATCAAGATGCTGCTTGATTTTGTGAAACCAACGAGCGGCGGGGTCGCCATTGCCGGTGTGTCGAGCCGAGTTCCGGCCGCCCGCGCGGGCGTGGGATACCTTGCGGAAAACATCAGGATCCCGCCGCATCTGTCCGGTCTCACGTACCTCAATCGCCAGGCGGAATTGTCGGGCATGCACGGCGGCGACGCCAGAAGGAAGATATCCGAAGTCCTCGAAATCGTCGGCATGGCGGGCAAGGAAAAGGCCAGGGTGAAAACCTATTCCAAAGGAATGCTGCAGCGTATCGGACTCGGTGCGGCCATCCTTTCCGGCTCGAAGCTCCTCGTACTCGACGAGCCGGTAAACGGGCTCGACCCCCTCGGCATCCGGGATGTCCGCGGCATCATGGAGGGACTCAGGCAAAAAGGCGCCACCATCATCCTTAATTCGCACCTCTTAAGCGAAGTGGAAAAGACCTGCGACACGGTCGCGATCATCAACCGGGGGAAAATCGCGCTCAAGGGTTCGCTTTCCGACATCGTCGGCCAGGGAGAGTCGCTCGAAGACGTGTTTGTGCGGGTTATCGAGGGAGCGCATGAGTAAATTTTTTCAAATCGTGAAATACACCCTGTACGACTTGATTCACCAGAAGAGTTTCTTTGTGCTGCTGGGGGTGAGCGTCGGGTTTGTGCTGCTGCTGCGCGGTTGCTATTCGGGAAACTACGTTGTAAACGGCAAGGCGCTCGACAATGTCACCGTGGCCTGGCATGCCTCCATCGTGGCGTTCCATATCGTGGCGGCGGGGGTGCTTCTCATCGCCACAGTATTGTCCATGAACCTTTTCAGGCGCGACAATGAAGACGGCACGGTCCAGTATATGCTGTCCAAACCCGTTTCCAGGATTGCCTACGCGTTCGGCAGGGCGCTCGGGGTGTGGCTCGTGGCGTTCGCGTTTATGTTTGTTCTGCACCTCACCATTTTCATCATTACCCTGGTTTCCGCTGGTGGAACGATGCCGGGGTATCTTGCCGCGTCGTGCCTGTGCTCGATGAACGTTCTTTTCGTCGTGCTTCTGGTGTGCCTTCTCTCGCTGTTCATGCCCGATTTCGCCGCGGCATTCGCCGGAGTCGTTGTGGCGGGAATCAGCTTCATTGCCGACTCCGTGTTCCATGCCGCGCAAAGCACCCTGGTGCAGTCGGTGATGGCTCACCAGCCGATTCATGCGCCGCCGTGGGCTGCGGCCTGGCCCAAGGTGTGCTCGTTGCAGTACTACGCAGTTTCTCTTATCAAGGGCGGGGATTTTCATTCGATAGGTCCGGTCCATCCCGTTATCGTCATGACCGTATACCTGTGCCTGGCGGCCGCGGGCCTGGCGCTTGCGTTCCAGCGCAAAGAGATCTGATTTGCACACAAACCGCAAAGGATTTTCGATGAAAGCTCTGTATTTCGACCTCGTGTCCGGCGCAAGCGGCGACATGATCCTATCCTCGCTCGTGGACATCGGCGTTCCCGTCGATTACCTTCGCGCCGAGCTCGGCAGGCTATCCATCCCGGGCTTTACGTTCAATGTGGAAAAGGCAAAGCGCAGCGGAATTGCCGCTTCGCACCTCGTGATGAAATGGGAAACTCCCCGATCATACCGCCACATTCATCAGATCCTTGCCATGATCAAAAAGGCAAACTACAAGAAAAGCGTGTATTCGCAGTGTGAGGCCGTTCTCATGCGGCTTGGCAAGGCCGAGGCAAAAGTGCATGACATGCCCCTTGAGAAAGTCCATTTTCACGAGGTGGGCGCTGTAGACACGATTGTTGACATTGCGGGGATCTGCCTCGGCCTTGATTATCTTTGCGTTGACAAAATACTGTTTTCCACCCTAGCCGACGGTAAAGGCACGGTGAACACCCAGCACGGCCGGATGCCGATTCCGGTGCCGGCAGTGGCCGCCATGGCCCAGGGCTTCGAGATGCGGATTCTCGACATATCCGGAGAGTTGCTCACGCCCACCGGGTGCGCTGTGCTCACGGCGCTCGGAACCCAAGTAAGAACCGGGGTAAGCGGAACGGTGCTCAAAACGGGATACGGCTGCGGCGACAAATCCTTCGAGGACACGCCCAATGTGCTACGCGTGTTTCTTCTTGACAAAGGCGTGCTTGACCCGGGCTGCCGCGTTGCGGTCATTGAGTCGGACATGGACCACATTTCGGGGGAAATCATGGGCGATGTCGCCGCCAGGCTCATGCGCGAAGGCGCGCTCGACGCGTCCTGGACGCCCGTGTTCATGAAAAAGGGCAGGCCCGGCTTTCGGCTCACCGTCCAGTGTGCGCCGGACAAACGGCAGGCGATTGTCGACACAATCCTGATTCACTCCCGCACCCTCGGCGTTCGCGTGCGCGAGGACGACCGTGTCGTTGCAGAGAGGAAAACTGCTGCGGGCAGGTTGCGGGGTGAGACGATCCAAGAAAAAAAGTGCTCGTACAAGGGCCATTCGTTTACAAAGCCGGAATACGAGGCGCTGGCGAGGGTCAGCGAGAAGACGGGGGTGCCGGTGATCGAACTTGCGGAGGAGTACTGCGCAGCGGGAAATCAGGTCCGGCAAACGCGGCGGCCATAGAAACGCGCGGCACCAGGTGACCCGCCTGCATCCGCAGGTGAGTTCCTGATCTTCCGGAAAAGGATCCCGGCGGGCCGGCGCGGCACCGCAGTCAAAGGACCAACAATGGGGATGTTGCGTCTGTACCTTGCCCTTTGCATCGTGGTGGCCCATTCGCGCCATTATGCGCCGTTCGCATGGCTCGACCCACTGCAGGCGGTGCAGGTCTTCTTCCTTATTTCCGGGTTCTATATGGAACTTATCCTCACCCGGAAGTACACGAATACCTACTCGTTTTACTCCAACCGGTTTCTGAGAATTTTTGTTCCCTACTGGACCTGCCTGCTTCTCGTGATTCTGGTGAGCATGATGTGCCGGGCCGTGTGCGGCGACGCACTCGCCATGAAGCCTTACTTTGACGGACAAACGGGAAGAAACGGGATTTTCGGCATTTGTTTCGCGGCGATTTCGAACATCACCCTCTTCTTTCAGGATGCGGTGTCGTTTATCCAGGATGAAGCGGGCAAGGGGGTTTCACTCGTCATCAGCATGGGAAGAGTTCACGACCCGCTGCACCGCTATCTTCTGATTCCGCAATGCTGGTCGGTAAGCGTGGAACTGCTGTTTTATCTCTGCGTTCCGTTGCTTCACAAGGTGAGAACGCCGTGGCTGCTGGTTACAATCGCCGGTACGATGATGTTGCGCATTGGGGGGTACGAGTGGCTGGGACTGGCCTACGACCCCTGGATGTATCGGTTCTTCGTCTTTGAACTTGGGCTTTTTGTTCTCGGGATGGTTTCCTGCCGGTTGTACCTGAAACTTGACGGACAAAAACAGTTTTCATTTGTTTCAAGGAAACGCAGCGGCCTCCTGGTGATCGCGGTGGAAATCCTTTTCCTCACCATTTTCGTGACCTGCAACCGGCGCATGCTGACGGGATCGAGCGCGGCGAGCTACCGTTATTTTGTCTTTGTCACCTACGCGTCGCTTGCACTGCTGATGCCGGTTGTATTCATGTTCTCCAGCAACAGTGTTTTCGACCGTTTCGTCGGGGAACTCTCCTATCCGGTCTACCTTGTCCATTTCATCGTAATCCAGTTGCTTCGCACCGTCTTGACACGCTTGCATGCCGACGTTGTGCCCTTGACTATGTGGAGCATGGTCGCTTCGGTGGGAGCGGCCGCGGCGCTGTATTGTGCAATAATCAGGCCGCTCGACAGGTATCGGGAAAGTCGCCTGCGGTGCCGAATCACGCCGGTTAAACGGGGACAATCACCATGACCATCATGCGCAGGATCGCAAAGCCGGTTTTGGCCGGCGCCGCAGTGTGCCTGGCCTCCGTCGTTTTGGTTGCACTTTCGGAATTAACGGTTCGCCTAGCCGTTGGGAGGCCTGTGCACATCCAGGGGGCGTCCTGGCGTCTGCACCACGTTTACGAGCCCAACAGCAGAATCGTGGAGGATGACTTTGCCCGCAGTAATCCCGATTTCCCCGAACCGTATACCTGCGAATTCAACGCCCAGGGATGGCGGGAAACCAAGGACGTCCCCCTGCGCGCGCCGGAAGGGACGTTTCGGATCTTTTACGTCGGGGATTCATTTACAGAAGGGACATGCCCGCGCGATCAGTCGGTTCCCGGCCTGATTGGAAATCGGATTGCCGATGTCGCGAGGGGCAAGAATGTGCACATCGAAGTAATCAACACTGGCACGCGCGGATACTCTCCCATCCTCTATTACATCCTCATTCGCTACCGGCTTTGCGCGTACCGGCCCGACCTGATTATCGTGTCCGTGGATATGACCGACGACTCGGAAGATCGCAGCTACGGGCGCCGGGCCCTTGTTGACGAGGCAGGGAACCCCTGGGCCGTGCCGACAAACATCGACTTTGGAATACGGCCTGCGCCGGTCGAACGGCGAGGGCCATTTCCTGCGACGCCTCTTGCCAAAGCAGAATGCTTCCTGTACGAGTTTTCGTCGCTGTACAACTTTGCACGGAATTCGGTCCGATTGAGAATAGGGTCGCCGCTGCTTGGTTCGAACGACGATGCTTCCAAGCACGTTGCGCGGGCATCCCAAAACAGTGCGCAGCACCGGCTTTATGGGAGATTTCAATGGTGTCACGAGCCATGGGACAGCGTCACCGCTGCGCAGGTGACTGCCACGATGGACTGTGTCCGGCGCATCTGCGTGTTCTGCCGGTCGAAGCACATTAAGCTCATGCTCACCTCTGTGCCGCATTACGAGCAGTACAACGGCGACGCATCGGGAAAAGGAAAACCGAGTTTTTCCGGCAGGCCGCATGCCGAAATCGCGGCACTCGCACAACGCTTCGGCGTGCCGTATCACAATGCCTTTGAGGACCTCCGGCCGCTTGTAACCGGCACTCCTCAAACACGTTATTACTACGCGGACGACATTCATTTTAATCCCCGTGGTTACCACATCTGGGCGGAGGCGCAGTACAGATTTCTGAGTGACAGCAGCAACCATCTGCTGCCGGAAAGTTTTTACTAAGGGGCGCATCACCTGGAAATGGCCGCCCCCGTGGCAATCCTCCAATACCCTTGTCCGCCGCGCCCGGGAAATAGTATTTTAGTCAATCCGCCATCCGTCATTATCCGGAAAATTCAAGTATTTATCATAAATCAATCTCCTGAAAGGTGGAATCGATGAAGTACCTGTTTACGTCGGAAAGCGTGTCGCAGGGGCATCCGGACAAAGTGGCCGACCAGATCTCCGATGCGGTTCTCGACGCGATGCTTGCACAGGATCCGTATTCACGCGTTGCCTGCGAAACGTTGGTGACCACCGGCCTCGTGGTTGTTGCGGGAGAAATCACCAGTAAAGCCATCGTCGATATTCCCGGCGTGGTGCGAAAGACCATCGGCGAAATCGGCTATAACGACCCGGACCTCGGATTTGAAGCACAGAGCTGCGGTATCATGGTGACGCTCGACAAACAGTCGTCCGATATCTCCCAGGGCGTTACCGCAGGTCAAGGATTGCACAAGGAACAGGGTGCAGGCGACCAGGGAATGATGTTCGGATACGCGTGCGATGAAACCAAAACATACATGCCACTCACGATCCATCTTGCGCACAGGCTCGTGGAATACCTCACCGCCGCCAGGGAAAAGAAGCTTATTCCCTATCTGCGGCCCGACAGCAAATCCCAGGTGACCGTAGAGTACGAAGACGACAAACCCGTCCGCGTTCACACCGTCGTGATTTCAACCCAGCACGCGCCCGACGTATCGTACGGCAAAATCAGGAAAGATATGATCGAGAAGATCATCAAGAAAGTCATTCCGGCGAGATTTCTTGACAAAAATACAGTATATCATATCAATCCCACCGGACGTTTCGTGATCGGCGGACCACACGGCGACAGCGGCGTCACGGGAAGGAAAATCATCGTTGACACGTACGGCGGCCACGGCGGTCACGGCGGCGGCGCATTTTCCGGTAAGGACCCAACCAAGGTGGACCGGAGCGCGGCGTACGCGGCGCGCTGGATCGCCAAGAACCTTGTCGCCGCAGGCCTGGCAAAGAAGTGCCGGATCCAGGTTTCCTACGCCATTGGCATTGCGAGGCCGATTTCCATTTTTGTGGACACCTACGGCACCGGCATCATGGCGGACGACAAGATCAGCCGCATCGTGGAAAAGGTGTTCGATCTTCGCCCCGCGGCGATTATCGAGACCCTCAGGCTCCGCCGTCCCATCTACCGCGAAACCGCGCGCAACGGCCACTTCGGCCGCGAACTCGCGAACTTCACATGGGAGAAGCTTGACATGGTGGACAAGATCAGGAAAGCCGCCAAGATCAAGTAGGGCAGCATTCGACATGGATGATAAGAGGGCATGGAGGCGTCTGTGCCCTTTTTTTGTACCACAGGAAAGAAGACCTCACCACGGAGACACGGAGGACACAGAGAAGAAAACGGTACATTGAAGATTCAAGAGTAAAGATTCAAGATTGGAAATGCGTTCTTGGTATTCTCTGTGCTCTCCGTGTCTCCGTGGTGAATCTTTTTTTACAAGGAGAAAAGTAAAATGGACAACCGCCCCGCAGTGGTGCTCACCGGCAACAACCTGACGGTCGAGGACATCGTCGCCATCGGGATCGGCGACAAACGAGTCGAGATCGATCCCGCCGCCCTCAAGCGGTGCGAAGCGTCCCGGGCATTCCTCACCGAAGAGATCGAGGCCAAACGGATCATCTACGGCGTGAACACGTCGTTCGGCCCCATGTGCAACAAGATTATCAACGACAACGACATCGAAGCGCTGCAGATCAACCTGATCAGGAGCCATGCCGCGGGCCTCGGCGACCCCCTCAAACCGTACATCGCCCTCGCCGCGCTTGCCGTCCGGCTCAACACGCTTGTCAAAGGATACTCCGGCGTCCGCACCCAGCTGGTGGGGTTCATGGCCGCCATGGTGAACGCGGGCATCGCGCCGTATGTGCCGGAATGCGGGAGCGTGGGTGCGTCGGGCGACCTTGTGCACCTTGCGCACGTGGCGCTCGCGATCATAGGCGAGGGCAAGGCGTTTTACAAAAAGGACTTGTGCGATGCCGCGGACGCGCTTGCCCGGGCCGACCTTTCGCCCATGCGTCTCAGCTACAAGGAAGGCATTGCCATCATGAACGGCACGAGCGCCATGACGGCCATTGCCGCGTTCGCGCTGTTCGGCGCGAAGAAGCTCCTGAGAATCGCATGTGTCAATGCGGCGTTCGCCATCGAGATCTTCGGCGGCATCGACGACGCGTTCGACGAGGACCTCCACGAAGTAAAACCGCACCCGGGGCAGAAGAAAATCGCCGGCATCATACGGAACCTGTATGCGGGCTCGAAAAACATAACCCTTCGAAGTGACATGCACGAAAGCATCCGCCGCCAGCGCACCGAGGGCCGGGTTTTTGAGACCAGCATCAATGTACAGGACGTGTATTCCATCCGGTGCACGCCGCAGATTCTTGCGCCGGTTGCCGAGACCGTGGAAGCGGCGGTGAAGACCGTGGAGATCGAGGCGAATTCCTCCAACGACAACCCAATCATAATACCGGAAAAAGAGAAGATTATCCACGGCGGCAATTTTCACGGCCAGAGCATCGGGTTTGCCTCCGACATGCTGTGCATTGCCGTGGCCGAGCTGTGCACGCTTTCGGAACGCCGTCTCAACAAGTTGCTCGACAAAAACCTCAACGAAGGCCTGCCGGAGCACCTTATTTCGGGCACCGTGGGCCTCACCATGGGATTCATGGGAGCGCAATACCTGGCTACTTCGACGACGGCCGAGAACCGGCAACTTGCCAACCCGGTGAGCACGCTGTCGATTTCGTGCAACGCATCGAACCAGGACGTGGTGAGCATGGGAACGGTTGCGGCGCGTAAGGCGCTCAAGTGCGTCAGCAACGCGAAGCACGTTCTCACTCTCGAAATGCTCGCCCAATTGCAGGCTCTTTCGTTTCGCAATGCGTCAACGATGGGCGCGGGGACCACCAGGATTTATGCCGAGCTCAAGAAGGATTTTTTGGTGTACGACAACAGCCGCGTATTTCACGACGACCTGGTGAAGTTCCGGAAGATCCTTTTTTCGAGCCAGTTGTTTGATGACTTGGAAGTTTATTATTGAGAATTAGAAAAAGATTTGAGCGTTTCCCCATGGAGAGCCGCACAACCGTGCGGCTCTCCATGGGGTCGGTCTCCCTGCGGGCTCGGCTATTCGCCTCGTTGCCGGATCGCCCCTAGGCCTTCGGCGAGGCCGACCGGCACTGCTCTCCAGAGCACCTTGCGGTCGTGCCTAACGCAAGAAGCAAAACGCAAAGGTATTTTAGGTTTTTCCCTCAGTGGCGCAGCTGCGGCCGGAAGACCAGAGGCACCGTATTTGGTCTTGGATTTTGTTAACCGGGTGCCGCTACGGTGCGCGCAACAGAAGGTTCGGGCTTGCAGCAGGCACACCTACGCCGCACCGGCTCAGCAAACCAGAATCATATTTAGCGGCGGGGCGCCCAAGTTCTTATTCCCTTTCAACGGAAGAGTTCCTTATAACCAGTGCAAGATTCTCACGAAAACATTTCACTCCAAGGGCAATTCTATCTTATTTTCCATATAGGCGAGGACCGCCATTCCCATAAGGAGGAACTATGACAGGCGCAATCAAAATGATGTTTGCGGGATTCTGTGTCGTGTTGCTGCTCAACCTTCCGCTCAACGCGCAACAGACCTTCGGCAACTGGAAAATCACTCCTGCAACTGACGGGAACTCGTTCGCCATGGTCGTCACGAATCCGACGACTCCGCTCAATATCGAGTCCGAGATGGATTACCAGGTTGACAATGCGGGCGTGCCGTCAAAGGCTATGGTCACTTTCAAGACAGGAGTTCACCGGGGCATGTCTGCCGAAGAGGTCGATTTCTACTGGTCTCTGCTCAAGGGCGCCGAGGCCTATTGGGACTACACTCAGGCCCAGGGGAAAGTCAACAGCTTTACCTCCGAATCGGAACAAATTCCGTTTAGCTTTCTCGGGCGCACGGTTCGGGTTATTTCAAAGGAAGGCAAGTACTTTGTGGGCATTCTGTCGCAAAACACCAACACGCCTGATTGGTTTGCGCTCACTATCAAGGGAAACAGAATTCTATTTTACAGGAAGGCCGTAAAAGAAATCCAGGCAATCAAGTAGCGGTGCTTCCCGGGGCTGCGGCGAAATGCCGAAGGCCCGGGGGAGCGCTACCTGCTGCTGCGTCCTGCTATTTCCAGCCTCATTTCCTCAACGCTGCATGAAGCGGGAAATTCCTCTCCGTAACGATCCACTGTTTGCCGCGCTTCAGCAGAACGATTCTGCGCCATCTGGATGCGCACAAGCATGCCGTATTCTCTCTCCCGCCATGCCCCGAGCGGATACTTTGCCAGATACTCGCGGATCCCCTTTTCGGCTTCGGCGCTCCTGGCCAATTTTGAAAAGAGAATGCTGTTGGTCCTGTGCAGGATAGCCTCGGCGACAAGGCTGTCATTTGTTGAAGCGGCCGCTTTCCCGTACGCTTCCACCGCGCTTTCCCAACGCTCGATCTTGCCGTAACAGAGCGCGAGATCGCAATAGGCAATGTCCCGGTCGGTCGTGTCCCTTGCAAGATAGTTGACTATATCGACAATCGCACTGTCGTACTCGCCGCGGCGAATGTGCGAGCGAACGTGCTGGAAGCCGTAATTCTCCGCGCGGTGCTCCCCCAAGCCGGATTTTCGATGAGAATAGGGATCCCCGGCAGAGGCCAGGCTGGGGGAGAAATCGGCCGGACTCAACGTCTCAAAGTTGGATGCCAGCCGTTTTCGCAGGGACAGAGGCATGGGACCTTTCTCCAACGGGCCAACGGCGTCGTGGACAACGGACAATTCCCCGCACGAGAGTATCATCGGCTCGTTTGTTCGAGCATCGACAAGCCTGACCGTCCCTTCCGCAACGCCCACGCGCACGTCGGCGCCCGCGCGTTCCACGGAAAAATGAGTACCGGTCGCGAAAACGGTAACGGCAGCGCACTGCACGGCGATGGTGTCGTACAGGCCCTTGTGTGCAGCAACGAGGATGCTTCCTTGGCTCAGGCGGAAGTACACCACTCGCGCACTTTGTTGCAAGAGGGAAACCATCGAGTTCTTTTCGGCGCGCAGAGCGCACATTCTGTTGAACCATATGGTGGTGTCGTTTACCGAGGTGGCGATGAGCGCCGCTGACGGGTTTCCGGGACTATGTGCCGCTGCAGGTCCGGCGTTCCCCTTGTTGCGGCTGCTAGTGAACAGAAAAAGGCCAGAAATGAAAAGCAGTACGAATCCGGCGGCCGTTGCCCAACGGGCGTGTGAGGGGAACGTGAACTGCAGGTGACGCGCGGCAGTCGGAACCGCATTCCCGGCTATGGCGCGCGAAACGATGGATTCGACCGTCGTTCTTGGAATCTCAGCTCCTGAGGGAGAAGGCCGTTTGAGCAGGGCAAGAATTCGGGAAGCCTCCGCAAAAACAGCGCCGCACCGGAGGCATGTCTTGAGGTGAGCTTCCGTTTCGGCTTTTTCCTTCCCGTCCAGGAGGCCGTCGCACAGCAGGTAAATGCGCCGTTTGTTTATGGGGCATATCATATGCGCGCCATAAGTCCTTTTTTTCTCATGTCCTTGGCAATTGCCCTGCGGGCCTTGAAAAGAATTGCCTTCACCGCGTTTTTGCTCTTGCCTGTTTGCCCGGCTATCTCGTCCACGCTTGCATCTGCAAAGTAAAACAGCGAAAAAATTTCCCTGTTTTCCATCGACAAGGTTTCTACGACCATCATGGCATGGCCGAGCAGCCTTTTTCTTTCGACGGATTCCTCGGTATGGCAGTTGTCCTGCATGCAGTGCTCCGGGATCTCATCCAGACCCGCCATTTTTTTGTACCACCCTTCCCTTGACAGCAGGGTAAGGGTGACGTTGACGGTTATTCGATAGAGCCACGTGCTGAATTTGCACGCTCCCTTGAAATCTTTTATACTCCGAATGACGCGCAGTACCACTTCCTGAAAGATATCCTCCTGCAGTTGACGGTCCCGGCTCATACGGCCGGACACGGCCTGAATCATTCCTGCAAAGGAAATAATCAGATCGCCAAGGGCTTGCTTGTCTCCCTGCCGGCTGCGAAGGACGAGATCATCAGTGACCGAGCTGTCGACACCCAAAGATAAGACCTTGCCCCGGGAAAAAGGTTTCCGCATCGGCGACGTTAAGCTGGAAGAAATGTTGTGCAACTAGATTCCTTACATAGTCGGGCTGTAAAACGCGCCCTTCTCTCCTGAAGGTTCTTATTGAATGCCTCAGCCCGCGCAATCCCCGCCACTTGGGGCGGGGATTCAATCTGCCGGAGATCACGTCCGCAAGTTGCGGAAGACGCGCTCCGGTACGGTCTTGGGACTTGATCCGTTGAACGTTGTTGTAAAATACATAATCTTCGCATTCGCAAAAGAGGATTGACCGGAAAAGCAGTAACCAGTAACGGCGAATTTCCGTCCAATTGTATATTTGACAAAGACCTGAGATCGAGAGAAAAAGGGCAGACCCGTTTTGTCACTTTCAATTGCGAGGGGGAAATGTATGTCACTTACGATGCGCAGTGCGGCTGTTGCGGTTGCGATGGCGCTTGTCGCCTGCGTCCAACCGGCACTGGCCCAGCGCGATTTTGACAAATGGAAAATATCGCCGAGCGCCGACGGAAAGGCGGCTTCGATGGCCTATGCAAATCCCGCCACCTATCTGAAGATAGAATCGGACCTCCAAATGACCGTTGACGCCGGCGGGACCGCAACAAGCGGCACCATACACTTTACCAATGGTTTCCAGCGTTCAATGACGCCCGGCGAAGTCGCGTTCTACTGGTCTGAATTCAAAGGCGACATCGCCTATTGGGATTTCAGGCAAGCCCAGGGAAGTATTGCAAGTTTTACCTCCGGAACAGACCCGATTCCCCAGAATTTTGTGGGGCAACAGGTACGGGTCATTTCGAATGCAGGGAAGTTTTACATCGGCATTCTCGCCATGGTTCCGGGCTCGCCGGACTGGTTTTCGCTCAATATCAAGAACAGTCTCGTGCTTTTCTACCGAAACGCGGTGAAAGAGATACAGCTGCTCAAATAGGGCATCCAGGGAGGATTCCCGTTGAGCGCGGGTATGCCCGGGCGGGAGCACCCTGACGTTGGAACAAATGAAACGATGTCTCAAGGCACCCACGATGATGAAGAGGAGGAAGAAACCGGGCGGACCCTGAGTGATAGTGAATACGCACGAGCATTAACAAATCGAAACGACGTCTTTCTTGTTGACAAAGAGCAAGGGTTCCGTTCTGTTGAGGCGATTGCCATCGTGATAGGTGTAGTTTTTGGGGCGCACCTGAGCACGATGCATGAAACAAAGGTCGCCTCGGATTTTTTCAGGCATATTCCGGAACTTCGAACGGCAAAGCTCATGCGTGGGCGCGAACCGCCTGCAACGCCCGAAGCAAAAGAAGTAGGAGAGACGGGCGGGGAAAAGCAGAACGAGGTGCGGAGGATCGATTTCAATCGCCTCGCTGCCAACCAGAGCGCAACCCGGTTCAACCCGCCGTCTGGCGTCCGCCTGAATGCTCAGGCCCGAGAACACGAAACCCCACCACGATCTAAAGCTGCCGTCATTCCCAAAACGGCTAGCGGCAACGCAAGCCCCCAACACATTACCCCTTCGTTCGATTCAACGGCGTCCAATCCGCGGACGCAACTTGACGCTCGCGAAGGCCTTGCCGACGAAGAAAGTACGCATGTAATCAGAGGCAGTTCCTTCAAGGTGCAAGACCATGCCAAGGCCATGGCGGAATTCAGACAGGCGCTCAAGATAAATCCCCACAATGCCCGCGCCCTGGCGGGAATCGGCGACATATTCCTATATGTGGGGCTTTTAGACTCCGCCGGCTTAATGTACAGGGCGGCGCTTGCGATAGACCCTCGTAATGCCGGGGTCCACAATTCACTTGGTTCGGTCCACTATTACAGTTCGGACCTCGCCGCCAACCCCCGGTACACGGACTTCATGAAAATCCCCAATCCCGCACACTATATCAAATCGCAGTACGATAGCGCCATGGTCGAGTACACAAATGCGATTTCGCTCGATAGCACGTGCGTGGAAGCGCTGACGAACCGTGCAGTCACGCGCGAACTTCACAAAGACTTCAGGGGCGCAATTGAAGACTACACCCTTGCCATAAGGATCAACCCGTCCTATGCCGACGCTTACAGCAAGAGGGCGGCCACCTACAAATCCCTTGGCAGATTCAATGAAGCCATTGACGATTATACCGCCGCCATCGCACGCGGCACCAGCTCATATCCCTACGACCCGATTCTTCATTTCGCCAATGCATACTTTGGCCGCGGGATCGTACATTACCAAAAGGGGCAACTCGACAAAGCCATTGCAGACTACGACAGCACTCTTGTCTTGTCCCCCAGACACCCTCTTGCCATTATCAATAAGGCGCTCGCCCTTGGTGACTTGATGCAGTACGACAGCGCAATCGTTTGGTACACGCAAGCCATAGCCTTGATATCACCAATGGAATACGGCGGAGCCCAGGAGCACGCCTATTTCGGCAGGGGTCTGATGTATAATCAAACCGGCCGTTTTGAGTTAGCGCTCAAAGATTTCAATGATGCACTAAGGCTGAAACCGGATGACCGGTATGCTCATCTGCATCGGGGAAATGCCTACAAAGCGCTGGGGAAATACGATTCGGCAATTGCCGATTATGAGAACGCAACGGAGTCGCAGCGGCTTGCTGCAAAGTCCTGCTGGCGAATCGCGGAATGTTGCTCGCTCAAACAAGATAGAGTCGGGGCGCTGGCATGGCTCAAGAAAGCAGTGTCCTACGGGTTCAGAGATTTTGCGGTTTGGAAAAAGGACAACGATCTCTCGATTTTGTGGAACAATAGGGAATTCACGGGGCTCACTGGCCAAAAACGCTAGCGCCAAATCCGCACAAAGCCGGGCGAAATTCGGCGCCTAAGAGAAACTTGATTCCAGGACCGAAACTCTCACTTCACTGGCTGATTTCTACGGCCATGCTGTCCCAGAAGTCGTAGAAGTTAAACCACTCATAGGGTTTTTCTTTTACAACCTGCTCGAGTATTCCCACATATCGTTCCATTGCCGTATAAAGGTACTTGTCCCGGTTCTGAGGCGTCACACCGTCGAAAAGGATCGGCGCGTACGCTCTAAAGACATACCTTCTGAGGCCGGTCTTTGTTACCATGATGGGAATTACCGGCGCCCCGGTTGCGGCGCCGATCGCAAACGGACCGACAGGGAACCCCACATCGCGGCCGAGGAAATTGTGGTTCTCCGTTTTGCGGCCGCTCGCCGCGCGGTCGCCGTGCATGCACACAATCCCGTTTTTCCCGAGCGCGTCCCGCAGTGCAAACATCAGGTCGAGTCCGTCCGTGTCCGCGGGAAGTACCACAATCTTTCGCGCGTCGAGCGCCTTCCTGAAAACGTTCCGCATTTCCTGCCGTTCGGCATCCATCATGAGATAGTAAACGGTCGAGTCGAGCCGTTCCGAAAGGAGGTTGCCGGCAATTTCCCAGTTGCCGATGTGCGCGCCTAGAAGGATGACGCCCTTGCCCCGGCCTGCGGCCTGTGAAATGCTATCTTCCCCGTGCGATTCGAACGAGAAAAACGATTGCTTGCCCGTCAGAAATGCGTATCTGTCAATTATGCTCATGCCGAAAGAGAAGAAGTGACGATACGCGTGCCAGGGGAAAGTGGAAAGGCCGAGGCGCGTGCGCAACGATCGAATGGCGCCTGCCGATTTCCTGTCTGCAAGGGTGTAGAAAAGGCTGACAAAAAGGAGAAGAAGATATGCCGGCATCACTCCGCAACGGGAGATAAGCCAGACAAAGACCCTGGTGCCGGCCGTGCTGCCTTTGGACTGCCCGTTCCACGTTGGTTCCGAATTCATGGCGCGGCAGCACCTTTGTTGCTTATGCTCCAGTACTTCTGAATTTGATTGATTGAATTCTGCCTTCGCTGCTGATCGGTTTCCAGTTTGAGGTACAGGTTGAAATAGTTCTGGGCAAGCTGTGCGTTGTGCGCCGAGGTTGAGTAGAGCATGGAAAGCTGCAGGCTCGACAATGTTGCCGCAAGCCTGAGGCTGGCCGGGTCTGCCAGAAAGTAGGCCTTGCCGCTGAGCCCCGAGGTGTACAACGCCACTTCCCGCTGATAGTGCTGCACGGCGGAAAGCGGGTCTCCCTTTCCCATGGCGATTTCCGCGAGCATGTAATTGTCGACGGGCAGCTCGCTGTCTATGGCCAGGGCCCGCTCGAAGCAGGCCTTAGCCTGGTCCGGATTCCTCAGTTCGTAAAAGTAAAGAAGCCCCAGGCTGTGATAGGCCATATAATGCTTCGGATCAAGGGCCACGGTCTTTTCATAATTCGCTTTTGCCGACGGGAAATCCTTCTTTTCTGTTAAGATACGGGCCAGACTGAAGTAGTACGCCGGGACCGTCGCGGAAATCCTGGTCGCCTCCTCAACAAACAATTGCGCCGAATCGAGGCAGCCCAAGGCATGCGTGGCTCTGTACCGGTCGAAATAGCCGATGCCGATGGCTTCAAGGGTGCGGGCACGCTCCTTGGGATTGCGCTCGCCGGCCAGCGATTGCAGGAGTTTTCCGATGTCGGGGGCCGAGGACGTCGGATGGTAATACTCCTGGGTGTCCTGCCGCACGTCAACGCCGGAAAACGGGCTCCCGAAGTAGGAATGGTTGCCGTACAGGGCGATCATCAACAGCGCCCACAGCCCGAACACAAGCGGGTAGAAGACCGTGTCCATGTTAACAAGAGGGAGTTTCATCGTCTCACGACCTCATACACGACGGTAGGCGGGTTGTTGAGCGCGTAGGCGATTCTAAAACGGTCCGCAAAACCCTGGATCGCCGGATACAGGTATTCTCCCGAGGTGGCGGTCCAGGCGAAATTGTCGAGCACAACGTACGAAACATGCATGGAATCGATGGCGTTGATGATTCTTTGTGCGTTTCGCGTGAAGGGATACACCAGACCGGTTCGCTTCGCGCGTACGTAGAACAGCTCGGGTTTGCGGCTCATCACCACGGCGTCCGGAGGCGTGTTGATCCGCACCCAATCCGCACAACTGTAGAAATTCCGCCAATCCGGGCCCAGGTATCTCTTCAGGTGCAGCTCGGCCGGCTGGTTGAAAATGTTCGCAAAAGCAATAAGGGCGACGCACGCCCACGCAACAATGACGCCGCTGTGCGAAGGTGTCTCCGAACCGGCGGTGAACATGCGGAGCGGCGATTGGCCCTTCTGGGGTGAAACAAGGCCCATGATGCCGTCGAGTCCATTGAGCAGCAGGAAGTACAAAAACGGGAGCACGCCTACCACAAAACGTTCGCTTGACCATTGAAATTGCCACATGACAAGAATGCCGAAATACAGAAACACGTACAATGAGACAAAGCGCAGGTTGCCGAAGAACCCGCGCAGCCAGCCCACAAAAACCAGGGCAACGCACACGAGTGAGACGGCGGTCTTTGCAAGGGGCGGAAACCGGTAGGGAAGCGGGACAAGCGACTGGGACACTATGGACAACCCGTACGCCTTGATGTTTTGACCGATCCGCGCGATCATGTCGGCCGGCGTTACGTAGCCGAGGTCCGGCGCGTAGCTGTTCTTCTGCACAAGCTGCAGCAAATACGAATTTTGCCATGTTGTGAAGATATGAAATACGATAACGGTTGCCAACAGCATGCCAATGTGGGCGAATGTGAACCGGTAGCGCCTGCTCAGAAGGGTGTTGAGTATCCATGCGGCGGAAAACGCAAGGCCCACGCTCCGGCAGTGCATGGGAACCACCGAAACCGCAATTGTCAACCAAAAGAGCCAGGCGTTCTTCTGATTGGCAACGCTCCTCTCGTACAAGATGAGCGCCGCAAGCGAAAAAAGGAGAAAGGGCACTTCGCTCATGAGACTCGAGCTGAATTCAACGATGAGCGACGAAACGGCGCACAGGCCAAGCATGGGCAGCAGGTGCCGGCGCAGGTGACCCTTAAAGAGGTAATAACACAGAAGAGTGGTGAGCGCGCCGCACAGCGCGAGAAAGATCTTTGCGAGCATGATATTACTTGATATAAGCGACACCGTTGCCAGCATCAGGGGAAACGCAATGGGGTAGCCGGTTTCCACCGGCCGGTCGGGGAGCTGAATCTGCCGGTATCCCTTTCCCTCGCGCATGGCCTGCCCAAGGAGGTAATACCTCGCATCATCGCCGTTTGTCGAGAGATCGGGGTAGAATTCCCAAGCAAGCAGCAGGAGCTGCAGCACAATAAGCAGCCGCACCCACGTTGATTGAGACACGGAGGAAAAAGCTCCGAGCGGGTTTGCGCGATGCTGGCTGTGCGTGGTCATTAGAATGGACCTTTGGTTCCGCGGGTCGATTGCCGGCCCTCGGTGCCTGTGATGCCGGGAAATTGGATAAAAGAAAAAATAATTGAACGGAGAGGAGCATCAAAGCCTGGGGTGGCCCGGGAAGAAAGAATGGCTCCCGGCACGCAGGTGAAAGATTCTTTCAAGGGGTTTCCGGCAACGATTTCAGATACGCGGCCAGTATTGCCTGGTCGGGCGGCAGCCAGGCAAGCGACTCAGATTCCCTTCCGTTGACCCAGCGGACTTCCTCGTGCTCGAGCGGGACAAACAAAGCTCGCGAGCCGTCGCACACAAAAGGGATCAGCGTCACCCGCTTGCCGGGATACTCAAACGTGGCCGGATCGAGCCGCCGTTTCACCCGGATGGCCGCGCACAGTTCTTCCTTGATTTCTCGGACAACCGCGGTTTCGGGCGATTCGCTGGCGGCGATTTTGCCGCCCGGGAACTCCCAGAATCCGGAGTGCGACTGGACGCGGCTCCGCTTTGCCGCCAGGATACGCTTGTCTTTTTCGATGATGGCGCAGGCAACGAGAATTGGTTCTTGATGTGACATGGATAGTGGTTGGGAAAATAGGTCTGGGAGATATTTTGGGCAAACATTTGACTGAATCCCAAAGTTTGCGCATTCCCCGAAGCTTGCTTCGGGATTAGCAAACGACTACAGGATTCTTCTTCCTTAGGGATGGAAGATGCCTCGCAGCTTGCTGCGAGGATCTTCACTGCAGGGTTTGCATTACCCCGAACAAAAATCAAATCCGGCGGCAAAACTCTTAACGTATATTCTACACAATGGTAATTGATTTACAACCAATGTCCCGGCGAGGTTTATGAACACCACAGTGCCCCGGTATCCGGCCAAAATGAAGAAGGAGGAATTTCTTCCTCTTGCATATTCCTGGATGTATTTGTCAAGAAAGATGGAAGAAAGAATAATCGAGCTGTATAAAAAACGGTATGTGAAGGGTACCGTGACGCTCGGCATCGGCAATGAGGCCACGGCTGTCGGGATGAGCATCCCGTTTCGCCCGAAGAAAGATGTGATGTCGCTCATGCAGCGGGATTTCGTCGCACACATGATAATGGGCGAAACACCCTACGACATGCTGTGCCAGTACATTGCGAATGCCGACAGTCCCACGCACGGCCGAGAAGGAAACGTGCACCACGGCAATGCGCAGGCACGCCGCTTTCCCATGATAAGCCATCTGTCCAACATGCTCTCGCTTGTCGTAGGCGGGACCTGGGGCGCCCGCAGGAACGGCGAGGACGCGTTCGGTCTTGCCGTTATCGGCGACGGCGGCAGCAGCAAGGGCGAGTTTCACGAGTCAATCAACATCGCATCGGTGCGGAAGTCGCCGGTGCTGTTTCTTGTCCAGAACAACCATTATTCCTATTCCACGCCTACGCGGCTGCAGTACGCGTGTCAAAGGCTGTCGGACCGAGCGGCCGGTTACGGCATTTCGGGCGCCACCATAGACGGCACCGACGTGTGGGAAGTCTACTCGGCGGTGTGCACGGCTCTTGACGAAATGAGCAAAACGTCTATGCCGTACCTCCTCGAGTGCATGACGCTGAGGCTCGAAGGCCATGCCGTCTACGACAAAGCGGAATATGTGACAAAACAGGAACGGGATGAATGGCTCACCCGCGAACCCCTGATGCGCGCGCGCAGGGCGCTTTCCGACGCCGGAGTACCGGACAACGCGGTGGCGGATATCGAACGGCAGATTGCGGCCGAAGTTGAGGAGACGGTCCGGTTGTCACTTGTCCCGCCCAGGCCCGATCCCGCCGTTGCCATGGGCGCCGTGTTTGCAAAGCACTTACGTCCCTCCTGCAAACCATTTTCCGCGGAGAAAGTGAAATTCATCAACGCGGTAACGCTTGCGCAGGACTATCTTCTCGATAACGATCCGGCCGCCGTGGTCATGGGCCTCGATGTGGGACCCTACGGATCTGCGTTCAAGACATGCAAGGGGCTGTTTGACAAATACGGCAGCGACCGCGTGCTGGACATGCCGCTCGCCGAATCCGCCATCACCGGCTTTGCCCTTGGTGCGTCGCAGACGGGATGGCGTCCCATCGTTGAGTTCCAGTTTGCCGATTTTTCCACCGAGAGCGTAACGCAACTGGGATTGAACAGCGGCACATGGTATTTTCGCAGTGGGAAAGAGGCACCCTTGCTTTTCAGGCTTCCCTGCGGCGGCGGCATTACCTTGGGGGCGTTTCATTCGGGCGAATTTGAAGGATTGTGGTCGAGGTTCTGCGGCGTAAAGCTGTTGTATCCGTTTACGCCGCAGGAAATGTTCGAGGCGCTTGTCGCAGGATTCTACGACCCGAATCCGTGTGTGGTGTTCGAACACAAACTGCTGTACGGCAGCGCAAAGGGCTCCGACATAACGTTCGACGGCGATCTCGACAAAATCTGGAAAGAGCGGAAATACTCGGACGGAACCGACTGCACCGTCGTGGGGACCGGCGCCATGCTCGATATCGTACTGGCCGCATGCAGGGAACTGGGCCGCAGTTTCGACGTGTTTAATCCGTTCGTTCTGAGCCCGCTTAAGCCTTTACAGATAATAGAATCGGTAAAGAAGACAGGCCGGTTGTGTGTGGTGCAGGAAAGCACGGCAAGCGCCGGGCTCGGCGACCGGATTGTTTCCATGGTGTGCCGGGAGTGCTTTTCCTCTTTGAAACGGGCGCCCGTTCTCGTGAGTGCGCCGGACATGCCGGTACCGTTCGCGCCCGAACTGGAAACGCTTTACAGACCCGACAAAGAACGGGTGAAAGAATCCATACTGCAATTGATTGGAGATCAACGGTGAGCAACGACATTTTCAGGATTCCGCTGTACCTCCCGTCGCAAGCAGCGGCGGAAACCGAGGCGACCATCACAAAATGGAATGTTTCCGGCGGAGACACATTCACCAAAGGGCAGATCCTCGGGGAAATAGAAAGCGCAAAGGCGGCGTTCGATTTCGAGGCGCCCTGCGACGGGACCGTGGTAAAGCTCCTGTCCGTTGAGGGCGACACGGTTTCGTTTGAAGAACCGGTGATGGAGATCGAGACGAGCGACGTGTCGATGAAGAACGCCATCCCTGCTGCGCAGGCGGCCAAGACAGAGCCCCCCGCAGCAGCGGCGCGTCCCGGCGTTTCCCCGGTTACGGCCGCAGGCAATGGACACGAGGTACACCTACTCGGCATCGGCGGCTACCTGCCCGACCGGGTGGTGACCAATAAGGAACTGCTGCGCGAGTTCCCGGCAGTCACCGAAGAATACATCTTCGGCGTGACGGGCATCCGCGAGCGCCGCTGGGCGAAGGACGGGGAGAAGCCATCGGACATGGCCTATCATGCGTCAATTGAGGCGATCCGCCGCTCCGGCCTCGAAACAAGAGACATCGGCGGCATCATCGTCTCCACCGAGACGCCGGACTTTTCCATGCCTTCCACCGCCTGCATTCTGCAGGACATGCTCGGCGTGCGCGGGATCCCCTCGTTCGACTTGAAGGCCGCCTGCTCGGGCTGGCTCTACGCGCTAACCGTGGCAAAGGGACTCATCCTGTCGGGTGTTGCCGACGATATCCTGGTGACGGGCGTGGAGATGCAATCGCAGCTCCTTGATAAAACAGATATGGGCACCTACTTTCTCTTCGGCGACGGCGCAGGCGCCGCCGTGGTGTCGGGAAAGAGGCCCGGCCATGCCATGAAGCAGGCGATCCTCAAGGCCGATTCCAAGGGCTTGCCGCTTGCCAAGCGCTCGGTACCGGGGTTCAAGATTCCCCTTGGTCTTGAAAACCTCAACCCGTGGATCAGGCTTGACGGCCACGCCTTGTTCCGCTTTGCAACCGGCGGGTTCGCCACTATTATCCAGGATGTTATTGCAAAGAGCGGATGGAACCCGCAGGAAGTGGGCTGGGTAGTGCCCCACCAGGCCAATGCAAGAATCCTCAAGGCCGCGGCCCAGAAATGCGGCGTTCCGTTCGAACGGTTCTACATAAATATAGACCGCCTGGGCAACACGTCGAGCGCAAGCATCCCGCTCGCATTGCTCGATATGCAAAAAGACCTCCGGCCCGGGGACCGGCTCGTTCTCTGTTCCGTTGGCGCAGGGGTGACCATTGCGGCGCTCACCATCGAGTGGTAGCGCGGGGCCCGCTGCCATGACCGGTGCGGGACACGAGGGACACCGCGCACGGCTTCTTGCGCGGTACGGGCTCTCCGGTATTTCTTCCCTTGCCGACTACGAAATCATCGAACTCATCCTCACCTTTGTCATTCCCAGGCGGGATACCAAACCCGTTGCAAAGGAACTTGTAAGAAAGTACAAGACCCTCAGCGGCCTGTTTCACGCAGACACATCGGACCTTGCCGAGGTGAAGGGCATCGGCACACGCGCTGCGACGTTGCTCTCTTTTATGCGCGACATGCCGCGGTGGCCCGCGGGCAGAATGTCGCACCTCACCGCATCGTCCTCCTCATGAACCGGCGCCCGGCCTTCTTCCTCCTCCTCACTGCGGCCCTGTTCGTTGCGCACGCAGGGTCCATCCGCGGCGTGGTGACAAATGCGCAGACCGGCAAGAAAATCGCGGATGTCCGGGTCGGGCTGGCGGGTCTCGGACGCGCAGTCGTATCAGACACTGCAGGCCTGTACCGGTTCGATTCGGTGCCGCCCGGAAGCTACAACCTCTGCCTTTCACACCCGCTCTACGATTCGCTGACCGTCAACGACGTGTATGTTTCGGGCGAGGCGGGAAAACGCTGCGACGCTGAGCTCTCACCGAGGGCTGTGCACGCCGACCGCATGGTGGTGCGCGGCACGTCGTTTCGGCGGCCGCCCGACATGACCTCATCGACCAAGGTGATCAGCGCCGACGAGCTCCTGCGCGCGCCGGGCGCGCTTGACGATGTCCAGCGGGTGGTTACCACGCTGCCGAGCGTCACCTCGGGCGGGGACAACACCAATGAGATCATCGTGCGGGGCGGCGTACCGGGTGAGAACCTGTTTCTGCTTGACAATATAGAAATTCCGAACCCCAACCATTTCGCCGAACAGGGCACGGGCGGCGGAGTCATCTCCCTGGTGAATCCCTTGCTTGTCAAAGGACTCACGTTCAACGCGGGCGCGCCGCCCGCCCAATACGGCGACAAAGCGTCCAGCGTGCTGGACGTTAAGCTTCGAGACGGCAACAGCGACATGGTGCTGGGCGGCGTTGATGTCGGCGTTGCGGGCGCAGGCGTTCACGTGGAAGGCCCGCTCTTTTCCAGGCAGGCAAACTTCATGTTTTCGGCTACCAGGAGCTATCTCGATTTCATCGCGCATACCACGTTCAACAACCAGGCTGCCGCAATTCCAGAATACTGGGGCATGGAAACGAGAGTCGCGCAGACCACCGCAGACCACAGGATTTACGCCGACGCCCTCTACGGCAACAGCGGCATAATCATCGATTCCGCCGATGTGCTCTTCGGCACTCAAGGCTCCACGCTTATTTCGGGCGGATATGTGTACGCGGGAGGAATAACCTGGGAGCAGTTCTTTACAAACCGGTTTTCCACGAGCGTGACCGTTTCGGGCGTGGGCAACACCTTCGACCGGCTCGAATTTACCGGCGCAGACACATTTTTCAAAAACACGTCTCTCGAACAGGAACAGGAATGCAAGGCCCTGGCCTCACTTGATGCGGACGACAACACCAGGATCACGGTTGGAGCATTTGTCAAACGGGCCGATTTCAGCATCGACATTTGGAACAAGCCCGATACTCTCAAGCACTATGCCGGCCCGTCCGATACCGTGGGTACCCCCACGGCCGTCACGTGGCAGGAGCAGGCGGACAGCCGCCACGTTGCGTACAAGTATGGAGGTTTTGCCTCGGGTATCGTGAGACCCTTCGAGCGTCTGCGCATTGTGCCGGGAATACGGATCGACGGGTTTACTTATAACAAGAGCCTCATGGTTTCGCCCCGGCTCAGTGCCGCGTGGTCGCTGCTGCCCGAGCTCGAGGCGACCGGAGCATTCGGTGTGCAATATCAGGACCCGGACTATGCGGATCTTGCCGCGTCTTCCCTTAATGCGAGCCTCAAACCTAAACGTGCGACAACGGGCATCGGCGGGCTCGAATACCAGTTTGGTTCGTCGGGAATCAAGGCCGTAGCGGAAGGATATTACAAGCAGTACGACAATATGCCCGTGGACTCTTCGCTTCTGCGGCCGTACCATTCTGCGGCCGACACGTTCGTCACATCGAACGACCGGCTTTCCATCGGAACAGGCAGAAGCTACGGCGTGGAGCTGTTTGCCCAGAAGAAATTGACAAAAGATATATCGTGGAGCGCTGCGTATTCGTTGTCGAAATCCGAAGACCGTGACCCGCGGCCGGGCCACTTGGGCCAATGGTACCGGGCGGATTTCGATTTCACGAATTCGTTCACGCTCACGGGCGGCTGGAAAAAGGAGCTGCTGTCGTACCCCTGGTATGCTTCCCTGCGAGACCGGCTGTGGTTTAAGATCCTGTCGCCCATCATGCCCGTTGCAGACCGCAATGAGATTTCCGCAAAGTGGCGGTATCTCGGTCCGCGGCCCCACACTTCTCCGGTGTACGATTCAATCACCTATCACCGCTGGTACACCGACAACCGCGCCCCGCTCAATGCCGACGTCTACGGCGCCTACCACACGCTCGACATCCGGTGGGAAAGGCGGTTTGGCTTTGGTTTCCTGCAGATGATTTACTATTTTGATTTACAAAATGTGTACGACCGGAAGAATATCTGGACCTATCTATATACCGACGGCCGCAGCCGGCCCGCGCCCGTATACCAGTTGTCGTTTTTTCCAGCAGGAGGGATCATAATTGGTTTTTAGACCCGAACTTTCGTGGGAATTCCTGTCGGCCGACGAAATCGAAGCGCGCTCGGTGCGCGGGGTGCGCAATCATGTGCGACACGTCAAGGAAGTCTCGCCGCATTACCAGAACGAACTGTTCGACGTGTTCCCCGAAGATATCAAGACGCCCGACGATATCCGGAAGCTTCCCTTCACCGACAAGTCCCGGCTCGTCGAGGATACCGACATGTTCCTCGGCGTCGTGCCCGAGCAGATCGTTGAGACGGTCATCACCAGCGGCTCCACGGGAAAGCCGCTCGTGTTTTCCCTTACCGCAAACGACGTCGAGCGGCTCGCGTTCAACGAGGCCCTGTCGTTCCATGCCGCGGGCGTGACGCCCAAAGATAGGGCCCAGGTGCTGGTGTCGCTCGACAGGCTCTTTATTGCCGGCATGGCCTACTACCGCGGGCTGTCGCTCCTTGGAGTAAACACCGCCCGCATCGGAGTACTCCCGTACGAGATGCAGAAGCATTACATTGAATTGCTCGCGCCCAGTGTGGTCGTTGGCGTTCCGTCGTTTCTGCTGAAACTTGCCAAGGAGCTCGCGAAACAGTCGTACGACCCGAAGGCGGCGTCCATCAGAAAGATATTCTGCATCGGCGAGAGCATACGCGGTCAGGACATGGAACTCAACTCCGTGGGCAAGGCGCTCGAGGAACTCTACCACGCAAAAGTGTACTCCACCTATGCGTCAACCGAGCTTTCCTGCGCGTATTGCGAGTGCACGTCGCAGTACGGCGGGCACGGCCACCCTGAACTCGTCTATACCGAAATCGTTGACGAGAGCGGAAACCAAGTCCAGGACGGCGAGGTCGGCGAGCTCGTGGCCACCCCGCTCGGCGTCGAAGGCGTGCCGTTGGTGCGCTACAGAACCGGCGACATCACGTTCAAGCTGCCGGGCTCGTGCGCGTGCGGCCGCAATTCGCTGCGCGTGGGCCCCATTCTTGCCCGCAAAGGACACATGATCAAGCTGAAGGGCACCACGGTGTACCCGCTTGCCATCACCAACGTGCTCGATTCACTTGACGGCATAGACGATTATATCATCATCATCGAGGACGACGAGTCGCTGTCGGACCACGTGACGATCCACGTGGCAACCGCGCCCTCGAACCTGGAAAAGATCGGGAGCCAGCTTCGCGCCCAAGCGCGCGTGCAGTTGCCGGTGCTCGTGTCGAATGTCGCGACCATCAGGCATCACCGGGGAGAAAGCGCGAAGAAGGTGAGGGTGGTGGATAAGAGGAAGAAGAGATCGAGATAATGAATTTCTTGAGGGGAGAAGGTTCTCCCCTGGGGAGCAGCTTCCGCCTGCCGGGTTTGCGGCAGGCGGTGATCTGCACCCACACCCCGCTCCAAGGTAGCCCCCTAGAGAGTGGGGTTGCTAATAGCGAATCATCGTGCGGGGGGCACCTAGAAACGATCGTTGTAAGAGAAAGACAATAGGGTGACAAGGTCTTGCTTTCGTTTGTTCATGTGCTTAAGTGGGATTTGTCATTGCGAGTGAAACGAAGCAATCTTCTGTAAAGTCGTGAAACCACGGCCATAACCCTTCAACCGAATTCCCGATTTCCCTCATGCCGGAACCAACAGAATCCACAGATAAAGCTGCACTCCGCGTCGTCGCCGTCATGCCCGCGTACAACAACGCCGGGACGGTTGCGTCGGTCATTGCCGAGACGCTTGCCTATGTCAATGAAGTGATTGTTGTCAACGATGGTTCAACGGACAACACAAAAAGCCTGCTCGTTTCCATCGCATCGGGAAACACCGCGATTTGCATAATTGACTTTGACGAGAACAAGGGCAAAGGCTGCGCGTTGCGCGCGGGATTCCAAAAAGCCGCCTCTCTCGGGTTCACCCATGCGGTTACCATCGACGCTGACGGCCAGCATTATCCGAGCGACATTCCCGTGATTCTGGAAAAGATTGCGTCGGAACCGGCCACGCTGTGGATCGGGAACAGGGTGCTTCGAAAAGAGGAAACGGGCGAACCGGCGCGGTCTGCCGCCGGACGTAAATTCGGATCGTTCTGGTATAGATTCATCACTGGACTTGATATAAGAGACACGCAGTGCGGGTTCCGCGCCTATCCGCTGGCTGGCGTGACCGGCCTCGGCTGCACGGGCAGCCGGTATGAATTCGAGCAGGAGGTGCTTGTCAAGGCCGCGTGGAATGGCCTTCGCGTTGCCTCAGTTGACGTGCACCTCTACTACGCGCCCAAAGGTCGCGTTGTGTCGCACTTCCGGCCCGTGCGCGATTTCCTGCGGATATTCGCGGTAAACTCCAAAGCCGTGATGATAAAGCTGTTCCTGCCGTTCCTCATCGTGGACATGCCCGGCGCGACATGGCGGCAGAAGATCGCGGCGCTTTTCAAATACGAGTTGTGCGCGCATTCCACGCCACAACAGGCGGCGTTTTCCCTCACGCTGGGGGTGTTTATAGGGCTTCTGCCCATTCCGTTTTTTCAGGTGCTCACCTTGTTGGTTCTGAGTTTTGTCATGCGGATCAACCGGCCGCTTGCTTTTCTTGGGGTGAGCATTTCGTCTGCGCCGATGTTGCCGTTCATTTACGCTGCTGCAATTGCAATCGGGAAGCTGGTGGTCCCGGCTTCGTGGACTGAAGCGGTTGCACGTTTGAATTGGGGTGGATTCTTTACTTGGGGAATCGAATGGTTTTTCGGCAGCATCATACTGGCGGTTGCGGCGGCAGGGCTGTGCTGGGCGGTGAGCTATCCTCTGTTCAAGGGGCTGAGGAGGGGAAGAAAGGAGTGACTAGCTACGAAAGAGAAAATTGGTTAAATTGTGAAAAGTAGCGAAGGCTTCTATCCCGTTGACCATGCGTGAGTGGGAATACCCATCACCTGTCAATTGTCAGCCTTGAACCCTCACCCTTCAATTCTTAACACATGCGCCGGTTTCGACTGCGGGTCGAGCCTCACGTAATTCCAGTACCCGTGCCACAAATACTGTTCGTCGCTCAAAAGGTCCTTTACCGTATAGGCCGAATAGTTGACGTTGCCTGCAAGTGACTCGGGAACGCCCACGGTTCCTTCGTGGGTGTTATGCGGGTCAAGGTTGACAATCACAAGAATGTGGTTGTTCTTTTCCGGGTGAATCTTTGCGAAGGCGACGATATGCGGGCACGTTGATTCCAGTATCGTGAGGTTGTCAGGAAACTGCAAGGCAGGGTTCTCTTTTCTTACTGCGTTGATGCGTGCGACCGCATCCCTGATATTTCCCGGTCGGTCCCAATCCCAGACTTTTATCTGGTATTTCTCGGAATCGAGGTATTCCTCGGAGCCGGAGTTGAGGGGACGGTTTTCGCACAGTTCGAAGCCGTTGTAGATCCCGAAGGTCGGCGACATGGTTGCGGCAAGGACCAGGCGGGTGATAAACGCGGGCCGGCCACCTTCCTGCAGAAAAGCGTGCAGGATGTCCGGCGTGTTTGCAAAAAAGTTCGGCCTGAGATAATAGTGGACGTCGGTGCAGAACAGCTCGCGTGCATACGATTCCAGCTCGCTTCGCGAGTTACGCCATGTAAAGTAGGTGTACGATTGGGTAAAACCGATTTTTGCGAGCCTTGCCATGCGTTTGGGGCGCGTGAACGCCTCTGCGAGAAACAGGACATCGGGATGTTCCTCGTGGATGGTGAAAATAAACCATTCCCAGAAACCGCACGGCTTTGTGTGGGGATTGTCAACCCGAAAGATTTTCACGCCGCGCAGAATCCAGAACAGCGCGACGTTGAGCAGCTCTTTGTAAAGGCCGTCGCGGTCTTTGGTGTCGAAATCTATCGGGTAGATATCCTTGTATTTTTTCGGCGGGTTTTCTGCGTATTTGATGCTCCCGTCGGGCCGGTGTTTAAACCAGTCCGGATGTTCCTTGACCCATGGGTGGTCGGGCGAACATTGAACGGCGAAATCGAGCGCCAGTTCGATTCCGAGACGTTTTGCCGCGATCAGGTAATGGTCGAAATCGGCAAGCGTCCCCAATTCCGGATGGATCGCCGTGTGGCCGCCTGCGCTGCCGCCGATGGCCCAGCAACTGCCGGGATCGTTCGGCCCTGCCATGTCGGTGTTGTTGGGTCCTCTGCGAAAAGCAAGCCCGATAGGATGGATCGGCGTAAGGTAGAGGACGTCAAACCCAAGGGATGAAATGTAGGGAAGACGTTTTTCCGCTTCCCGGAACGTGGTGATGGCCTTCGGGTCTGTTCCCTGCGAGCGCACGAAGATTTCGTACCAGGAACCGAACCTCGCCGCGGCTCGGTCTGCCCAGAGCGGCAACTCGAGGGGGAACAGGGTGGCGTCGGCTCGCGGATCATGACGGGCCATGAGAACGGCAAGGCGCTCGTCCAGCGCGGCGGCAATTCTTTCGGCGCGGTCTCCGTTTCCGCCGATTTTTTCCGCATATGCTGCGATCCCGCTCGCATCCGCCGAGGGCGTGCGTATTCCCCGAAGCGTTTGTTCTATGATGTTCGCGCCTTCCAGGAGCTCGCTTGAGACGTCGGCATTGGCTTCCGCTTTTTTCCGGAGTTCGTCGCGCCAGGATGCAAACACGTCGGTCCAGGCGCATATTGTAAAGACCCAATCGCCACATACACCGCAGGTGATCGACCCGAGCCAACGGTCGTTGACGTCTTCCGTAAGGGGAGATTCGCGCCAGACACTGCCGGACAACGAGGGCGTTTCCCGGCAGTAGGTTGTGGAAACTGGCAGCGTCCTCTTGACGGGCCGGAACAGCACGGCCGCGCGCAGCTTTTCGTGCCCGTCTTTAAAGATGTCCGCGCCTATTTGGATTTCGTCGCCGGCAACCGTTTTTGCGGCATATCGACCGTTGTCGACGCTCGGGGAGACTCCTTCGATGACGATACGGCATTGTTCTGTCGGCATGGCAATTTTCGGTTCTCCTTCATAATCGTTCTTTGATGACCTTTGCATACATGTCCTTGGTTTCTTTCGCAATGGAAGACCACGAGAAATATTTCTCAACACGCAGCCTGCCGGCCTTGCCCATTTTTCTTGCAAGACTCTTGTCCCTCAGGAGCTTATTTATCGCCTCCGCGAGGGCGTGCGGGTCCGCAGGCGGCACGAGCAGACCGGTTTCACCCGGCGCCACAACTTCCTGAATGCCGCCCACCGCGCTGGCTACCACGGGCGTTTCGCACGCCATTGCTTCGAGGTTGATGATGCCGAACGGCTCGTAAACCGACGGGCACACGAACACGCGGGCGTTTGTGTAAAGCTCCATTGCTTGGTCTTCACGGAGCATCGTGTTTATCCAGATCACCCGCTTCTGTTTGGCGACCTTGTCGGCGATTTCCTTTTCCACTTCCGGCGTATCGGGTGCGGAGGTGCAGCACACCAGGCGCACGCCGGGATCTACGTATTCCATTGCGTCAAGGAGGTGGACCATTCCTTTCTGGCGGCTCGTGCGGCCCAGGAACAACAGGTAGTCGCCGGAAATCTCAAAGGCGCGAAGCGTGTCTTTTGCCGGCGCGGGGCGCCAGCTATCCAGGTCGATTCCGTTATGGATTACCGCGATGTTCTTCGGGTCTACCGAAAAGTGTTCGAGGATCTCGCTGCGAGCGTGGTTCGACACGGCCACGATGCGGTCCGCACTTTCGAGGGCGGTCTTTTCGACCCAGGTCGTGAGATGATAGGAACGGCCGAGTTGTTCCTCTTTCCAGGGCCTCAGCGGTTCGAGACTGTGGACGGTGACCACATAGGGAATGTCGTACAGCACTTTTGCCATGTATCCGGCCAGCGAGCCGTACCAGGTGTGCGAATGGACGATATCGGCATCGATGGGGTCGCGTATCATGGAAAGGTTGGTGGAAAACGTGCCGAGTGCGCTGTTGAACAGCGGATTATTTCCCTCCCACATGCGGTTCCAGGCCTGATAGCCTTTTACCTTCAACCGGCCGTCTTCGGCCGTCTGGTCGCCCACGCAGCGGACCTCCACGTCCAGGTAGCGCGAGATGGACGACGCCAAGTTCTTTATATGCACCCCGGCGCCGCCGTAGACATACGGGGGATATTCTCTTGTGAAGTAGGTGACCTTCACGATGGGACCTTACTTTCCCGATGCGCGTTGATAAATGCTCTCTCCCGACGCCACGGGTTTTTTAAAGCATTCCTCACCGGCGTCCGGATGGACGATGCAGTTCCTTCCGATGCGCGCCCCGGCCGGGATGCGCACGTCCATGCCGATGAGCGTGGCGCCGCAGGTCAGGGACGCGGCCATCTCCCTGGACGGCTGCGTTTTACCGGACCCCACAATCGACTGCGGCCCGAACACGGACCGCTTGTCCGAGATCACCTTGTCGAGAACGGCGCCTTCCTTCACGGTCACGTTGTCCCAAAGGACCGAATTGGTGACAACTGCGCCTTTTTCAACCGTAACGCCGGGCGACAGCACGCTGTTTCGCACCGTACCCGCTATTTCACATCCCTCGGACACCATCGAATTCTCCACGATCGCGTCGGGAAGGCACCGGGCTGGAGCGGGAAGCCGGTACAGGGTGTTCGACCTGATTTTCCATTCCGTCAAATTGATTTTTGGTGAAGGCCCGAGCAGGCGCTGATGAAACTCGTAATATTCGTCGAGGGTGCGGGTGTAATGCCATTCCCCGGTAAACGTCCATCCGTATGCGGAGCGTCTCGTGATGAGGCGCCGGACTATTTCGTGAATGTGAAAGGTGGTCACTTCCTCCTTTCCCGACACTGCGCGGAACAGTTCGTCCACCAGCACCTGGCGCTTGAACAGATACACGCCGATGGAGGCAAGGTTTGTCCGGGGAAATTCCGGTTTTTCAACAAAGTTTACGATCTGTCCCGTCGAAGCGAGCTCGCCGATGCCGAACCGGGAAGGCCTGTCGGCAATGGGCTTGAAGGCCATGGAAAAATCCGCCGCGCGTTCCTTGTGGAAACTCAAGAACGAGGTGTAATCCATGTTTGAGACATGGTCTCCGGACACGATGAGCACGTCTTCGGGCTGGTCCTTCTGGATAAAATCGATGTTCTGGTACAGGGCGTCGGCGGGCCCGCGGTACCATTCGCCTCGGTCAAGACCAATATAGGGCGAGAGGAACCGCACCGCCCTGTCGGTGCCCACCAGGTCCCAGGCCATGCCGATTCCCACGTGATTGACAAGCGATGACGGCCGGTACTGTGCAAGGATGCCGACGCGGCCGATCCCGGCGCGCGCCAGGTTGGTAAGGGCGAAATCGATGGCCCGATATACCCCGGCAAAGATGACGGCGGCCTTGGCGCGCCGTTCGGTGAGGGCGGCCAATTCTTCCACCCGTCCGCCCGCGAATATCATCGCAATTGTTTTTTGCATGGCGAGGTTCCTGGGTTTAAGAAGGAAAAGTACGGGCCGGATTTTGTGCGTTCCAATTTTACGTTACTAATAATACAATGTGCTTCGGTAATTGACAAGCATGTGAGCGAATGCGGGGAAATCAGCCTAAGTGCGAAAACGAAGAAGTTGCAATGCCATTGGCGCTCAGTTGCCTTCAAAGTGTCAGATGGCACGGATATTGCGTTTTTTTGACTGGAACCACGGCGGGCCGCGGGCGGACCGCGCCCCAAGACTCCCGCGACAACAAAAGAAAGACGTTAAGGAGGACAAAGATGAAGCCATGGGGAACCAAGCTGCTTTTTGCGGCGTTCATGTGCGGCATGCAGGTTGCGCAAAGCGCGGGGCAGGACACTCTGCTGGACACGGCAAAGATCCACGCCATTCTCGCACTAAACGGCACATGGAACGCAGAGGAACGCGTGTACAGGGTTTCGAGCCCGAAAACGGATATCAAGGTTACGGTGGACGGGTTTACACTGCCGTCCTTTCTTGGAATGTCAAGCTGGGCCGCATTCAAGGCATTGTCCGAGGATCACGTCATGATGATGGGCGATTTTGCGCTTCTTCAGGACGAGGTAAATCCGGTCATGAGCGTCGCGCTGCAGAATGGACTCGAGGTGACGGCACTGCACAACCACTTCTTTTACGATGAGCCGAAAGTCTTTTTCATGCATATTCACGGGGAAGACAGCGCATCGCGCCTCGCAATCGCCTACAGGAACGTAATGGAAAAGGTGATCGATATTCGCGTTCTGCAGCTCCAGCCCCGAAAAGGGTTCGGAGGCACCGCCATTCCGCAGAAGAGCTCGCTTCCCGCAGCCGCAATCGAAAAGATCCTTGGCGTGCGCGGGGAAACGAATAACGGCATGTTCAAGGCGGTTATCGGCAGGAAGACCAAGATGTCCTGCGGATGCGAGGCGGGACAAGACATGGGCGTGAGCACGTGGATCGGGTTTGCCGGAACCCAGGACTCTGCCGTGGCCGACGGCGATTTTGCCGTTGAAGAAAACGAACTCAGAAACGTTCTCGTGGCCCTCCGGACCGCCGACATATATGTCCTTGCCATCCACAATCACATGACTGAAGAGACCCCGCGGATCATTTTTGTGCATTTCTGGGGAAAAGGAAGAGTGACGGCGCTCGCGCAGGGGATACGCACGGCGTTAAACGTCCTGAAGCACTAAGAGGAAGGTGCGTTCAAGAGATTCCCGTGAGGCGTTCGCTTGTCTCCCACAGCCTGGCGGTCAGTGCGGCATCATACGATATGTCAATTGATCGTGCCGGTTTGCACTTAATGAAGTACTTTCCGGTTACTCCCTCAACTTCGGGTGACGTTGCGACAAAGACCGATGTCTTCGCGCCCTCTTCCGGCGACACCATAAAAGGGGTAGCCAGAGTCAAGCCTGCCTTGAACAAGCCTTTGGCCGAGCGCCCCCAGCCGCTGCGCACCAGGCCCGGGTGCACGCAATTGGCGGTGACGCCCGTTCCTTCAAGCCTTCTTGCAAGTTCATACGTGAAGAGGATGTTTGCCAGCTTCGATTGGGAATATGCCTTCATGCCGCTGTAGCGGCGCTGGCTTTGCAAATCGTCAAAATCGATTTTCCCCCATCGTTCGGCTTCCGAAGCGACGCTCACGACGCGTGCCGGTGCGCTTTTCTTGAGCACGTCGAGCACAAGGTTTGTAAGCAGGAAATACGCGAGGTGGTTTGTTGCAAACGTGCGCTCGAACCCATCTATGGTCACTTGGTAATCGGACGAGAATATCCCGGCATTGTTGACCAGAACGTCCAAGCGGTCGTGCGCATTCTTGAATGCGCCGGCGCACCCGCGGACCGAAGCCTGGCTCGAAAGATCCGCGGTCAGAAGTTCCACGGAGGCGCTTCCCGATGCCTTCACCACTTCGTTGAGCGCTGCCTCGGATTTTGCCCCTTGACGGCACACCATCACCACATGCGCGCCGGTCCTGGCAAGCTCCGCCGCGGTCACTATGCCGATGCCCGAGCTTGCTCCTGTCACGATCGCGGTCTTACCCTGCAACGATACCGGCATTTGTTCTCCTTTGAAAAACGACGCGCAGGACCTTTCTTTACGCGACCACTGCGTTCTGCGGCCGCATTCGCGTTTCATGCTGCGGTGCGGAAACGGCCCCGGCCAGCGACATGCTGCCCCCGAATTTCCTGTATTCGTCGAGACGGCACGAATTGACCAGCCTGCCGTTGAAAAAGGTTATGTCGGGACAGCTTTCGCACATATCTATGTCCCCGTGAGTGAGTGCGTCGGGCGCCTGGACAATGGCGATTCCCACCGTCCGGAGCGGCCGCAACAGGTTGAGCGGGTTGCTCAGGAACTTGACAAGCGCATCTCGCACCTGGCGGTCGGCAAGGGAAAGGAAGAAGATCTTTTTTCCGGCCGACTTCTTTCTCAGATAAATAAGATAGGTGCCGTACAGCACATGGTGCATGGTTTGGGCCAGTTCCATGGTCTTCTTGCCGATCGAACCGACGGGTTTCCCGCCGCTGCACAAAACCAAACCGTCGAGCCACTTGAATGAGGTGTGGTCTTTGGTTCCGCCCAGATAAGCGGACGGCATGTATTCGGGAACATTCTCCCGAATGATCCGGTACACGTCGGTGGACATGAGACTGATGTCCTTCTGCGTCTCCGCGTTTGTCGCATAGCCCAGCGTCCCTTCCGAAAGCTGGATGCGGCGGCCGTCCACCACATAATTCCGGCCCGGTTCGACGATCGCGGCGCGATAGGTCATAAACGTGAATCCCTGGACTTTCTTGCTGTTGCGGATCGCCCACGTAACGAGATGCGGGACAGCGGAAAAGTTTTCCTTGTACACGGTAATGTTGAAATTACAGGAAATGCCGCCGACGTCGTAGACCATGTTCGCGAGTTGCTCACGAAGCGCGCACAACTCGATTTCGTTCTTGCCTGTCCAGCCCGGCCGGTCCTGTCCCATATCAATATGAAGGCCGAGCCCCACAAGGCCGGCCTTCTTGAGGTCGATGCATATCTCCCTTGTTAACGCCACGCCGTTGCCGAGCATGAATGGTTTCATGCCCTGCGCGGCGATAAACCGCACGATCTCCACGATGTCGGGGTGCAATACCGGTTCCCCGCCTGCAAGCGAGATGTTGTCGCAGTTGCGCCATCGTTTGAGAAACACGATTTCTTCTTTGATTTTGTCAAGGGATTTGTGGCCTTCCAGCCGCTGGCGGTAGCACCCTCTGCAATGCAGGTTGCAGATATCGGTGATTTCCACCCATCCTTGCGGATTGTCGTTAAGGGACCAGGGAAAACGGTAAAGTTCTGCTTTGTCCGGATCCGGCAGTTGTTTCGTCATAAGGTGACCCCGGGTTATGGTGAAGAAATACAGTTTTACGTGCGCGAGTTGCCGTTAACCGATACCGGATAACGGCAAAGCTCTTCCGGGAGTCAAGGGCTTCCGCGGTTGGACCTCTGCAATCCCGGCGTCTTCATTCCAAAGATGTGCCTTCCTCTTAACCTTCGTTGTTATGGTGATGCATGTGGTGGCCTCCCCATCCTCCTACAATCAGGCGAATGTAGGGACCGTTCTGCAGAATCGACGGCAAATTGTTGACATAAATGCCGTCGGAATACCAGCGTTTGCTCATGTAAAGGTCAACCAGATATCCCACTCTGAGTCCTATGGCGAGACCTCTGGTGCCATCCTTGTTGGGAAGAAGGAAATTGGAACCGATTCCCAGGTTGAGAAGCGGCGTAAGTTCCCAGGCGGAGAAATTGGAATCTACCGACGAAAGCAACGACCCGAGCGACCTCGAATTGGCACGGAAATACATGTCGTTCAAACCAACACCCAATCCAAAATAAGGAAACGCGCTCGTTGACCATTCCGAAGGCAGCACGTTAAACCCGGTATTCCAGGTCAGGTCCCCAGCAAACAGCGAAACGCGAAGTGATCCGGTTAGGTTGCTGCCCCAGATACGCGCCGAAAGCGCGCTTTCCATGATGAGCCTGTGGTAGTCCCTGTATCCGCCAAGCGCGATGGTCCATGCCTGATCGGAAAATCCCGCGAGGCCTTCCGAGTTAAGAAACGCGTTGACCTTTCCCAGGTCTGCCCATGAGTAACCCGGGCTTATGTACCTGAATTCGTGTGTCGGTTTCATCATAGCCGTATCGCCGTTCATGGCGCTTGCCCGAGGAACCGTTGCAGCCAGCACTAGGCCGAAAGCTATGAGGATTCTTCCGACGGTATTCATAAACGCCTCCTTCTTGATAAGTGATAACTCTCGAAAACCAAAGCGCGATCCGCATGTGCCGTCGTCTGTGGTGCCGAACCAAACTCCCTGAATCCCGCGCTTCTATGAGCCAATTCGGGACGCCAGTATCAGTAAGCATACGCAATTTTCGTTCCACTTCGCAAACCGATGAGCCCCTTCCTGCAATGCGTGAGGCAGAGAGGATTCTCGTTTTTGCAAAAGAATTTGCAAATAATGGAACTTCTTTTTGATTCCGCGTCCACCAACATGCCATCCATCTGCTTTTTGGCATTACCGATATTCTGCCGGACCCATACTTGACTAAATCAACAAAAGGCATGAAGCTTGCTTACTATAATAACAAAATTTCCCGTGGGTATGGGCTGAATCTCTCTACCCGACGTATTTTGTCGATATCAGGAACCGTTTTTCGGAATGCAGCGACCTTAGACACCCAAAACTTTTTCACCGGTTGGGACCAATGAGACAACACAAACTTCTGTTGGTTGAAGACGACGAAGCCGCGTTGTTCGGCTACGAGCGCTATCTTGCCAAGAACGGGTATGCCACCAAAAGCACACCCAGTCTTGGCGAAGCAAAGATTGCGATTTCGTCGGATCGGTTCGACGCGGTTATGCTGGACCTGAAATTGCCCGACGGCAACGCAATGGAATGGCTGCCGGAGTTGAAGAAATCGTATCCGACGCTACCGGTGATCGTGATAACGGGGAGCGGGGACATTCCTACCGCGGTAAAGGCCACGAAGTGCGGGGCTGAGGATTTTCTCACCAAACCCGTCGACATGGCCGATTTGTTGGCATCGTTGGAGAAGTCGCTGGAAATCGGGTCGCTGCGCAAACAGGCGCTTGTGCAGAACCGGCTTGTGAAGCAAGAAGATCCGTATTTTGGTTCGAGCCATGCGGTATCCGAGATTCTGGAACATGCATCGGTGGCTGCCGCAAACGACACGGTGGTGCTTGTTCTTGGAGAAACGGGGACGGGGAAGGGAGTTCTGGCGCGGTGGATCCACAACCACAGCGAAAGGAAAGGGGAGGCGTTTGTCGAACTCAACTGTTCGAGCCTGAAGGGGGAACTCCTTCGCAGCGAATTGTTCGGTCACGTAAAAGGATCGTTTACGTCATCGATCAAAGACAGGGAAGGGTTGATTGAGGTTGCCGACGGCGGCACGTTGTTTCTGGACGAGATAGGCGACATGGACATGGAGGTGCAGACGCAATTGCTCAAGACCATCGAGGAGCGGTCGTTTCGCCGGATAGGGGAAAACCAACTCAGGAAGAGCGATTTTCGGCTTATTTGCGCAACCAACAAAGACCTTCTCAAGGAAACCGAAAGCGGAAGATTCCGAAACGACCTGTACTACCGCATCTGTGTATTTCCCATCCGCATGCCGTCGCTGCGGGAAAGGAAGGAAGACATTCCCGGGCTGGGCGAGCAACTGTTGAGGAGTTTTGATTATTCGCACCTTCCGCTTTCGCCCGAGGTTGTCCATATGCTCACCGACTACGCATGGCCTGGAAATATCCGGGAGTTGAGGAACATGCTGGAGAGGGCGTGCCTGCTGTCGCGGGGCAAGGACCTTGCGGCCGACCATTTTCCCGGGCTCGGGCTCCAGGCCACGGCCCACGCTCCGGGCGGCGACGGCGCTTCGCTCGTGAGTCTTGACGAGATGGAAAAAGTGCACATCCTGAAGGTGCTCGAACACTGCAAAGGCGACAAGTACAAGGCCAGCGAAGTGCTCGGCCTCTCACTCTCGTCCCTCTATAGGAA
>Ga0181527_1000532_pt1 | contig 43652 bp, 39 predicted proteins | sample PEATcosm2014_Bin_30_FD_119762 | JGI IMG/M metagenome (GOLD analysis project Ga0181527, IMG submission 119762) | Peatland microbial communities from MTU Mesocosm Facility, Houghton, MI, USA - PEATcosm2014_Bin06_60_metaG | ecosystem: Environmental > Terrestrial > Soil > Wetlands > Peat | place...
CGAGTCAGAAGTCCAGCGACGAATCCACGGCCTCCGGGACCGCCCCTCCCCCACCTGGGGCCTGCACCCACCCTCTCGGGTGGGTACCCGGAACCGGCCAGCCTTGCTCCGGCGCCGCCGCCCCTCCGGGGCGCGTCGCGCCGTGGGCGGAGGATTGGTGCGAGATTCAACCCTCACGAGGCCACGGCGTCCCGAAGCCGGCTGACCCGCGGGCCCGGCGGGCTCCGGGCGGCCCCGAAGGCCTCAATTTGTCAGCGAGCTTCTAACTCGGGACACAAGTGCGTAGAGCACTTGGGACCTCGGCGAAAGGTGCGTGGCATCGCCTGTAGTTACTTGATTCCAAAGAAGTTGCCCTTCCCGGCTTGGTGGAATAGGATTTGCGTCTGGTTTGCCCGGGTTAGCCTTTCCCCATTCGTCATCCATGGTCCAGCAGGGTGGCCTTGAGGGGGACCAATGATCAGTGTCAGCAAGCTGTACTGCGGCGGGACGGCGGAAAGCGACGGCCTGCGCTACGGGCATGGCGGGCAGGGTCCCGTCTTGAGCGCGGACGCGCCGCCCGCCTCCAGGACCGCGGCCGAGCGGCGGCCCGTGACGGTCTGGAACGTCACGCGGACGTGCAACCTGCGCTGCATCCACTGCTACACCGACTCCGACGCGCGGAAGTACAGCAGCGAGCTGACGACCGAGGAGGGCAAGGCACTCATCCAGGATCTGGCGGGATTCCAGATCCCGGCGCTGCTCTTCTCGGGAGGCGAGCCCCTGGCGCGGGCCGATCTGTTCGAGCTGGTCGGCTACGCACGGTCGCTCGGCATCCGGCCCACGCTGTCCACCAACGGCACGCTGATCACTGAGGACGCGGCGCGGAAGATCAAGGAGGCCGGCTTCACCTACGTCGGGATCAGCCTGGATGGAATCGGCGAGATCAATGACAAGTTCCGCGGGGTGGGCGGGGCCTTCGACCGGGCCGTGCGCGGCTTCAAGTCGTCCGTCGCCGTCGGGCAGCGCGTGGGGCTACGCCTCACCCTGACGCGGCACAACTTCCAGAACCTGCACGGGATATTCGACTTCATCGAGCGGGAGCAGATCGACCGGGCCTGCTTCTACCACCTGGTCTATTCCGGCCGCGGCGGCCAGATCGCCGGGGACGACCTGTCGCGGGAGGAGACGCGGCAGGCCATTGACATCATCCTGGAGCGGACCGAGGACTTCCACAGGCGCGGCCTGAGCAAAGAGATCCTGACCGTGGACAACCACGTGGACGGGATCTACCTCTACCTCAAGCTCTCGAAGAAGGACCCGGCGCGGGCGGAGCAGGTGTTGAAGCTTCTCACCTGGAACGGGGGCGGGCTGTACAGCTCGGGCGTCGGGATCGCGGACATCGACTTTCAGGGGAACGTCCACGCCGACCAGTTCTGGATGCACTACTCCTTCGGCAACGTGCGGCAGCGGCCGTTCAGCCGGATATGGACGGACACCTCGGATCCACTGATGGCGGGATTGAAAAACCGGCGGGCCAAGATCAAGGGACGCTGCGCGCCGGGGATCTGCAAGTGGTTCGATGCCTGCGGCGGCGCCCTCAGGGTCCGCGCCGACCTCGTATATAACGACCCCTGGGCGCCGGAGCCCGCGTGCTACCTCACCGACGATGAGATCGGCTTCACCGACGACAAGAAGGCCGCGGTGAAGGCGAGGGGCGAGGACTTCCCCCTGCCTGAATTCTCGCGCCCGCCCCGCGCGGTTCCGCCCAGGGCGTTCGACGATCCACCGGCGCTCGCCTGCACGGGCGGCACGGACGCCTGACGCCAAACCCCAAGGGGCAAGCGCGCCAGCATCCTATTGACGGCTCGACATCCTCCCGGTATATTCGGGGGCGATGACCGCGATGCGATCACCGGCCTGGCGCCGGACTCCTGCGCGAGGAATCAAGCCGCTCTACTTCCGACGGATTCTGGTTTACCTTTCCCTGCTGATCCTTCTCGGCCTTCTCACCTCCACCGCAGCCGTCGCAGCCCAGAAACGCGCTAGACCTCCTGCGGAGCCGAAAGGCGTCACGCACGTCGTGGAGGCCGGCCAGACGCTCTTCCGGATCAGCCAGGCCTACCAGGTGAAGGTGGCCGTCCTGATGGAGGCGAACCACCTCAAGCCCTCCACCACCCTGAAGGTTGGGCAGCGGCTCTTCATCCCCGGGGCGAAGTCGGTGAGGAAGGTCGAAGCCTATCGGCCGCTGACGACTCAAGAGCGCGAGGTGCTGGAGCAATCCCTCAGCGAGGAAGTCGTGTCCCCGCCCCCTCCCACGGAGCCGCCGCGCCCGCGCGTGAAGACGGATGCCGACCTCGTCTGGCCCATCGTGGGGCCTATCAATTCCCCGTTCGGGCCCCGCTGGGGAAAGTTCCATGCGGGAATTGACATCGGCTCGCCCTCCTATCAGGAAGTCGTCGCCGCCCTGGATGGGGAGGTGATCTATGCCAACGCGACCAAGGGGCCGCTGGGCGAGGCCGTCGTCCTCCAGCACGCGCATGGTCTGCGGACGGTGTACGCGCACCTGTCCATCATCGTCGCGCACGAGGGCGACACGGTCCGGCAGGGGCAGGCCATCGGCGGCGTCGGCAACACGGGGCGGGCTACCGGGCCGCACCTGCACTTCGAGGTGCGCAAGAACGGCACCGCCGTGAACCCGGAGGACTACCTGCCCGCCACGATCGACGATCTGGTTCGCGATTTGTCCCAGCGGCGGTAGCCGTGGCAGGCCAGGCGTTGCGCGACGGGCACGCCCTGCCTTCCGCTACCCCTGCGGAAGAGGCGCCGAATACCTTCTTGTGGCAAACGGGCTGGTTTTGCTGATGCAGCTCTGGAATTCTTGGGCCGAAGGGTGTCCATACCTTTTCGGACAAATGGTCTCGAATGGTTCCGCAGGAGCGGATCGCCCTTTGGAAAGGCGGTCGGCTGGCATAGAATAGGATGAAAGAGGAGGGGAGAGGGTAAGAGGAGCGCCGACATCTTTTTGAGAAGAAAGCCGAGGAGACTATGGGAAAAGTTCAAACGCTTGCGTGTCCGAAGTGCCACCGCGAGGTCTCGCCCGCAGACCGCCAGTTTGCTTGTCCCGAGTGCCGGATGGCCTTGGACGTCCAGGTGGATTTGAGTCACCTGTCGGTGGACTTCCAGGACAGGGTGCTCCGGCGGCAGGATTCCACGATCTGGAAGTGGCACGAGTTCCTCCCGGTGGAGGATCTCTCCTGCATCGTGAGCCTGGGGGAAGGCTATACGCCCCTCCTGCACACCGAGGGGTTGGCCCGTGCTACGGGCCTCGAGCGGCTCTTCATCAAGAATGACACGCTGCTGCCGACGGGCTCCTTGAAGGACCGGAGCAACACGGTGGGCATCTCCAAGGGCAAGGAGTTCGGGATAACCACTGCAGCCGTGGTCTCGACGGGGAACGCGGCGGTCTCGGTGGCGGCCTACGCCTCCGTGGCGGGCATGCAGGCCGTGGTGATCATCTCGGCGAACACGTCCCCGCAGAAGGTGGCCCAGGCAGCTATCTATGGGGCCAGGATCATTCCGGTGGAGGGGTCGTTCGACCAGGTGGCAAGCATCTACCGGACTGCCGTGGAGGAGTTCGGCTGGTACGACTGCCTCTCCAGCAATCCGTACCGACTGGAGGGGAAGAAGTCGTATGCCTTCGAGACGTGGGAGCAACTGGACGGCGAGGTTCCCGACTGGATGTGTCACTGTACCGCCGGCGGGGCGGGCGTGGTGGCGGCCTACAAGGGATTCCGCGAGCTCAAGGGCCTGGGTTGGGTGGAGAAGCTGCCGCGCATGGTGGCGGCCCAGGCGGATGCCTGTGCCCCCGTGGTTCGCGCCTTTGAGCGCGGCGCGGACGAGGTCACACCGGTCGAGGCGGGGGAGACCATCGCCGAGAGCATCCGCGTCGGGAAGCCGTCAGCCCTGGCCACGCGCGCCCTCCTCGACGTCCGCGCCTCCGGCGGCGTTGCGGTCGGTGTGACCGACGATGAGATCCGGTCGGCCCAGTCGCTCCTCGCCCGGACAACCGGGATCTTCGGCGAGCCGGGCGGCGTGGTGTCCGCGGCCGCCGCGCTGAAACTCAAGGAGCGGGGCGTCATCAAGGCCGACGATCTGGTGGTCTGCACCGTGAGCGGCCACGGCCTCAAGCAGATCGGGGTCCTGGACCCGGGCCGCTTCGTCAGCCGGCCCATTCCGCCCAAGATGGATGCATTGCGGGCGCGTCTCGAGGAGCTGGCGGAAGGTGCTAATGAAAAACCGACAACGGACAACCGACCAATGCGGTCTTCCAATTGATCATTTTCGGTTGTCGGTTTTTCATTTTTCATTGTCGGTAAGCCATGCCTCCGATCCGGTCCATCATTCACCTCGACATGGACGCCTTCTATGCGTCGGTGGAGCAGCTCGACCATCCGGCGTATCGAGGGAAGCCGGTCATCGTGGGCGCCGACCCTCGGGGCGGCAAGGGCCGGGGGGTCGTTGCGGCGTGTTCGTACGAGGCGCGACCCTTCGGTGTCCACTCGGCCATGCCCATCTCGCAGGCCTACCGGTTGTGCCCCCAGGCCATCTACGTCCGGCCCCGGATGGCCCGATACGTCGAGATGTCGGATCGCATCTTCGCCCTCCTGCGCGACTACACCGACTTGGTGGAGCCGCTCTCCATAGATGAGGCCTTCCTGGATGTCACGGCCAGCCAGCGCCTGTACGGCCCCGCCGAGGCCATCGGCCGGACCCTGAAAGCCCGCATCCGCGCGGAGCTGGGCCTCGTCGCCTCCATCGGCCTCGCCCCCAACAAGTTTCTGGCCAAGGTCGCCTCGGACCTGGGAAAGCCGGACGGATTCGTCGTCGTTTCCCCGGGCGACGAGCGCGGGTTCCTGGATTCCCTGCCGACCTCGCGCCTGTGGGGCGTGGGACCGAAGACCGAAGCCCGCCTGCGCCGGGTGGGCCTGAAAACGATCGGCCAGATTGCGCGGATGCGTCCCGAGCAGGTGGAAACGATCCTGGGGAATGCCGGCCACGGGTTGTGGGAACTGGCGAATGGCATAGACGACCGCGAGGTCGTGCCGGAGCAGGAGGCCAAATCCATCGGGGCCGAAACTACCTTCGACCAGGATACGGATGACCGCGACGACATCCGGCGGACCATCCTGGAGCTGTCGGATCGGGTGGGCCGCCGTCTTCGGCACGATGGATACCTCGCCGGCGGGGTGACGCTGAAGTTTCGCGATCACCTTTTCCACACCGTGACGCGCGCCGCCGTTCTGGACCATCCGACGGATGTGAGCGACGACCTGTTCCGCGAGGCATGGAAACAACTGGAGCGGGTGAGATGGACGGGCAAGCGCGTCCGCCTGCTGGGGGTGACGGCGACGCACCTCACGCCGGCGACCAGGCCCCTGCGGGGCCAGCTCGACCTGTTTCGGCCCGCAGCCGATCCCCGGCAACAGTTGGCTTGGACGGTGGACGCGATCCGGGACCGGTTCGGGGCCGGGGCCATCGCGCGGGCTTCGCTCGTCGGCCCCGCACCTGCTCGAAAGGGACGAAGATCAAGCTTCAAAGATTCGTCTTCGTAGTAACCCGAAGATGAAAACGAGAAAGACCGGCTGCAACGACTCACGAAGATCCGCAGATTACGCAGATTCCGCAGATTTCATAGGGGGGCGTTTCGGAATAATCTGTGTAATCTGCGAAATCTGCGAATGAATACAGAGTTCCGGAGGGGGCTAAGGGATGGGACCAAGAGTTCCAAAAGGGCATCCGCTAACTCGATTGTTCGCCAGCTTGACCGAAGAGAATTTCGCCGGCCACCTGGGCTGGCCGGATGCCGAGGTGATCGGATATCTGACCGACGTGCTCACCGACTTCGTCCACGTGGATCGGCTCTTCAAGATCCGGAACGCCCAGGGACGGCGGGTGGAGGAGGTCGCGGAGATGCTCGCCGAGGGGGATCTGCTGCACCGAGCGGAAAGCATAAACCGCGAGCGCGAGGTGCACCGGCACATCGGTGACTATACGCTGTTCATGACCGGGATCTTCCCCGAGTTCCTCCGACGACTGAAGACCTCCAAGGTGATCATCTCGCCCGACGCTCTCCTGGACTACGTCCAGGTGGGCAAGCGCTCGTACCGGATCGTCGCCGAGTTCACGTACGGCCCCTACGGGGACTCGGCGCCCCTCTTCCGCAAGCTCTCCGAGAACTTCGAATTGTGCGTCTACGGGTTGGGGTACGTCCGGGCCGACCTGGACCGCCTCCGCGATCCCCGCTTCCAGGCGGTGAAGGGACGTCTGCTCGGTTGAGCCACAACCGGCAGGATCCTGCTTGCCTCCCGATACTGATGCCGGGCGGGGTCACGCAGTCGGGAGAACGGGCCAGGACCTCTCTATTCGTCGTGCCATCTCCCGCAGCGATCGCGCGGCAGGCGATCCCGTCTCGGATCAAGTCGCGGGCTGGCATGCTGAAACAACTTTCATAAGTACCCCCTGCCTCTCTTGACCCGGGAATCACTTGAGGGTTGATTCATCGTTCCTGTTCAGTTACGCTCCACTTTGCCAGCGGAAAGACTCTCCACATTAAAGATCTATCGGGACGGACGGGTATCAGTCGGATTGGCTCATCGCCGCCTTGTTGGATTGCAGGAGAGCACATGGCACTGAAGCTTCCCATCTACATGGATCATCACGCGACGACCCCGGTGGCGCCGGAGGTCTTCGAGGCCATGCGGCCGTACTTCATGGAACAGTTCGGCAACGCCGCCTCGCGGAGCCACCGCTTCGGCTGGGCGGCCGAGGCCGCGGTGGAGACCGCACGATCCCAGATCGCCCAGCTCATCGGCTGCAAGCCGATGGAGGTGGTCTTCACCTCGGGAGCCACCGAGTCGGATAATCTGGCCATCAAGGGAGTGGCGTACGCCTACCGGGAGAAGGGAAACCACCTCATCACCTCCCAGATCGAGCACCACGCCGTCCTGGACCCGTGCAAGCGCCTCGAGAAGGAGGGCTTCGAGGTCACCTATCTTCCGGTGACCGGATGCGGCCTGGTGGACCCGGAGGACGTGGCCAAGGCCGTTACCCCCAAGACCATCCTGGTGTCCATCATTCTGGCGAACAATGAGATCGGGACGATCCAGCCCCTGGCGGAGATCGGACGCATCTGCAGGGAACGTGGGGTTCTGCTGCACAGCGACGCCGTGCAGGGGGTGGGGAGGATCCCCGTCAATGTGGATGACCTCGGGGTGGACCTGTTGTCGTTGACCGCGCACAAGATGTACGGGCCCAAGGGCGTGGGCGCGCTGCACGTCCGGATGGGGAAGCCGCGCGTCAAGCTGGTGGCGCAGATGGACGGGGGAGGCCACGAGAGGGGACGGCGGAGCGGCACCCTCAACGTCCCGGGCATCGTGGGGCTGGGCAAGGCCTGCGAGCTGTCCGGTGAGGTCATGGCCGCCGAGGCCGAGCGCCTCACCGCCATGCGCGAACGGCTGTGGGCCGGGATCCAGGCCCGATTGGACCGCGTCCACCTGAACGGCCATCCTACGCTCCGGCTGCCCAGCAATCTGAACGTGAGCTTCGAGGGTGTGGACGCAGGGACCCTCATGCTGGCCTTGAAGGAGGTGGCGGTCTCTTCCAGCTCGGCGTGCAGCACCGGCTCTATCGAGCCCAGTCATGTGCTCCGCGCGCTCGGCCTCCGTCACGAGCTTGCCTTGAGCAGCCTCCGCTTCGGCCTCGGGCGCGGCAACACCGAGGAAGAGGTGGATTACGCCTGTGCTCGTGTGTCGGAGGAGGTCTCGCGCCTCCGGCAATCGGCCGCCCGCTAGGCCCGCCCGCGCCCCGCCGCCACGACCGGGGCGCGACACTTGCTGAAAGGAGTCCTCCCGTGTTCAACTACAGCCATCATGTCTTCGTGTGCATCAATCAGCGGCCGCCGGGCCATCCCAAGGGGGACTGCGCCTCCAAGGGGTCGCGGGACGTCTTCCAGAAGTTTCAAGAGGAGATCGAGAAGCGCCAGCTCTGGGAAAAGGTGGCCGTGAACGGGACCACCTGCCTCGGACCGTGCAACTTCGGGGCGTCAGTGGTGGTCTACCCGGAGGGCGTCTGGTACGGTCGGGTCACCGCGAAGGACGTCGAGGAGATCGTGGACCAGCACCTCGTGGGCGGCAAGCCGGTGGAGCGCCTGCTGCTCTCGAAGCTCATGGCCGCGGAGGGGGCCTAGCCGCGGCGCGATCCTCGCATCCCTGGCCCCGGGATCTCGATCGCCGGGGCCGTCTATTGGCGCAGCCCGCTGTCAGTCTGTGACTGCCTGCGCTTCAGCAGGAGTCTGGGCTGGGCCCGGGGTCTGTATAGGCTGGCCTTCCGGGGACGGCGCCGGGATCAATGACCGAGTGAGGAGCGACGGGCGCGGCATGAGGATAGCGGTGGGGGGCCGCGGGCAGACCCAAGGAAGGGAGACTCGGTAATTATGAATCCACATCAGACGTATCGTCCGGCGGTCATGGGGACGCGGGGGATGGTGGCCACGGCGCACCCGCTGGCCAGCGCGGCGGGGCTGGAGATGTTCTGGCGCGGCGGCAATGCCGTGGACGCCGCCGTGGCCGCTGCGGCGACGCTGAACGTCGTGGAGCCGTTCATGTCCGGCATCGGCGGGGACGGCATGCTCTTGCTCTTCCTGGGCCGGTCGCGAGAGCGGAAGGTGCTCAACTTCATGGGCCGGACCCCGTATGCGGCCCGGCCGGAGGCATGCAGCGAGGCGGACATGCAGAAAGGCCCCAAGTCCTGTCTGGTCCCGGGAAACTTCGCGGGCTGGTGGGAGGCCTTGCGGGCCTACGGCCGCCTGACACCCGACGTCGTCTTCGCTCCGGCGATTCGCCTCGCCGAGGAGGGATTCCCCCTCACGCATCGCGGAACCGCATTCTTCACCGAGCATCGCGCGCGCCTGACGTCGGCGGCGTTGGCTGTGTTCTGCCCCGGTGGAGAGGTGCCTTGCCCTGGGACGGTGCTCAGCCACAAGGCGCTCGCCAAGACGTTACGGCGGCTGGCGGCGGAGGGGCCGGATCCGCTGTACAGGGGGGACATCGGCCGGCGGGTGTGCGAGGCGGTCCAGGCGGCAGGCGGCTGGCTCACGGCCGAGGATCTCGCGGCGTTTCGTGTGGAATGGATCGATCCCGTTGTCTCGACCTTTCGCGGCGATGAGGTCGTTAGTGTCCCCCCGCCGGCCGCCGGAACACAAGTGTTGGAGACGCTGAATATTCTGGAGGGCTTCGACCTCAAGGCCCTCGGCTACAATAGCGCTGAAGCGCTACACCTGATCATCGAGGCGGTCAAGCTGGCGATGGCGGACCGCGTGGCTTACCAGGCGCTCCCCGATCCTCCGGCGGCCGGCCTGGTGAGCAAGGGGTACGCCGCAACCCAACGGGCCCGCATTGACCGGGAGCAAGCAGCCATCAGCGGGGGTGAGCGGTTCCTTCCTGAAAGCCTGCCGGGGGAAGTCACGCCCGGCGACCCCTACGGCTACGGGCGGGAGCACACGACGCACTTCAGCGTGGTGGATGCCGAGGGGAATGCGGCCTCCATTACCCAGACGCTCGGCAGTCCCTTCGGCTCCGGCTTTCTCGCCGGGGAAACGGGCATCCTGCTTAACAACCTCTTGATGTGGAATGACCTGGATCCGCGGAGCCCGAACGTGCTGGCGCCCCATCGAACGGTCGAGACCCGGATGGCCCCGACGCAGGTGTTCCGCAACGGCCGTGTGCTTGTGGCCATCGGGACGCCCGGCAGCTATGGAATCCCCCAGACCACGACACAGATGCTCCTAAACGTCCTGGAGTACGGGATGAACATCCAGGCGGCCATCGAGGCGCCTCGGGTCCGCGTGTACCGGGATCGCGCCGTGGACGCCGAGACCCGGATCCCAGCCGAGGTACGCGCCGCGCTCGCGCTGCGCGGCCACGCGATCCGCGAACTGCCGGAGTGGTCGTGGGTGGTCGGAGGCGGACAGGCAGTCTTCGTGGATCCGGCCACGGGGGCCCTGGCGGGCGGCGCCGACCCGCGCCGGGACGGCTACGCCATGGGGTGGTGAGCCAAGGCGGGCCAAGGGCTGAGAATCGAAGGCTGCCGATTCGGGGCGTGACCTATGCCGTCCGGCAAGGAACTCCAATCCTTTACCCGCGTGTCTCCCCCCTTTGCTCTGTCGGAATGCCCTCGGTCCGAAATGGAAACTCCGCAGTCGTTACATGGGCGTGTCGGCCGTCGGCCCGTAGATGGAGGGCAGCGGCACGTCCTTGAGCCGCAGGTACACGGAGAGCTGACCGCGGTGGTGGATGAGGTGGTTGAGAAAGAGCGAGCGGATCACGCCCATGCGGGGCATCTCGAGGATCACCTGGCCCTGCTTGGTGATTCGCCAGGTGGCCGAGAGCCGGTCCATGGTTTGGCGTCGGATGGCCGCCTCCACCATGGCCATGTTCCGATCGAACATCTCCAGGACCTCGGCGACGCTGCCGGCGGTCTGGGGCGTGTGGTCGCCGGCTCCGATGTCGAAGCCGTCCTGGTCCAGGATGGTCGAGACCCAGCCCGGGATCTCGACGATGTGGGTGGCGAGGCGACCCATGGTCATGGACTTCGTGTGGGGCTTCCAGGCAAGGTGCTGCGCCGGCACGCGCTCCAGCAGCCGGCGGGTTGTTGCAGCCTCCTGGGACATCTCCATCAGAATCGCGTCAATGGGGTTCATGGTTTCCCTCCCTGTGTGTCAAGCGGTCGACAGGCTAGTTGGTCAGGGTTCTACAGTTCGGTGCGCGTCTGTGAATGCCGTGTCCTGAAAGGCCGGCAGGCGCAAGAGCTTCAGCAGCTCGAAGAGCCTGGCGTCCCGCGCGGCGATGGCGGCGTCGGCGCATCCGGCCGGGTACTGGTAGAATCCGCGGCCGGCCCGCGCTCCCGCCTCGCCCGAGGCCACTTTGTCCGCCAGGATCCCCTGGGGCGTCTGGGCCGCGGACAGATCCCGGTAGAGATAACCCGCGATGGCATGGAAGGTGGCCAGACCCCCCAGGTCCATGAGGCGGAGGGGCCCCACGGCGGCCCAGCGGAGGCCCAGGCCGGCCCTGATGGCCTGATCCACCGCCTCGGGAGAGGCGATTCCCTGTTCCACGACGTGGAGCGCCTCCCGAACCAGCGCCAGTTGCAGCCGGTTCCAGAGGAAGCCCGGCACGTCCTTCTCGACCCGGATGGGGATGCGCCCGATGCGCCGTGCCAGGTCGCAGGTGAGGTCCATGGCCGCGTCGGCCGTGCGCTGGCCGCGGATCACCTCGACCGGCGGCATCAGGTGCGGCGGGTTCATCCGGTGAAACCCCACCACAACCTCGGGACGCGTGGTGGCCGAGGCGATGGCGCTCACGGAGAGGCCCGAGGTGTCCCTGGTGAGGACGGCCTCCCGCGGGGCCTCGCGATCCAGTGCGGCGAAGACCTCCCGCTTGACGGCGAGGTCCTCGGGCACGCTCTCGATGACGAATTGGCAGCCCCGCACCGCCTCGGCCAGGTCGGTGGTGGTGCGGATACGGGCCAGGCCGTCCCGGGCGACCGCTTCCGTGAGAAGGCCGGCCCGCACCATGGCCTCCTGGTTCTTCGTGATCCGGTCGCGTGCGGCCTGCAGTGTCTCCTCGCGCCTGGCCTGGAGATGCACGGCATAGCCCGTCTGGGCGAAGGTCTGGGCGATGCCGCTTCCCATTACGCCGGCCCCGATGGCAGCGATCACTTCGATCTGGTCGACCTGCGGCATGTCGTTGGCCCCCATCCGCGGGCAGGTGACTGAAGCGCTGTGAGGGACGGATCAGATTGGCACGCTACTTTACCTCTTGAACGAATGGCACGTAAAGCTCTATCCTGGGGGCCCGAGGACGAAGAAGGCTCGGGTGGTTCTGACCAACATGACGCGGATGCAAGAAAGCAAATTACCAATGTCTGACCCCAAACGCGGGTGCGGAGCACGGGTGGCTCCGGCGCTCCTCGCGCTCGTCGTGTGCCTGGCGGGCTGCGGTCGGGGCTCCCAAGGGATTCAGGCCGAATTCCCGCAGCGACCCGTCCGCGACCGGGTCCCGATCGTCCTGGTTCCCGGGATCAGCCGGGAGGTCGCCGGCGTGCTCCGGGGCGGCAGCCTGGCACCCTTCTCCGCCCTGGCCCTCCGGACCGATGCCGAGGCCGTGGCGCACCTCGGCGATCCCCGCTTCCCGGCGGACCGGATCGGGGCGATGGACGCCCCGGCGTTGCTCGATCGCGCGCTTCGCAGGACGGATGTCCGGGGGCTGCAGGGGCTGGTTGACCACCTTGTCCGCGAGGAGGGGTACGTCCGGGGCAATCCCGATCAACCCCGTGACAAGAACTATCCAGACAATCCCGCGGCCGAGCGGGAAGACCGAATGCGGGTCGCCTCGCTGTTCGTCGTCTATTATGACTGGCGCCGCGACCTTGCCGAGAGCGCGTGCGTCCTGGCGGATCGGATTGCGCGGATACGGGCCGCCACCGGGGCGTCGCGCGTTCACCTGGTTGCCCACAGCTTCGGGGGGGTCGTGGCCAGGTACTACCTCCTTTACGGAGGGCGCGACGTCGTGCGCAATCGGGACTGCCCCGTCGCGGACGAAACGCTGGCGGCGGCCGTCAATGCGCCCGGCGGGCAGGGGACCGATCACGCGGTCCTGCTGGGGGCGCCCCTTCACGGGTCGGTGCTGGCGTTCCGGACTCTGCTCGAGGATTTCAACCTCTTCGGGCTTCTGAGCCTCGGGCTGCGCGACGCCGTCTTCACCATGCCTATGGCGTGGCAGCTTCTGCCGCAGGCCGAGCCGGACGGGCGGGTCCCGCTCCTCGTCGGCGTGAGTGGCGACGGGCGCGTCCCGCTGTACACCCTCCGCACCTGGGTCGATCGCGGCTGGCTCCCCGACGGAGGGCAGGATGCCGGCCGCCTCCGGTTCGTGGAGGCCATGCTGGCCCGGTCGCTCGCCCTTCAGGGAAGCTCGGCCGGCCGCCACCCTGCGGAGGAGGCGGTGCCCCGTCTTGTCGTGGGCGGCGGGTGCCGCCCGACCCCCACGCGCGCCATCGCCACGGCGGACGGCGTGCAGTTCCTGACGCGCGGCCAGACCGATCATCCCCTCTTCGCCGAGGCGACCGCTCCAGGCGACGGGGTGGTGACGGCCGAGAGCGCCACCGGCCTCCCAGCATCCCCTACGTTGACCGTATTGACCACTTGCATGGGTCACACCGCCTATGTTCAGGACTCGGACCTTCTCGTCCGCATCATTCGGTTCCTGCTCCAGGAGGAGACGGCACGCCCGTTGGCCCGCCCGTGAGCGGCAGGGCAATCCGGGCGCGACGCGCGGCAGGAATCGCCAGGGGGGAGCCGACTTGTTCCCCCGGAACTTCTGGGCTATGATGGATTAACACGGCCATGGGTTGCCTCGCGGATGATTCGCGGGGCCGTCCCCGCCTCCCGGCGAGTGGACCCAGGCTCAAGAGTGCTGGGAGCCGTCGCGCTCCCGCACACGGGGGATGATCATGCAGTCCGACATCTTCGGCGCCCGCGGCACCCTCGACACCGGTGATGGCTCGGTCACCCTGTACCGCCTGAGTGCCCTCGCGAGGGCGGGCCTCGCCCCCGGCCTCAATCGCATGCCGTTCTCCATCAAGATCCTCCTGGAGGCGGTGCTCCACTCGGTGGACGGCGAGCTGGTCACGGCGGATGATGTCCGCAGCTTGGCGGGCTGGCGCGCGTCCACGCCCACAGCCGTGGAGGTGCCGTTCATGCCCGCGCGCGTGCTCCTCCAGGATCTCACCGGCGTGCCGGCCGTGGTGGACCTGGCCTCCATGCGCACGGCGGTCAAGCGCCTCGGCGGGGATCCGCGCAAGATCAACCCGCTCGTCCCTGTGGATCTGGTGATCGATCACTCCGTGCAGGTGGACGTGACGGGCACTCCCGACGCGCTGAGGCGAAACGGCGAGATCGAGTTCGAGCGGAACCGGGAGCGGTTCGAGTTCCTCCGCTGGGGCCAGAAGGCCTTCGCCAACTTACGCGTGGTCCCGCCGGCCACGGGCATTTGCCACCAGGTGAACCTGGAGTTCCTGGCGAAGGTGGTGCTGACGCGAAAGCAGAATGGGGCGGTCGTGGCGTTCCCCGACACGATGGTGGGGGCCGACTCGCACACCACCATGATCAACGGCCTGGGGGTCCTGGGGTGGGGCGTCGGCGGGATCGAGGCCGAGGCCGCCATGCTCGGCCAGCCGCTCTACATGGGAGCGCCCCCGGTTGTGGGGGTCAAGCTCGTGGGACGCCTGCGGGAGGGCGTGACGGCCACAGACGTCGCGTTGACCGTGACCCAGATCCTTCGGAAGAAGGGGGTCGTCGAGAAGTTTGTGGAATTCTATGGCGCCGGCCTCAGCCAGTTGAGCCTCCCCAATCGGGCCACGCTTGCCAATATGTCGCCGGAGTATGGGGCGACAATGGGCTTCTTCCCGGTGGACCGGGAGACCCTCGACTATCTGCGCCGGACGGGGCGCGGGGCCCAGGTGGACCTGGTAGAGCGCTATACCAAGGAGCAGGGCCTCTTCCGCACGGACGGGACGCCGGATCCGGAGTTCACCGAGACGCTGGAGCTCGACCTCGGCACGATCGAGCCCAGCCTGGCCGGCCCCAAGCGCCCGCAGGACCGCGTGCCGCTCGCCCAGATGAAGGCCGGCTTCCGCCAGGTGCTGACCGCTCCCGTGAAGGAGCGGGGCTTCGGCCTCGCCGCCGAGGACGCCTCCAAGAAGGTGGCGATCCAAATCAACGGGCAGAAGGCAGAGATCGGTCACGGGGCCGTGGTCATCGCGGCCATCACGAGCTGCACCAACACGTCGAATCCCTCGGTGTTGCTGGGGGCGGGGCTTCTGGCCAAGAAGGCGGTGGCGCGCGGGCTCGCGGTGCCGCCCTACGTGAAGACCAGCCTGGCCCCGGGCTCCAAGGTCGTGACGGAGTACCTCAGGAAGACAGGGCTCCTGAAGGACCTGGAAGCCTTGGGATTCCATGTGGTGGGCTATGGGTGTACCACGTGCATCGGCAACACCGGCCCCCTGGCCGAGCCGGTGGTCAAGGCGGTGAACGAGGGGAAGCTGGTGGCCGCCGCGGTGCTCTCGGGCAACCGGAACTTCGAGGGGCGCATCAGCCCGCACGTCAAGGCCAACTACCTGGCGTCACCGCCCCTGGTCGTTGCGTTCGCCCTGGCCGGTCGGGCGGACGTGGACCTCACCTCCGAGCCGATCGGCACGGATCGGAACGGCAAGCCGGTCTTCCTGTCGGACATCTGGCCCAGCGAGAAGGAGGTTGCCGACCTGGAGGCCACGATCAGCGGAGAGATGTTCGCGGCCACGTACGGCAACGTCTTCGATGGGAACCCCGCCTGGAATGCCATCCGGGCAGGTGAGGGCGATCTGTACGAGTGGAAAGACGCGTCCACGTACATTCAGGATCCGCCCTTCTTCCAGGGCCTGACGAAGGAGCCGGCGCCGCTCACCGACATCCAAGGGGCGCGCATGCTCGCCGTCCTGGGCGACTCAGTTACCACGGACCACATCTCCCCCGCGAGCGACATCGCCGAGAAGAGCCCGGCCGGCCGGTACCTGATCTCCCGAGGCATCACGAAGCCCGATTTCAACACCTACGGGGCCCGGCGCGGCAACGACCGGATCATGGCCCGGGGGACCTTCGCCAACATCCGCCTCAAGAACCTCATGGTCCCGGGCGTGGAAGGGGGCGTCACGATCCACGTCCTCTCCGGCGAGCGCATGGACATCTTCGATGCGGCCGAGCGGTACCGGAGCGAGGGGACGCCCCTGGCGGTCATCGCCGGGAAGGAGTACGGCAGCGGCTCATCGCGGGACTGGGCCGCCAAGGGGCCGCTCCTTCTCGGAGTCCGGGCGGTCATCGCCGAGAGCTTCGAGCGGATCCACCGGAGCAACCTGGTGGGGATGGGTATCCTGCCGCTGCAGTTCAAGCCGGGCCAGAACGCCGAATCCCTGGGGCTCACCGGCAAGGAACGGCTGACCATTCTGGGAATCAGCGGGACGCTCACGCCTCGCCAGGACGTCACCGTGCAGGTGGAGCGACCTGACGGGACGAAGGGCTCGTTCGTGGCCACGGCCCGGCTGGACACCCCCGTGGACATCAACTACTACCGAAACGGCGGGATCCTCCAGACGGTCCTCCGGAAGATGCTCAAGGGCTGAGGCCGGCGGCCGGGCGCCGCGAGATTCTGCAATGGGTCCCCGTCGGGCACCGGGCTCGTAGAACTCCGGACCGCTTCGGAGGAGGAACTGACTGCTGGCCTGGCCCCTGTGTGCTCCGCGCCAGGCGCCCACGATGAGCCGCGGGCGCGCGGCATCTGGCAGCCTTGGGATACACGGAACCTCCCCCTTGTTGCCGAGGCCATGATTTCGCCCGACGACGAGCGGTACATCCTCGCGCATGCCTACGTGCCGGAGCACATCGTGGGTCTCATGACCGGCATCTCGCAGGGGGAGCCGTTTCTCATTGATGGCTATGTGGGATTCAGCAAGGACAATTCGGTGCTTCTCGTCGGCTATCCTTTGGCCCGCAGTTTCGATCACGAGGGATTCGGCCGGGTGATCGCCGGGACCATCACGTCCTTCCGCCCCGAGCATCTATGGTTCGTCGCGCCCGATGTCCCAGCCTCCGTGGCGCAGCTCTGCCAGGCGAGAGAGAGCGACGATTACTACACGCTGGCGCTTCAGGGGTTCGAGCCCAAGGCCCGCCTGCGGCGGATCGTGCAAAAGGCGTCCAGGGCCCTGACGGTGGAGCGGGGCAGGGAGATCGCCAGAGACCACGGGGAGCTCCTCTCGGAATTTCTGGACCGGGAAAAGCCGGGGCCGCGCATCGAACGGCTGTTCCTCAGCATGGCGGGATACGTGGCGTCATCCGAGACGGCGGTCGTGCTGACCGCCAGGGACAGGGAGGGGGCCGCGGTCGCCCTGTACGTGGTCGAGCTTGCGGCGGCGCAGTTCGCCACGTACGTGGCGGGCTGCCACTCCAAGTGGCGGTACGCCGCGGGCGCGTCGGACCTGCTGTTTGCCGACATGGTCGCACTGGCCTGGGAGCACGGGAAGAGCTACATTCACCTCGGCCTGGGGGTGAACGACGGCATCCGGCGATTCAAAAAGAAGTGGGGAGGGATTCCAAGGCTGCGATACGAGTTCTGCGAGTACCGGCGCCGGGATCCGCTTCGGTTCCTTGCCTCTGTTCACAGGATGTGGGGATGATCCCCCGACCGGGCCAGCGGCTCTCGAGCGAGCGGACGGGTAATCGCATGGATGGCGCGGGATATCGGACGGGAGTGCTCGGCGCCCTCGTCTTGTTGATTGCGGCGGGAGTGGGGGGCGCGTCAGCCGTCCCAGGAAGCGTCCGGGGTGCATCCGAGCCGCCTGCCGGCCTCACCGGGCAATTCCTCGTCGCGACGGACGAGCTCACCGACCCACGTTTCGTCCGGACTGTTGTCTACGTAATCCACCATGACGCGGGCGGGGCGATGGGGCTCATCGTGAACCGGCCGATGGGAGAAACCTCTGTCGCCGATCTCTTGGGGGGCCTCGGGTTGGATGGCAAGGGGGTCAACGGAGAGATCCTCATCCACTACGGGGGCCCGGTGGAGCCGGCGCAGGGGTTCGTCCTGCATACAACCGACTACGCGATCGAGGGGACCCAAGTCGTGAAAGACGGCATAGCCGTCACATCGCAGCCCGAGATTCTCCGGGCCATCGGGACCGGGACCGGCCCACGCAAAAGCCTCTTCGCCCTGGGCTATGCCGGCTGGTCTTCCGGCCAGCTCGAAGGGGAAATCAAGGCCGGGGCGTGGGTGGTCGTCCCGGCCGACGAGGCGCTCGTGTTCGATGAGCAGTACGAGAAGAAGTGGGAGCGGGCCATGGCGAGGCGGACGATTAATCTCTAGTGTCCCGAGTTAGAAATCTGCGAACAAATCCAAGGCCTGCGGAGGCACCCCGAGCACGACCGGGCCACACCCAACCCGTTGGGTTGGGTACCCGGCCAGCCGGCTTCGGGACGCCGTGGGGAAAATGGACACCGTTGCCGGCTAGCCCTACACTCCACGGCGCGACGCGCCCGTACCCAGCGTCTGCGCTGGGTAGCCTGGCGGCGGCGCCGGAGCAAGGCTGGCCGGTTCTCGACGGAGCCCGGCGCCCGCAGGGGTGGCGCCGTAGGCCGCCGAATTAGTAAGCGAAATTCCAACTCGGGACACCAGCGCTTCGTTTTCACCCGCTTCTCAGAACGGGAATTCCGGACCATCGGGCATAGAACCCCCCTCAACCCTTGCTGCCTTCACTCTGATCTCGACTGACTCTCTGCAGGCCCCCTCTTCCCTAGCTGTGTATCCTCCCCTCCCCTGAGCCGAGCAACAGCATGCAGCGATATGCCCGGTCAAATCATTCCCTCGGCCTCGCACAGGTGTCTGGTACCGATGCAAGCCACGATCTGGACCCGTTCCTGCAACCCTGCCGCTCCGGGAAACAGCCAGAGATAGCCAGCCAGTATGACGACCGCCCCGAGGACCCACGGGGCCCGGGCCGCAGCCCATCCGTTTCGGCGAGCCCCGTCGCCAGCACCGCCTATTTCTTGGACCACTGGCCGTTGTCAAGCTGGATCCACCAACCGGGGCTCGACCTGCCGCGCCAGCTATTCGCAAACAGCCTCTGCAGTTCGCCCATCTTACCCATGTCGAGATTGTTTGCCCTGATGATCTCGGTGTAGAGCGCCTGGCGGTCCGCGTTTTCCTGCTCCACAAGCCGGTTCAGGTCCGCCTTTTCCTTGAGGGAGAGGGCGCCGGTGTCGCGGATCGTCACGAGTCCGTTGTTCGTCTCGCCCAGCGCGCCTTTACCGTACAGCGGCTGGAGCTGCGGGAACCGGTTGGCCATCGCTGCCTTGAGGTTGCGGATCGCCGGGGTCGAGACATTGACATCTACGGCAGCCGCGGCATGCGCCTTGGTCGGGCCGAAGCTTACGAACCGGAGCCGTTCCAAGAAGCTCGTCTTGTCCTGCTTCTGCTCCTGCTTCTGTTCGGGTTTCTGCTCCGGTGTCTTGCGAACGTCATCGACGATCTGGTCAGCGGCTTTCTGGATGGCTGCTGCCGGGAAATAGATGTTCACGGTGACGCACGAAACGAGAAAGACCATCAACGCCCAGACAAACCACCGCTTTTTCCGTGTCATGGGAACCTCCGTAAGACATTGCAGACGGCCCACATTCCTCGAGTGAACCAAAGATAAGACGCTCCTCGGTTGTCTCTCCGGCCCATCGGTTCCCTATTTGAACTCGACCCCGACGGGTTCCGCCTGGGGCGACCGGAAGATCCGCTCCGTGCGCTCCTCCATATCCTTGAAGCTGATGACATTATTTGGGTTCTGGTTCACGACATCAACCCCGCGGAGGAATCCGCGCCGCACCAGATACTCCTTCCCGTCTTCGTGGATTGTGCCGTTGACTGAGAACTGATCGTTGTTCAGGACGCACCGAAAGCCGATCTTGCTGTACGGATATTCCTTGAAGAACTGGGTGATCCCCCTGTTCAACGCGCTGCCTGCGCCGGTACCGAGGATCGAGATGTTCTGGATCGCATCCATGCTGATCTGCTGTGTGATCCCCCGTGCCTCCACCGATTCGACCTCCAGGGTGAAGCTCGCCGGCTGGCCGTATTCCACCACAAGATTCTTGAGCGATCCCTGGATGATCCCCGCCATCTTGCCGATTGCGATCTTCCTCGTCACTTCTTCGAGGTTGATATTCCTGAATGTGATGTCGCCCCCGAACCTTCGTGAGGATGCGGTAATGTTTTCCGCAAAAAAGTTGGTCGCCTCAATCTCACCACCAAAGACATGGATCACCGCCCTTCCCTCGGACGCGATCCGGTTGTTCTCGTAGTGCATCACACCGAGATCCGCGTTGATCGTGCCCGGGTATTCCGTTCCCATCAGCCTTCGGGTCATGCGGCCGAGGTCTACGTTTTCTATCTTCACACCGAAGCGGTTGCGCACAGGCGAGAGCACATCGTCCACCTGCACGCCGTACAGGCGAATGTGTCCGCCGAAGAAGGGCACAACGACCGGCTCCGGGATGTCCAGCGTGTTCTGGGCGATGGTCAGAGGAATCTGGAGATCGTCTATGGAGAGTCTTTTCCTTTGGATGGTCTTGAATCGAATGAAGCCTGGCCGCGCGGGAGAGGACGGAGCGCTCCTGCCGGATGACGGGGAAACGAGATCAAAGGGCAGGTCCACCGCGATCTCCTGAATGTCCAAGGGCATGTCCGGAGCTTTGAGGGTCGCGCCGGCCATCAGGTACGTTCCGGCGATTGACGTTGCGGCGCGGTCATGCCGAATAACGGTCTCGAGGGAAGAGGTTCCGGTGATGGAAAGAGTCGCGAGGCCGGGCGACAGCTCCTTGAGGTAGTCTTTCAAGAGTTTTTGGAGGAGTGCCTCATGCGAGACGCCGGCGACGGTGATCCGGGCGCCCCAGTCGTGGGTTGTCCCGTCGGCGCTGAACGAGTACTCGCCGGTCTGGAAGACATCCAGCGACCCGTTCAGGTCAAAGCGCGGGTCGCGGCCGAAAAAAAGGGTGCCGTCCGCCGCCAATGATGCCTTTTGGCCGGAGAGGTTGCTGTAAAACTTCCCCCAAAGATACTCGCCGTCGGCCTGCTCCGAACGGATATTGAACGTGAGCTTTTGCTCCGGCGCATACTGCAGTTTCAGGATGATCCTACCACTCACGCCCTGAGCCGCTTTCGTGCTGTCAGGGGAGCTGAATCCTCCTTGATTGAACGAAAACGTCACGCTGCCGTTGAGCGAAGGCCGGTCACTCGCATACGTTCCCTGCAACCGCGTTTCGACCGCTCCCGTTCCCTGCAACGTCCAGGCGTGATACTCCTCCGGGAGGAGCGGCTTGATGACGTCAAACACCTGTGCGAAATCAATCGAGGCCAGCGAACACGCCGCGCTCCATGGCACCTCTCCGCGCAATACTGCCTTTGCCGTACCTTGGATGCTCCCGAAGTTCTTGCTGGCTCCGCGCAGCGCGGTGATCGCAAAACTCTCTGTTGGCTGGTCATACGCCATATCGGCTGCAAGGGTAAGGCCGCTCAGAGAGATGGTCCGGCCGCCGCTGGCATACTTCCCGGAATCGACGGCGACCTCGACAGTCCCCTTGCCATACGGCCTCGGATATACGCCCGCGAGTCGGAAATTCCCGTTGATGTTGCCGCTTGCCGCGATTGCCGGGTCGCCGGCGGATTGAAAGGCGAAGTGCGCCTGGAACGCGATGCTGCCGCCTGTCTTGGACGAAAAGTCCTTGATCGTGAGATTAATGCCAGTCAATTCCACTTGCTGCTGCCCCCCCTCGAACGGGAACCGCGCCTCCGCATTCCGGATGTCGAGCAGGCGGATGCCGGGTAATCTCTTGAGGAAGGAAAGGTCAGATGGCCCCCCTTTCTGCTTGCCGATCCGGAAGGTGAGCTTCGGGTTCTGGAGGACGAGGCTGTCAACCTCACCCTGCAGGATCATGTCGAGCGAGTTTTTGGCCGTGACGTTCGAGGCGACCAACGTCATGCGGTCATCGCCGAGGCTCTTGATGCTGAGGCCGGAAATGGAGCCCGAGAGGTTAGGCGAAAGCGAGATCGACTGGGCGCTGAGTTCGTAGCCGAGCGTGTTGGCGAGACGATTCAGGAGTGAGGGGGAATGGAGAAGGAGAAACAGAACAGCGAGGACAACACCACAGCAAGCAAGGATACCGAGCAGGGCGAGAAGGATGGCCTTGCGTACCTTCTTGCGTTTCATGATCTCCTATAGCCCCGGCCCCGGAGGGTGGCGGCAGGTCTGCAGGGCCGACTCGTGTCTCGACCAGCAGACAGCGACTCCATGGGCAGCGTCACCGGCAACAAGGGGCCCGCCCGCACCGAAAAGATCCTGGTCCCTCTTGGGCGTTGCCCTGCCGCGGTCCGCCTCTTGGCTACCCCTCTTGGCATAGGGCCGGGCACGTCTCGAAGGCAGCTTGAGCATACAGCAGCCGGGGGGCGCGGTGTCAAGCCAAAAGGGCTCGAGAGAGAGGCGGCGGAGGGACATTGGGGAAACGGGGAAACGGACAAACGGCGACGGGAAGCAGGGGGGGTGCGGGATTACTCTTGGTGCTGCGTGGCTTTGATCGCTTCTTCCCGGATGAGGGTGAGGGCCTGTCGCTTCAACGTGAGGAAGGTCTCCGACGCCTTGAGTTCGTAGCTGCGGGGGCGCTCCAGGGGGATCCCGATCTCCGCCTTGATCCGCCCGGGTCGGGCCGTCATGATGAAGACCCGGTCCGAGAGGAAGACGGCCTCTTCCACGTCGTGGGTCACGAAGAGGATGGTCTTGTGCAGCTCCTCCCACACCTGGGTGAGGAGCTCCTGCATGAGGGACCGCGTCTGGGCGTCGAGGGCCCCGAAGGGCTCATCCAGGAGGAGGATGGCCGGGTTGTTGGCCAGGGCCCGCGCGAGGGCCACCCGCTGCTTCATCCCTCCGGACAGCGCCTTGGGGTAGGCCCCTTCGAACCCCCGCAAGCCGACCTTCTCGACGAATTCTTTCGCGATCTGCTCCTGCTCCGCCTTTGACACTCCGGAGAGGCCGAGGCCGAACTGGATGTTCTCCATCACGGTGAGCCAGGGGAAGAGCGTGTAGCTCTGGAACACCATCCCTCGATCCCGGCCGGGACCGCCGATGGCGCTCCCGTCGAGCCGCACCACGCCGCGCGTGGGCCTCATCAGCCCCGCCACGATCCGAAGGAGCGTGCTCTTCCCGCAGCCCGAGGGGCCGAGGATGGTGGCGAACTCCTTGTTCCGGATCGCGAGGTTGATCTCGGCGATGGCCACCACCTCGCGGCCGTCCGACCGGTACACCTTCGAGAGATTCTGGATGTGGAGTTTGGTCAGTTCTTCCACGCGCTCACTCCACCCACGGGAACAGCTTCTTGTAGAGCCACTTGAAGAAGTAGTCCGTGATGAGGCCCATCATCCCGATGGTGAGGATTCCGAAGATGATGCTTCCCGTGCGCAGCATGCGCTGCGCGCTGATGATCATGTAGCCGATACCCGACGCGGAGGCGACCAGCTCGGCGACGATGATATAGGTCCAGGCCCACCCGATGATGATCCGCAGGGTGTCCAGGATGCCGGGGAGGCTGGCCGGAAGCAGGACCTTCCGGATGACCTGGAAGCGCCTGGCCCCCAGGGTGTACGCCGTCTCCAGCATGTCCGTGTGCACGTTCTTGGCGACGACCGCGACCATCAGGACGAGCTGGAAAAAACTTCCGACGAAGATGATGGCAATCTTCTCGACGTCGCCGATCCCCAGCCAGAGGATGAACAGGGGGATGAAGGCAGAGGCCGGCATGTATCGGATGAAGCCGACCATCGGCTCGGTCAGGGCCTCCGCGACCTGGAACGTTCCCATGATCAATCCCAGGGGGACGCCGATGATGGCCGCAATGATGAACCCCACCATCACGCGGTAGGTGCTGTTGAAGATGTCGGTGGTGAAACTGAGTTCCAGGAACAGGTCAACCCCGGCCCGGAAGACCCGTCCTGGCGAAGGGAGGAAGAGGGCGTCGACGAACCCGCCGTACGTCAGGACCGACCAGATGACGAGGAAGAAGACGAAACTGCTGAGACTGAGGACGAGGTAGAGGCCCGGGGGAATGGGCTCCTTCGGATTGAAGAGATCACCAAATCTCCGGGGGGCTCTCTCGGACTGCTCTTGGTCCTTGGCGGGCATTGGTGTCCAACGTGTCAGCGAGACGAGTTGCCGGCACGTACGGACGCCGCGAGTCGAGGGAGTGCCGATCGGCCCTCGGCCAGCGCCTTCCGCGGCCGCCGTACGTGCCGGCAACGCAACGCGTTTCACGTCGCCGGGGATCGCCGCCCGGCGACCCAGGCGACTAGAGGAACGACCCGTCGATCAAATCGGCCGCCTTGGGCTTGGTCTTGATGAACTTCAGGTTGAACCAGAGGTCGGCGGCGCGTTGAGTCACGGTGTAAAGCAGGCCGGGCTTCTGGGCGGTGCCGAAGTACTCCTTGTTCTCTTTGTCACCGTAGAACCTCACCCCGCCCTTCTCCTTGGTGAACTCTTCGGGCTTCTGTCCCGTGAACTTCGCCATGATGGCATCGGCCTCTTTCGGATTCTCCGCGGCGAACTTCACCGCCTCGTTCCAGGCGGCAACGATCATCTTCACGTCGGCGCCGCGGGCCTTCAGGAAGGCCGGCTTGAAGGCCAGCGAGTCCACGATGATCCCGGGCGTCTTGTCGCTGGCAAGCAGGACGCTGCCGAAGGGCGTCTCCTTGGCCTTGGAGAGCCAGGGCTCCCACGTCACGGCGGCATCCACTTTGCCTGCGACGAAGGCTGCGCCCGCATCGCCCGCCTTCATGTCGACGGCCTTGAGGTCGCTGAGCTTGAGGCCGTTCTGGTTCAGGACGTAGTTGAGCCAGAAATAGCTGGCCCCCGCGCCGAGCTGGGCGGCCACCGTCTTCCCCTTGAGGTCCTTGATCGTCTTGATCTCCTTCTTGGCCACGATCCCGTCGCCGCCGTGGGAATCGTCAAGGGCCAGGACCTGCTTGACGGGGATCGGGTTCTCCGCAGCCGCCGTCATCACGTGGGTGTCCACGGTTGTCGCCATGCCCTGGATCTTGTCGGCCGCAAAGGCGGCCCGCCGATCCGCCGGGCTTTCGATCACGACGACCTCCACCTCGATGCCCCGCTTCTGGAAGAAGCCCTTCTCCTTCGCCAGATACAACGGAGCATAGCCGAGCCAGGTGGACATCCCCAGCTTGATCGGCTCGCCGGCAAAGGCGGCCCCCCCGATGAGGAGCGCCAAGACCATCGTCCCCACGACCCAAGCCTTTTTCATGCCTCTTCCCTCCTGTGAGTTTGCCCTGCCTCCGGGACGCGTATAAGGCCTTTGACAAAGGCTGCCTAGGCGCGCGGATGGTATCACTACCGCTCGGGCTGTCAATGGCAAAGTGGGGCGCGGCGGGCCGGGAAACAGGCTATTGGCGCCTTGTATCGGCTGCCGCGAAGGGGGTTGGGCCCTGGAAGATCCCGCGCATAGTCCACCGCAGCATCGGACGCTGGGGCTTTTGGCTTGACGCTTCGAGGGAATTCGCGTAATAGACGCGTCTGCGACTCTTCGCCTTGTGCGGTGGATCACCTAACCAGTGGTGTAATGACATCATCATGACCATGACTCCAGTGGCGGTCAAAGTGGACGGTCTGACCAAGACGTTCGGGACGGGGGCGGCGGTCGAGGACCTCTCGTTCGAGGTCAGGGAGAACGAGTTCGTCACCATCGTCGGGCCGAGCGGTTGCGGCAAGTCCACCACGTTGCGGATCGTATCGGGGCTCGTCCCGCCCACGCAAGGGAATGTCTCCATCCGGGGAAAGCAGGTCGACGCACCGATCGGGGATGTCGGCATGGTATTTCAGTCCCCCGTCCTCCTGCCGTGGAGGAACACCGTCAGCAACGTGCTCTTCACGGCGGAGATGCGGGGGGAAAGCCCGAGCGCATACCGCGAGCGTGCTCTCCATCTGATCAAACTGGCCAGCCTCGAGGGCTTTGAGCAGAGGTATCCGCACGAGCTCTCCGGCGGGATGCAGCAACGGGTGGCGATCTGCCGGGCGCTCTTGCTCAACCCGTCCCTGCTTCTCATGGACGAGCCGTTCGGCGCCCTCGACATCATGACCCGGGAGAAGATGGGCTTCGAGCTACTGAAGATCTGGAGTGCGAACAAGACCACGGTCCTGTTCGTCACGCACAGCATCACCGAGGCGGTCCTGCTGTCGGATACCATCATCGTGATGACGGCCCGGCCGGGGAAGGCGAAGGCGGTAATCAGTGTGGACCTTCCGCGGCCGCGGGATGTGAAGACGCTGAGGGACCCGCGATTCCTGGAACTCGCCGGGGCTGTTCGGGATAACATCGAGGCCCAGTGGGTGGAGTGAAGGTGGGTCGCAGATGACAGAGGAACGTTCGGAACGCATGGAGCGGGCTCGGAGGATGGCGGCAACGCTCTCGGGCTTTGCGGCCATCCTCGTCGTCTGGCAGTTCGGCGCCCGCTTCACTCGCCTGCCGGAATACATCCTTCCCGTCCCCACCGTCATTGCGGTCAGGTTCTGGCAGACCCTTGCCATCCAGGCGCACCATCTGGGCGTGACCGCCACGACCACGACGGTCGGGCTCGCCATGTCTCTCATCGTGGGGGTCCTGCTGGCGCTGTCCGTCATCTACATCAAACCCTTGCAGGCGATCGTCCTGCCCGTCCTGGCGGCCTTCAACAGCATCCCGAAGATCGCCATCGCCCCGCTCTTCGTGATCTGGTTCGGCTTGGGTCTGGAGCCCAAGGTGTTGCTGGCCTTCCTCCTGGGGCTGTTCCCGATCTTCGTCAACTCCGTCACGGGGCTCGGGGAGATCGAACCGGACGTCCTGGACTTGGCCAGGCTGGCTGGTGGAACCCAGTGGCGAATGTTCACGAAGGTGAGGCTGATGCATGCCGTTCCGTACATCACCGACGCCTTGAAGGTGGCCTTCCCACTGGCCCTGGTCGGCTCCATCGTGGGCGAGTTCATTGGCGGAAACAGCGGCGTGGGCTATCTGATCCTGTCAGGGCAGTTCAACCTGGATACGCCGCTGGTCTTTGCCTGCCTGGTGTCGATCACATTGTTTACAGGGCTGGCGATAGGCATGGTGGCTCTGGTGGAGAGGATCTTCCTGAAGTGGCGTCCTTCTCGGCGGAAGCGGTAGCACAAGCGACATCCCCGCTAACATAGTTCGATCTCGATCCCGCCCCCGGGGGTGCCCGAGCACACCCAGCCTTGCGGCTGGGTACCCGCCGTGCGGTGGGGGGGTACCCAACGCTTGCGTTGGGTCCGGTCCGGTCGCCGGACGGTGCGTGCGGTAGCTGCGACCCGGCGCCCGGGCTGACAAGCCCTCCGCGGACAAGATGGACCCTCGCCACGGCGGGAGGCCCGCCGCGGGCCGACCCGGAGCAAGGCCGCCCCACCCCAGCGCCGAGGTGGGGTGCCGTCGCGGCCTTGCCGTCCGAGAGGGACCCCCGGGGGCGGGACTCAAAGCGAGGCAGAGGCTCCCAATGAACTCAATGGATTGGTAGTTAACTTAGCCGCGATGAGGATAAGAGGGAAATAGAGCCGCGGGACGGCCGCCGATCAGGTCGGCTGTCCCAGCGGCTCCATGCATTCCGTCGGAATCAGCGGGCGACGAGTCCGCTGGCGTAGATGTCGTTCGGCGTCAGCTTCACGTCCAGCTTGAACGCTCGGCTCACCAGATCCACGGTCCGCTGCAGCCGATCCGGCGTCGCAATCCCATACCCGTTCCTGGCCACGTATGGCGTGTTGATCGCCTTGATGGACTGGCTCCACTGGGCGAGGGTCGTGTTGTAGTCCAGGGTGGGGTTGTACTTCACCATGATCTGCGCCGTCTCCTCGGGATGCTCGATGGAGTACTTCACGGCCTTGACTGTGGCCGCGGCGAAGGCCTTCACCTCATCGGGGTTCTTGGCGATCTGGTCCCCGGTCGTCACCAGGAAGTAGCCGAAGACATCGTACCCCCAGTCGGCGAACGAGGAGAAGTAGACGGTCTTCCCCTGCGGGCCGGCCACCCTCATCAGCGCCGGGACGTCGCCGTCGATGGAGGCGGTGAAGAGATCCACCTTTCCTTCCAAAATCAGGGGGAAGTAGACCCCGGGGTCGGCGGCCTGCCATTTGATGGCCGAGGGATCCAGGCCTTTCAGGTTGAAGATGATCGGCAGGATCACCCGGGCGCTATCGGTCTGCGAAGCCGCAACGGTCTTCCCGACGACGGATTCAGGCGTGGGGAAGGGCGCGAGCGACCCCAGCCCGCTGGTCGTGATGTCCATGAAGACCCCGAACCCCCTGGCCTTGGCCCCCTTGGCGACGGCCTGGACGACGGACGTGGACTCCGCCATCCCGTAGTCGGCCTTCCCTCCTTCCAACGCCGCGATGACGAAGCCGCTTCCCGTGGCGGGGGCGATGTGAATGTCGAATCCCGCCTCCTGGTAAAAGCCTTTGTCCATGCCCACGAAGAAGGGCGAATGCCTTCCATGGAAGACGTAGTTGGTCAGGAAGACGACCTTCTTCAGCGGTTTGTCGGAGGCGGCGGCTCCGGCCGCCGTAACGGCGACGCCGACGGCTAGGACGAACGCGAGCACCAGCAACCCTACCGAGACGAGTTTCCGCTTCATTTTCATTCTCCCTCTTGCAGACATCGCTGCTAGGTTAATTCACCACAGCCCGCCCCCGGGGGCGGGCGATGCGACGTTCGACCGGAATCAATTGCCTCAATAGATTACAGCTTAGCTTAGTGGTGATGCCCCTTGCAGAGATCCTCCGTCTGGGCGTTCCGGCCGGTGACGGCTCCGCTAAGACCTTGCACATCGCCGGCCTGTCGAGTGACTCCAGGACGCACTTCTACCCGAGGTACTCACGCAAGTCGAGATGGGTCCACAGGCTCCTGGGCGGTTCTGCCACCTCGGGGAAGGAGGGGTCCAGGGGCTTGGTGGCGTCCACCCCGAGCCGCGTGCTGAGCAGGCGGTCCCCCGTCCCGCCGGATTGCCAGGGGGCGTATCCGGTGGGATCAACCCGCGAGATGTAAGAGCCGGGGACGGCGAAGAAAGACCGGTCTGCCTGGGTCCGGGTCATCATCGCCCAGAGGACCTTCCGGTCGTCGTAGATGTCGATGTCATCGTCCACCACGACCGCGCATTTGAACCGGTAGGCCCCCAGGGCCGCCAGGGCCGTATTGATCCCCAGGCCCTCGAAGTCTTTCTTGATCTGAACGTACACCAAGTTGCCCGAGCCGGAAACGGGAACGTTAATAGCCGTCACCTGTGGGACGAGCTGCTGGAGCTGAGAGAGGACGACTCCCTCCATCCCCAGGGAGAAGAGGACCAAGTGTTCGGGGCCCACGTTGAAAATGTCGTGATAGATGGCGTCGCGCCTGCGTGTGATCGCCGTGACTTCGAATACGCGGGCCTTCTTCGGCGGCGCGTAGTACAGCCAGTAATCCCCGAAGGGACCGTCGTCCTCCCATCGGTCGGTCCGGATCCTTCCCTCGACCACGATCTCGGCGTCGGCGGGGACGAGCACGTCCACCGTTTCGCAGGGAACCACGTCCACAGGCTCCCCCAGCAGGCCGCCCATCGTCTCGAGTTCGAACTCGGAGAGCTGGCCGCGCTGCTGGGAAGCGATCGCCATCGCAGGGTGGTGCCCGATGACGATGGCCCCGTCCACGTGCTGCTGGTGGGCCTCGGCCTGGGCCGCCACCTGCGAGGCATGGCACAGCGGCGCCATGTTCATCGTGACCGTTTTGGGGGAAAGGTAAAGGTTGCGATAGATGCCGGCGTTCAGGCAGCCAGAGACCGGGTCCCGGATGATCGTCACTCCGGACGAGATGTAGGGTCCGGCGTCCTTCTCGCAGTGTGTCACGATGGGAAGCGTCCGCAGGTCCGCCTTGTCACCCGTGAGGATGATGTCCTTGACCGGGCCGGATTTCACTCCCCTGGGCTTGATGCGGTTCTTCTGCGCCTCGGCGAATCTGGTCACGACGTTCTGGGGGGATGTTTCCAGGGCCAAGGCAAGATGACGCTTCGAAGCGAAGAGATTCGTGACGACGGGCATGTCGTAGCCCTGGATCTTCTCGAAGACCACGATGGGTAGCCGGTCTTCCGCTTCGAGCTTCTTCTGCACAGACGACAGCTCCCACCGGGGGCTGACCTCTTTCTTGATCCGGAGGAAAAGCTCCGGCGTTCTCTCCTCCACGGTCTTCAGGAAATATCGCAGATCCTTTTTCATTGCTTGTCTAATCCGCGAACGGCGGTGGTAAGCGAGTCCTGCCAGGCCAGCGTGGGCGGACGATAGCCCCTTTCATTTATCGTGTCAAGGCGACAGCGAAGCGAGGAAGGGGCGGGGCAGAGGGGCAGGGAAGCAGGAGAGAAATGAAGAAACGGCGAATCGGGGAATCGGGGACAAGGCGACAGGGGGATAGGGGGAACCGGGAAAGCGGAGAGGCGGTAAACCGGGGAAACGGACAACCGGCGCTGGAATTCGGGTCCCCGATTCCACAAGCTGGCGAGGCCAATCGGGCGTGGACAGTCAGCTCACGAGCGCTCAGTGCTGTGGGCGGGCCATCACGTAGCGCGGGTGGGAGACACCACTCTCGATGCTCGGCGGGCGGCGCCGGTCCGGTCCACGTCGGTCCCGCTCGTACGCCTGGACCCGCTGCCGCCGCTCCCCCTGGCGTCGGTCCAGGAGGACCTGCACATCCTCGTTGGCCGAGAAATGTCGCGTCAGAGATTGCCAAAGTTCCGGCTGGTCTCGCGCCACGACTACCAGGGCTCGCATTATCCCTGTCGGCTGTGGTTTCGGCGACCCGCTTTCGACTGCCATATGCCCTCCCTCCGGACCGAGTGGTATTCAGGCAATTCGGCCTGTGGATATTTTGCTACTCCCGGGATGGTATCCGAGGATTACCTCCCGGGACCTACATATAATTTAGTGCTACCCCTCCCTCTGCCGCAAGGGCAATAGCAAAGGATAGTGGCTCGGTATCGGCTCGAAGGGCTGGTGCCGGGGGAAGGATGGGGCTGGAGGAGAGAGGCCCAGTTCCTTCCGCCAGGGGGGGGCGCGGACCTCTCAGGTAAAGTTCAGAGTTCGAGCCCTGCCTGGATCGCCGACATCGAAAAGCGTGCCATCCTCGCCGCCCTGGAATCCACGCACGGCAACAAAACACGAGCCGCAGCGCTCCTCGGGATCACTCGAACCAAGCTCCACACCCGTTTGAAAGGCTTCGGGATCACTGCAGAGTCGGCCGTCTAATTCTGCACGCGTCCGTCCACCGTTACGCAGCCAGCCGCACACCCATACGCACCTCGCCCGTTCTCATTCTGCGGCCCTCCTCCTCGAGGGAGTCGTTTCAATGAGTTAGGCTGCTGCCGGCAAGTGGCATCGGCACTGCAATACTCTTCCCGTGGAGGCACCCCGCTGGAGGTGGGATGGTGCCAGAACGTGGCAGACACATTATCACATGGAGGAATAACTCATGAAATTACGAATTGTCGTTCTTCTGGTGTGCTTGGTTGGTGCGCTCCTCAGCTATGCCTATTCGGCGGAGATCGCAGCAGGTGCAGCCACAACCCAGAATCACGTTGATGGCGCGCCGGCATCCCTCCCGGGATGGACAGAGACGGGGTACGCCCTCTACGCGGATTGAGAAACAAGGCCAGCAGGGAGCTACGAAGGGGGTGGGGCTCAACGAAGTCGGTTGGAGTGCAGGCCGCTTGTTGCCCACCGCTGAAAGAGAAAGAGGAGGATTTGTCATGCTGCATCACATGAAGTCGAGAGTGGCCGACCTGATCACCCTGATCTTGATCTTCAGCTTCGCCTTCGCGATCCGGCTCGGCTGGGCGCTGGAGATGATGCGCTGAGGAGGCTACGGGATCCGGGGAAAGCACATCAGCCCTGGATGGTCCTGTTCACTGTGCGGGATCAGGGTTGGAGAAGAGCCCATTGGAGGCTGATGGAGGGGTAGAACAAACACCGCAAGATGACCGCCGATCCGGAATCCTCTGGCGGTTTCTCGCCAAATGGGGAAGGAGACCACATGGAAATCGCTCTGGGATGGCTTACTCGGGTGCCCGGTGCCGTGATATTCCTGCTGTCTACGGGGCTGGTGATCGGAGCCCTAGTGCTCCTGAGCGACTGGTGGGGGGGCCGCCGTCAGGAGATGGTCCGGCAGCAGATCGCGCTCACCGATGCGATCTACGAGCGGTTTGGACCGATCGCCTCGCCGGTAGTGAGGAAGTCGCTGTGGGGCCCGCGGCAGATCCAGTTTGCAGTCCGACCTGGCGCGGTCCACAAGGTCCTCGTGGCAGCGCAGGAGGCACTCTCCGTGGCTGACCGGATGAAGCTCGGTCGCTACGAGATAGTGCTCATCCCGCAGCAAGCCCCTGCCCTCGAGGCGCAGGAATCCCGCGCAGACCAGCCCGCGGTGCGATGGTCGAGGGACACCAAAGCCGCCGCCTGAAAGGCCATGATCTCTCAATCGCATCCCCTGAGACGGTGTGGGCCTCGGCCTCATCCCCTCGATCCGGTTCCTTCTCTCTGCCCGGCTGTTGTACCAAGACCGGTACCACACCGCCGCGGGGGGTCGCGGCGATGAAATGGAAGCGGCACTTTCACATTCACGGACATGTCGCGGACCCCAGGGGACGGGTGTACACTACGAAGATAAATGGATCCAGGTGTCAGGGGGAATGACAGACGCGGGATCGTCGGACACAAAGAATCACGGCAACACGTAAGCACGATCCTGGTATGGTGAGTTAGAGATTCGCTGACAAAACGAGGCGCCCGGGGGCGCCCCGCACCCGCCGGGCCACACCCAGCCTTGCGGCTGGGTACCCGGCCAGCCGGCGGGGCACCCATTGCGCGGTAGCCCTGCAATGGGTCGTCGCCGTGGCCTCGTGGGCCCCGAAGCTCGCACCACCCCTGCGTCCACGGCGCGATGCGCCCGCACCCAGCGTCTGCGCTGGGTACCCGGGCGGCGACGCCGGAGTAAGGCTGGCCGGTTCCGGGGGCCGCAGGATTCGTCCGCGGACTTCTGACTCGGGACACTAGGCAGAGAGACCATGCAGTATCTAAAGAGCCGATTCACCGTGACGGGCGAGGCCAGCAAGACGGCCCAGGAGAACTATCAGAAGGGCTACGCGAAGATTGATTGGTCGGAAAAGGGCAAGGACAACAAGAAGAAGGAAGAATAGACCAGATTCTTTGGCAGGCGCGCTCGACCACTGAAGTGCATGGTTCGAGTCCAATGTGGTTCCCCATGCAGGGCGAATCTGGACACTGAGAAGAGAGCCTTCCGATACCTAAGGACGGTCCCGCGGCCGGCTCGCGGTCGGATTCCCGCCGCCGAGGCACTCGTTGCCGGCGCGCCACGGGGCCGGCGGCAGATTACATCAGACCTATCTTGGCAGCTAGGGTTCGTAGGTCCGGCACTTCCAAATCCGGGTGGGCCCGGGCTACGGGCGTCGCCCCAGATCCTTCCTTATCATGGCGTCTGTTGACCCACACGGTTGACAACCCCAGCAGATTCGCCGGCGCGATGTCGTGAAAGAGGCTTTGGGCCACATGGAGGATCCGCTGCCGGGGCACTCCGATGCGGTCGAACGCCAGCCGGAAGTTGTTCAACAAGGGCTTGTAGGACTTTGCCTGCTGGGCCGTGATGATCCAATCGAACTTGGTCTGAAGCTGCTCAGCCGAAAAGGCGAAGAGGTCGTCGTCAATATTGGAAATGATGGCGAGGCGGTATTTCCGGTGCAGCGCCTGCAGCGCCGGGGGGGAATCCGGAAACGCCGGCCAGTCCTTCACCGATGTCGAGAACTGCTTTAATTCCTCTGGCGTGGGCGTAAACCCGAACCGTGCACCCAGCCCCTCCAGGACCAATCGCAGAACGGTCTTGTATTCGCGATACTCTCCGTGTTCGGCCGCGGATTCCAGTTCTCCGTACGACTCCAGGGTTTTGTCGGGGATCAGCTCGGTCTGATGAGCGGCGAAAATAGGCCGCAAGGATTCCAGGATCCCGGTCTCCCAGTCGATCAACGTGCCGTAGCAATCGAAGGTCAGCACTTCAAAATCATTCCACTGCAGCATCCGTCTCCTCCAGAAAATGGTTGCTGGAATGCGCCTGCCGACTAGTCATTCCCGTGTTGGACCGCGCATCTGCAATGGGAACAACCGATGGGTCTGTATTCGGAGAAGCTACCTGAGCGGGAAACCCGCGTCAAGCGGTCCCCCCGGCTCGGCCTCGGACTTGCGGGGCAGGGGAGCGGAGGTCAAATGCGGAATGCGGAGTGCGAAATCAAGAACGTGGCGAAACAGGGGATCAGTCAAATCGGGCGGACTTGCGCTTCAGGGCGGGGAGGATCTTCTTGCGCAGGCGGAAGGCCTTGGGGGTGACCTCCAACAGCTCGTCCTCCCGGAGGAACTCCAGGGCCTGTTCCAGGCTCATGACCCGCGGCGGGACGAGCTGAACCGAGGCCTCGTCCGTCGAGGCCCGCATATTGGTGAGCTTCTTCTCCTTGGTGATGTTGACGTCGATGTCTTTCTCGCGAGAGTTCTCCCCCACGATCATCCCCTCGTACACCTCGTCGCCTGGTACCGCGAACAGGATGCCGCGGGGCTGCAGATGCCCGATGGCGTAGGCCGTGGCGCGCCCGGGCCGATCCGCCACCAGCGCCCCGGTGGCGCGGTGCGGAATGTCCCCCTGCCAAGGTTCGTATCCATCGAACAGGTGGTTCATGATGCCCATCCCCCGGGTATCGGTCAGGAATTCGGTGCGGAACCCGATGAGGCCGCGGGAAGGCAGGCGGAACTCCAGACGAACCCGGCCGGTCCCATGGTTGATCATCCTGGTCATCCGCCCGCGGCGCACCCCGAGCTTCTGGGTGATCACCCCGATGAACTCCTCGGGGCAGTCCACCACCAACGACTCCATGGGCTCGTGCCGCTGCCCTTCGACCTCCCGGGTGAGGACCTCGGGCTTGCCCGCCGCCATCTCATAGCCCTCGCGCCGCATCATCTCGATCAGGATGGCGAGCTGCAGCTCACCGCGCCCGGAGACCTTGGAGGTATCGGGCGAGTCGGTCGGCTCCACACGGATGGAGACGTTGGTGAGGACCTCCTTGGCCAGCCTATCCTTGAGCTTGGACGAAGTGACGTGCTGCCCCTCGCGCCCGGACATGGGGGAATTGTTGACGGAGAACATCATGGCGATGGTCGGCTCGTCCACCGTGATCGGCGGGAGCGGCCGGGGATCTTCCGTGTCGGAGAGGGTCTCGCCGATGCTCGCCGCATCCAGACCCGCCACCGCCACGATGTCGCCCGGCCCCGCCTCGTCAATCTCGATCCGGCGCAGACCCTGGTACCCGTAGAGGTTCGTGACCTTGGCCGTGACCCGGCTCCCGTCCAGGCGGCACAACGTCACCTCCTGCCCCTTCTTGACCTGCCCGTTGAAGAGCCGCCCGATCAGCAGGCGGCCGACATAGTCGTCGTAGTCGAGGGTGGTCACCAGGAGTTGCAGCGGATGCGACGGCACGTACGTTGGTGGAGGGACCGTCCGCAGGATCTCCTCGAACAGGGGGATGAGCGGCTCGTCCGGGCCGTCCAAGCTCACGCGGCAGAGCCCCCTGCGGGCGTTGCAGTAGAACACCGGAAAATCGAGCTGCTCCTCGGTGGCGTCGAGGTCTATGAACAGGTCGTAGACCTCGTCCAGCACCTCCTTGGGCCGCGCGTCCGACCGGTCGATCTTGTTGATGACCACGATGGGCGGCAGGTTCTGCTCCAGGGCCTTGCGCAGGACGAAGCGAGTCTGGGGCAGCGGGCCCTCGCTGGCGTCGACGAGCAGCATGACCCCGTCCACCATCTTGAGGGTCCGCTCCACCTCGCCGCCGAAGTCGGCGTGCCCCGGGGTGTCCACGATGTTGATGCGGGTCCCGCGGTAGGAGATAGCGGTGTTCTTGGCCATGATGGTGATGCCCTTCTCCCGCTCCAGGTCGATGGAGTCCATGACCCGCTCCACAACGTACTCGTTCGCGCGGAAGATGCCGCTCTGCCACAGCATGGCGTCCACCAGCGTGGTCTTGCCGTGGTCCACGTGGGCGATGATGGCCAGGTTGCGGACGTCGTTCCGGGTCTCCTGCCGCATGAATCCGTGCCTCCAGGACGATACGCGTGAGTCCAGGCGACGATGACGGGTGGCGGATCAGAGAAAGCAAAACGCCGCGAGGGGGCATGGTCCTCGCGGCATCAGGTGTCCGTCCAATCCCGTCAGAACCGCCACGCAGTGTACAGGGGCTACCCCGCCGGGTCAAGGACGAAGCGCCGAGCGCCGGGCACCGAGCGCCGGACCCTCAGAAGATCAGGCTCTCGCAGAGGAGGGTGTCGAAGAGTTCCTTGGGCCGGTTGAAGTAGCCGATCTCCACGCGGGGGAATTCCCGGCGGATGGTCTGGAGGACCGTCCGCATACCCACACATTTCCCCCGGGCCGGCGGCACGGTCTTCAGGTACAGCTCGGGATCGATGCTGAGGTTCCGCATCTGGATCATGTTCAGGCCGCTCTCGCGGGTGAGATTGAGCAGTGCCTCCAGTTCCTCCTCCCGGTCGGTCACGCCGGGGAACACCAGGTAGTTGATGGTGGTGTAGAGGCCCAGGGCCTTGGCCCTGTGGATGGATTCGCAGACATCCTCCCACCGGTAGTAGCGGGGCTGGTAGTAGGCGGTGTAGGCCGGACCCTGGGCGCTGTTGGTGCTGATCCGGATGCTGTCCAGGCCGGCCCGCGCGATCTGCTCGACGCGCTGGGGCAGGCTGCCGTTGGTGTTGCAGTTCAGGGTGCCGCGATCCGTCGCCGCCCGGATCCGGCGGATGGCCTCGGCGATCACGTCCGCCAGGAGGAGCGGCTCCCCCTCGCAGCCCTGGCCGAAGCTGGCGATGGCCTCGGGGACGGCGGTGAGAAACGGCAGGGCCACCTCGACGATGTCCTGGGCGCTGGGCGCATAGCGGATGCGCTCGTGCGAGGCGGGCGAGGCGGTGGATGGCTGCCACGAGATGCATCCCACGCAGGCGGAGTTGCAGGCATTGGCTACCGGGAGAGGGGCCTCCCATCGGCCCAGGAAGAGGTTCTTGGCGGCCAGACAGTGATACTCGGTGGCGCAGCGAACGAGCTGGCGCAGGATCGGGTTGCCGGGCGCTTGGCTCAGGCGATTCTCGATCAGAGGCAGGAGTTCCCGATCGTCGTAGTGGCGGGCCGCCGAGTGGTCCATAGGATCGGTGCGGATGGCGGCAGCGACGAATGCTTCCCCGTCCCAGCCCACTGCCCCATAGGGCCAGAGCGGGAGGGACGGCTGGGGGGCGGGATACGACGCCGCCGGGAGCAGGGTGCGGGTGTAGCCTGGGGGCAGAAAGGCCGCCACGGTGGTGCACGCGAATGCACGCCTCCCGATCCGGACGCGGGACAGAGGCCGGAATTCATGCCGCCGGCCATCCCAGGCGACCGGACGGCTCCCGGGCATGCTGAACAGCTTGGTCCCTTCGGGGACACGGAGCAGGTCCTCGGCGGGGACCTCGACGACATCGGGCCCCGAACGGCCCGCCATCCCGAGGGATGGGTGGTCCAGGATCTGGCCTTTGGAATCTGCGATGATCAGTTGCGGCATCGGCAGTCCATTCGCGGAGACCCCAGAAACCTCCTCAAGACGAGAAAGAAGAACTCATCGACTACTCAACCACAGAGTCCGCAGATTTCATGACGAGAATTCATCGCGGGGAAACTGCGTCATCAGCGAGAACTTGGGCTGCGACGTGGGATCAATGACGGGTGGAGTATATCGCCAAAGCGGGCAAGCGGCAACTCCCTCTCGCGTTTGCTCCCGCCGTCGCGAAGGGAAGCACAACATTCCGGGGAAAGAGGTTGTCGGTCCTCGGGCAGAGTGCTATATTCTGCCCAGCGTTGCGGTGCATGTCTCGAAACGAAACGCAAAGGAAGGCTATGGAGCGTCGGCAGAGCGAGCGATCGTTCCCACACTTGTCGGATGAGGAGCTGGAGTTCTACGGCAACCTCTACGTTGAGTGCCAGATCAGGGAAGCCGGCGTGGACTTCGAGAGCTTCTTGAATAACCCCGAGTACTACCTCCGGAAATATGCCCAGGGACGCTGGCGCGCCGTGTTTGGCAAACCCGAGGGGCGCAAGGGCCTCCTCCGGTTCCTGCGGCTTCGTCCGGCGACTCGTACTCCCTCCGAGTGAGCCCGGATGCTTCCATGGGCCTGGCGTCTCGGCCGCCCTTCACCCCGTGTGCTGGATTCCGGGTGGCGACCTCGTTGAAGTCTTTGCCATAGGCCCGCGTCGGACGGCACGGCCACGATGAGTCGGTCCTACAACACCCTCCAGGGGACGGTGGAGAGGATCACCTACGTCAACGAAGAGACCCAGTACGTGGTGGCCCGCCTGGACGTTCCCGGATCGCGGGACCTGGCCACCATCGTCGGGAACCTTCCCTCGCTGACGCCCGGCGAGACCCTCCGCCTCCAGGGCACCTGGACCCACCACAAGAAGTACGGCGACCAATTTCACGTTGACCAGTACGAGACGGTCGCCCCCGCCACCCTCACCGGCGTCCAGCGGTACCTCGGCTCCGGCCTGATCAAGGGGATCGGCCCCGTTTTCGCCAAGCGGCTGGTTGACGCCTTCGGCCTCGACACGCTGCGGGTGATCGAGGAGGAGCCGGACCGCCTCCGGACCGTGGAGGGGATCGGTCCCCTGCGCGTCCAACGCATCACCACGGCCTGGGCGGGGCAGAAGGAAATCCGGGAGGTCATGCTGTTCCTGCAGGGCCACGGGGTCTCCTCGACCTATGCGGTGAAAATATTCAAGGCGTACGGCCAGGCGGCCATCGCTACCGTGAAGGCCAACCCCTATCGCCTGGCCCAGGACATTTACGGGATCGGGTTCAAGACCGCCGATGGCATCGCCCGGAACCTGGGCGTGCCGCCCGACTCGCCCCTGCGCGCCCAGGCGGGCATCATTCACGTCCTGCAGACGTTATCCGACGAGGGCCACGTGTACGCGCCGGAGGCCGATCTCCTCAGGGAGGCCGAGACAACCCTGGAGATCCCCCGGCCTTTGCTGGCGGATGCGATGGCCGACCTCGCCCGGGAAGGCCTGGTGGTGGCGGAGGAATTGCCGGGCGGCGGCCGGGCCATCTACCTGACCCCCCTCCACGTGGCGGAGGAGCAGGTGGCCCGGCGCCTGGCCGATCTCCTCCGGGCGCCCCGGCTTCCTGTGCGGGTTGACGTGGAGAAGGCGCTCGTGTGGGTCGAGGGAGTCACAGGACTGCAGCTCGCCCCCCAGCAGCGGGAAGCGATCCGGATGGCGCTCACCCACAAGGCCCTCGTGATCACGGGCGGGCCCGGCACGGGGAAGACCACCATCCTGCGGTGCATCATCCAGATCCTCGAAAAGAAGGGCGTCCGCATCCACCTGGCCTCGCCCACGGGCCGGGCGGCCAAGCGGATGGCCGAGACCACGGGCCATGAGGCTCTGACGATCCACCGCCTGCTGGAATGGAGTCCCGCCGCAGCGGGATTCCAGCGGAATGCGCACCGCCCCCTCGAGACGGATCTGGTCATCGTGGACGAGGCGTCCATGATTGATGTCGTCCTCATGAACGGCCTGCTTCGGGCCGTCCCCCTGATGGCCACGCTTGTCCTGGTGGGGGATGCGGATCAACTGCCGTCGGTGGGTCCGGGCACCGTCCTCAGGGACATCCTGGAGTCCGGCCGGGTGCCGTCCGTGCGCCTCACCGAGATCTTCCGGCAGGCCGAGCAGAGTCGGATCGTGCTGAATGCCCACCGGGTGAACCAGGGGGAGTTCCCGGACCTCTCCCGCCCCGCCGGAGGCGGGGACAGCGACTTCCACTTCCTGCCGGAGGAGGAGCCGGAGCGCCTCCAGCAGCTCATTGTAGAGTTGGCCTCGCGCCGCCTCCCCACGCGCCTCCGGTTCGATCCTGTCGAGGACATCCAGGTGCTCACCCCCATGCACCGAGGCGTGATCGGGGCCACGCAACTGAATGCCGCGCTCCAGGCCGCCCTGAATCCCGCCCGTGCCGGTGTCGTGGAGGTCATGCGGGGCGGCCGGATTTTCCGGGTGGGCGACCGGGTGATGCAGGTCCGGAACAACTACGACAAGGAAGTGTACAACGGCGACATCGGGCGGATCGCCCGGATCGACCTGGAGGAACAGGAGGTGGTCGTTCGCGTGGCCGGCCGGCCGGTGACCTACGACTTCAGCGAGCTGGACGAGTTGATGCTGGCGTACGCCGCCACCGTGCACAAGAGCCAGGGGAGCGAGTATCCGGCCGTCATCCTGCCCATGCACACCACGCACTACCCCATGCTCCAGCGCAACCTCCTGTACACGGCGCTGACGAGGGCCAAACGTCTCCTGGTTCTGGTGGGGATGAAGAAGGCGCTGGCGATTGCGATCAGAAACGACGCCACACTCCGCCGTTGCTCGCGCCTGGCCGACCGGTTGGTGACCTTCGCGGGGCAAGGGCGGGAATCGCTTGACACTCGATGATTTGGCGGAGTATTCTGCCGACGGAAAGGAGGATGGTGCTATGCGCAAGGACGTATGGGTGGGGCTTGTGGCGGTCGCAATGTTACTGACGTTTTCCGCGTGTTCAGCCCGCACCATGGCGGCCCTCGAAGAGGAACAGAAGAACGGGGCGCACTTCGCCACGTGGCGGCACATGGGCTATTCGATCAACCGCGGAACGCCCGAAACGACCACCAAGCGGGACATCGAGAAGTCCCAGGGCGACCAGTGTCTGCCGAATCAGACGTGCAAGTGGTGGGGCGAAGTGGTCCGGGTGCAGCCGATCCAGTAGCCGGCGGTATTTTCTTCCGGCGCAAGGTCCAGGGGGAAGCCTGATGCAGGCTTCCCCCTGGGTGTTTGGCGACCAGCAACCTCAAGCCGTTGATCGCTCGCGCCCATCACCGCTAAGATAATTCGGTCTCGACCCCGCCCCCGGGGGTCCCCCGAGCAGGCAGGCCGTGCGGTGGGCGGCGGGTCCGGTCGCCGTCGTCCGCCGGGGGCGGACCCACGGCGCGGAGGAGGCCGAAGGCCGACGACCCGGAGCAAGACCGCCCCGCCCCACCCCCGAGGTGGGGTGCCGTCGCGGCCTCGCCGTCCGAGGGGGCCCCTCGGGGGCGGGACGCGACGCATGGCCAGATTGGTCTATTCACCCCGTGGGGATCACTCTCCGCTCGGCCAGAATGCGGAGCAGCCGGCGGCAGTCGTAGCCGTGGTGCCAGAGGAGCGTCTCGACGGCCCGGCAGAGCAGCGTGAGGTACGTCCCGGTGTCATAGGGGGTGTCGGGCGCGAGGAAGGGGATGGCCCGCACCCGCGCCTCGGCGTTTCCGGCATCGGCGTCGCTGATGATGTAGCGCACCCGCTCCCCCGGGTGGACGGGGACGCCGCGGTCGGCCATCTGGCGGCTGGCCAGGCCGACCTGGCTGTTCCCCTTGTACTCGCCCGCCTCCTTCGACACGGTGCGCCGGATGGTGAGGTCCGCCATGCGCACCTGCCCCTCGCGTAGCCGCCAGGCATACTCCACGAAGATCTCCAGCACCTCGGGGATGCGCGCCGCGAACCCGGCGAGATCCTCCGCCCGCGCCAGGACCTCCACCATGCGCTGCTGTGCCTCGGCGACCAGCGGCGGCGTGTCGGACCGGCGCAGGTCAATGCCTCGCAGCTTCAGCTCGCCGGAGCGGAAGGCCCCCAGGTACCGGTTGGCCACGGAGACCGCCGGGTCCACTCGCGAGGGCAGGAAGCTCACCCACTTGTAGATCCCCTCCAGGTTGATGTCGATCCCCACGGCCTCACGGATGGCCCGGCAGAGGTCCAGGACCTCGGCCTCGGTCGCGCCCGCCTTGACGATCCACATGGAGTCCACGATGGCGTGGAGGACGCGGAAGCCGCGTTCCTCGGCCAGGGCGCGGGCGGTGAGCAGCTTCTCCCGGGCGTAGGCGGTCACCGTCTCGTGCGCCTCGATGCGCCCGAACCGGGCGTTCTTGTACCCGAGGTAGCCGAAGCAGGTCACCAGGATCCACTTGAGGGCGGTCTGGCGGTGGTCGTAGCGCGCCCGGGTGGCGCCTGAGGCGCCATTGCGGAGGCGCTTCAGTGCCTGCCGGCGCGTGAGGATCGGGCGGAGCGTCCGGGTGACCAGGCCGTCGCGCCGCCGGCACGTCGAGTAGCCGATCTCGGGCGCGGCGTTGTCCGGGCAGCAGGCGCAGTCCACCGTCTCGGGCGAGATGTTGTGGTGGACCATCATGGCCGGGTACATGGAGGCGAAGTCGATCTCGGCCACGTTCTCGTACAGGCCGGTGATGGGCTGGTAGACCAGGCCGCCCTTGTCCGCGACCAAGAGGTCCCAGGCCGTCTTCCACCGCTCCGGCTCGCCCTTCTTCCAGGGGATGAGGATGCCGTCGGTGAGCGCCCGGTCCAGTTGCATCATGCTGATCGCCGAGCCGGGCGAGGTGCGGGCCATTTTCTGGACGGGGACCTTGGAGAGGCGGCTCAACTCCAGGAGGCCCGCCACCTCGGTCTCCTTCAGGATGAAAGAGTTCCGCGAGTCCAGGTGCCAGCGGCCGAAGAACGGATAGGACGGCGCCTGGTACACGACGCGGCCGTAGGAGAAATACGAGCGCCCCGCGGTCCGGATGCGGCGGCGCACCACCTCGCGGTCGAACTCCAGCGGGATGCCGGCGCGGCGCGCGAGGTCGAGGAGGGCCGGGACGAGGAACACGTCGCCCCAATCCGTGATGACGGCGTGGGGATCAAAGCGGCGGATCAGCCGGTTGAGTTCGCCGAGGAGCGTCTCGGGGTCGCCCTCTTCGATCACGGTCTGGTCGTCCTGGCAGGTGATGGTGAGCGAGCGGAGCTTGCCGAGGGGGGCGCCGCGCCCCTGCTCGTCCCCCCGGCTGGTCAGGGCCATCATGATGAGTGGCGGCTCCGGATAATCCAGGTCCCACGCCGATCCCTCCACCTCGTAGCGCAGTTCGCCGCCTCCATTCGCGGCTCTCGGCTCTCGGCTCTCCTCTCCCATTGGTCATTGGTCATTGTCCCCGAGACCGCTACACGGGCGAGGGGAAAGATCCCCCTGGCGTGACAGTAGGTGAGGGCCGGTGCCAGGTCGCAGTCGTACAGGATGATCCCCGGCCGGGGGACCGCGAGGTGCCGCAGGAGAGCCGGCTGCCGCTCGGGATCGAGCAGGAGGAATTCCAGGACGTCGCGCGGCTCCCCGGTCCAGAACTCCTGGCGCCGGGTCATCCCGACCGGTTCCGCCAGCCGCAGCCTGGACAGATCCGCGGCCAGTTGCCGGAGAGCCTTGATCGGGCCGGCCGCGTAAAAGCTGGGCTGGAACGGGTCCACCAGGCGGTGGCTCTTCCCCTCGGCGTCCACGATCCACACCACCATCCCGCCAGATGTCGGGTACGTATCGAAAATCCAACCCGTCAGGAGGGGCGCGGGGGAGTGCATCGGAGACTCCGGAAGGAAAATACGCTAGGGGATCAGGAACGCTCTTCTTCCAGCAACCGGCGGTCCTCGTCCGTGACGGTCACGATCTCGCCCGTCTCGGGGTCGAGATACGAGGCCCACTCGGCATTGGGCGGATCCATCGCCGCGACGATGTCTCGAAGCGAAACCTCAGCTGTCATGCTCGGCGGTCCCTCTGCTGGGGCGCCCTCGCTAACGACCGCGCTCACCCGCGGCGTCCGCTCGCCTTGATTCGATTCAGATCGTCACCGCACGGGCGCCGTCGGGTGCAGCCACTTGTTAGCTTCAACCCAGCCTCGCACGGCTGGGGCAATGGCGGAAGAAACTGGTTCCACCGGACACGCGTCTGCGGTACGCTCTAGGCCGCCAGGCCGACAGAGGCAAGCAAAACACCGACGCG
>Ga0181527_1000534_pt1 | contig 43609 bp, 31 predicted proteins | sample PEATcosm2014_Bin_30_FD_119762 | JGI IMG/M metagenome (GOLD analysis project Ga0181527, IMG submission 119762) | Peatland microbial communities from MTU Mesocosm Facility, Houghton, MI, USA - PEATcosm2014_Bin06_60_metaG | ecosystem: Environmental > Terrestrial > Soil > Wetlands > Peat | place...
CCTTCTGCTGTGCCGCAGTGAGCTTCAGCGGCGCAATTCCGGGCAATGGATTGGCGGCGGCGCCATGCACAATGTCTTTCAACTCCTGTTCTTTCAGAAGGTCGAGAATCTCTTCGGCTTCGCTGAGCCGGTTGGCCTCAACCAGAAGCTCCGCCAGCACGCGATAGGTCTTCGCCTTCGATTGCGCAAAGCCAGCTTGCAGAGCCTTATCCATCGCCGCGATGTTCCTGCGAATCTGCTGGTAGGCGCTCACCGCATCCATCCCGAAGAAGATTGCTTCCTCGGGGCGATGCTGGTCGCGCAAGCCGATCATCAACGTGGTTTCAATTCCACCCTGTATCTCCGGATCGCCCGCGGCCTTGGCCAAAGCCAATGCCGCCAGTTCGCTCGCCAACGCCTTTTCCTTCTCTTTCCGCTCCGAGTACGCCCACCCGATGGTCATCATCGCCAGCGCTTCGCCCCGCCGGTCCTCGACTTCGCGCCAGATCGGCAGCGCCCTGGTGTCAAGCTCCAGCGCCTTGTCCGCCTCTCCCAGTTCGGAATAATCCCGGCCCATGTTATTCAGCGTCGCCGCTTCGCCGCGCCGGTTCCCCGTCTCGCGCCAAATGGGCAACGCCTGCTCGCAGTACTCCAGCGCCTTTCGCGCTTGACCCATGTCGGCATAGGCCCTGCCGATATCGTTCAGAGCCAACCCCTCTCCACTGCGGCTTCCCACTTCGCGCCAGATGGGCAACGCCTGGTTGTAATAATCCAGCGCCGTCTGCTGCTGCCCCAGGTCGCGGTACAGCCGGCCCATGTAGTTCAGCGTGCTTGCTTCGCCCTGGCGGTTGCCGATTTCGCGCCAGATCGATAACGCCTGGTTGTAGGACTTCAGCGCCTTCTGCTTCTTGCCCAGATCGGCATAGGCCCTGGCCATATTGTTCAATGTCAGCGCCTCGCCGCCCTGCTCACCCGCTTCCCGCCAGATGGGCAGCGCCTGGTCGAAATAACTGAGCGCCTCCGTCCCCTGGCCCATGTCGGAGTAGGTAAGGCCCAGGTTGTCCAGCGTGTTCGCCTCTCCGCTCTTGTTGGCCACTTCCCGCCAGATCGGCAACGCATCTTTCAGGTACTTCAACGCCTCTTCCCGCTTTCCCAGGTCGTTGTAGACGCGGCCCATGTTGGTCAGCGTGGCCGCCTCGCCCATTCGTATTCCCAGTTCCCGCCACACCGGCAGCACCTGGTTGAACAGCTCCAGAGCCTTGTCCTCCTGCCCCAGGTCCGTATAGATCCTGCCCATCGTGTTCAACGTATGTGCTTCGCCGCCGCGGCTCCGCCATCTTCGCTCGATGGTCAGAGCCAGGTTCAGTGACTCCAGCCCTTTTTGCGGCTTGCCCGCCTGCCGGTACAGTTCACCAAGGAGATTCAGCTCCGTCGCCTCCTCCCGGAACCTGAGTTTTCCACGCGCCTCCGCCAACTTCTGCTCATGCTCGCTGATCTCACTCTGCAACTTGCCGGTCTGCGCCCACCCGGCGGAAGATTGCATCAGGCCGGCCGCCGCCAGCACCACCCACAGAAGCAATCGCACCAACTGCCGGTGACGAATGTCAGCCATTCCGCCCCTCCATCCCGCGGATCTGCAATCCAGCAACCAGAGCCGTCAAAGGAGCTCAATAGCCGCCAACCACGAGCCTCCGCCTCCCCGTGAAGCAGATGGAAACCGTGGCCACCAAGATATTTATTCTAGTGGGCCCGAAGGGATTCGCCCCCCATTCAAGGGATTATGAGTCCCCTGCTCTAACCGTTGAGCTACAGGCCCTGGTCTGGGATTCATTGTATGGCTTGGGCGGTCCTGCGCCAAAATGCGCAGCTCGCGTGTAGTAGAGTGGGCACATGAAATTACGCGGGATCTGTGCCGGCAGCGCAGCCCGGCGGGCGGGCGTTGTGGTTTGCCTTGCTCTTTGCGCGTTCGCCTGCACGCTGACAGCTCAGTTGCCGGCGCCGGCGCAGAAAGCCGACTCCGTGCTGATCCTCAAGAAGGACCATCTGCTTGAACTGCTGGCCGGTGGCAAAGTCATCCGGACTTACAAGGTGGCGCTTGGCAGCGGCGGCCTGGCGCCCAAGCAGCGGGAGGGCGACGGGCGCACGCCGGAAGGTCATTACGTCATCGATGCCCGCTACGCGGCCAGCGAGTATCACCGCGCATTGCATATCTCCTATCCCAGCGCCGAGGACCGGAAGCGGGCGGCCAGCCTGGGCGTCTCGCCGGGCGGAGCCATCATGATTCATGGCCTTCCCAACGGCAAAGGCTGGATCGGCCCGGCTCACCGCCTCTACGACTGGACGCTGGGCTGCATCGGAGTCACCAACGAAGAGATCGAGGAGATCTGGAACCTCGTCCCGGTCGGCACGCCCGTCGAAATCCGCCCCTAGTTCCCCGCGCCGAAAGCCGCCGCCCGCCTCTCTGCGAAAATGGTTCCAGATGCTCTCGCTGAAAAATGCCGGCAAGCGGTTTGGGCCGCGTGTGCTTTTCCTGGAAGCCAACTGGCTGATCCGCGCGCGGGAGAAAACCGCGCTCGTGGGCGCCAACGGCGCCGGCAAATCCACGCTGATGAAGGTGCTGGCCGGCCTCGAATCGCTGAACTACGGCGCCCTGCAGCATCCCCCCGGCCGGAGGGGGCGGTGTGTTCCTCAGCATGACTGGGGAGCAGTACGCCACGCTGAGGGCACGCTGAAACGAGGGCGGAGGGTATATCGTCACCTGCAAACGGTGCCACCGGCATGTGCCCGCCGGGGCGAGGGAGTTTTCCATTCCAGTCCATCGTCGCCGGCTGTCCGTTGTGCGGGGAACTGCGCCGATAAGTGCCCGCTGAGGTGATCTGGGTTTGGCCGGATCATCTGGTGGCCAAGCAAGCAGGGGCGGAGCGGCGCTGAGTGCAGAGTTTCGCGCCGGGGACGCGCACGTTCCTGGTGCGATCATGCCGGTGCCGCTCACCGCGGTTGCCCGTTGCAGCCCAGAACGCCCTCGGGGATAAGCTGTGGGGATCGACCTGCTCCTCCAATCACATTGCCAAGTGACCAGGCGCACTGACGAAAGGCTCCGGAGGCCAACTCAAATACTGGTGCGCCTCGCCTCTCCGAAGAGCGGTCCCGCAAGCACTTCCCGCTAGTTGCGACGCCACACCCGCGGAGGCGACGGCCCAGTTTCTTGCGGGCCGCGTTGTCCATCGGACATTCAGAAGCGGGGTTTATGCTCCTGCTGACCACATTGGTTGCGTGCCGGAAAAGGCAACACCATGCACACCAATCCAAGGCTTCGCCCAAAATCCAGGGGTCTGCCGCTGTTGATCGCCATGTATTTGGATTGAAACGGCAGTTTGCCGACTTTCCGGAGTTATCTCCGAAGAAAGGGTTCAAGAATACCACCATGGCCAATCTCCGTTCGCTCCCCATCCGTGTTCTGGCCGCTGCATTGCTGTGTGGACCGTGACCGGTGTTTCGGGCAGTATTACGCAGACCGGCACTGTGACCTTGACCGTGAATTAGAGACGTTGCAACGAGCGCGGCAGAAGAACGGTCCCGGCGGCGGCGAGACAAGTCCATAGGCCGGGATGGTGCGAGATACGGGCATTTGCACGGAATCGAGGAACGATATGACTTGCATTCGCAATAAATGGCAGCCGCGGTTGGCGCTCTTCATCGCGTTGACCGCTGCCGCTTCCTTGATGAGTGGGCCAACGGCCTGGGGACAGGCTCCGACGCTGCAGAAGCAGATCGGCGAGCATGAGCAAAAGTTGGCCGAGGCTCGTGCGGCGAAGAGCCAGAAGGATGAGGCGGCCGAACTACTCTCTCTAGGTGATCTGCATTGGCAGGCGGGAGAGATGCAGAAGGCTCTGGTTGCTGACAATCAGGCTCTGGGTATCTATCGAGAGTTGAAGTTACGCAAATTAGAGGGAGCAGCGCTCAATGGTGTTGGCAGGGTCTATTCCAATCTGGGCCAGAATCAGAAGGCGCTGGAGTACTTGAACCAGGCGTTGCCGATTCGTCGCGAAGTGGGCGACCGCCGCGGCGAGGCGGAGACCCTGGACAATATCGGCGAGGCCTACTCCAACCTGGGTCAGAATCAGAAGGCGCTGGATTACCTGAACCAGGCGTTGCCGATGCAGCGCGAAGTGGGCGACCGCCGCGGCGAGGCGGAGACTCTGGACCATATCGGCGGGGTCAATTCCAGCCTGGGTCAAAATCAAAAGGCGCTGGATTACCTGAACCAGGCGTTGCCGATGCAGCGCGAATTGGGCGACCGCCGCGGCGAGGCGGAGACTCTGGACAATATCGGCGGGGTCTATTCCAACCTGGGTCAAAATCAGAAGGCGCTCGATTACCTGAACCAGGCGTTGCCGATGCTGCGCGAAGCAGGCGACCGCCGTAGCGAGGCGGACACCCTGAGCAATATCGGTGCGGCCTACTACGCTCTGGGTCAGAAGCAGAAGGCGCTGGAATACTATAACGAAGCCTTACCCATTTTGCGTGAGATGGGCGACCGCCTCGACGAGGCAGGGGACTTGAGCAATATCGGTGCGGTCGTTGACGACCTGGGCCAGAAGCAGAAGGCACTGGAATACTATAGCGAGGCCTTATCCATTGAGCGTGAGGTGGGCGACCGCCGCAGTGAGGCAGCGACCCTGAGCAATATCAGTGCGGTCTATTACTCTCGGGGCGAGCATGAGAAGGCGCTCGAGTACTTCAACCAGGCCTTGCCGATCAATCGCGAAGTGGGCGACCGCAGCGGCGAGGCAACGACCCTGGGCAATATCAGTGCGGTCTATTACTCTCTGGGCCACTATGAGAAGGCGCTGGAGTACTTGAACCAGACGTTGCCCATCGAACGCGAGGTGGGCGATCGTAATGGCGAGGCAGTGACCCTGAGCAATATCGGTGCGGTCTATTCCGATCTGAAGCAGAAGGAGAAGTCCCTGGAGTACATGAAACAGGCGTTGCCGATTCGGCGCGAAGTGGGCGACCGCAACGGCGAGGCAACGACCCTGGGCAATATCGGCAAAATCTATTCCGATATGGGGCAGCAAGAAAAAGCTTTGGAGTACTACAAACAAGCACTGCCGATCCTGCGCGAGGTGGGCGACCGCAGCGGTGAGGGAACCTCCCTGAGCAATATCGGCCTGGCCTATTACAGGCAGGGGCAGAAGCAGAAGGCGCTGGAGTACTACGACCAGGCACTCCCGATTGAGCGCGAGGTGGGCGACCGCTCCGGCGAAGGATACACGCTATGGTGTATCGGACTGGCAATGGGCAGCCTGGGCGATGGAAGCACCGGACTCCGCAATGAAGTGGCAGCCTTGTCTTTGGCAAAGGCTGTGGGCGATCCAGGTATGCAAGGCGGGATCGATGCCTCATTGATGAGCTACTTTCGCGATCAGAAGCGCCCCGAAGTTGCAATCCTGTTTGGAATGGATGCGGTAAACTCCTTCCAGCAGATCCGCAAGAATATCTCCGGCCTTGATAAGGACATTCAAACCGGCTTTGCGCAATCCAAATCGGATACCTATCGCGAACTGGCTGAATTGCTGGTGCAGGCGGACCGGCTGGGCGAAGCAGAGCAGGTGCTCGATTTGCTCAAGGAGCAGGAACTGAAGGAAGTGGTGCGCGGCGCATCCCCGAACGCCGCCGCCAAGCTCGAGCCGCTCAAGCTGACCGCAGCCCAGCAGAAGGCACAGGGTGAGTTGGCTGTTCCCGAGAAAACGGCTGCGGCGGTCGCGGATCTGAGCGTGGAGTATGCCACGCTACTGGCCAAGCTTACGCATACCACCGAGGAAGAGGCCCGGCTGAAGGCGCTGGATGCGCAGATCGAAGCTGGAAACGGAGAGGTATCGGCCTTCTTCAAGAACACGGTCTATGCCGAGCTTGCGCAGAAAGTCGGCACGCAGGACGCGAATGCTTTATTGAGCAAGGAAAAATCCGAGGTGAGCCGCCTGCAAAACACGCTCGCGGAACTGGGCCCTCGGGTGATGGGCATTCGGCTGCTGCTGGGCGATCAACATGCCTATGCGATTGTGGTGACGGCCCACGCCAGGGAGAAGTTTGAGTTGAAGGCCACGCCGGCGGAGTTGCGCGGCAAGGTGTTGCAGGTGCGCGACGATCTGCGCTCGCCCACGTCCGATCCCAAGCCTCATCTGGCGGAGCTGTATGCCATGGTTGCGGCTCCCATGGAAGAAGAGTTGAAAGCCCTGGAGCAGAGGTTCGCGAGTACCCCAGGTCAAGCCGCAAGTCTCGCCGCGCAAGGCACAGTTCCCACGCTGCTCTGGTCGCTCGATGGCGTGCTGCGCTATCTGCCCATGGCCGCGCTCTACGATGGCCATCGCTACATGGCCGAACGCTTCAACAATGTTCTCTTTACTCCCGAGAGTTATGGGCATATGACGGCCTCCTCGGGCGCGAACTCCGCGGGATTGCGGGTGCTGGCGATGGGATTGTCGAAGAGTTATGGCGGCCTGCCGGCGCTGCCCGGCGTGATGCCGGAACTGAATGCGGTGGTCCACGACCCGGCCGTGCCCGCATCGCATGGCCCCATGGAGGGAATCCTGCTGCCCAACGAGCAGTTCACGCTGGCCGCGTTGAAGACCGAGCTGGGCGCCGGCAAGAGCTTTCCCGTGGTGCACATTGCCAGCCATTTTGTTGAGGAGACAGGCAGCGGCGAGGAGCCTTACCTGATGCTGGGCGGAGAAGACAGCGGAGCGGCGGAAGGCTATGCGCTGACGCTGTCGAAGATGGAGGATTCGACCATCAGCTTCCATGGGACCGAGCTTCTGACGCTATCGGCGTGCAGCACGGCCAAGGGCGATGCGGCGAAGGATGGAATGGAGATGGACAGCCTGGGAATGATCGCGCAGCAAAAGGATGCTGAAGCGGTAATGGCCACGCTTTGGGACGTGAACGACGCCAGCACCAGCCGGCTGATGAGCGACTTCTATGGGCGCTGGGTGAAGCATCGGGGCGACGGCAAGGCGGAGGCATTGCGCCAGGCGCAACTTGCATTCCTGCGCGGAACCGCCGCGCCAGCGGCTGCCGAAAGCGAGCGCGGTTTCAATGTCGCGCGGGAGGGAACGAATGGGCCGCGCGAGGCCGGATATTCGCACCCGTTCTACTGGGCGCCGTTCGTTCTGATCGGAAACTACCAGTAGTTGCCGGAAGCGGCGACCAACGGCTTCGGGGAGCTGGATGAAGTCTCACGGGATCGAGGCTTGTTCTCGCTCATTCTGGCGCAGCCGGCGGCCGCGGAACTTCTTTCCCTCCCATCTTCGCGAACCCCAACGACCGCAGCGCACCGGACTGCTGGCAGCCCACGAAACCGCCTTCGCATCTCTCCAAAAACGGGGTCAAGAGAGGGAATCCTGAGGGACTGAAAGCAATAGGGTTCGCTTGACTAGGATCGTCGTAACACAAACCATCTATTACGAGATGGCCGCCGCCCTCGAAAAAGGCGGGGACTATCACGACGCTTTACGCGAGTTCCAACAGATAACCCTGAGTGCCGGGAGGCGCGAGACAGGCCGCGCCTCCGAGCATTCCTCAGGTTAGTTTCAGTCCATAGGATCGTCAGTCCTTATGGCAGCGCTTTTCACAATCATCGTTGCCTTTGTGGCAGCAACTATGGATCTCGATGTGCCCACCTTTAACGTCACCCGAGGCGCTGTAGCCGGTTGACAGGCGGATAGCGAAACTGTCCTTACCCCACTCGTTGTCGCTCACATCCACCTGGTACGTGCCGGCCAGCCCGTTAATTTCGGCAGTGCCTTCGATGCGCCGCGAATTCGATCCCATCTCAAGATATGCAGTCACGCTCGTGCTCTTCATCCTGAGGTCGATGCCATGGTCATGGTAAACGACCTCCCCACGCAGCGTGCTGTCCTGATCTTTGTCTCTGTCTCTGTCTTTATCTTTGCCGCACTTGCATCCAGCTTCAAAGCCAAAGGTCGCCTTGCCGCCGGATGGCGCGGTGATGAACCCGCCGCCGGTGGTGAAGTCCTTGCACGGCGGGGGCGCCCCCAGCACGGAGGCTGCAGCCGTGATCGCGTTATCGTCCAGCGTCACAGCACCGTTCAGCGCAAAGACCCGGCCGGTAACGCTGGTGCCGGTGGTGACGGTGTCGCTGGTGTAGGCGAGAATGCTTCCAACAAAAACGGTGCCCGTGCCCAGAGTGGCAGAGCTGCCGACCTGCCAGAATACATCCCCTGCCGTCGCTCCGTTGGTCAGGACGACAGAGGAATCGCTCGCTGTCGTAAGCGTGCTCCCCATCTGGAAAACGTAGACACCGCTGCCGCTGAGCGTGAGGGTTCCGGTCAACTGCGCCGAGGAATCAAAACAATAGACGCCAGGCGAGAGCGTGACCGCACCGGGAGTGGTGCCTAGAATCTCCCCGGTCAGGTTGGTCCCGCAGGCCTCCGCTACCAGATCGCCGTACGCAATAGCGGCGTCACTCTGGGCCGGGCCAGCGAGAGAGCCCGCGCCGACGTATATCGTCCCGTTCACTACTCCTGGTCCGCCAGTGCAGGGGGCTGGGAACCCAGTACATGAAGTGCCCGGACTCACACCCAAATCTCCGGTGATGACAGTCGCGCCTGTATTGGTGACCGTTGAGGCTCCCAGGACCGCAAAGGTCTCCGCGGAACCCAGTGGCGGGGCCGTCTGTGCCCAGGCCAGGGTGCCCATACTTAACAGGCAAATAAACAAGATGGTCTTTTTCATTACGTTTCCTCCTTGATTTCTTGCCCTCGGTAAGCGCCCACGTCGATCTAGACTCATTTTGAAGTCCGTGGGCTGAATTGTAGGGTTGGCGGCAGCCTGGAGGGAACGCTTCACGAGCCGCCGCAAAGTGCGCCACTTCCTGGCGCGGCGCCGGACCTGCGTAGGCCCAGGTTGGTGAGAAGCCTGACAGTTCGAGGTTTGAGCAATCTGTTCAAAAGAGAACACTGTTAACCGGAATTTCCATTTTGCCTCGCGGCAACCGGCCAAATGCACCCCGATTGCCTCCGCTGGCAATCCTTTTTGCATCCGTTTCCCTCCAAAAGGCTCGGGTAGACCGGAAAGAGCCGCCCGCCACGCCACAGTTTCTCCCCACTTACCACTTTCGTGGCAAGCCCATAGCACCCGCTTCTCACCAGGTAAGGTCTAAGTGGTATTTCAATTCTTTTAACTCTAGCCAATCATTCAGACGTGGACAGGCTTCAAAGAGCCGCACAAGGAGAGAAAACAATGTGTCCTACGGCCTCTATGCTCGGGGATGCTTATGCCGGCTCTGTATCGGCGCCATTCGATTGTAAGGCCCCTTCTTTCGCCGAAGAGACGGACTGCCTGTCCGTATCCAGTGCGAAGGACGGAAGCTGCGCAAAAGGCTTCCTTGTGGCAATCGGTCTGGAAGTTGCAGTGGCATTCTGCTTCTTCGGCATCTGGCACTTTTGGCACATCGTCCGCTAACTAAACTGAAAGCCGGTTTGAAACGGATGGCCAGGTTTGGCGGAGGAGCGCGTATTTCGCTTCCTCTTCAAGGACGCCGTTTATCATTTTCGTCTAGCTTAAATTCAGGTCTCGCTCGAAAGAGGAGCGTTCCCAAAGGAAGTCTTTCCTCGGATTCCGCCAGTTCCTCTCGAATGAACTCGTCGAACGGTTTAGCGGTTTGCGGGTCGTTACGCACATCAAAGCAAAACTGCTCCCACGTTTGCCTATGCGTTTCATGAAAGGACCGACTGGACTTTGGCATGTACAGTTCAGTCGCATCAAGCAGAGGTTCAACGTCATCGCGATCCCAATCTGAGTTCGCAATTTCTTTGAGAAGCGCGGCCTGCTTATCTTCGTCGAGGTTACGGATTGCGGTCGAGTGACGAGCAATTCGGAAACCAACCCGCTGCCGCCCTGGTCGATAATTGGCCCGAGGACCACCAGGCAATCCCTTTCCATCGCCGAGGACGAACCCGCCTCATCTCTGCAGCTTGATCCTCGACCGGCGCATCGCACCCCGCGGACTCCACCCACGGGAAAAGGGCCGATCCCGCCATGGCATCGGCCCTCTTTCTCGCCAGGCGCTTGCCTGGGTCAAGACTGTTCGCAAACCCTACCGCGCCCCGCCCTGGTTCGACGCGGACTGCGTGCCTTGATCGCTCATATTCGACAGCAGTTTCACCTCAACGCGCCGGTTCTGCCTCCGCCCTTCCGCGGTCGTGTTCGGCGCCACTTCATTGTCCTTGCCGATCCCGATCAGATAAAACCGGTGCGCGGCAATCCCATACTTCGACGCAAGATATTGCACCACGGCATCCGCCCGGCGCTGGCTCAGCTCATAGTTGTACTGCGCCGGCCCGGTGGAATCCGTTCCGCCGGTCACTTCCAGGATGTAGCTCCTGGCCGAACCAAGCTGCGCGGCAAAGCTGTCCAACTGATCGCGGTCGTCCCTGGTCAGCACCGCCTTGTCGAAACCGAAGTTGACAGTCACGTTGGCCACAGGCTTGTAGTTGTCCAGCCCTTTCACGACGCTGTCCAGCGAATCCGCGCGATGTACGACGTCGGAGGCTGCGATCTGGGCATCGCCTGCCGCCTTGCTCGCGTTCTGCGCGTTCTGGGTGGCTGTGTCCGCCGATCCCTGCGCCTGCTTAATGCCCGACTGCGCCCGGTCGTCCACGCTACGAATCTGCTGGTTGTTCGCCGCCGTTTTGGCGTCCAGTTGGTCGGTATGTTCCACCAGGGGCGCCGTCTGCGTGCGTACATAATTCTTGGTTGCGCAACCTGTCGCGCCCGCCACCGCCAAACTCGCCGCCAACCCGAGTGCTCCAAGTCGATATATGCTCATGATCCCGCTCCTTCTCTTCCGCCAGGCTTTTCGCCTGCCGGGCGAAAACAGCCGCTCGAACCGGCACTCCCGCGTAATACCCAGGTGCATCCACGGGACCAAACACCCATTCGGATCCAACCATCTGAAAACAAGACTCTTAAGTCAAGTAGACTCCTAGGGCTCACACCTCAGCCCGTGTATTTTTTACCCAACCCTGTAAGGATTGCCCAGAACTGGAGAACCGCTATAGCCGGGCCGGGCGGCACAGGCACATCCCGATTTTGCGGATCATTGCTTTGGCTTGTTGTGTATGGCAATAGAATCAATAATTTACGTTCTTATGCGTGGCGGAGAGAGGGGGATTCGAACCCCCGATAGAGCTTTTGACCCTATAACGGTTTAGCAAACCGCCGCCTTCAGCCGCTCGGCCATCTCTCCGTCAAGTAGAACCGCTTTGTTTTGAACGTCTTACGAGGAGGTCATCCTCGCGTTCAGGGACCTCGGTTGCATTTTAGTTGCACAGTCGCCTTTTGAGCGCCTGCAATTGCTGCTAGGACGCTGCGGATCCACAGCTTTTTCTCATTGTATATGACTCTTGGGTGACAGCCACGCTGTTGTGCCGGAGAATCGCTCCAAAAACTGCCTCTACACCGAGCTGGCGCAGATTGGTGGCGGTCACCGCAGTCGACCGATGGGCGCAAGGCAGCTACAACTCGCTCGAATGAGAGCAAGCAGGCTCATTCGCAGCCCGCACCCCGTCGAGAGGTTGCAACTCGCCCTCAGGCTCGACCGGAAAGCACTCCCCGTCCGGCGCCTGCAGCTCGGGCGCAAGCTGACCCTCGTCAACAGGCTGCACCTCGCTCCGAAGGCGCTCCTTCGGAGAAGAGCTCACCGGGGAATAAGAAATAGCCTCGTGACTGGCGAATTGACCGCGACGTATTGCTTGAGGCCCCTTGATGTTCAGGAACGTCGATTGACTCTATCGGACGATCTTCGCCGTCCGCCTCCCGGACAGCACTGGCGTCTCTCGCACGCTGCTCACGATCAGATGATTGTCCAGTCGCAAGGGGAAGTTTAGAGAGATGCCCTCCCTTCGAGAGCTGCAAGTATTCATTCTGCGATGTCTCCAGCAGGATTACTACCACTCGCACAGATGATAAGCGCTACAACGGTCTACGCGCCCCCTGGTGGCTGCATCCTCATTCATGAATGCGGATGAGTAGGCGAAATAGATGGGCGTGTGCGGTATGGATCAGACAGGCTTGTAATTCACTCGATACCCTAACGTCATATTTGCGGGTTTTGGAGGGATTGACCAGCCCAGAAGCAAAAAGACCAGCTTACAGCTTCGCCCCGTTGCCTCCTGCGGAGCGACTAACATCGAGTTAACTGTGCGGCAAAGTTTGCGTAGGTTCGCACCGGGCAGGGCAAACAGTTCCAAGCTACACGAGAAATGAGAGAAACTACAATGACTTCCCCAAAAATTCCGACCTCCCCTCTTCAGAGGAGTTTTGCAAACTTTGTCCCAGTTGCATTCTTTACCTTGCTTCTCACGATGGGCCTGTTCAAACCGGCGTTCGCACAAACCGCGCCACCCCTGGGCACCGCCCAGAACTTTGCGGTACTAGGTTCCTTAACAGTGACCAATACCGGCCCATCCGTAATTACGGGCGACCTCGGTGTCAGCCCAGGCACTGCAGTCACCGGTTTCCCGCCCGGTATCGTCGACGGGGGCTCAATTTATAAGGCGGACGTTATAGCGCAGCAGGCTCGGGCGGATGCGACTACTGCCTACGGTGATCTGGCAGACCAGGTTTGCAACATTACCTATGGCGTACCCACGGACCTGGGTGGAAAGACGCTTGTGCCGGGTGTCTATTGCTTCGCATCCTCTGCTGCCCTCACCGGAACGCTCACCCTCGATGCCGGCGCCAAGCCCGACGCCGCCTTTATCTTCCGTGTGGGTAGCAAACTCGTCACAGCGAGCAACGCCTCCGTGGCGCTCATCAATGGCGCGCAACGATGTGAAGTCTTCTGGCAGGTCGGCAGTTCCGCGACTCTCGGGACGGGGACCGACTTTATTGGTACTGTTATCGCTCTTACAAGCATTACTCTTGATACCGACGCCAAATTGTCCGGCAGGGCACTCGCACGCAACGGCTCGGTCACGCTGGATTCGAACACGGTGTCCGTCACTTCGTGCGCTGCGCCGCTGCATGCGCCAGTAATCGGTAAGTCCTTCAAGAAGCCCTCTATTACCGAGGGAGGCAATTCGACGCTTACCCTGACTCTAAGCAATCCAAACAGTACCGCCGCCACCATCAAATCGGCCCTGATTGACACGTTTCCCAAGGGCATGTTCGTCTCCGGGAAAGCGAGCACTACCTGCGGCGGAACTGTCAGCGCTACGATTGGCCACTCTTCCGTCACCTTGACCGGAGGCACCATTCCGGCCGATGGAAAGTGTACCGTTACGGTGGAGGTCACCGCGCCAGCCGCGGGCACTTACATCAACTCGGTGCCATCCGGCGCATTAAAGACCAGCAATGGCAACAATGTGTCCCCGGCCGTCGCCACCCTGACCGTCACTCCTATCCCCACTCCCGCCATGGTTCCGCCCACACTTGGAAAGTCGTTCAGCCCCACGACTATTGCTGTCGGCGGCGTTTCGACACTTGTCCTTACACTGAGCAACAGCAACCCCGTCATCGATACCATTACGGCGCCGCTCACAGATCACCTGCCTGCCGGCATGACCGTCGACGGTGCCGCCAGTACTACCTGTGATGGAATTGTCGATGCTCTCCAGGGGAGCACCGTTGTCACTCTCACCGGAGGCTTCATACCTGCAAAAGGCTCCTGCACTGTATCCGTCAAGGTCACTCCCGATTGTGAGTGCTCCTATTACAATTCCGTGGGTGTCGGCGCACTGAAAACCGACAATGGCAGTAACGCTGCCGCGGCCGTCGCCACTTTAACCGTCACCAAAGCCCCCGCCCCAGGCGGTACGCCTACCGTAAGCAAGTTCTTCTACCCGGATGAAATCAAGCCGGGAGCGGCCACTACGCTTACCATCACCCTGACGAACACCGATGCCAAGGCCGCAACGCTGACGGCGCCGTTCACAGACACCTTGCCCAGCGGCATGGTCGTCTACGGCCTCCCAAGCACTGTCCCGGACAACACTTGCGGTGGAACGCTCACTGCCACCAAGGGCAGCACGTACATAACCCTTACGGGTGGCCAGATACCGGCGAACGGCACTTGCAGGATCACTGTAATTGTCTCCGTGGAGAAAGCAGGGACTTACGTCAACTGGCTGCATATGGGGACACTGAAGACCAGCAACGGCAGCAATGCAAATCAAGCGAATGCATCTCTTATCGTCAGCACGTCGGCTGGCGCGAGCCCCCAACTGCTCAAGTCTTTCTCCCCAGCCACTATCAAGAATGATGGCATCTCAACCCTGACCATTACCCTCAAGAACCCCTACGCCCTGGCCGCAAAGCTCACGGCGCCACTGGTCGATAACATGCCTGCGGGCATGGTGGTCCATGGCAGCGCGAGTAACACATGCGGTGGAGCGGTCAAGGCCACCGCGGGCACCTCAAAGGTGACTCTTACCGGCGGCGCAATTCCAGCAAATGGCTCCTGTACCATAACCGTTCTGGTTACCGCGCCTTGCAACAACTACTTCAACAATTTGCCGGCTGGAGCATTGCAGACCAGCAACGGCATCAATCAGGAACCTGCCGGCGCGAGCCTGACCGTAACCGCTGATTAGGTGGGCAGCCGATCCTTCCACTATTCATCGCTGACTGATATGCGAATGCCCCATCCTTGACGCGCTTCTAGCGGGAAGGTTGGGGCATTCGCGTAAAGGGCATTCTTGAAACACGCTCTAATACCCAGACCGCGTGAAACGGCCGCCGCGGCAGGTCCGATGAAGATATTGTTCAACCGCCGCGTTGACTGACACTCCGGGGCCGTTGCTGGGCGCTGCGCACGTGGTGACCTGCGTGGTCTGCTGGCAGCCCGGGGTCACAAACGCGCCGCCACCGCCGTTGCCGCTAGACGGGTCCAGGATCACCGTATTGTTGACAAAGTGCATTCGCTCAAACCGAAAACACCCCGAGTCCGGCTCAGGAGGATTGCCTGGGGTGTTTGTCTGCCATTCAACTGCAGGTCGCCGGCGATCCAGGAATACCCTGCCGCAGTCCCCTCTCGCGACCGCTCGTGAACGCAGCACGATGCGTTGGAAGCGCGCGGCATCTTAGTGAGCTTTCCCGGTTTGGGGGTCCTGCTCACCCCCTGCCCGGCGCTACGGGCGGGGCAATCGGCCGGAGGTTGGAGAGGCGCCGGAAACAGGACCACCGCACCACCCGCGATGTGGGCGGCAAAATCGTGCAAGGCCAATCCCGGCGCGGCTGCGGAGGCATTCCGGCTCTAAAGGCATCATTCCTGCCGCGCTATAGGTTCTCAGGCGATCAAACGGTATTCGGAATGCCTGTCTACGGAAGAATGCCAAACCAGGGAATGAACAAATCCGGCCTTGGCGAGGGTGAGCCATTGCTGGGAGCAGCGCTCTTTCGCATCCTCATATTTCTGAAAACCCTCCAGGGGCAAAAGCGAGTCTCGATCGTAGACAACTCGCCCCTTTCGACCATCCCACCTGCCGTGGGTTTCCCGGACAAAGTAGGTACGTTCTCCATGGGCCCGCTTTTCAAAGAGCCGCAGTTCGTAGAATTCCGAATTCTTCAATGACATTCTTCGAGTCCGAGCCTTCAAGAGAGCTTCTTGCATGGTTGAATCTTGCTCCAGCGTCTGCTGAAATCGCAACAGCAATCTCCTTGGCGGCTCTCCAATTGGAGCGCATAGAAACCACCGACCCGAAATGGGATTCTCATTAAAACAATTGCCATGAACAGCGCCGGTAATGCCGCATGAACGGAGGGCAATTCTAGCGGTTCACGTCTGGAACTCAACAGGATTTCCCGTACGCAGCCAAGCGCACCGCCATGCCCCGCAAATGGAGAGAAGCGAACCCACCTGCGTGCAGCGGTAATGCAAGGGATCGACGAAGAATGCTGCGGTTACCCTCTTCCCCCATGCCAACTTTCACGCGAAGGCGGCCGGCTCTATAGGTTTGAACAGAGGCTCAAGCGAACCTCGCCGGGACGTCGCAGCGCCTCCCGCATGCAGCACCTTGAACGGCGGCAATACCAAGCTCCGTTGGCGTGATGGCGACTGCGCTTCCGCCCCGATGGCAGCCGCGTATGCCTGCCCTTGAGCCAGAGGGCAATTGTGATCTCCGGAACAGGAAGGATATCAGGATGCTTTCTCCACCGTCTTCAGGTTGTCATCCGGCACCCGATCGATGAGCAGAAGCAGAGGATCGATGCCAGCCTTGTCCGGCATCGCGTTTGTCACAAAAGTGTAGGTTCCATGCGTGCCGGTCATATGCACAAGCTGGCGGGCAAGCACCTGTCCATAGTGCTTGCCCTTCTCAGGAGCAGCCAGTGCTCCCACCTCAATCCAGTCGTCCACCGGAACTTCTGTTTCCGCGCCTTTGTCATCCGCTCTGTACTTATGCGTCTCGACTTCAACCGTTACGTCGTACCTGCCGTCGGCCCGCTTCCTTGCCGTCGCATGCAGTGTGCGGTTGGAAAACAGCGTGATGTCCTCGAACAGATCCTTCAGAAGGTACTGATACTGAGGTGGAGTCTGCTCTTGCAGCGCGTCGACAAGCACCCAGGAAGTTGGATAGGGCGCCGGAGCATAGTCGTACTGGGAGAGAACCTTGCGAAGAGCGCGATTGACCGCGTCCTCGCCGATCATCTCGCGCAGGTAATACATCACGACACTGCCCTTTTGATAGTGGATGTACTCCTGGTTGGCCTCAACGCGCATCAAAGGCCGTTCCTTGACCCGCTCTGAACCCCGGGAGCGGAGATACCGATCCATCTCGTACTCCATGAACTTGCGCATGGTGTCGCGCCCGTGTTCCTTCTCCATGACCATCAGCGCCGAATACTGGGCGAGGGTCTCGGACAGAGAAGTTGCGCCTTCCATGTTGGCGCCGATGACCTGGTGCGCCCACCATTGATGCGCCATTTCGTGTGCAACCACGTAGTAAACCATGTCGATATCGTCGGGCTTTTCGATACTCGCGATAAACCCTACCGACTCCGAATAAGGCATCGTCCCCGGAAATGCCTGCGCAAAGGAGGCCACGCGGGGGAATTCGATGATCCTCGCCTGCTTGTTGGGGTAAGGGCCGAAATTGGCGGTGTAGTAGGCGAGGGACTTCTCCACGGAGTTGACCATCTTGGGCACGTTCCACGGATGTTCCTTGAGGTAATAGACCTCGACGTCGATGCCGTTCCACTTGCGCCGCTCAACCTCGTAATGCGCCGAGAGGAAGGAGTAGAAGTTAAGAGCGAAGTGATCGAGCCGGTACTCGTAGAAGTTGCGCCCGTCCTGCTGCCACTGGCGCAGCAGGGAACCGGGAGCGATGGCCGTCTGATCGGCGCTTGTGCTGATGACCGTATCGACATTCACCCAGTCGGAGTTGTTGCTGATGTAGGTGTTCATGCAATCGGCCGTGCAGTTGCGTTCCAGGGCCGGCATCAGATGCTTTTCTTTCATTCCGAAGCGCTTGCGAACGTTGGGTTCGTCCAACTCGTTGTTTGGCTGGTAGCCGATTTGCGGCGCGATGGAGGAACCGAAGAAGGTTCCATTCTGGGCAACCCCTGTGTTGGTTGTCTGGTTCTCGAAACCGCGCGGATGCGTCTCCACATCGAACTTCACGGTGCGGACCTCGCCGGGCGCGAGCGGCGTTGTCAATTTGTAGATCCGGTAGCCGCGCTCCTTGTCGTCCTGGACGAGTTCCGAGCCGGGCAGCTCGATGGCGGTGGTGAAGGTGCGATCGAGCGTGAAGTGAACGGCAGTCAGCGGCTGCGAGGTTAGATTCCCGATCTGCTCTTCGCCGCGCATTACCATCTCGCGCGTGGATGGATAGATGGCGATGTTATATTTCACATCCTGGACGCGCGGCTCGGGCAAATGCTCATAGCGTTTATAGAGCTTTTCATAGTCGGCTTGCCGCGCCTGACCATCGTGTTCGCTGTCCACATGATTCAGAATCTCGGTGTTGTAGAAAACCCAGCTTCCAACCAGGATGAATCCCGCGGCCGCCAGCACGCCCACCAGCTTGAGCGAGCCATGAAAGCGCTGGCGCGAATCCGCCAGCCGCGCATTCCAGCCCGTGTCGCGCCCGCGCTGCAACAGCAGAATGCTGACCACGGCCAGCATCACGCAGAAGAGGGTCCAATAGAGAGCGAACCAGTACCAGCTCACGATCCATGGCTGGTAGCCGAAAAAGTCGGAATACCTCATGCTCGGCAGGCTGGCGAAGCGCACCATCCGGGTGCCTACATGCAAGGGCCTCCAGACAAACTCATTGGCGACCAGAAGCCCGATGAAGGCGAAGTATCCCACGTACTTGTTGGGCGAGAGCACATGAATGAAGAAAGCGAGAACCGCTAAAAACGCGAACGCCAGCAGATCCTGGCCTAACAGGTTCTCCGCGTAAAGCCCCAACTGGAAGCGTGTGTAATGGTGGGCAGCCTGAACACAGACTGCGACGATCGTCACCAGCACCTGGATGCAGGCGATGGCGGTCATCAGGGCGATGAACTTTGCCAGATAGCCCGGCCATTCCGGCACGGGCAAGGCATCATTGACCTCATCGATGCGCGCGTCCCGCTCCTCCCAGATCAGTACCCCGGCAAAGAAGGTGATCATGGCGATGAGGAAGCCGTTGAGCGTCCCGGTGATGATCTCGATCATTGTGTAAGTAACCGGCCGGGAGGTGACTCCATACCATCCCGTTGAATTGAGGATCAATGCGGCTACGCAATTCAGCATGGCGGCGCAGGTGACGACGATAAAGGTAATGGTCTTCAACAGGCGGCTGTATTCGATGCGAATCGAGGCGAGGAGCTGTGTCCAGCGTGCATCTGCTCCGAAGCTGCGTGAGACATTGGCGAGTGTGAGAGGCTGGAACTCCGGCAACGCCGTCTCATCCTCGGCTGACTTCCGTTTGGAGGCGCGGACTGCCCGCTCAGAGAAACTGAAGCGCCAGTAGGCGAAGGCGAAGATAAGGATGCCGGCCGCCAGCCAAACCAGACGGTTCCACAACAGAAGCCCGGTAAGACCGATGGCATGGGTGTTTCTCTCCGCAACCGTCCAGTACTTTGTGAGCAGAGAGAAGGCATCGTTGCCGAAGGGATCGAGCATGGCGGAGAGCTTCTCGTTCTTCATGTCGCTCCTCAGGGCGCCAGCCACGGCATCGGCGACAAGCAGCACTAATCCACCGAGAAAAGAGACTACGGCGCTGCGCGTGAGCACGGCGATGGTGAAGATGATGGCCCCTATGAAGAACGTATTCGGCAAGGCAAAGACGAGGATGCTCTTCCAGTGCGCCGCCCAGATGACCGGCCCGAAGCGGTCGGCCTCGGCCCAGGGCATGAGCGGCGCCAGCAGTGCTCCGAGCGAGACGCCCAGCACCGGGATGGTGGCGATGACCACCGCGCCCAGAAACCGTCCCAGAAGGAAGTCCAGTTTGCGGATAGGCGTGCTGAAGACGATCTGGTGCATGTTGTACGCGAACTCGCGAGAGGCTGCCGAGTTCACAAACGCCGTCACCATCAGCAGGGTGATGAACCACATGATGGAGTAGTACTGCTGTATGACAAAGGGGGCATTGCGAAAGGTGTTCCCGATGGCCCCGCCTACCGAAACCTGGTCGGTGCTCATGGCCAGGAGAATCAGCAGCGCTACAATGCCCGTGAATACCCACAGCATGATGGAGCGCAGCCAATACCGAACCTCGAAAAAGAAGAAGTGCATCATGGCCGCCTCCTTTAATGCAGGCCGGCGATGCTGGCGAAGAACACATCTTCAAGATCCGGAGCAACAGGCACGAAACCGGCTTCCGGGCTGCTGTCCGCGAAGACGTGAATCTGCGGCCGTCCGGCTGAGAGCTTGGTTGAGATCACCGGGAACCGGCTGGTATATTCCTTCACGTCGTCGCGCTGGATCGATTTTTGCCAAATCCTGCCCGCAATCCCTTCCAAAGCCCTGTCCGGCGCTCCGGCAAACAGCACGCGTCCCTGATGAATGATTGCCATGTTGCTGCACAACTCCATGACGTCCTGCACAATATGGGTGGAGAGAATCACAATGACGTTCTCCCCGATCTCGGCCAGAAGGTTGTAGAAGCGGTTACGCTCTCCAGGGTCGAGGCCCGCCGTAGGCTCGTCCACGATCAGCAGTTCAGGGCTTCCGATCAGGGCCTGCGCGATCCCGAAACGCTGCCGCATGCCGCCGGAGAAGCCAGTGAGCAGTTTGCGGCGGTGGTCCCACAGGTTTACGCGGTGCAGTAGCGCATCAACAGCCTCCTTGCGCTCTTTGCGCTTGACGATTCCTTTGAGCAGCGCAATATGGCTCAGCATATCCTCGGCATTTACACGGGGATATACGCCAAAGTCCTGGGGGAGGTAGCCGAGCGTTTTGCGAACTTCTTCTTTCCTGCGAAGTACGTCCAGATCACCCAAACGGATAGAGCCGCTATCGGGATCCTGCAAGGTTGCAATGGTGCGCATCAAAGTAGATTTGCCGGCCCCATTGGGCCCAAGCAAGCCATACAAACCGCAGGGAATGGTCAAACTGACGTCATCGAGAGCGCGGACGCCCCCCTTGTAGACCTTGGTCAGGCCCTGGATTCGAAGTTCCATTGCGAGCTACCCTCCGGAAAGTGTCACTGCGCTTGTGCTGAGTGCGTCGCGTGCTGAATGGCGCACCACAATACTCTATGCGCCGCCAAATCGCCCCGCCGAACTGCCAGGATGCAGCTTTCAAGCATCATACGGGAACAGACTGAAAGAAGTTCCGGCAGGGCTCTGGCGGACCTCACGGAGAACTGCGGGCAGCGTCCACATTGCCCGTGAGTGCGCTGGCGGGACTCCTATGGCGTGAAGACCACCGCAAAGCTTATATAGCCAGCCCAGCTCGTGATCCGAGTACCAGCTCCTTCGGACGCGTTTGAATCTCCAGGTCGATGCTGGCGATCTCCGTGCCGCACTCCTGTGGATGGCCGAGGGTGCACTGGCAAAGCTCGGTAAACCGAATATGCCCGCTCTGGCTCAGTTCCACCCCGGTTGCGATCAAGACGCTGTAAATATCCACACAGGCTTGGCGTTCGAACTCGAAGAGCATATTCACCGTGCCCGTATCGATGGCGCTGTGGCTCAGCACCCAGCCGCCATAGCCGAGAATCGCGCCCGTGAGGGCCCGCACGACCCGCGCCGGCTCTTCGCTGGATATGCCCTCCATCTCCATTGCCCATGGGCTGCTCATGATTTCTCCCGCGTCGCGGTCAGGCGCCGCTAGTCTCAAGACCGCCTTATCGGAGCCGGACGGTCCGGCATCAAGGTTGTGCGGAATATGAACGATCTTTGACCGGCGTTGCAGCATTCTTGCTTCCCGGCAGACCGGGCGGTCCTTGTGCTGGTAACGGGCGAGCATTTCGACAGCAGATACAGCGTTGAGCTTGAAATACCTTTGAAGAGCGGTACAATTCGAGCGAATCGGTACGGAAAAAGGAGATTTCGAATAATATGACAGCTTGGAGGTGGTGAATATGTCCTTTTCTTCTTCGCGAACTCTTGGGATTTCCGTGTTCATTCTGAGTTGTGTGATCAACTGTAGAGTTCCTGCCGCGATGACGCAAACTGTGCATGTGGATGTTAGCCCGGGAAAAGCGATCGCGTTCGACCCGGACAAAGCGATGGGAACTTCCATGGATATTCTTTCGGCGGCGGAACTGGACACTGTGTACTCCGAGCCCATCGTGAAAGCGGGGCTCTCGGCAGGCTGGGGACCGATCTCTTACCGGCAGAACACCGAGCTGACTTATGACGCGTGGCACTGGAACCCGAACGGGAAATGGAGCGACGAGAAGCACAGGAGCGGATATTTCCTGGGCAGCGCGGAACCGAAAGATTTCCTGCGTGAGTCGTTTGGATATCGGCTCCCGCACCGGGGAACGACCCGCAGCGACTCGGGACAAAATGAGTATTCGCGGATGACGGACGGGGATCCGGCGAGCTACTGGAAGAGCAATCCGTATCTGAGCGGGAAATTCACGGGTGAGCCGGACTCCGCGAATCCGCAGTGGGTGGTAATCGAATTCCCGCTGCAGCAGCAGATTGATGCGATTCAGATCGCCTGGGCAAACCCGTATGCAACGAAATATGTGGTGGAGTACTGGACGGGGAAGGAAGACGCGCTGAATAAGCAGATTGCCGGCGAATGGGTAAAGTTCCCGCAGGGTGAAGTGACAGGGGGGACGGGTGGAAGCAAGGTGCGGCGGCTGGCGGATCATCCCGTTGCGACACGGTTTTTGCGGATCTTCATGACGGAATCTTCCAATACCTGCGACACGCACGGAAGCGACGACCCACGGAACTGCGTGGGGTATGCGATCGCAGAGATTTACGCGGGGAATTTCAATTCGCTCGGCGAGTTTGTAGACCTGGTGAAGCACGCGCCGGGCCAGGCACAGACCGTCACGCAGGCTTCATCCGTGGATCCGTGGCACACCGAAGAAGACATTGTGTCCTCGCGAGTTCAGACCGGATTCGATCTGTTTTTCACCAGCGGCTACACAAATCACTTGCCGGCGATGATTCCGATTGCCATGTTTTATGCCACTCCGGAGGATAGCGCGGCCGAGCTTGCGTACATTGAGAAGCGGGGCTATGCGGTCTCGTATGTGGAGATGAGCGAAGAGCCGGATGGGGCGTATATGTTGCCGGAGGATTACGCGGCACTGTATGTGCAATGGGCCGCGGCACTGCACAAGGTTGATCAGGGGCTGAAGCTTGGCGGGCCGGTGTTCACCGGCGTGAATGAGGATATCAAGGTGTGGCCGGACGCTCAGGGGCGCACCTCATGGCTGGGCCGATTTCTCGATTACCTGAAGGCGCACGGAAGGATGGCAGACCTGGCATTTGTGTCGTTCGAGCATTACCCGCTGGATCCGTGTCAAATCAATTGGTCGGATTTGTACCGCGAGCCGCAACTGGTGGAAGGAATTTTGCGGGCGTGGCGGGAAGACGGGGTGCCCACGGAAGTGCCGCTGATGAATACAGAGAGCAACGTGTCGTGGTCGCTGACGGATCCGATGCAGGATCTGTTTGCGGGATTGTGGCTGGCGGATAGCGTTGGAGCCTTTCTAACCCACGGGGGACCGAACGCAGCGTACTATCACTCGCCGATCCAGCCCGAAGAGTTGCGGCCAGGATGCCACGCCTGGAGCACGTACGGGAATTTTGTAGCCAACGAGAAATTGGAAATCAAACAATATACGGCGCAATACTTCGCTAGCCGCCTATTGAATCTCGACTGGGTGAAACATGGCGGCGGGACGCATCAGTTGTATCCGGCGGCGGGGGATTTGCACGACGACGCAAAAGACGACCTGATTACCGCGTACGCGGTGAAGCGGCCGGATGGAGATTGGTCTCTGCTGATCATTAATAAAGATCCGAGCAATGCCCACCAGGTCAAGATTGCGTTCGAGGACGGCGGGCAGGAAACAGCGGCGCGATTTTCGGGGCCGGTAAAGACGGTGACCTTTGGAGCGGCGGAATATCTGTGGCATTCCTCCGGGGCTACGAGTCATGCGGACCCCGACGGCCCGGCAAAGCGCAGCGTCGTGGAGTGGAAGGAAGAACAAAAGGTATTGCTGCCGAAAGCATCGATGACGGTGCTGACGGGGAGAGTGGGTGGTGCGTAAGGAAGGTCGCGATCCGTTCCCGGCTTGCCATATGCATGGCTCGCTACTCCTTGATGCCTGAGCCAACCAATCATGCGGCTACCGAGCTGCGGTAGAAGTGCGGTGGGTCTCCATGGTCCTTTCACGTGGTGTTCACCGTGCCCCACGAACTCTTTAGAAACTTGGTTCGCAATGCGGTCCTCCAAAAGACGACTTACGAGCGGACAGCCCGAAATTGGCGCGCAATGGCGCTTATCTTGTGCTCCTGGCTCATCGCCAGAGTCTTCTCGGATAATAACCGCCTTCGATCAGGCGGCGTATGCTTTCGACGGCACGTGGTTGGTCCTCGCGGTAGGTAACGCCAAACCATGAATCAAGCGTACGCAAGACTTTCACCCGCGCCTGCCCGGCCACAAGCAATTCACTCACCGTGCTGGGGATGTAGCATTCCGCCTCCAAGTCCGTGCCATTCAATTGAAGAAACTTCTGAAAGTGCTCGCGCAGTTGACCAAACACCTGGGGAGTAAAGCCCCACATGTTCATCGAAACCACCTCGTTCCCCGCCAGCCTCGTCTCCCGCCCTTCTGCGTCGGTGTTCCTGGCATGCCCGCCATCGCGTTCGATATTTTTCAGTTCAACAATGTTCTCAAGAAAGCCGTTGGCATTCACCTGGCACACCCCGCGCGCCACCGCGCCGAATTCGGAGAGAGTATTGCGCAGAACGAATCCGACCACCGCATAGTCCGTTGTTCCGGACTGCAAGTGCCGGGCCAGCGCGCGGTAGCTCTCCGCTCCGTAAAAATCATCGGAATTGATCACGGCAAAGGGCTCATGAATGGCGTTGGCGGCCATCAGAATGGCGTGCGTTGTGCCCCACGGCTTGGTGCGGCCGGCCGGCACGGCAAGCCCCGGCAGGAGCTTGCCGAGTGTCTGAAAGACGTATTCGACCGCGATGCGCTTGCTAAACCGCGCGCCGACCATCTGCTTGAACGGTTGCTCATTGTCTGGGCGGATGACGAACACGACCTTGCCGAACCCGGCACGGTGGGCGTCATAGATCGAATAGTCCATGATGGTTTCGCCATCGGGTCCGACCGGATCGAATTGTTTCGGGCCGCCGTAACGGCTGCCCATGCCGGCAGCCAGGATGAGAAGAGTTGGGGTGACCATTGGTTTCATCCTTTCCTGGGGTTTAGTCATGCGTGGTTTCTTTGGGCAGGCTGCCGGGCGCGAGTACTTCGAACAGGGCGAGATGGAAGTCATGTGCCTGTTGCACCCGAAGCACAATTATCGGGTGACCCTGGAGCTCTAGCTTCAAGCCATTTCTATGCAGTTCGCGGGAGCGGACGTTCAGCTCGACGGTCTTGAAGCGAACGTGATGTTCTGACAGAACAGCGGTTTCCATGGCAAGAAACCCCCAACTTCGGCGAAGAGCGGACGGGAGCATAACCATGACCGCGCTTCCCGTGCACTCGCTTTGAACGGCAGAATTCTACCACTCCCGAGATGAATATGGGCATCTAACCTCGGTCTGCCCCGTGATTCTTACCCCGGAGAGTATTCGTGCGGCGCAGCGTTGAACGGTCTGGTATTCTTGCACCATCGGAGGCGCAACTTCCGGATGGTCGGCAATCCGGAAGTTGAGCCTGTGTTTCCTTGGTCAATTGGCAGAAAGCCGCCCTCGCGTCAGGAACCTGCGAGATCCCGCTTTCGGGAGCTTCGGCGGGTTTACCTCGGTTCGGTGGCGGGATGCCCAATGGGGATAAATGGATGGGTTGAAACCTACCCTTACCGGCCCGCGTTGATTTTGCGGGGTTTATGTGTCGGGGTCAAAACCCCGGCCTGCCAGCCCGGACCTGCCGCCCGCTGGAGTTTTTTCGCAGCCTGTTTTGCGGTTGCCGGGAAATCTGTAAAGATGGAACTACCATGACAGTTTCAGCTCCTTCTCAAGTGTTTGCCGATCGAATTGGCCGGATCGAAGTTTCCGCGACCATGGCTGTAGCCGCCGAGGCCGCCAAGCTGCGCGCTCAAGGCGCTAACCTGGTGGATTTTGGCGCCGGAGAACCGCACTTTCCCACCCCGCGGCACATCAAGGACGCGGCTATCGCGGCCATCGAGGCCAACTTCACGCGCTATACCGTGGTTCCGGGCATTCCCGACGTGAGGAAGGCGATCGTGGAGCGCCACGCGACCGATTTCGGGTCGGATTACGGGCTGGACGAGGCCATCTTCACCACCGGCGGCAAGCTGGCGCTGTTCAACACCATTCAAGTCCTTATCGACCACGGCGACGAGGTGATCCTGCCGGTGCCCTATTGGGTAAGCTTCAAAGACATCATCCAATACGCCGGGGGCAAGGTGGTGTTTCTGGAGACCAGCGAGGCGGAGAGCTTTCGCATCACGGCGGACGCCATCGAAAAGGCCATCACCCCGAAGACCAAGGCCATCATCCTGAACTCGCCGTCGAACCCGGCCGGCTCGGTGGTCTCCCAGGAGGATCTGGAGCGGATTGTCCAGCTGGCCCACGAACGCGGGATTTTCCTGCTTTTGGACGAGTGCTACGTATACCTGAACTACGCCGGCAAGCCGGTCTCCGGCGGTTCGTTTACCTGGGCCAAGGAGCACCTGGTCGTCCTCGGCTCGCTATCCAAGACCTATTCCATGACCGGCTGGCGGGCCGGCTTCGCCCTGGCTTCGAAGGCAGTGGTGGCCAACCTCAGCAAGCTGCAGTCGCAGTCCACGTCGAATGCAGCCAGCATGGTGCAAAAGGCCGCGGTGGCGGCGCTGACCGGCTCGCAGGAGTGCGTGTGCGACTTTCGCGCCGAGTTTATGGAATTGCGGGACTATATGCTGGCCAAGTTGACGGAGATTCCCGGAATTACCTGTACCAGGCCGGAGGGGGCGTTCTACGTCTACCCGAATATCTCCGCGTTTCTGGGCAAAGGGGGCGTGCGCACGGCTACCGAGCTGGCCACGCGGCTGCTGCACGAGGCCCATGTGGTGACGGTGCCCGGCGAGGCGTTTGGGACCGGGGAGCACATCCGCATCTCCTACCCGGTGACGAGGCAGAACATCGACGAGGGGACGCGGCGCATGGGGAAATTCCTGGGGCGGCTGGCGTAGACACGCGGTCCGATGCACGGGGGTCCGGCGGCTTAACGAGGCCGCGGCGGTCACACGAGGTCCCGTGCGCGGGGCCCCGGCCGGCGATTTTGGCCGCGGCGATTGAAAACCCGCCGTTGACCCACTCGCCGGCTGCGCAGCCCTCCGGCAAAAAAAGTATCGGATAGCACTGTGCAAACATAGCGTTTGTCGAGTAGGATGTCTGTTCGATGTCCAAGCCAATCGATTTTCGTCCCGTGATTCTCGCTGGAGGCAGCGGTACACGCTTCTGGCCCCGCTCCCGCCGCGCACGCGCCAAGCAGGTGCTGGCGCTGGACGGCGAGCGCTCCATGATTCAACAGACCGTGGAGCGGCTCAAGCCGCTCGCCAAGGTCGACAAGACGTGGGTCATCACCAACGAATATCTGGCCCACGAGATCGCCGATCAGTTGCCGGGTTTGCCCGCCGGACAGATCATCCAGGAACCCGTGGCCCGCAACACGGCGCCGGCTTGCGGACTGGCTGCATTCCTGATCGAGAGGCAAAATCCCGAGGCAGTGCTGGGAATTTTTCCCTCAGACCACGTGATCGCCGACGAACCGCGATTCCTGAAGGCGCTGCAAAAGGGCATCGCCCTGGCCGCCACAGGCGACAACATGGTGGTGCTGGGCATTGAGCCAGTCCGCGCCGAGACCGGCTACGGCTATATCGAGACCGGGGACTACACCAGGGACGATTCCGCCCTCCACGTGCGCCGCTTTATCGAGAAGCCCAACCAGCACCGGGCCGAGGATTTTGTGGCTGCGGGCAATTACTTCTGGAACTCAGGAATGTTTTTGTGGTCGGCGCGCACCCTGGCCAATGCCGTGCGCGAACACCTGCCGGAGACCGCTCCGCTGCTGGAGGGGATTGCCGCGGCTTACGGCACGCCTCAATTCGAAGAGGTCTTTCACTCCCTCTATCCCAAATGTGAGAACATCTCCGTGGACTATGCGGTGCTGGAGCCGCGCTCGGCCAAGGGCGAGCACCTCTCCCACCTCTATTGCCTGCCGGCGGAGTTCAGTTGGAACGACCTGGGCTCCTGGGCGTCGCTTTACGAGTACCAGATTGAGACCCGGCTGCTCGGGGACGCGGAGGGCAATGTGTCAGAGACCGAGGGCCACATGGCCATCGATGCGGCCAACAACTACATCTACAGTCCCAAAAAGTTTGTGGCGTTGGTGGGTGTCGAGAACCTGGTGATTGTGGATACCGAGGATGCGCTGCTGATCGCCCACCGCGATCACTCCCAGGATGTGGGAAAGATCGTCAAGGAACTGGGAATCACGGGCCGCACGGAGTTGATCTGAGACCTGGGAGTCGGCCTCGGTCACGCCACAATCTCCAAACCCTTCTTGTCTACCAGCGATAGGAGTTTGAGCGAGGCTCCCTGGGGATGTTTTTCTCCTCGCTCCCATTTGCTGACCAGGCTCGGCGTCACATTTAGATAGGCCGCAAAGACCGTTTGGCTGGTCTTCTCTCGCGCGCGCAAGGCCCGAATCTTCGCTGGTGTCATCTCCTGAACAGGCGTAAGGCAAAGTGCATCGAACTCGCGCATGGTCTTCTTATCCAAGGCGCCGTCGCGGTAAAAGTCGGACGCTGTCTCGTGAACAGAGGCCATCATCTTGTTCCGATACTTTTTAAGCATTGTCTTCTCCTTCGGGTATTCCCACTATGAAGAGGTCCCCACTTTGTACTCGTTGCGCTATCTCGGCATCTGTAAAGCCGAGAATAACTTCCGCGAGTTTCCTGAAGGCATCCAGGTCTTTGGGCCTGATGTTGGCTACATCCTTCTTTTCAAAGCCGTGGACGTAAACGGCGCGATCGTTCCTCTTGAATAAGACGATCGACCGCGAGCCGCCGGACTTTCCCTCCCCAGCACGGGCGATGCGCAGCTTGATTACCCCTCCACCAAGATCGGCGCCGATCACGCCTTGGTTTGCGAGCCGGGCGGCTTTCCAGAGATCGGCGTCCGTAATGCGAGCCTTCTTGGCGAAACGGGCAAATGGTTTGCTCTTGTAGACCGACAACGTCTTGGAAGCGGTCCTGCCCACGGTAAAAAGTATAGCACTAAGTGGCAGGTTTGCGGGTGCCCCAGGTCTCGCCTTTGAGACCCGGCAGCCGATTTCGCGCTACAATCTTCCCATGAGCCGCACCGCCCAGGAAATTTTCGAAGATGCCCGCCAATTGCCTCCCGATGAGGTGGACTGGCTGGTTGAGAGCCTTCTCATCAAGGAGCAGAGCGGGCTGCAAGCGGAGATTGAGGCCGCCTGGGACGGCGAGATCAAGCGCCGCCTCGACGAGATCGATTCCGGAGCCGTGGAATTGATTCCGGGGGAGCAGGTTCGCGCCGAGATGATTGCAAGTCTTTCTCCACAGGCACGAGCACGGTTGCGCGTTGGAAACCGTTGAAGTACCATCCCGCAGCCAGGCGGGAGATCGAGGCCGCTTATACGTTGTACGCCCGCCAGAGCGTTCAGGCTGCCGACGGATTTTACGAGGAGCTTCTTCCGGCTCTCGACCGTCTGCACGAACGGCCAAGGCTGTATCCGCCGCACCTTTACGGCACCCAGCGCGTTGTGCTGCACCAGTTTCCGTTTTCCGTCATCTATTATAGGGAGCTTCTGCACGAGATTCAGATCGTTGCCGTGGCCCACGCCAAGCGCCGACCCGGCTACTGGGCCAAGCGCCTTTAGCATGTAGTGTTTCCCGCGCCCTGACCGGCATACATTACCCTATTTCTCAGGGAGCACGAAAACTCAACAATGCCTCATCCTCAAATCAAGTTCGGCACCGACGGCTGGCGTGGAGTGATTGCCGACGATTTCACCTTCGCCAATGTGCGCCTTGCCGCCGAGGCCGTGGCAGCCTATGTGCACTCCCGCAAAGGTACAGCGGAAGAAGACCCCGCCAAGGGTTTGTGCATCGGCTACGACACGCGCTTCGGCTCCAGGGCCTTTGCGCGCGCCTGCGCTGACGTTGTGGCCGCCACCGGCATCCCCGTGCTGCTGGCCAACGATGTGACGCCCACCCCGGCGCTCAGCTTCGGCGTGCGCGAGCGCGCGGCGGCCGGCGGCATCATGATTACCTCCTCGCACAATCCGGCGCAATGGAACGGGGTCAAGTACAAAGCCTGGTACGGCGGGTCGGGCAAGCCCTCGATCATCGCCGAGATTGAGTCCCACCTGGGCCGGCCGGTGGCTCGGACGGCCGGGAACCCTCTGGGTGCTGCCTCGATTCAAGAGGTCGATTTCCTGCCCTCCTACCTCAAAGCCATTGAGAGCTTTACCAGCCTTGACGCGCTCGCAGAATCCGGCATGAAATTCGCCATCGACTCGATGTATGGCGCCGGCCGCACCATCATCTCCGACATTTTTACCCGCATCGGCGTAGCCCATGTGCAGATTCGCGGCAACATCGACCCGCTTTTTCCCGGCATCAACCCCGAGCCCATCGAGCCGCACATCCGCGCCCTGGGCGAGGCGGTGGTGGCCAACGGCTGCCACGGCGGCCTTTGTACCGACGGCGACGCGGACCGCATTGGCGCCACAGATGAGCACGGCGAATTCGTCGATCCGCACAAGATTTACTCCGTCCTGCTGAGCTGGGTGCTGCGCCGCAAGGGCTGGCCAGGCGCCGTCACCCGCGCCTTCAACACCACCAAAATGCTGGACCGCATCTGCCAAAAGCACGGCCGCGAGCTGATCGAGCACGGAATCGGCTTCAAGTATGTCTGCGACCTGATGCTGGAGCGGGAGATCGTGATGGGCGGCGAGGAGTCGGGGGGGATCGGCTTCCAGCGCCACCTGCCCGAGCGCGACGGCCTGCTGAACGCCCTGCTGCTGGCCAACGTAATGGCCGAGGAAGGCAAGACGCTGGGCCAGCTTGTGGCCGACCTGCAGGCCGAGTACGGCGAGCACCAATACGGCCGCGTCGATCTGCACATTCCCGACAAGATCAAGAGCGGCGCCATTGCACGGGCTCGCAATCTCAAGCCGGGCGACCCGGTCTTTGCCGGGATGCCGGTGCTGCGCCAGGAGAACCTGGATGGGGTGAAGTTCTATCTCGACAACCCCGAGGCCGCCACCAAGCCGAACGCCGCCGAGACCTGGCTGCTGCTGCGCGCCAGCGGCACCGAGCCGCTGATGCGCATCTACACCGAGTCGTGCTCGAAGGAGTCTGTTGCCAAACTGCTGGAATCGGCGCGCGCCTTCGCGCTGGGCGAGTGAGGCCTTCAATTTCGTAGCAACTTTGGCGAAATGTTGCTCTACTTCAGGAACAACAGGACGGCGCTGCCCGCGGGAATCCTGAGGCGCGGGATTCCATTCCTTACTGCAACGTGCTCGACCACCTTCGGTCTCCATTTTGCGTGTGCCTGGATCTCCGCGCCAGCCAGGGTCACTCGCTCGGTCGAGTCCAGCGCAGGCGCCTGCATTCTCCATGCCGTCGCGGATTCGACGCCGCGCGGCGCGCGGATCGATAAATCGATCGGCTTCAGTTCACCCTTATTGAAGACGGCCACCTTGAAGCCGGTTTTGTGTTGTGCGGCGTAGGCCGTCGTATTCACACCTTCCATAGACCCGTCCACGCGGAGGAAAGTGCCGCCGGCGAACTGACTCGCCAGCAACATGCCGTAGAAGACCGGCGTGGCTTTCACAGCGCTTCCTGGTTCGCTGGAGATGGGCGTGTAGAAGCCGCTGCGCACGGTTTGCGGACCCTTCGACGCCTCCATGCCCGGCGTATGATCGCCCAGACCGGCGGTGAGAAAGGCGCTGCTGCCACCATGCAGGTTGACACCGGCGCATCCCAGGCCGGCCAGTTGCAGCATATAGTCCCCCGCCCACAGCGCGGCGGCAAAGGCGTTGCTCATGCCGGGCTTGCCGCCGCGGTAGCAGGAGTTCCCCTCGGTCATCCGATACGCCCTTCCGCGCGCACGCGCCGCAGCCTCAATCCGCCTGGTCTGGGCAGGAACGTCTGGATTGCCGCCGAGCAGCCGCTCAATCGTCACCCGCGGATCGTCAGGCGGGCCCTCCGCATAGTAATGGCCGGTCAATGCCACCACCCGCGCATCAAACTCCGCGGGAAGCGCTGCGGCAAAGCGTGTTACCCAGGCGGAGGAAGCGCCGACGTCGGGTCCGCCGAGGCGAACTCCGGGCACTTTTGCGCCGATGGCCTCGGCAAAGCCCACCCATTCCTTCATGTATTCGGCAAAGCCCCAATCGGGCGGGCGCGTGCCGTTGTTCGCGTCGTGATAGAAATCGGGCTCGTTGCCGATCTGAAAGAACTCCAGGCGGCCGCCCACCGCCTGCGCCACATATTCGGCTTCCGCGGCAGCTCGCTCCGGCGTGCTGTTGCCAAAGTTGAGGCCGTAGATCAGCCGCCATCCCGTTGCTTGCAGAAAACCGGCCAGGGCATCGATCGCCTCCGGGGAGATGGCAAACAACCGGTGCGGCATCCAGTTGGCTTCGAGATTACCCGCGGGCAAGTGCAGCTTCGGCTCCGGCGTGGACGCGTTTGCCTTGAACCAGCAAAACTCGCTGGTGTCGCCGCCGACGCGCAAGACCCCTTGCGGGCTCAGAAGACGGAAATACTCAACCAGATCGCGATTGGCAACGGAGAAAAACTGTGGATCGGTCAATTGCGCCAGCTCATAGCTCAAGCCCGCATAGGTCAACGGAACCTGCGGCGCCCCCGGCTCTGCGCGTAGCGTCAACTCAGCGGAAACAGTCGGCAAAGACTGCGCCTTCGATAGGCTGCAACTGGCTGTAGCCACCGCGGCAGCGCTCGCCTGAAACAGGAAACGGCGTCGGTCCATGGAACGATCTCCTCGGCTTGATCTCAGGTCTTCGACGTGCGGGCTCAGGCTACCACCGCAATCTTGGCCCGCTTGCCCAGCCGGACGACGATGCGCGCGGGTAAGGCGGGCAGCGGAACGAGCGCATTGCCGGCTACTTCGCCGTCGAGCTTGACGGCGTTCTCGGCGATCTTGCGGTTGGCTTCGGCGCCCGATGCGGCAAGACCGAGTTGCACCAGCAGTTTGGGCAGGCGAATCTGGTTTAACTCGGGTCCGGCTACCTCGGCATAAGCAATAGCAACTTCTTCGAGGTCTTCGGCGGTTTCCTTCTGCTGAAACATCTTTGCCCAGTTTTCGTCCGCGCTCTGGGCCGCGGCCTCGCCGTGAAAGCCCGCGGTAATCGTCCGCGCCAGGCGCTTCTTGGCTTCCATGGGGTGCAGCATGCCGGCTGCCACTTCGGCCTCCAGCAAGTCCACTTCGCTCTGGCGCAGGTCCGTCAGAAACACCCAGTACTTCCACATCAATTCATCCGAGATGCTCATCAGCTTGCCGTACATCTCGGCCGGCGGCTCGTTGATGCCGATGGCGTTGTTGAGCGACTTGGACATTTTTTGCACGCCGTCGAGGCCTTCGAGAATGGGCGTCATGAGGATGATCTGCGGCTTCTGGCCGTAGTGGCGCTGCAACTCGCGGCCGCATTGCAGATTGAACTTCTGGTCGGTGCCGCCCAGTTCCACATCGCATTCGAGAGCTACCGAGTCATAGCCCTGCATCACCGGGTAGAGAAGTTCGTGAAGGCTGATAGGCTGCTCGGCCTGGAAGCGCTTGTGGAACTCGTCGCGCTCCAGCATCTGCGAGACGGTGAAGTGGGAGGTGACCCGGATGGTGCCTTCATATCCCAGCTTGCCCAGCCATTCGGAGTTATATCGCACCTCGGTTGCCTGCTCGTCAAGGATTTTGAAGACCTGTTGCTTGTAGGTCTCGGCGTTCTCGTCAATTTGTTCTCGAGTCAGGGGCTTGCGGGTGACGTTCCGCCCGGTGGGGTCGCCGATCAGCGAGGTGAAGTCGCCCACCAGGAAGATGACCTGGTGGCCCAATTGCTGGAAATGGCGCAGCTTGCGCATCAGCACCGTGTGGCCCAGGTGCAGGTCGGGCGCGGTAGGGTCGAAGCCGGCCTTGACGCGCAGCGGACGACCGGTTTTGCGGCTCTCTTCCAGGCGCTCGCGCAGGTCGCTCACGCGGATGATCTCCGCCGCGCCCTTCTGAAGCAGGTCCATCTGTTGGTCTACGGGTAGAAACTCGCTCATGCCGTCTTTCAGTATAAAGTCGCGGGCTTTGGGCGGACCCGGGGCGGCATTTCCAGCGATGGTTCTCCTTTACTCGCCGCCCTCTTTCTCCGCCAGTGCCTTTTCCGTGCCGGCCGGCAGCAGCGGCGATTGCACGGCCCTGGAGAGCCTGTCGGTCATCACCTGGAAGTGATAACCCATGACCGCCAGCGTCATGGCCGCGCCCACGCAATGGCGATAACGTGTAGCCACTGTCAGCAGGAACTTCCAGTAACTCCACCGCTGCCGGCCGAAGACTCCCTGGCGGACAATCGAAGTAACGAAGGCCCGCGCATTGGCGCGCGTCAGCCACCGCTGCCTCGACGACCGCGTTCCCGCCGCCCGCTTCCCAGGTTTGGGCTGCGTGCGGCTCAGGTAGAGCTTCACGCGCTCATAATAAGCCGAGCTGGAGTAGATCCTCTTCAGCACCGAGCGGTAACCCTCGACCAGCCGCGCCGCGTCCATGTTAGGCAGAAAGTTCAGCTTGTCATCCGTGTTATCGCCGTGGCCCGCATCGAGAATCCGTCCCTCATTCCACAAGCGCCGGAAGAGTTGCGTGCCGGGCATGGCCTGCAGCAGGCCGACCATGGCGATGGGAATGCCGCTCTTCTGGATAAACTCCACCATGCGGTCGAAGATATCGTCGCGATCGGTGTCGAAGCCCAGAATAAAGCCTCCCATCACCTGCATGCCATAGCTCTGAATCCTCTCCACGCTTTCCAGCAGGCTGCGCCGCGTGTTCTGCAACTTGTTGCTGGCGATGAGGCCCGATTCATCGGGAGTCTCGATGCCGAGGAAGACCGAGACAAAGCCGGCGTCTTTCATCAACTGCATAAGTTCCGGATCGTCGGCCAGGTTCAATGAAGCTTCGGTATTGAAGTCGAAGCTGGTTTTGTACTGGCTGCGCCACTCGGCGAGCGCCTTGCATAACTCCTTGGCGCGCGCCTTGTTACCGATGAAGTTATCGTCGACGATAAACACCGCTTCGCGCCAGCCGGCCGCGCGCAACTGGTCCAGCTCGGCCAGCACCTGGGCAACGGCCTTGGTGCGCGGACGCCGGCCGTAGATCTCGATGATGTCGCAGAACTCGCAGTTGAAGGGGCAGCCGCGCGAGTATTGCACGGCCATGGTCGAGTAGCGGTTCATCTTGATCAGGCTCAGGTCGGGCAGCGGGCTGGTGGCCATCTCCGGCTTTTCGGCGGCCTGATAGACGGGCTTGGCCGTGCCTTGCTCCAGGTCGAGCGCTAGGCCCGCAATGAGGGCCTCGGACTCGCCGATGACCACGTGGTCCGTCTTGAGCTCGGCCGCCGACAGGCTGCTGGCGATGGGGCCGCCGACGACGGTGCGCAGGCCGCGCGCGCGGCACCGCTCCACGATGGCTGCCAGCGAGTCGCGCTGGATGTGCATGGCGCTCAGCATCACCACGTCGGCCCAGGCCAGGTCACGGTCGCTGAGGCGCTCCACATTGGTGTCCACAAGGCGCTTTTCCCATGTTGCCGGCAACAGCGCGGCCACCGTCATGAGCCCCAGCGGAGGCTGCGCCGCACGCTTGCCCAGAAACTTGAGCGCATGTTTGAAGCTCCAGTACGTTTCGGGGAATTCCGGGTAGATCAACAGGGCGTTCATGGCTCACCTCATCGCTGAAGCAGGGCATTGGGCGAACATGGAGCGCGGCCTTGTCCTGTTCTGGCGCCTGCTTCCTGTGACGCGTCTCCGCGCATCGGAAACGCATACTGCTGCGCTCGAAACGGCGCACTGCTTCGAAGATAGATTGTTCTCCGAAGCGGACCGAAAGCTGTACAAAAGGGACCGTGTTTGCCGAAAATGGGACGCATTTGCTGCGCAGGCACGCCCGTTTTGCCGCTGACCGCGCCGATGCCCACCTGCCACGCAAGTGCGGATTGCCTTAGACTGGAGGAATGGAAGAGTTTTCTCGTTTACAGCGCCTCCCCCCCTACGTTTTCAATATTACCGGAGAGATGAAGGTTTCTGCGCGACGGCGCGGGGAAGACATTATCGACTTCGGGATGGGCAATCCGGATGGGGCTACCCCCAAGCACATTGTCGACAAGCTGTTAGAGGCGGCGGTGAAACCCAGCACCCACAGGTACTCGGTTTCGCGGGGGTTGCCGCGGCTGCGCAGGGCCATCACAAACTGGTACAAGGCGCGTTATAACGTCGATCTGGACCCGGAGACGGAGGCCATCGTCACCATCGGGTCCAAGGAGGGGATTGCGCACCTGTGCCTGGCCATCCTGGACTCGCGGGACACGGTTCTGGTGCCGAACCCGAGCTATCCCATTCATATTTATGGGCCGGTGATCGCCGGGGCGCACGTGGTGAGCGTGCCGGTACACGACCGCGAACAGTTCCTGGCGCAGCTTGAGGACCTGATTCCGCGGATGGTGCCGCGGCCGAAGGCGCTGATCGTGAATTTTCCGTCGAATCCGACCACGCAATGCGTGGAGCTGCCGTTCCTGGCGCGGCTGGTGGAGCTGGCGCACGAGTATGGGTTCCACTTGATCCAGGACCTGGCCTATGCGGACATCGCCTTCGACGGGTACAAGCCGCCGAGCGTGCTGGAAGTGCCTGGAGCGAAAGAGGTTGCGGTAGAGTTCTTCACGCTGTCAAAGAGCTACAACATGCCGGGGTGGCGGGTGGGATTCATGGTGGGCAACCCGGTGCTGGTGAGCGCGCTGGCGCGGCTGAAGAGCTACTTCGACTACGGGACCTTCACCCCGATCCAAGTGGCTTCAATTCACGCACTTGAGGGGCCGCAGCAGTGCGTTCGCGAGATTTGCGAGAACTACCGGAGCCGGCGCAACGTGCTGGTGGAGGGGCTGAACAAGACGGGATGGCCGGTGGCGCTGCCGAAGGCCACCATGTTTGTGTGGGCGCAGATCCCGGAGCAATACCGGAAAATGGGGTCGCTGGAGTTCTCAAAAGTTCTTTTAAGTGACGCGAAAGTGGCTGTTTCGCCGGGGATCGGGTTTGGAGACTACGGGGACGGGCACGTGCGGTTCGCTCTGATCGAGAACGAAGAACGGACAAGGCAGGCGCTCAGGGGGATCCGGCAGATGCTGGCAAAAGGGTAGGTTTGCATCCATCCGGGGAGCTTTGAGCCACCATTTGGCCTCCAGGCGACGAGGTTCAGGCCAGCGTTTGTCTTCACATCTTGCGTGACCGGACGGCCTCTTTGGCCTCGGCGTGACCGGAGGCAGGGACCTCGGGAACGTCTGCTTTGGCCAGCCCGCCGATGTTCAGCTGCTTCCTCAGCTCCCTATCCATCTTGGCGAACAAGTCCTTATTTTCCTTGAGGAAAGCGCGAGTGTTCTCGCGTCCCTGGCCGATCCGTTCACCCGCATAGCTGTACCATGCGCCGGACTTCTCGACGATGTTGTTGGCCACGGCCAGGTCCAGCACGTCGCCTTCCTTGCTGATCCCCTCGCCGTAGAGAATGTCGAACTCCGCCTCGCGGAAGGGGGCAGCCACCTTGTTCTTGACGATTTTGACCTTGGTGCGCGAGCCGGTGACCACGTCCCCCTCTTTTACGGCGGCGATGCGGCGGATATCAACCCTTACGGAGGAGTAGAACTTGAGCGCCCGGCCGCCGGTGGTGGTCTCGGGGTTGCCGAACATGACCCCAATTTTTTCCCGTATCTGATTGATAAATATGAGCGCGGTGCGGGACTTGGAAACCGTGCCCGTGAGCTTTCGGAGGGCCTGGGACATGAGGCGCGCCTGCAGCCCCATGTGGGATTCGCCCATCTCGCCATCCAACTCTGCCTTCGGCACCAGAGCGGCTACCGAGTCCACTACCAGGACGTCAATGGCCCCGGAGCGGACCAGCGCCTCGGTGATTTCGAGGGCCTGCTCGCCGGAGTCGGGCTGCGAGACCAGCAGGTTATCGATGTCCACGCCCAGCTTTTTGGCGTAGGCCGGGTCCAGGGCGTGCTCGGCATCGACAAATGCAGCCAGGCCGCCCGCCTTTTGCGCCTCGGCGATCACTTGCAAGCAGATCGTCGTCTTGCCCGAGGACTCCGGGCCAAATACTTCCGTCACGCGGCCGCGGGGAATGCCACCCACGCCGAGCGCCGCGTCAAAACTGATGGAACCGGTGGAGATCACGGCAATAGGCACCAGCGCCTCTTTGGATCCGAGCCGGACTATCGACCCTTTGCCAAACTGTTTTTCGATCTGAGCGAGGGCAAGTTCTACGGCTTTGGCGCGGTCGTCGGCGATGGCCATTGGGAGGGCTCCTTAAAATTTAAAATGCTCACCTTGCGCGGGTTCCGCTTTCTCCAGAGGAAATGCGCGGCGGCTTGAATTGGATTTCGTTGGGATTGTAGCAGGGCTAGACAGACATTGATAGGGGAAAATGGCGAAGAAATGGAGAAGATCGACTGCCCGACGCTAAGGTGTTGGAATGCCTTGGGTTAGGGCTGGTTACCAAAGCCGGGGGTCAGAGGGTATAGGCGCCGATGCGGGTTTCGCGGCTGGTGAGCGCGTCCGAGGAGCGGTCAAGGGATTCGTATTCAAGGTCGTGGGCCTTGCGGAAGGCGCGGAAGTCGTCTTCGCTGGTCCAGCGGTCGATGGTGAGGTAGGTCAAAGGGATGTAGGCGTCGCGCAAGAGCTCTGTTCCCAGATAGTCAGGGGAGGTTCGGAAGAGCTGGGCCCAGGCGCCCTGGGGTCCGTAGGCGGCCTCAAAGGCGGAAACTTTTTCCTCGGAGATCTCAAATTGCCAAACGACGACGAACATGCGCGGACTCGATTCTTTGTCTCAAGAATATGGTAACGCAGAAGATAGAGGTCAGAGAACAGGGAACAGGGAACAGGGACTAGGGACTAAGGGACTAAGGGACTAGGGATCGGCGGGGCAGCGAGCAGTTCAGCGCACGGAAACTGTGTAGTGCTATAAGCCTACAAAAAGAAGGAAAATGCCGGCCTTCAGGCCTACAAACGGAAGGGCCGCATGCGAAGCTCGAAAAACGTCCTATTCCATGGGTGCAAAAAACCGCAGAGGGTCCGGCTGGAACCGAACATAAAGCGCGTAAAACAGCTCAGAATTGATGGTTTTTGCCCCGTTTTCGATCGTTTTGCCCCCCCTTTTTGCGGTCCTACATACATAGTTCGGGTACAGATTGCCGTTCTGTCCAGGGCTCCGGTTTCCGGGTCGGGGATGCTCCGGAGCGTCATCGAGTCAGTTTCCTTCCCTTTCAGACTCCAGTCAGTGGTATCACCGCCCTTTTGCTTGCGCATCCCCAAGTGACTCTGACGCAGGCTGTGATTTGCGAAAGCGCACGTAGTCCCGCTTATTCACCGCCGTTTCTATAGGCAAGCCGCCGCGTCCTAACACACGATTGGAGGTACGACGGCGCTCTGCTCCGCCAACACCGACCTCGAACTCGCTAACTGGTCACAATTGCTCTGCCCGTTGGCAGGTACGACCGCGTCAAGCATCTGTTGGGAGGCAAATGGGGGTATATTGGGTCGCAGCCGGAAAGCAAAATGGAAATTCCGGATGAGTGACCTCTTCAGGTTCCCGGTCAAGGATACTGGCCAGGCCAAGCAGCGCAGTCGAAGCGCAGGCTGGGCACCTTTCTGAGCAATTACCAACGCAACCGCAGTTCGGACACAGATAGGCTGACGCCAAAGGGATATGCAGCATCGAGTTCAATTTCATAGTGTCACCCGATTGATTGATAGTGGCGTTCGGCCGGAGCGCGTTTCATTCGACCTCCGCGTGCTCCTGCCATGTTCTAACGATGACATGCAACCTCGCCAAGTTGCACTTGCAATCGCTCATATGTCTCAGTCCTTTAGTTAATTGTCACCGTTACCGGTGCGATTACCCGTGGTTACGCAAGTGGCACTCAAAACCAGCCTCCGATCACGCCATTTAAACCAAAAACGTCTAACAACTGACCTTTTTCAATGAGATCCGCATATTCGGACATTACTCAACCTGGGAGGGGTTGTGTCCGGATTTCCGACAAACCTCCCGCAATGCTGTTAATGAGCGCGCTGAAGTGTAAGCGTCTGCCAAAACAATGCATGCATCGATCAGCCTTCACAGGCGCCGGCCGGTGCAGAGTGAAAGCCGAATGAATGCCCTACTCGGAGCGTAACACCTCGATTGGGTTCACACTGTCGCACGCCGTGCTGGCACAGAGCTGGCCGCCAACGCCGACGCGCACATGCCAGCGCCGGCTGCCGTCAGCGTGGATTAACAAAGCCAACAACGAACTCAAGCTGAGGCAAAATCACCGAACTGCGCGGCCAGATTTAACCTTCCGAGAGATTTGTATATCCGAAGCATAAGAAGCATCCCGTATCGGTTTTTGTCTACCCACAGGTCTCCTGTGCTTTGCTAGGATATTACAGACGAGGGAGGTTCACCATGGGAGTATTAGCGTGTCGATGGGGAGCGCTCGCGGCGTTCGGGCTATTGTCCATGCTGCCCCAGGCTGTGAGCGCCGCGGAACCGTGCAAGCTGTTGACTGTGCAGGAGATCGCGCAGGTGCTCGGTAACTCGGTTTCACCCATGCCGCTCGGTACCACTGGCTGCATGTGGAAGGGAAGCCCGCAGGGAGTGAGCATCGCGCTGCGCGATGCTTCGATCTGGGCACGAACCATAGCGCCCGGCCCCGGCATCACCAAGAGGGATGTCAGCGGAATCGGCGATGCGGCGCAGTTTTCGGGCGTGCAAGATACCTGGACGCTGTCGGTGAAGCAGGGGAACAATGTCATCGTCCTGACGGTTCACAACGCGAAGAGTCCCGATCAGCAGCGTTCGTCGGAGGAGTCGCTCGCCCGGCTCGCTCTCCGTCGCCTTTAGGTTCTCGCTTGCAGTGCCCCGTCAGCCTGCCCGGTAACCGTGCGTTTCTTAGTGGTTCCAGCTTTTACGGCAATTACTATTTGAGTATTAACGACTTCTTAGCTACCGGGTAGCCGGCCAACCGACCAGAGCAATCGTTTTCGGAGCACTGTTCCCAAGGTCATTCAGCGATTTAGCCAAGAAATTCAGCATCTAGGGTTATGTACATGTGCTCCGTTTGCAGATATTCTCCGCGTTCCGGTAGTGGGCTACATTGAGAAAATGATGGTGATTATTTGTTTGTACCAAAAATGAATAGGAGCAACGCTAACGAAGCGATGCTCGATACGATTCCGATGATTCGGCTTCTTTCTTGGCCGAAACACGAGAAGGTCAGAGTTATCACTGAGCAAAGAGCGGCGGCGATAAAAATATCAACGAATATGCCAGCACGATTTTCAAAATACTGACCCACAGCCCATGTTCTAAAGCTTGCTTCGAGAAGGCAGATAGCAACTCCCACAATGGCAAGCACTGTTACTGCTCCCGTCGCGCCAAGAGAGCCAGCTTTTGTCCGTAAATCACTCCTTGTCACGCCGCCCTTTCCGCTTCCTGATCATAGGACTCCCAAAGGTCTACGAGGTCTGAGACTTCCCAAAAGCCGATCCGCAACGCCAGCAGCCATTGCCGGACTCATGCGCAGGGTACGGTGAATCTTGATGAAGTTGTATGCGAAGTAGTTTAGCGCAACAGCGGCAGCATGGTTTTGGACCTTGCGGCTGAATCCGTTGGAAAGGCGGGTATAGCGACGCATGTTCGTGCGCACCGTCCAGTTCTGGCGTTCCGCAAAGCTCGCGTTCCGGGCGGTTGACCGGCAACTCGGCAGTTACCAGTTGATCAACAGGGCGGCACACCGGCGGGGCTGGTGCTTTCTTCGTTGCCGTTTTGCTTTCTTTGGCAGCGTTACGGCGCTCTGGCTGGCCTCCTTGACTCCACCGAAAACGCACATCTCACCCCGAAAAGCCATGCGTCAAGTGCCGCAATCGTTGTGTATTCTGCTATTTAGGGCTCCTCGCCGAAATAAGTCCTCGAATGTCGGCATATCGGAAGTATTCTGCTGGGTGACGAGGACCTGAACGCGGCTTCTGCCGGGGTTGAAACCCCGACCTGCCCGCCGCGTACACGATATTTCAAATTGGGGTGGGCGGGTCTGTGGCGGGGTTAAAACCTCGACCTGCCGCTCCGGGCCTGCCAGGTGGCTGATTGAGGGCATGGGTTTCCCACCCTTTCCGCAGAAAGAAACGGAAAGGATGGGGCACGGGGTTTTTGGGGCGGGGTGGGTTTTAAAGCGGCTTGGTCGCGCTGGTTGGTTCAAAATCGAGATGTGGGCCGCCCGCCCCTAGTAGACGCCGTGCTCATTCAGCCACGTGCCATACTGCTGGTCCAGGCCCTCGACGTGGCCGACGAACCAGTCGTGCAGGAAGCAGAGCAAATCGCCCCGGTGCACGGCCTCGCCGCGTTGCAGCCGGCGAACGGACTCCTGGAGTTGCGCCAGCAGACGCTGATGCTCGGCACGGTGCCCGGCCAGGCCGGGAAAGCCATGCTGCTCCAAAAGCTGCTCCTCGCTCCAGAAGTGCATGCGCGTGAACTCGATAAGCTTCTTCAGCAGTTCGTCCGCCGCCGCCGGCCTGGCGCCGCCCACCAGCAGCAAGCGAAGCTCGTTCATGGTGTCCATCATGATGGCGTGCTGATCGTCCATGGCCTGCACGCCCACGTTGCAGGCGCGGCTCCAGGGGAGAAGAAGAGTCACAGGGTCCTCCGCAAATCACTCCGGTTGTCTGCGAAGGGCGTGCTCACCGCGCGAGTCGCGGGCATGGGTGCGCAAAAGAGTCGCTTCAACAGAGGTTCCTCCGTTCTGAACCGCTGCACGGCAGTGAATTCTACTCCTCCTTTGTGGCGCCGGGCTGTGACGGAGGGTAAATTGCACCTCGCGGCAAAACCAGGGATGCTATGTGCTGTTCAGCTTCGTTCAGGGTTGCCGCTCGCTCCGCCGCAGGGGCGGTTGGCGATTTTGCAGGGGAAGACGGCGATTCGGGAGCGGTTGACGGGCGGGTAAACAGCCCGGCCAAGGAGGCTGTAAAGGGTGGAGCTATCCCACCCTGGCGACAAAAATCCGCCGCGACGCATCGCGAGGGTGGGGCACCCGGCCCGCGGGAACATTCCGCCCTTCGGCGGTGTCTGCCGCAGTATGGACTTCAACCGGCTGCAGTCCTTGATTGCCGCACCACTGGCAAGCCTCTTCGTCATTCTGTGTCTGTGCTGGTTCGGCGCACAGAGGCCGAGAGAGCCGGTGGGAATCAACGTTCCCACGCTCAAGATGCGGCGGCACTCAGTGGGTTATGGGTGCGAGGATGACCGCTGGGTGGTGGTCTGGCTGCGGGGCGGGGGGAAGCTTCAGATCAACGAGACGCCGATGGAACGCGAGCAGCTGGCGCCGACGATCAGGTTGATCTTCGAGAACCGCGTTTCGCGCGTTGCCTACTTGATGGCTGATCCGGGGGTGAACGTTGCCGAAGCAGCCTGGGCGCTGGACAGCATCGGGTCGGCAACCTCCGGGATGCACGTGGTCCTTATGACGCCAAACTTCAAGAAGCTCGCAGAGCTGCCAGTTCCAGTCCATATCGTTCCGAACCCGGGCCCGTACATACCGCCTTGCGACTGGGAGTGGGCGGAGAACGGCTATGAGGCGCCGAGCCCAAGTTCGTCACGAAAGGGGTCACAGATCGCCTAAGTGATTCAGAATCAGTTCAGGCTACGGCCGAGTCTGCACTACATTCGCGTTGGAATCGGAGATGTTCGGGCAGGCTGATTCCGA